>Ga0187871_10000029_pt1 | contig 110844 bp, 88 predicted proteins | sample June2016WEW_16_1_FD_132988 | JGI IMG/M metagenome (GOLD analysis project Ga0187871, IMG submission 132988) | Peatland microbial communities from SPRUCE experiment site at the Marcell Experimental Forest, Minnesota, USA - June2016WEW_16_10 | ecosystem: Environmental > Terrestrial > Soil >...
CTCGTAGGCCGCCTGCCTCGAAGCTCTGGCCGGCTTTTTTGCAGGGCTTGGTGGCATAGGCTTTAGCCTGTGGAAGGGAGCGAAGCTCGCCCTCAAAGCCGGCTGGCGGTGCATGGCGCCGCCCCACGAGGTGTTGGCCGATTCCAACGGCAAACCTGGGCGTCTACTCATCGTCCCGCCGGGTCACGCCCATAGGCGAGCTGCGCTCGCCTGCGCTGACACGAGTGTCAGCGCGGCAGGCAATGAGTGCCTGCGCCACGTCCCGGCGTCAGTTCTCCGATCTTGGTAACGACCCGCAGGGTCGTTCGGGCTGAAGCCTGTGCAAAGCGGGGCTGGAAGCCCCGCGGCAGCGCATGGCGCGGCCCCACAAGGCCTATCAAATGGCCGAATCGAGTCGGAATGATTGACGCCGGCCGTGCGGCGGACTAATCTATGTGCAGGCACATTGGCCCGTGTCCCAATGCCACTTGAGAGAGTTCTTAGAAACCTTCCGTTCCGAAAGACGCTGCTCCTGAGCATAGCGGCCGCGACGATGTTATGCGGCGCGGACATGCCGGACACTTTCCTGGTGCGGCACCGGACCGGCTCTTTGTGGGCCGCGGGCGGCCTGATCCTGCTCATCGTGGCGAATTCCTTTCTGTACCTGAATTTCAGCCGGCGCAAACAAGCCGAGGAGGCGCTGCGCGGACACCAGCGGCACCTCGAGGACCTGGTCCGCGAGCGGTCCGCGCAGTTGGAAACCTTGAATAGCCAGTTGCGTCTGGATATCCTGGAGCGCGAGCGGACGGAGAGGGCCTTACGGCAGGCGGAGGCCAGCTTTCGCGACCTCTTCGAAAATGCCGCCGAGGGCATTTATCAAACCACGCCGGACGGCAAGCTGCTGGCGGTCAACCCCGCTTTGTCGCGCATGGCCGGCTTCGACAGCCCTGCCCAGATGATCGCGGAAATCGGCGACGTCCGGCGGGATTTTTTCGTGTATTCCGAGCGGCGCCAGGACTTTGAGGAGATGTTGCGCAGCCAGGGCGAAGTACAAGGGTTCGAAACCTGCGTCCGCCGCCGGGGAGGAGAGGTAATCTGGGTGCTCGAAAACGCCCGCGCCACCCACGACGAAACCGGCAAGGTGGCCCACTATGAAGGCATCCTGCAGGACATCACGGAACGCAAGCGAGCCCTGGAAGCATTGCGCGAGTCCCAGCAATTGTTGAACAAGACCTTCGCCAGCTTGCGCGACGCGCTGCTCATCGTGAACGCCGGCACGCGCGCCATACTCGATTGCAACCCGGCCATCACCAAACTCTTCGGTTACGAGCGCGCGGAGGTGCTGGGCCAATCCGCGCGGATGCTGCACGTGGATGCGGCGGCTTTCGAACAGTTCCGGGACAGTGCCCTCGCCGCCATTCGCGAGCGCGGCTATCTGGACCTCTCCAACTTCCGCATGAAGCGCAAGGACGGCGAGACCTTCATCACCCGGCACACGGTCCTGCCTCTTTACGCCGAGGACGGCGCCCTGGTGAGTTGGGTGAGCGTCATCCGGGACATCACCGAATCCAAGCGGAACGAGGAGAAGCTGGAGCAGTATCAGCGCAAGCTGCGGGCGCTGGCGGCGGAATTGACCGTGGTGGAAGCCAGGGAGCGGCGAGCGATTGCGGCGCAGCTTCACGAAAATGTCGGGCAGATCCTAGCCACTTCCAAGATGAAGATTGCATACCTGCGCACGGCCGCCGGGGCTCCCACGCTGCAAGCCGGGGTAGCCGAGATCCAGGAACTGGTGGAGGAAGCTTTGCAGGCGACGCGCTCGCTCACTTACCAGTTGAGCCCGCCGATCCTCTATCAACTGGGGCTAGAGGCGGCGCTGAAGTGGTTGGGTGAGAATGCCGAGAAGCAGCACGGCTTCCGCGTGCTTTTCTCCCGCCAGGGCGAATCCGGAAGTTTGGACGAAGAGAGCCGGGTTTTTCTGTTCTCGGCGGTGCGCGAGCTGCTGGTGAACGTGGCCAAACATGCCGGCGCCAGCGAGGTAGGCATCCGCCTGCGCTGGCATGAGGATCGCGTGGATGTGTTGGTGCGCGACAATGGAAGGGGATTTCAGCGGGCCAACGGCACCGCTTTTCCGGAATCGCCGGACGGCTTCGGCCTGTTCAATATCCAGGAACGGGTGTCGGATATGGGCGGCCAGGTGTGGGTACACGCGGAGCCGCTGCGGGGAACGGCGGTAAAGATCGAGCTTCCCTGCGAGCCGGCCGCGCCGCTGGTCGAGGCCCACACATGAGTGTAAGAATTCTGCTGGCGGACGATCATCGAATCTTGCGGGAAGGGTTGCGCAGCCTGCTGGCGCAGCAGCCCGACATGGTGGTCGTCGGAGAGGCGGCCGACGGCGAAGAAGCGGTGGCTCTAGCCGGTCAACTGCGCCCGGACCTGGTCATTATGGATGTGGTGATGCCCGGCCTGGATGGGGTGGCGGCCACCCGCCGGATTCGCGCCGAAATCCCCGCTACCAGGGTGATTGCGCTCTCTATGCACGCCGACCGCCGCTTCGTCAGCGAGATGCTGCGGGCGGGCGCTCTGGGCTACCTGTTAAAGGATAGCGCCTTCGAGGAACTGCATCAGGCGGTGCGCACCGTGATGGACGGCCGCCCGTATCTCAGCGCGGTGATCACCGGTTCCATCGTAGAGGATTTTGTGCGCCAGACCAGCGCGCCCGAGAGGTCGCCCGCATCGCCTCTGGAGATGCTCACGGCCCGCGAGTTGGAGGTGCTCCGCTTGCTGGCCGACGGCAAACGCGTCAAGGAGGTCGCCCATTTGCTGGCGATCAGCGCCAAGACGGTCGAGTCGCACCGGCAGAACATCATGGATAAGCTCGAAATCCACAGTACGGTGGACTTGACCAGGTACGCATTGCGCGAAGGGTTGACTTCAGTCTAGCAGCCGGCGCTAAAACCGGTACTGGGTCGATTTGGTTTTGGAGGGCGGCCAATCTTGGCCGCAGCCGCCTTTAAGGCGGCCAGAGCCGGCTGAAAGCCGGCTGCGGGCAGAATTGCCCGCCCTCCATTTTGTGAACAACGTGGCGTTGGGCAGGATTATCCGCGGCACAAAACCAAACTGACCCACTACCTGAAAACCGCACCCTGACGGTCGCGGCCCGGCAACACAACCTCACTGCAGCGGCGCGTAGTAACCGGGACGCCACGCCACGCGCAGGGCCCGCGATCCGCTGGGAGCGGCCACCTTCACCTGCACCTTGTGATACTTGCCGTCGCGCTGCAGATTGGACGGGGCGTACTCGATCAGGTAATGCTGGCGCAACTCGAGGCCGATTTTCGAGGCCACCTCAGGCAGGTCGTTCAGGTTTTCGATGGGGAACAGACGCCCCCCGGTTCCTTCGGTGATGTCGTTCAACAGATCGGGCCCGTTCACTTCTTCCGGGAACAGATGGCGCAGGCCGGACGAGTCGAAAATTCCGATGGCGTAGATCATGACATCGCTCTCCTTCACCAGGTTGCGCACCTCGGTCTCCGTGTAACGGCTGCAATTGTCGCCACCATCGGACAGGATGAGCAGCGCCTTGCGCGGTTTAGGCGATTTGCGCAGTTGCTGGATCCCGAGATAAATGGCGTCCAGCAGGGCGGTCCGGCCGTGGCCGGCGGCCAGCGCCAGCCGCGCCTGAATTTCTTGCGGGCTGGCGGTGGATGGATACGCCAGTTGGGCATGGTCGTTAAACTCCACCAGGAAGAATTCGTCTTCCGGGTTGGCGGCCTTGAAGAACTCGGCGGCCGCGGCCACGGACTTCCGCAGCTTCTTTTTCATGCTGCCGCTGGTGTCGAACACCAAGCCAACGGCCATCGGTTCGTCCTCGCGGGCCAAGTGCACCACGCGCTGCTCGACTTTGTTCTCGAACACCTTGAAATTCTCTTTGTCCAGATTCGTTACCGGCCGGTTCAACGGGTCGGTTACGCTGACTGGAATTCGCACGAGAGTGGCATCCACCCGGATTGGCGGACTCGCGGATGGATCTCCGCCGCGCTTCGCGCGCGGCTCGATGGATACTGGTGAATCGGCCAGAAGCACGGCCAGACCCAGAACTGGCCATGCCGCCCACGCATGCAATCGTACGCCCACGATTTCCCCTCCGCCTCAAACACCATGAGGCGTTTCTCGACCAAGTGCCGCGCCAGACATGCACGGCTGCGGTTTTCCCAAACCGCCTTCGTTAAATCATATAGGAACGGCGTTCAAAAAGAAAGCGCCCATTCCCGCCACCCCGGAGGCCTCGTGCTATCGTCTAAGTGTTTTACCCGACTAGAATCTTTCCTTGCACTGTGGTAATTAACAGCTTTAAGGTCCTAATATCTTTAAAAGCGAACGGTCTCGGCGGAAATGCCGGGAGACCCGATACGCCGCGAAGCTGCCAGTTTCGCGGAACCGCACGAAAAGAGGTCCGCGCAATGGAAACGCCGCGCAAGGCTGCACCCAAGAAATTCTATCGCACCCTGTATTTTCGCGTCATCGTCGGCATCCTTCTGGGAATCATACTGGGAGTCGTGGCCCCCACCACGGCCGGGAAGATGGAGCCGTTGGGTGTGGGCTTTATCAAGTTGATCCGCATGATGATCGGGCCGATCATCTTTTTCACGGTGGTAGTGGGAATCGCCAGCATCGGCGATATGCGCAAACTGGGGCGCGTGGGCATCAAGGCCCTGTTGTACTTTGAAGTCGTCACTTCGATCGCGCTGTTGATCGGGCTGTTGGTGGTGAATGTCATCCAGCCGGGCGCGGGGATGAATGTGGACGCCAGTAAGCTGGACTCTACGGCCATCCAAGCCTACGCCTCCCAGGCAAAGCATCTGGGCTCGGTCGACTTTGTGATGAACATCATCCCGAAGACGTTCATCGGGGCCTTTGCGGAGGGCGAGATCCTGCAGGTGCTGCTGCTGGCCATCCTGGTGGGGCTGGCGCTGGCCGCGCTGGGCCAAGGCAAAACGCTGATCGCGGGGTGCGACAAGGTAGCCCATTTGATGTTCGGCGTGATCGGCCTGATCATGCAGGCGGCGCCCATCGGGGCGTTTGGGGCCATGGCGTTTACGGTGGGCCACTACGGGCTGAAGACCCTGATTCCGCTGGCCAAGCTGATGGCCTGCGTCTACATCACCAGCATTTTATTCGTATTCATTGTCCTTGGGACCATCGCCTTCGCGCACGGGTTCAGCGTTTGGAAGTTCATCAAGTACATCAAGGAAGAGCTGCTCATCGTGCTGGGCACTTCGTCTTCGGAGTCGGTGCTGCCGCGCATCATGGTGAAGATGGAGGCTCTGGGCTGCTCGAAATCCGTAGTGGGGCTGGTGATACCATCGGGCTATTCCTTTAATCTGGACGGAACCTCCATTTATCTGACGATTGCCGCTATTTTCGTCGCGCAAGCTACCAACACGCACCTGACCGGAGCGCAAGAGGCTTTCCTGCTGCTGATCCTGATGCTCAGCTCCAAGGGAGCGGCGGCGGTGACCGGCGGCGGGTTCATTACGCTGGCCGCGACGCTGCAGGCGGTTGGAACAGTTCCCATGGCGGGTCTCACCCTGCTGCTGGGCGTGGACCGATTCATGTCGGAAATGCGCGCTCTGACGAACCTGGTAGGTAATGGCGTGGCAACAATCGTGGTCGCCAAATGGGAGCGGGAGCTCGACGAAGGCCGCATGACGCGCGTGCTGAGTGGCGCACAGCGGATTGACGACGACAATCTGATGGAGGCAGCGGCGGCCATTGAGACGGTTCCCTTCGTCGATCATCCCGAAGTCGCCCTGTCTCCCGAAGTAGCGCTTTCTAAGAGTGTGTAGACGGGTATCGCGGAGCTACCACTCCTTACGGTCGTGGCTCTGTACGGAGCCGCGCGCGTGCGGTATGGGCTCGGTCCGAAGCCGCGCGCGTGAGCCAGCGGTTGCCTCCGCGAAACTAGTTGTTTTACCCGATAGCGACGGTGTTTTACCCGTGAGAATATTTTAGTAAAGAAGAGTTGCGGTTCTTAAATTATGAATTGGACCCAGGTTTACACTCCCGTAGCCGGCAGCCTGGCGCTGTCGGCGCTGGTCGCCGCCCTCCCGGTAGTGGTCCTGTTGGGACTCCTCGCATTCGGCCATGTGAAGGCTCACTGGGCCGCGTTATCGGGGCTGGCTGCTTCGCTTGCCGTGGCCATACTGGTCTTCGGAATGCCGGCGCAACTAGCCGCCGCGGCAGCCCTCATGGGCGCCGCCTATGGTCTCTTTCCCATCGGCTGGATCGTTCTGGGCGCCATCTTCGTTTATGACGTAACCGTAAAATCCGGCGATTTCGAGGTTGTAAAAGATACCATCGCTGGCGTCGGCAGCGACCGCCGCGTGCAAGTCCTGCTGATCGCCTTTTGCTTCGGCGCATTCATCGAAGGCGCGGCGGGATTCGGAACCCCCGTGGCGATTTCCGCGGCCATGTTGATCGGCCTGGGCTTCCGGCCCTTGCAGGCCGCCGGCCTGGCGCTGATCGCCAATACCGCCCCGGTGGCTTTCGGCGCCCTAGGCATACCAGTGATTACGCTGGCCACCGTGACCGGATTGCCGCTCGACTTGCTGAGCGCGATGGCGGGCCGCATCCTGGTGCTGTTCTGCGTCGCGGTGCCGTTCTGGGTGGTCTGGACCATGTGCGGCCGCAAGAAGATGATGGAAGTCTGGCCTGCGTGCCTCACCACCGGCATCACATTCGGCGCCACGCAGTTTGTGATCAGCAACTACATCGGACCGTCGCTCGCCGCCATTGGCGCTTCCATAGTTTCGATAGTGGCGCTCATCGTCCTCCTGAAGTTCTGGCAGCCGGCCACGATCTGGTCTTTTGAGCATGAAGACGCCGCGGCGCGGGCTGTGGCGCATGCCAACCGGACGGTCCACGCACGTGGCCGCAAGCTCAAAGCCTGGATGCCCTGGATTTTGCTTTCCATGTTCGTATTCGTGTGGGGCTTGACGCCGGTAAAGGTCTTTCTGAACGGCGGCGCAGCCGGCCATCCGAATTTTCTGAGCGGCATTACGTCCCGCAATATCACGGTCCCCGTACTGCACAAGGCGGTAACCCGTACGCCCCCGGTAGTGGCCAAGGTGACTGCCGAGCCGGCCATCTACGTTTTCAATTGGGCTTCCGGCACGGGAACCAGCCTGCTCTTAGTGGGCTTCGTCAGCGGACTCTTGCTGGGTTTCAGCCCGGCTGCCCTATTCGGGATTTTCCTGGGTACGCTGAAGCGGATCCGGAAATCGCTGCTGACCATCGCCGCCATGCTGGCGTTGGGCTTTTCCACCCGGTATGCGGGTCTGGACGCGACCATGGGGCTGGCTTTTGCCAGCACCGGCGTACTCTTCCCGTTCTTTTCGCCGCTGTTGGGCTGGCTGGGTGTGGCCCTGACGGGCAGCGACACCTCCTCCAACGTGCTGTTCGGCGGCCTGCAGCAGATCACCGCCCGGCAGGTGGGAGTTTCTCCGATATTGGCCGCCGCCGCCAACAGCGCCGGCGGCGTGATGGGCAAGATGATCGATGCGCAAAGCATCGTAGTGGCCGGCGTGGCCACTGGCCAACAGGGCGGCGAAGGCACCATCTTGCGTTACGTGTTTTGGCACAGCATCGCCCTGGCCGCCCTGGTCGGAGTGGTGGTGTTCTTAATGGCTTATGTATTTCCGTGGATGATTCCCGTGGTGTCGAAGTGAAACGCTCGCACCGCAATTAATCGATGAAAGGAAAGTAAATGTCCAATATTCTCTCCAAACGTACGATGTCATTCGTATCCGCCGCGGTCCTGGTGCTTGCGTTCGTGCCCGCACCCGCTTCGGCGCAGCTTGAGATCAAGAACGAAGATGTTAGCGTCAAGTTCGGCTTTCAGGGACAGTTCTGGGCAGACTGGACGCAAAATGCCACCGCGCCTTCGGCTGGTGTGCAGGGCTATGCGCAGAATTACTATCTTCTACGCGCGCGGCTGATGTTCGGTGGAGCGATCGGCGACAAAATCACCTACTTCTTCCAGACCGACGATCCGAAGCTGGGCTTGTCGCCGGCGGGCGAGACGGCCACCAAGACCCTGACCATCGGTAATGCGACTTCGCCCGGTTTCATCATTCAGGACGCCTGGGTGGAATATAAGGTGGCCAGCTACCTGCAACTCTCGGGCGGCGAAATGCTGGTTCCGAATTCGCGCCAGGGACTGCAATCCACGTTGAGTTACTACACGCTGAACATCAGTCCCGTGGCCACCGTCGCCAACGCCGCATTGTTTGAATCGGCCCTGCGCGACGTAGGATTTCAAGCCAGAGGCTACTTCTTCAACGATCGCCTCCAATATCGCGGGGGTTTATTCGACGGCGTCCGGTATGCCGATGGACGCAACGCCCCGCGGCCGGCGATGTACCTGCAATACGACTTCTGGTCGCCCGAGAAAGAATACGCATACGCCGGCACGGCGCTGGGCAAACGGAAGATTCTGGTGATTGACGTGGGCGGCGACAAGCAGGGAACCTACCGTTCCGAGACGGCCAACGCGGCCATCGATAAGCCGGTAAACGGCGGCGACGAAATCGGGTTCAATTTCAATTTCCTGCACTTTGACGGCCGCACCATGGTCGAGATTCCCGACCAAAACAATTATGTGGTGGAAGGCGCTTACTATCTGCACAAATACAAGGTGCAGCCGTTTGCCAAGTTCGAAACTCAGAATTTCGTGACGGGGGTCGAGGGTATCCACGACATCAACCGCTGGGGCTCGGGCCTCAACTATTACATCCACGCTCAAAACCTGAAGTGGACGTTCCAGTATTTGCGGGCCCTACCGCAGAACGGCTCGACCATCCGGCCGAGCAACGAGTTCACCATGCAGTTGCAGGTGTTCTACTTCTAACGGACACCAAACCGCTCCCTGACGGTCGCGGCTCGGTAAAGCCGCCGCAAGCAAGCGGCGGCGCTTACCGAGCCGTAGCCGTTCGGTAGCGGTTGGCCAACGAACGGTTTCCGAAGGGGGCGTTCATGTCAGACCGATCCATTGGCGCGCAGCTTGAAGCTATCGTAGGAGCCGGTCACGTCCTGACTCACAAAGTCGACCTGGTCACTTACAGCTACGACGCCACCGCCGACGTACCCCGGCAGATTCCCGATTTCGTGGCGATGCCGGCCGGCGTGGAAGAGATCCGCCGCATCGTCAACTTGGCGCGGACCCGTGGTATCCCGATCTACCCGCGCGGCGCTGGGACCAACCTGAGCGGCGGTGCGATCCCTCTCGAACGCGGCATCGTGCTCTCGTTCCAGAGGATGAACCGGATTCTGGAAGTGGATGCCGAGAATTTGACGGCCACGGTCCAGCCCGGCGTGGTCATTCAGGAACTCAACAACGCCGTCGCCCCCCATGGCCTGATCTATCCTCCCGACCCGGGCACCGTCAACACCGCCACCATGGGCGGATCCGTCGCGGAAAACTCGGGCGGCCTCCGGGGCCTGAAATACGGCGTCACCAAGCACTACGTGATGGGCATGGAAGTGGTGCTGGCCAATGGAGACACGGTGCGGTTCGGCGGCAAGACGGTTAAGAACGTCACCGCATACGATTTTGCCAGCCTGTTCGTGGGCTCTGAGGGCACGCTGGGGATCATCACGGAAATTACCGTGAAGCTGATTCCCGCTCCCAAATTCCGCCGCACGATGCTGGCTACCTACCACACCATCGAAGACGCGGGCAATACGGTCGCGGGCATTATCCGCGCGCAGGTGATCCCGGCCACGCTGGAGATTCTGGATCGCAAGACCATCGAAACCGTGGAAGCCTACGCACACGTGGGACTGAACACGGAGGCGGAGGCCCTGCTGTTGATCGAAGTGGATGGCATGGCGGAAGCGGTGGTGGAGCGCGAGGCTGAGGCGGTGATCGAGACCGTGGCGGCAAACCGCGGTCTGCTGCGGCTGGCGAAATCCGACGCGGAGCGCGACCAGCTTTGGGCCGCCCGGCGCGCCGCTCTGCCCGCGCTGGCATCGCTCAATAACACAGTGGTGTTGGAAGACGCCACAGTGCCGCGCAGCCGCATTACGGAGATGCTGGTGGCCTGCGCCAACATCGGGCGCAAGTACAACCTGGTGCTCGGCACGTTTGGCCATGCCGGCGACGGGAATCTGCATCCGACGATTCTGGCGGACAAGAACGACGCGGACGAAATGACGCGCGTACACAAGGCGGTGGAAGAGATCTTCGAGACCGCTTTGCGATTCGGTGGCACGCTCTCGGGCGAGCATGGCATCGGCATCGCCAAGATGAGGTTTCTGGGCGATGAAATTGGCGAGAGCGGTCTGAACCTGATGCGCACCATTAAGGACGCGCTCGATCCAACGCACCTGTTCAATCCGGGCAAGCTGGTTCCGGCCAAGCCGGTTCCCGCAAGGGAGGTTTCGCATGCCGGCCGGTGAAGCCGACGCCAGGTTGCAAGCGGAACTCGACAAGTGCATGCACTGCGGCATGTGCATGGCGGTTTGTCCGGTGTATGCCACGGAGAAGAGCGAGGCGGCGGTGGCGCGCGGCAAGATCGGCATCGCGGAAGCCGTGATTTCGGGCGATCTGGCGCTGGACGACCAGGAAGTGATCGACACGCTGTTCAATTGCCTGGTGTGCAAGTCGTGCATGCAGAGTTGTCCTTCGGGCGTGCAGTTCGACCGGATCATTCTGGGGATGCGCGCCGCCATCGTGGAGAAGAACGGGCTGCCGTGGCTGAAAGCCGCCATCTTCGGCGCGCTGAAGAGGCCTGGGGTGCTGGATGGGGCCATGAAGGTAGGGGCTGCGCTGGAAGGCTTGGTTTTCCGGAACGATCCGCAGCTTCGGGCGATTTCACCGCGCTCGCCATTCGCTTTTGTGGGCAAGCATGCCGGTTTCGATGGCAATCGCCTGTTCCCCGCCCCGGCCGCGATGCCTTTGCGCGACCGCGTGCCGGAAGCGATCGCGGCGCCACACGCGAAGACGCGGGTAGCGTTTTTCACGGGATGTTCGTTCAACTATTTCTATCCGGAAACCGGCATCGATCTGATCGAAGTTTTGACCGAGAACCAAGTCGAGGTAGTGGTTCCCAAGGACCAGAACTGTTGCGGAACTCCGGTGCTGGTACACGGGGATGTGGCCACCGCCCGGACGCTGGCGCGGAACAACATCGACGCCATGGAACGGAGCAAGGCCCAGTACATCGTCACCGGCTGCGGTTCCTGCGGCAGCGCCTGGCAGCATCAGTTCCAGGAGCTTCTGCGCGACGACCCGGATTACAGCCGGCGCGCCGCCTACTGGGGCGCGCACACTTACGACATCTCCACTTTTCTGACCGATGTGATGAGATTCCGCACACCGAAGGGCCGGGTGGAAGCGGTGGTGACTTATCACGATTCGTGCCATCTGAAGAAGTCCATGAAGGTATTCCGCGAGCCGCGCGAGATTCTGCGCGCGATCCCCGGTTTGATTTTTCACGAAATGTCGAAACCGGATGCGTGTTGCGGCAGCGGCGGGTCTTACGGGCTCACACACATCGCGACCTCCGCGGATATCGCCAGGCGCAAGGCGGAGGACGCCGCCGCAACGGGGGCCGCGACCTTGGCCACAGGCTGTCCGGCGTGCATGATGCAGCTTCTGGATAGCACGCACCGCTTCGGAAGCGAGCAGACCGTGAAGCACTATATCTCGTTGCTGGCGGATGCGTACCGCGCCGAACGCCGGAGTGAGGAAGCCAATGCCGCTCTTTGACACTTTCAAGGCCCGCGCCGAGGCGGTCAGCGCCGAGGTGCATCGCTGCGCGACGAAAGCCGAGGCGCTGGATTTCATTCTCGCTTTTCTGCGGCAGGAACCCGGCGCCGCAGTCTGGGCAAACGGACCGCTGCTCGACGATGCGGATCGCTTGCGCCTTTCCGAACAAGCGCCCGGCCTTGCGTTCGAGGTCACACGCGAGAACGCCGCCGCGGCCCACTGCGGGATCAGCCAGATGGACTGGGCCATCGCCGATACCGGCACATTGGTGCAGAATGCCGCGGCGCCAGAGCAGCGGCTGGCCTCCATGCTGCCCGCGATTCATATCGCGCTGGCGCCCACGGCGGGGCTGCAGCCCGACATGGCTTCCGTACTGGCCAGGTTACATCCGAACCAGAGCAGCTACATCTCGATGATCACGGGGCCCAGCCGCACGGCCGATATCGAACGCGTGCTGACCATTGGCGTGCATGGGCCGGGCAGGCTGGTGATCGTGTTTGTGGACGAGTTGGTGGGGCAGGACTCCAGTCCCGCGGCCGGCGTCCACGCCGGCCTGCGCGCGGCGGGTCCTGGAGGACCCGCGCAGACCTGGGGGGCAGCCCCACAGCGGAGAGAAACCTAATGCCCGATGCTTTCCGGCAGTCCATCGATACCGCGCTGCACAACCCCAATCTAACGGGCGCGCTCGGGCGATTTTCCGAAGCCTATAAGATCAGCCGCGCGAAGGCGTACGAAGGCGTGGACTTCGAGGCGGTGCGCACGCGCATCGCGGAGTTGAAGTCCTATGCGGCCGGGCACCTGGAACAGCTCTCGGAGCTCTTCACCCGGAACGCGGAGGCCCGCGGCGCCAAGGTTTTTCGCACCAACGACCCCGAGAAAGTCAATCAATACATCCTCGACGTGGCCCGCGTGAACGGCGTGACGAGTGTGGTCAAATCGAAATCCATGGCCTCCGAGGAAATTCACCTCAATGCGCATCTGGAAGCCGCGGGTATCTCGGTGGCGGAGACAGACCTGGGTGAGTGGATCGTGCAACTCGCGGGCGAGCGGCCTTCCCACATGGTCATGCCAGCCATCCACATGACCAAGGAGCAGGTGGCCGCGCTTTTCAGCAAAGAGGTGAACGAGCGTCTCACGTCGGATATTCCGCAGCTAGTAAGAGTGGCGCGGAACGAGTTGCGCGCGAAGTTCTTGAACGCGGGGATGGGCATTTCCGGCGCCAACATCGCCGTCGCCGAAACCGGCAGCATCGTCATCGTCAGCAACGAAGGCAACGCCCGGCTGGTCACTACGCTGCCCAAGATTCATATCGCGATCGTCGGCATCGAAAAGCTGGTGGCGGCTTTCGACGATATTATCCCGATCCTGACCGCTCTGCCAAGAAGCGCCACCGCGCAATTAATCACCAGTTACGTCTCCATCATTACCGGACCATCGCCCACTCCCGACGGCGATATGAAGGACCTGCACATCGTGTTGATGGACAACCGCCGGACGGAGATGTCGCAAGATCCGAAGTTCAAGCAGGCGCTGCAGTGCATTCGTTGTGCGTCGTGCTTGAACGTATGTCCGGTGTTCCGCCTGGTGGGCGGGCACGTATTCGGCAAGATCTACACAGGGGGCATCGGCACCATTCTGACGGCCTGGTTCGACGAACTGAAGCAGTCCGAGGATATCCAGAGTCTGTGCATCCAGTGCGGCAATTGCACGGAGGTCTGCCCGGCAAAGATCGATATACCGGACATGATTTTGGAGCTGCGGCGGCGGCTGGTAAAGGAAGACGGGCAATCGCTGAAGGAGAAAACCATCTTCGCGGTGGTCAACAATCGGCGGGTCTTTCACAGCATGCTGCGCGCGGCGTCGGTGATGCAAAAGCCGTTCGCCAGCGGCGGGTTTATACGCCACCTGCCGATGTTCCTATCCGGCACTTGCGATTTTCGCAGCCTGCCGGCCATCGCCGCAACGCCTTTCCGCGACAGTTTCAAGGAGATTCCGCAGGCGAAGTCGAAAGAGAAGGTGGCTTTCTTCGCGGGCTGTCTCATCGACTTTGCCTACCCGGAGATGGGCGCGGCGGTCGTCAAGGTACTGAACCAGGCCGGCCTGGAGGTTGTTTTCCCGGATCGGCAGACCTGTTGCGGAGCGCCCGCGCGGTACAGCGGCGCCTACGAGGTGGCCGCGCAGAACGCCAAGGACAATATCGAGGCTCTGTTGCAGGAAGACGTAAGCTATGTGGTTTCGGCCTGCCCTACCTGCACGGTTGCGCTGATCAAAGAGTTCACCCATACATTCGAAAGCCTGGGCATGGCCGATTGTTTGCCGCGCGCCGCCGCACTGGCCGCCAAGGTAGTAGACTTCTCGTCGCTGGTGAAGAAACTTGTGGACGAGGGCCGCCTGACTTTGAAACCGGGCGAGCGACTGAGCAAGATCACGTATCACGACTCTTGCCACTTGAAGCGCACGCTGCGGGCGGACCAGCCGCCGCGGGATCTGCTGCAAAAGGCGGGCTTCGAACTGGTCGAAATGTTCGAAGCCGATATGTGTTGCGGCATGGGCGGTTCGTATTCGTTGAAGCTGCCTGAGATCTCCGCGCCCATTTTGCAGCGGAAACTGAAAAACCTGAAAGATACCGGCGCGCCGATGGTGGCTGTGGATTGCCCCGGCTGCACCATGCAGATCCGCGGCGGGCTGGACCGGGAAGGGTCGTCGATTCAAGTGCGCCATACCGCCGAGTTGCTGGCGGACCGGATCGACTGCTAACTGGATAGATGTGGGGCAGGCTCGCAGCCTGCGCGGGGCTCGTAGCCCCGCTCTTCGGCGAACTTCGCTCGCCTGGCCGGCTGAAAGCCGGCTGCGGGCAGAATTGCCCGCCCTCCGGAGCGAAAGGAGAATGACAGAGCGATGAACACTTTCCCACTGCTGCTGGGCGCGCTTTGTGTTTACGCGATTGGTTACCGGTATTACAGCGCCTTCATTGCCGCCAAGGCGCTGTCTCTGGATGACCGCCGTGTCACTCCGGCGCACGCCTTCGAAGACGGCCACAACTACGTTCCTTCGCCGCGCTGGGTGCTTTTCGGACACCACTTCGCGGCCATCGCCGGCGCCGGTCCGCTGGTGGGACCTACTCTGGCGGCGCAGTTCGGCTGGGCGCCCGGCTTCCTCTGGCTGCTGGTCGGCGCGGTGTTGGCCGGCTGTGTGCAGGACTTCACCGTTCTGGTCGCCTCGGTGCGCCATCGCGGCCGCTCGCTGGCCGATGTCGCCCGCACCGAGATTGGTCCGTTCGCCGGCTTCGTCGCCATGATTGCCGTCCTATTCATCCTGCTGGTGACTCTGGCCGGTCTGGGTATCGTGGTGGTGAATGCCCTGGCTAACAGCCCATGGGGAGTCTTCACCATCGCCACTACTATTCCCATCGCCCTCATCATGGGCGTGTGGATGTTCAAGAGTCACGCCGGAAAAATTACCGTGACGGGGCCCAGCATTTTTGGCGTTGTCCTGCTGATTTCCGCCGTCGTCGCGGGGCACTGGTTCTCCCAGTCGAGCGCCGCACACGCGCTCACGTTTACGCCGCACCAGATCACCATCCTCATCGCGATTTATGGATTTGTGGCCTCGGTGCTGCCCGTCTGGCTGCTGCTGGAGCCGCGCGATTACCTCTCCACCTATGTCAAGCTGGGTACCATCGCAATCCTGGTCGTCGGCGTCTTTGTGGTGCATCCCGACATCCGCTTTCCGGCAGTGACGCCGTTCATCCACGGTGGCGGACCCATTATCAAAGGCAGCCTCTTCCCATTCCTTTTTGTAACGATCGCCTGCGGCGCGATTTCCGGATTCCACTCGCTCGTCTCTTCCGGGACTACACCTAAGATGCTCGACAAGGAGACCGATGCGCGCTTCATTGGCTTCGGGGCCATGGCCTGCGAATCGGTGGTGGGCGTGCTGGCCTTGATCGCCGCAACCTCCATGCACCCAGGCGACTACTTCGCCATCAATAGCGCACCGGATGTGTTCGCCAAGCTCGGCATGCACACTGTCAATCTGGACGCGTTCTCGCGGGAAGTGGGCGAAAAACTGGCCGGCCGCACCGGCGGCGCCGTCTCGCTCGCCGTAGGCATGGCGCAGATCTTCAAAGGATTGCCGGGGATGGACCGTCTGATGGCCTACTGGTATCACTACGCCATCATGTTCGAGGCCTTGTTTATTCTGACTACGGTGGATACTGGAACCCGCGTGGCGCGCTACGTTCTGCAGGAAATCCTGGGCAAAACCCACAAGAAGTTCGCCAATACGGCATGGCTCCCCGGCAGTTTGATCGCGACATTCTTCGTGGTGTCCGGTTGGGGGTACTTGATCTATACCGGAACCATCTCGACGATCTGGCCGTTGTTCGGTACCGGCAACCAGTTACTTGCCACGATCGCTTTGGCGGTGGTAACCACGTTCCTGATCAATATGGGTAAGGCGAAGTACGCGCTGATTTCTTTTCTGCCCATGTGTTTCGTCGGAGTGACTACCGTGACCGCGGGTGTGCTGTCGATCAAGAATATCTTCTGGCCGCTTACATCGAAACCCGGCCAGCATTTCACAGGCTATCTGGATACGACCCTGATGGCCATCTTTATTATTGGCGTGGTGCTGGTGGTCTTCAACGCCGTGCAGCGCTGGGTTGCCGTGCTCAACGGCGCACCGGCGCCGACCGAGGCGTTCGGACCGCCAGTTACAGTCGAAGGCGAAGTGAAGATGGGTTGTTGTTGATGTGGGGCAGACCTCCAGGTCTGCGCGGGTTCTCCAGAACCCGCTAGGCGGACGTGCATCTTATGCAAGACCGGCCGCAGGACTGGAGTCCTGCCCCACTACGAGGAGGAATACCATGACGTATCGGGACTTTCACCGGCGCTCGATCGAACATCGGGACGAATTCTGGGCCGAGCAGGCCCGTCTTATCGATTGGCACAAGCCGTTTGATCGGGTGCTCGATTATTCGAAGCCGCCTTTTGCCAAGTGGTTCGTAGGCGGCGAGACCAATCTTTGCTACAACGCGGTCGACCGGCACCTGGCGGACCGGGCCGGCCAGCCGGCGCTGATCTATATATCGAGCGAAACCAACCAGGAGAAGATCTACACCTATCGCGACCTGCATGCGGAAGTGCAGCGCATGGCCGCGGTGCTGCAGGGTCTGGGGGTCGGCAAGAGCGACCGCGTGTTGATCTACATGCCCATGATCCCGGAGGCGATCTTCGCCATGCTGGCCACGGTGCGGCTGGGCGCCATCCATTCGGTGGTGTTCGGTGGTTTCGCCGGACCGCCGCTGGCTACCCGCATCGACGACGCGCGGCCGAAGGTCATGATCACTGCTGACGCCGGCCTGCGCGGCGGCAAATCAGTGTTCTACAAGCCGCTGGTGGATGAAGCGTTGCGCCTCGCGCAGTCGCCGCCGGAGCATGTGTTGGTGGTGAATCGCGGCATCGACCAGAGCTACCAGCCGGCGCCCGGCCGCGACCTGGACTACGCCACGCTACGCGCGCGGAACATGGACGCGCAGGTCCCTTGCACCTGGGTTGAATCCAGCCACCCGTCGTATATTCTGTACACTTCGGGCACTTCCGGCAAGCCCAAGGGCGTGCAGCGGGATACGGGCGGCTACGCCGTGGCGCTGGCGGCCTCCATGCCGCTTATTTACAACGCTCACCCCGGCGAGACTTACTTCGCGACTTCGGACATCGGTTGGGTGGTGGGTCACTCCTATATCGCTTACGGCCCGCTGATCTACGGCATGGCCAGCGTGCTCTACGAAGGTCTGCCCATCCGGCCGGACCCCGGTGTATGGTGGAAGATCGTGCAGGATCACAAGGTCACTGTGATGTTTTCGTCGCCCACCGCCATTCGGGTGCTGAAGAAGCAGGACCCCGCCTATCTGCACAAGTACGACATCTCCAGCCTGCGGCATTTATTCCTGGCCGGCGAGCCGCTGGACGAACCTACCGCGCGCTGGATCGGGGAAGCTTTGCAAAAGCCGGTCTACGACCACTATTGGCAGACGGAGACGGGCTGGCCGCTGATTACCGGCCTGCCCGGCGTCTCCGATGCCCCGCCCAAATTCGGCAGCCCTTCATTTCCGGCCTACGGCTACGATGTGCGCCTGTTGCAAATCGGCACCGGCGAAGAGGTGGGTCCCAACGAGAAAGGCGTGGTGGCCGTGGTCCCGCCGCTGCCGCCTGGGTGCATGAGTACGGTGTGGGGCCAGGACGAGCGCTTTGTCGAAACCTACTTCACCAGCTTTCCCAAGACGTTCGCCTATACCACCTTCGACTGGGGCATCCGCGACCCGGATGGTTACTACTTTATTCTCGGCCGCACCGACGATGTGATCAACGTGGCCGGCCATCGATTGGGCACACGCGAGATTGAGGAAGCCATCAGCTCGCACCCGGCCATCGCCGAAGTTGCGGTGGTGGGCGTAGCCGACCAGTTGAAGGGCCAGATGCCCATGGCCTTCGCGGTGGTGAAAGATGCGGCGCTGATCGCCACGCTCGAACAGCAGGCACGGCTGGAAAAGGAGATCATGAGCGCGGTGGACGACCTGCTGGGACCCATTGGCCGGCCCAGCCACGTACACTTCGTCGCGCAGCTTCCCAAGACGCGCTCGGGCAAGGTGCTGCGCCGGTCGATCAAGGCGATTGCGGAAGGCAAGTCACCGGGCGATCTGACTACCTTGGAAGACGCCACGGGCATTCAACAGATCGAAGACGCGATGCACGAGCCCGCGCTGGCGGGAACGAAATAAGATAGAGCGTTAAAACGAAAGGACAGCTAGGTATGACAACGAGCATTAGCCGTTGGTGGCGGGTCGTGGGCGGGCTCTCGATGAACCTGGCCCTGGGGACTCTTTACGCGTGGAGCGTGTTTGTGGCTCCACTGGAAAAGCAATTTGGGTGGAAGCGCGCTGACACTTCCATGGTGTTCACCATCGCAGTGGCCATGTTGGCACTCGCGTTTGTGGTGGCCGGCCGCATCCAGGACAAGATCGGACCGTTCTACTGCTCGCTGGCGGGCGGGGTGCTGGTCAGCCTGGGGTTCTTCATGTCTTCGTACACCACCAGCCTGACATACCTCTTCATCTGCTTCGGGGTGATTGGCGGCCTGGGCAGCGGCTTCGGCTATGCGACTCCGATACCGGTGATGGCCAAATGGTTCCCCGATAAGCGCGGTCTGGCAGTCGGCTTGGCGGTGGGCGGTTACGGAGCCGGTTCGGCGATTTTTGGCCCCCTGGCGCAACTGAAACTGATCCCGGCTTACGGCGTTCCGGCTACCTTCAGGATACTGGGCGTCATTTTTCTGGTCATGACTCTCATCGGCGCGTTTCTGCTGAAGAATCCGCCGGCGGGTTACAAGCCCGCGGGGTGGGCGCCGGCAGCGAGCTCCAAATCCGCCGCCACCACTTACGAATTCAGCGCCGGCGAGACTTTGCGCACGCCCACCTTCTATCTGATGTGGGTAGCCTATGCGCTGGGCGCGTCCGCGGGGCTGATGGTGATCAGCCAGTTGGTGCCGTTCGCCAAGAGCGTGGGCATCGCGGCCGCGGCTTTGTCCACCATGACGTTGGTCATCGGCGCTTGCGGTAACGCGTCCGGGCGGATTCTCTCGGGCTGGATGTCCGATAAGCTCGGCCGCATCAACGTGCTGCGCGCGATGATCGGCATTTCCATGGTCGCCATGCCGGTTCTGTACGCGGTCGGAGGCGATGTCGCCCTGCTTTATATCGTGGTGTTCGTAGTGTACTGGTGCTACGGCACGCAGCTTTCAGTGAACGGATCGGCCACATCGGACTTCTGGGGAACGAAAAACGCAGGCATCAACTACGGGATGCTGTTCACCGCGTGGGGCGTGGCCGGCATCATTGGCCCGCGCATCGGCGGAGTGTTGTACGACAAGTATCACAACTATCAGGCAGCGTTTTACACAGCGGCCGCGCTGGCCGCGGTGGCGCTGCTTTGCGAACTGCTGGCCAAGCGGCCCACGGTTCCGGCCGGCACGGCAGTGGGAGCCGCCGCGGGCGCGCCTGGCATCGGCCCACAGATCGCTGGAGCTTATTCAAAGGGGAGTAAATAACATGAGTACCGTCATAAGTCCTGCCATTAGTCCCGCCATGGACGACACTCAGCGCGGAGACGCTACAGAGGCGCAGATTGCCGTCCACTGGAAGGAGGAAGAGTACTTTCGGCCTTCGGCGAAGTTTATCGGCCAGGCCAATCTGACGGATGCCACGGTAATGGATCGATTTGCCGAGCGCAACTTCCCGGAGTGCTACCGGGAATATGCCGATATGCTGGCTTGGGACGAGTATTGGAAGACCACCCTGGATACCAGCGATCCGCCGTTCTGGAAGTGGTTCGTGGGCGGAAAACTCAATGTGAGTTACAACTGCGTGGATCGCCATCTGGCCAAGTACGGGAACAAGGCGGCGCTCATCTTTGTGGGAGAACCGGAGTCGCTGGCGCCGGTGGCGATCACCTACCAAGAGCTATTTGTGCGAGTCAACGAAGTGGCGGCGCTGCTGCGCGACTTTGCCGGGCTGAAAACCGGGGACCGCGTCACGCTGCATATGCCGATGATCCCGGAGCTGCCCATCACCATGTTGGCATGCGCGCGGTTGGGCGTGATCCACTCGGTGGTTTTCGGTGGATTCAGCGGCGAGGCTTGCGGCACCAGAATCGCCGACTCCGGCAGCCGCGTGCTCATCACGGCCGATGGCTACTATCGTAACGGGCAACTGATCGACCATCTGTCCGCCACGCTGCGCCCGGCCATCGATACCGCCAAGGCCGATGGACAAGAGGTGGACAAAGTCCTGATCTGGCGGCGCGACCCGGCCGCTAGCGCCTCCTCGGTCAGCCTGGTGGAAGGCCGCGACTACATTGTGAACGACGTCTTGAAGGATTTTGTGGGCAAGCGAGTGGATCCGGTCTCCATGGACGCGGAAGCGCCTCTGTTCCTGATGTACACCAGCGGCACCACGGGAAAGCCCAAAGGCTGCCAGCATCGAACCGGCGGCTATTTGGCTTATGTGGCCGGCACGTCTAAGTATATTCAGGATATCCACCCGGAAGATGTCTACTGGTGCATGGCGGACATTGGTTGGATTACGGGGCACTCCTACATCGTGTACGGGCCGCTGGCACTGGCGGCCACCAGCGTGATCTACGAAGGCGTCCCCAATTATCCCGACGCGGGGCGGCCCTGGCGAATCGCCGAGCGCCTGGGCGTGAACATCTTCCACACTTCGCCGACCGCCATTCGCATGCTGCGGAAGGCCGGGCCGGACGAGCCCAAGAAATACAACTATCACTTCAAGCATATGACCACCGTGGGTGAGCCGATCGAGCCCACCGTCTGGCGCTGGTATTACGATGTGGTCGGCAAGCGCGAGGCGGTGATCGTGGATACCTGGTGGCAGACTGAAAACGGCGGTTTTCTCTGCAGCACCAAGCCTGCGCTGGATGCCATGAAGCCGGGCAGCGCCGGTCCGGGTGTGCCGGGCATCTACCCGGTGATCTACGACGAGACGGGCCGGGAAGTGACCGCCGCATCCGGATCCGCCGGAAACATCTGCATCCGGAATCCGTGGCCGGGGATCATGCAGACCATCTGGGGCGATCATGCCCGATTCACCCGGCAGTACTACGAGAGATACTGCAGGGATTCGAACAGTAAGGATTGGCATGACTGGCCGTACTTCGCCAGCGACGGAGCGGTGTTGGCGCCGGACGGATACTTCCGGATTCTGGGCCGGATCGACGATGTAATCAACGTCGCCGGCCATCGCCTGGGAACCAAGGAGTTGGAGTCGGCTTGTCTGACGGTTAACGAAGTGGCGGAAGCCGCGGTGGTGCCGGTGATCGACGAGATCAAGGGCCGGTTGCCGGAGATCTACGTCTCGTTAAAGCCGGGGTTCGCAGCGAGCGAGGAGATCAAGGCCAAGGTGGTTTCGGCGATTGAGCATCACATCGGCAAGATCGCGCGGCCGAAGAATGTGTATATCGTGCCGGACATGCCGAAGACCCGATCGGGCAAGCTGATGCGTCGGGTATTGTCATCGATCTCGAACCACAAGGACACAGGCGACATTACCACGCTTGCCAATCCCGGGGTGGTGACGACGATTCGGGATCAGGTGGAGGGGCGGGAGCCGGAGTAGGCCCGAAAGCGACGGGGCACAGGCACCCTCGCCTTGTGGGGCAGGCTCGCAGCCTGCGCGGGCCTCGCAGGCCCGCTCTTCGGCGAACTTCAGTGCGCCCGGAGCGGGTTCTGGAGAACCGCGCAGGACTGGAGTCCTGCCCCACTCCTGCCTAACTTTGGTGGATGGCGGCGAGGGCTTCATGCAACGTGTCGAACAACTGCGCCTCACCGATCGCCTCTGTCAGTTGGTGCCGGTCCAGATCGGCCCGCAGCTCCGGCGTCACATGCGCGAACGCCAGCCGGACGCGGCTGCCGGCCAAGTCCTGCTGGAGCTGGCGAACGTAACGCGCGGCGGTGTAGTCGATGTGGGTGATTGGCCCGCCATCCACCACTACCCAGCGTACCGGCGCCGGCTCCAGTCCGACAAGGCTCCGGATCTCCTCCGAGAAACGGTTCGCGTTGGCATAGAAGAGCGGGGCGGCAAACCGGTAGATCACCAAGCCAGGCTCGGTCGCCGCGCCCGGAACCACGGGAGTGACGCGCCACTCTCCCTTTTGATCCTTGACCATGACAGCCGTGTGCGGATGATAGCTGTGGCGCACGATGCGGAGCAGAGACAAAGTCATGGCGAGCACGATGCCTTGCTCGACACCCACCAGCACCACGATCGCCGCGGTGCCGAGAGCCAGGTAATATTCGCCGGGGCTTTCGCGGCGGATACTGCGCATGCCGCGCCAATCGATCAACCCGATGGCGATGGTGAACACCACGGCGCCGAGCACGCAGTGTGGCAGAAATCTCAGCGGGCCGGTCAAAAACAGAAGCACCAGCGCCACCACCGCCGCCGTGGAGAGGTGCGCCAACTGGCTCTGTCCACCGGAACGTTCGACCATTGCTGTTTGCGTCGGACTCCCGTCGACCACGAAGGTCCCGCTTAGCGCCGCGCTGACGTTGGCGGCCGCCAGGCCCACCAGATCGGCGTTCTCGTCGAGCCGCTGCTGGTGGCGCACGGCATAGGCGCGGGCCGTCGCCGCACTTTGGGCCACGATCATCACCACGCACGAAACGGCCACCGGGACCAACGCCTGAAAATCCTTCCAGTTCACATGGGGCAACCCTAGAGCCGGCAGGCCGCCCGTCACCGGCCCGATGACGCTGATGCCGTGCCCGGCGAAATCGTATATGTAACTTGCCGCGATGGCTGCCGCCACGACGATCAAGGGGCCGGGCAGCCTCGGCGCAAACCGGCGGCAAGCCAGAATGCACGCCACCACCGCCGCGGAAATACCCAGCACCGGAAGATGCACCCCCGAAAGGCCGGCGACCACTTCGGCCAACTGTCCCACGGTCCGGTGGCTCCGGACCTCCAAGCCCAACACTTGGCCCAGCACCGCGATCGAGACTTGAAACCCGACACCTGTCAGAAAGCCGACCAACACGGTCTGCGAGAGAAAGTCTGCCAGAAAGCCCAACTTGAGCATCCGCGCCAGCAGCAGGCATGCGCCGGTCATTAGGGCCAGCAACCCTGCCAATTCCACGTATCTGGCACTGGCGATGGGCGCCATGCCGGCCAGTCCGCCCGCCATAATGGCCGCCGTGGCCGAATCGGCAGCCACCACCAGGTAGCGCGAGGACCCGAAGGCCGCGAAGGCCACCAGCGGCAACAACAGCGTGTAGAGCCCCGTGACGACAGGGGTGCCGGCGATCCGCGTATAGCCCAGCGCTTGCGGGATGTTCATCGCCGCCAGCGTGACTCCAGCCAGGATATCCTTGGGGATTCGGGAGGCTTCCAAAGGCCGCAGCCCCTGGAACAGACGCAGCCGGCTGGGCGCGTGCGGCTTTGAGTCAACCATAGCCCTCCATACTACATGAATTGCAGCGCGCCCTTGTTCCGGCCTTGTAACCCGCGCGGACGGCGGAGCGCCCCATAAAAAAACCGGGCGTTTCTGGTACTCTTGACTGGCGGTGCGATGCGAGCGTTGGCGATTCCAGCTTTGTATTTCGCGATGTTGCTGGGAACTCGTCCGCTGACCGCGGCCCAGTGTACAGGTTCGGTGAGGGCCGCCGACCAATGGATTCCCGGAGCCACCGTCACCGCCAGCCAGAGCGGCGCCAAGGTGGTGGCATACACCGACGAGGCCGGCCGCTACACCTTGGACCTGGGGCCCGGCGTGTGGAACATCCAAGTGGAGATGTTCGGATTCACGACGGTCGAAGAGCAAGTCACAGTCGGTAGCCAACCGGTCGCCAGGCATTGGACTCTGGAGATGCCGCGCACCGCGCAAGCGTCCACTCGGGCGCCTGGTTCGGGCAGGTATCGCAATGGGCCCCGTGGGGGGCCAGGCAACGGGCTTGGTAACGGGCCAGGCAGCGCGCCGAATCCCGCGGCCGGTCCAGGGTTCCAGAACGCCCGCGTGAGAGCCACCGACGATGGCCAGCAGGCGCTGGCCGATGCGGCCGCGAACGCCGCATCCGGCAATCCAGGCGCCGGTTTGGGCGCGGAGGCTGAGGATTCGTTGCTGGTGAACGGCAGCACCAGCGGCGGCCTGGCGCAAGCGAGCGATGACGAGGCCCGGCGGGAGCGCATGGCCGGAGGGGGCGGCGCAAATGGCGGGTCTGCTTTGGGCGGCGGGCCGGGTAGCAGCCAGACCTTGGGATTGCCGCCGGGGATGAGCGCTCCCGGCAGCGATGCTCTAGGCTTGGGCGGCTTTGGAGCCAGCGGCATCAACGGAGGTTTTGGCGGCGGTCCGGGCGGCGGGCCAGGCGGCGGCCAAGGTCCAGGCGGCGGCTTTGGCGGCGGAAGAGGCGGTGGAGGCGGGCGCGGATTCGGCGGCGGTGGCGGCGCGGGCGGTGGAGGCACCGGTCGCAACAATAACCGGCGCGGCCCCTATAGCGGGCAATACGCCAGTTTCGGCAACCGGCGGCGCAGCCAGCCCACCTACACAGGCTCGGTGTTTCTGAGACTGGAAAACTCGGCGCTGGATGCCGCTCCTTACTCGCTCAACGGGCGTGCCGAGCCGAAGCCCTCTTACGCCGTCGGCAGCTTTGGCTTGAATGTGGGCGGCCCTCTCAACATTCCCAAAATCCTGCATTACCCGCGCGCCTCCTTTTATCTGACTTACCAGGGAACTTTGAGCCGCAATCCGTATAGCCAGCAATCGTCGGTCCCTACGTTGGCGGAACGCAGCGGCGATTTCTCGCAGACGCTGGTGAACAACGCTCCCGTGACGGTTTTCGATCCAACCACGCATGTGCCGTTTCCCGGCGATGCGATCCCTGCCTCGCGAATCGCCACAGCTTCGGCTGGGTTATTGCAGTACTTCCCGCTGCCCACTTACACCGGCCTCGTGCAGAACTACGCGATCGTCACTTCCACGCCGAACAACAGCAACAATGTGGGCCTGCGGCTGAACATGCCGGTCTCGAATAAAGACCGCCTGAACTTCAACGTCCAATTTCAGAACCGCGATTCGAAAACCGAACAACTCTTCGGATTTGAGGATTCCGCCAGCGGCTACGGCTTGAGCGCCGCGGCGGGCTGGAGCCATAGTTTCGCGCCGCGCTTCAACAACAGCGCCAACTTCACCTTCAGCCGCAACACCAACCACACGCTACCGTACTTTGCCGATGCGGGTGACATCGAGGGCAGCCTGGGCATAACCGGCACTTTGCAAAACCCGCTGAATTATGGACCGCCGAACGTTTCTTTTAGTAACTTGGGCGGGCTCGCGGACTCCGCGCCGGCGCTGACTCACAGTGAAACGGCTAACTTCACGGACACGCTTACGTATGTCTTACGCAGGCGCCATAACTTCGGTATCGGCTTCCTCTACCGCCGGACGGATTCCGACAGTTTGAATTATCAGAATGCGAGGGGGTCGTTCACTTTCAGCGGCCTGCTCACCAGCCAACTGAACGCGCAGGGCGACCCTGTCCCGGGCACGGGTTTCGATTTCGCGGATTTCCTGCTGGGCTTGCCGCAATCCAGTTCCCTGCAATACGGCGACGGGAACTATAACCTGCGGAGCTGGGCAACCGGCTGGTACGCGCGGGACGACTGGCGCCCCAACCGGGGACTGTCGGTCAACCTGGGTATCCGCTACGAATACTTTGCGCCCTACACGGAGTTAAATGGGCACTTAGCGGACTTACTTGCCGCTCCGGGATTCACGGGCGTATCCGTAGTGACACCGGGCGCCGCGGGGCTGCCCAGCAGCCTGATCAAGCCCGATACGCATGCTTTCTCGCCGCGGCTGGGCTTTGCCTGGCGACCCTCCGCGAAAGCCTCGACCGTCGTCCGCGGCGGATACAGCATCTTTTATAGCCCGTCCGCTTACTCCCAGCTCGGGACCTATCTGGCGACGCAACCGCCGTATTCGACTTCCCTGTCGCTGACCACCAGCTCGACGGTTCCGCTGACGCTCGCGAGCGGTTTTCCGATCATACCTTCCCAGACCATCCCAAACACTTTCGCGGTGGATCCGAATTTCAAGCTGGCCTACGCGCAGACCTGGAGTTTCGCCATTCAGAACGCCCTCCCGCACGGCTTCCTGGTGGAACTCGAGTACATCGGCACGAAAGGCACCGATCTTCCGGTAGCGGAGCAGCCCAATCGACCGTTGCCCGGAACCTCGGTACTGAATACGCAGGAGCAACTGCAGATTCCCTACGCCACCAGCTTCACTTACGAAACATCGCAGGCCAACTCGACCTTCAATGCCGGACAGGTGCGCTTCACCCGGCGGTTTGCGCGCGGTGTTTCGTGGGTGATGCTTTATACCCGCTCCAAATCCATCGACGATGCATCCAGCTTCAGCGGCCCCGGAGGCACGGTCGTGCAGTTCATCGACAATCTGAATCTGGAGCGCGGCCTTTCCAGTTTCGACCAGCGTAATAACCTCCAGACCACATTCCTGCTCTCCTCGCCCGTCGGCGTGCACGGCCTGCTGCGCAATGGCGGCTGGGCCACCAAGACGTTGGCGGGCTGGACGTTAAGCGGGACATTCACGGCCGCCTCCGGCACGCCGCTCACCGCGATGATCGCCGGCAATCTCTCCAACACCGCCGGCCTGGCAGGTTCCGGAAGCACACGCGCCGAAGCCACCGGCATACCCCTCTACGGCGGCGGTTACCCCTACTTCAATCTCGCGGCGTTTACCACGCCTCCGCCCGGCGAGTTTGGAGATGCCGGCCGAGATACGATCACGGGACCGTTTCGAGTATCCTTCAATTCGGCACTGAACCGCGCCTTCCGCTTCGGCGACACAAGGCGGCAACTGCAATTGCGGCTCAGCGCCACCAACGCGCTCAATCACGTGGCCATCACCGGCTTCGGCACCACCGTCAATTCGGCGACTTATGGACTGCCCACCGCCGCCACGGCTACGCGAACGGTCCAGTTACTCATGAGGTTCAGCTTCTGAGACTATTCATCATCGTCGCGTTGCTGATGTTCCCGGCCGCCGGACAACAGCCCCAGCCGACCTTCACGACGAGCAGCAACTTAGTTATCGTGGACGTGACCGTGCAGGACAAATCCGGCCGGCCGATTGACGGCCTGAAGCCGGCGGATTTCGCGGTGTTCGAAGATGGCAAGCCACAGAAGATCGCGGTATTTGAATTTCAAAAGCTCAGTACCGAGCCCGAGCCGCCGCCTAAGTTGGCACTGACCGACCAGCTTAAGCTTCCCGAAGCTCCAAAAACTACGATCACGGCGGAGAAGCCCGGCCAGGTGCAGTATCACGATAAGCGGCTGATGGTCTTTTACCTGGACTTTTCGTCCATGGGTGTCAGCGAACAATTGCGGGCACAGGAAGCCGCGCTCGATTACGCCGCCAAGCGCATTACCAAAGACGACCTGGTGGCCATTCTGCTCTATACCAGCCAGGTGCAAGTACTCACCGATTTTACCGCGGACCGCGACGCCATCAACAGCATCCTGAAGGCCCTGCCCATCGGTGAGATGAGCGAGCTGGCGGGCCTGGCGGACACCACCGACGCCAACGGTGAAGATACCGGAGCGGCTTTCGTGGCCGACGAGACCGAATTCAACATCTTCAACACCGATCAAAAACTGGCGGCCATCGAGCAGGCCGCGCGCATGTTGTCGCCGCTGCCGGAGAAGAAAGCTCTGATCTATTTCTCGGCCGGCGTCAACAAGACCGGAATCGACAACCAGGCGCAACTGGAAGCCACCATCAACGCCGCGGTGAAGGCCAATCTGGCGATTTATCCTATCGACGCGCGCGGGTTGATGGCGGACCCTCCCGGCGGCGATGCCAGCCATGCCGCTTCCCGCGGAACCGGCATTTACAATGGCTCCGTCTATAACCAGCAGAGGGCTACGATCAACGACTCGCAGGAGACGCTCTACACTTTAGCTGCCGATACCGGCGGCAAGGCTTTCTTCGACAGCAACGACATTACGGCCGGCATCGTGCAAGCCCAACAACAGATGCGCAGTTACTATCTGTTGGGTTACTACACGACTAACCCGGCGCAGGATGGCAAGTATCGTAAGATCGCCGTAAAGCTAACCAATCCGATGTCCGCGAAGCTCGAGCACCGCAAGGGCTACTACGCGTCCAAGGTGTGGGGCAAGCTGAACGGACAGGAGAAGGAACAGCAGTTGAAAGAGGCGCTCTCCGCCGGCGATCCGGCGACTGACCTGCCGCTGGCGCTGCAGGTGAACTACTTCCGCGTGGCTCCTACCACCTACTTCGTGCCGGTTTCGATCAGGATTCCCGGCTCGGTGGTGGCGCTGGCGGCCAAGGGGGGCGCCAGCGTGACGCAGTTCGACTTTGCCGGCCAAGTCCAGGACGAACAACATGCCGTAGCCGGCAATGTGCGCGATAACATTACGATTCACCTGGCCAGGGACAATGCCGGGGCCAACGCCGCGAAGGCCGGCCAAAAGAGTTTTCAATACGACGCCGGATTCACCTTGGAGCCCGGCAAATACCGCTTGAAATTCGTGGTGCGCGAGAACGTGACGGGCAAGCTGGGCACCTTCGACACGCGCTTCACCATCCCGGATCTGAGCGCGGACACCACCGGCCTGAAGCTCAGCTCGATCGTTTGGAGCAGCCAGCGTGAGCCTTTGAAAGCCGCCGTGGGCGCGGCTGAAAAGATCACGGCCAAAGAGCGGCTGGCCAATCCGCTGATCGTAGGCGAAGAGAAGATCGTGCCCAACATCACGCACGTTTTCCGCCGCAACCAGAATCTCTACGTGACCTTCGACGTGTACGACGCGCAACCCGATCCCGCCGATACGCAGGCGCGCCGTTTAAAGGTGAGGATGAGCCTGTTCAATCGCAAGGGCATGAAAGCCTTCGAGGTGGGGCCGGTGGACGCCACGCGCCTGGCCGCCACGCGCCCCGGCGCGGTGCCCGTGCAGATCCAGGTGCCGCTCAAGGATCTGGCCCCGGGACGCTACATCTGCCAAATCGACGTGATCGACCAATTAGGCCGCAAGTTCGCATTTCCGCGTGCGCCATTGGTGGTGCTGTGAGTTGCGCCTAGGCGCTCCGCCCGGCAAGCCTTGTCTGGTTCCGCACTCTTGGTGTTCCCGGTCCTAGTGGCGCAGGTTCGGCTTGAAAGCACTCGATCCCGCCGAAAAAATCTACGATAGCGGAAAAATCGCTTGGAATGAATGCTTTGGCGGTCTTGCCGGATTCCCTGCGCCGGTCAGTTTGGGAGCTGCGTAGCGTGCTGCCCAGTACCCCAAGAAACGCCAGCGCAGGCGTTTCGGTATATACTGACGATTCCGTTATGCAAATCCTGGCCAAGGCCGGAAGAAGCCGAAAGATATGACCCTCCGTCGACATGCTCTCACCACTTGCGGAATGCTCCTGGCAGCGCTCCCGTTCTTCACCTCAGGGGCCTCAGCCCAACTGACCACACTGCACAATTTCACCGGCAACCCAAGCGACGGGTCCACTCCGTACAGCGGCTTGTTGATCGGCAGCGGGGGAGTGCTCTATGGCACTACTTCGTCCGGCGGAACCGCGAAGCACGGCACGGTATTCTCGCTGACTCCGCCGGTAACCCAGGGCGGCGCCTGGACCGAAGCGGTGTTATACAGTTTCGCCGGCGGCACGACCGACGGGGCCACTCCATGTTACGGAACCTTGGCAGTGGACAGCAACGGCGTGCTCTATGGCACCACGGAGTTTGGCGGAACCAAAAACGATGGCACGGTGTTCTCTCTGACACCGCCGGTGACGCAAGGCGGCGCCTGGACGGAGAGCTTGATTTACAGCTTCGCGGGCGGCAGCGACGGAGCCACTCCCCTGGCCGGCTTGGCCATGGAGGCGCAGGGTGTGCTCTACGGCACGACGGAATTTGGCGGCGCCGGGGCCGATGGCACGGTGTTTTCCCTGACCCCGCCGGCGAAGCAAGGCGGCGCCTGGACGGAGAGCGTGCTGTATAGCTTTACGGACCTCGTCGGCGACGGGAAAAATCCCTTCTCGGCCTTGGCGATCGGCAGCGGCGGCGTGCTCTATGGCACTACAAACTACGGCGGAACGGCGAACGCGGGCACAGTGTTCTCCTTGACGCCGCCGGTAACTCAAGGTGGCGCGTGGACCGAGACGTTGCTTTACGATTTCACCGGCCTCACCGACGGGAGCTTGCCGGCAGCCGGTGTGATCGGCAGCAACGGATTGCTCTACGGCACTACTCAAGCGGGCGGAGCGTCGGGCCGCGGCACGGTCTTCTCGCTGACGCCGGCAGCTCCGGGCGATGCCTGGACCGAGACCGTGCTGTACAGTTTTACGGGCGCCAGCGGCGACGGGGCCACTCCCTTTGGCGGCGTAGCGCTGGGCAGCGGCGGGGTGCTCTACGGCACGACCCTTTTTGGCGGAGCCGACTCCTATGGCACGGTGTTCTCTCTGATTCCGCCGGTTTCGCAGGGGAGTCCCTGGATCGAAATCGTGCTGCATAGTTTCCCGTCCTCCAAGACGGACGGGTACGCCCCCGACGCGGGCGTGGTGGTCGGCAGCGGCGGATTACTCTACGGGACTACTTCCGATGGCGGAACTTCCAACGACGGCATCCTTTACCAGTTCCAGACCGCAAACTACACGATCTCCGGGCAAGTCAGCCAATCGGGCGCCGGTCTGAGCGGGGTGACCGTGACGCTGAGCGGGACGGAGAGCGCCACCACCACGACCGACAGCAACGGGAACTACAGTTTCACGGAACCGGGAGGCGGCAACTATACGGTAACGCCATCGCTTACCGGGTATGTCTTTACTCCGGCCAGCCAGACGTTCGACAATCTGAGCGCGAATCAGACAGCGGATTTTACCGGCGCGATCGCTTACACCATCTCGGGGCAAGTCGTCAACACGTTCGGGGCGGGTGTGAGCGGCGTGACGATGACGGTGAGCGGGACGCAGACCGGTTCCACCGTCACCAACAGCTCCGGGAACTATAGCTTCACGTTGGGGGGAGGCGGCAGCTACACGGTGACACCGACGCTGACCGGGTATGTCTTCACCCCGCCCAGCCAGACCTTCAATAACTTGAGCGCCAATCAGACGGCCAACTTTACCGCCTCGGTCTCGTATACGATCTCGGGCCAGGTGACTCTCACCGGCGCCGGTCTGAGCGGGGTGACGATGACGTTGAGCGGGTCGCAGAGCGCCACCACCACGACCAGCAGTTCGGGGAACTACAGCTTCACGGTTGCCGGAGGCGGCAGTTATACGGTGACGCCGTCGCTGGGCACGGATACTTTCACTCCGCCCAGCCAGACCTTCAACAACGTCAGCGCGAATCAGACCGGGAACTTCACCGTCAACACATTTACCATCACCGGACAAGTTACGCTATCGGGCGCGGGTCTAGCCGGAGTTACAATGACGCTGAGCGGGTCGCAGATCGGTACCGCTGTCACCACCAGCTCCGGGAACTACATCTTCACAGTGCCGGGCGGCGGCAGCTACACTGTAACGCCGACTCTGGCCAGCGACACCTTTAGCCCGCCGAACCAAACCTTTAACAACCTGAGCGCGAATCAAACCGCCAACTTTGCCGTGGTCACCTATACGATCTCGGGACAAGTTACGCTTGCCACCAACGGATTGAGCGGGGTGACGGTGACGCTGAGCGGATCGCAGACCGGTTCCACCACCACCAGCAGTTCCGGGAGCTACACGTTCACTGTGCCGGGGGGCGGCAACTATACGGTAACGCCGTCGCTGGCCGGGTATGCATTTACTCCGCCCAGCCAGACGTTCAACACCTTGAGCGCCAATCAGACGGCGAACTTTACCGCCACCGCCTCGTTTACGATTTCGGGGCAGGTGACCCTCGCGGGCGCCGGTCTGAGCGGAGTAACCATGACTCTGAGCGGATCGCAGAGCGGTTCGCCGACCACTGTCACCAACAGCTCCGGGAACTATAGCTTCTCGGTGCTGGCGGGCGGCACTTACACGGTAACTCCGTCGCTGGCAGGGTACTTATTTACTCCGCCCAGCCAAACCTTCAGCAACGTGACCGGCAACCAGACGGCGAACTTCGCGGTCGTCACCTATACGATCTCGGGGCTGGTGAGCACGCTTTCCGGCGCCGGATTGAGCGGTGTCACGATCACGCTGAGCGGCTCGCAGAGCGGTTCCAGCACCACCAGCGGCTCCGGGAACTACAGTTTCACGGTGCCCGCGGGAGGCAGCTACACGGTGACGCCGTCGCTCGCCGGGGACACATTTACGCCGCCCAGCCAGACGTTTAACAACCTGAGCGCCAATCAGACTGCCAATTTTACCGTCAACCTGTATGCGATTTCGGGGCAAGTGGTCACCCTTTCCGGCGCCGGATTGAGCGGCGTGACGATGACGCTGAGCGGATCGCAGACCGGTTCCACCACGACTAACGGCACGGGGAACTACAGTTTCGCGGTGCCCGCGGGGGGCAGTTACACGGTGACGCCGTCGCTGTCGGGTTACACCTTTACTCCGCCGAGCCTGAGTTTCACCAATCTAAGCAGCGGACAGACGGCGAACTTCACGGCCAACCTGGTGATCGTCACGTATACGATTTCCGGACAGGTGACCTTGTTTGGCAGCGGTTTGAGCGGGGTGACCATGACGCTGAACGGGTCGCAGAGCGGCTCCCCCACGACCACTACGGACGCCAACGGGAACTACAGTTTCGCGGCGCTGGCGGGCGGCAACTATACGGTGACGCCGTCGCTGGCCCCGTATATCTTTAATCCGCCAAGCCAGACCTTTAACAACTTGAGCGCCAATCAGACGGCGAATTTTAGCGTGACCACGTATACGATCTCGGGGCAAGCGACTACGTTTAACGGCGCCGGACTGAGCGGCGTCGCGATGACTCTGAGCGGCTCGCAGAGCGGCTCGGCCACTACCGACGGCAACGGGAACTACAGTTTCGCGGCGGAGGGGGGCGGCAGCTACACGGTCACGCCGTCGCTAGCCGCGTACAAATTCAACCCGGCCAGCCAAACCTTCGCCAATCTGAGCGCCAGCCAGACTGCGAACTTCCAAGGCGTAGTTCCCAGCGACTTTAATGGAGACGGGCACCCCGATGTGATTTGGGAAGAACCCAAAGTCGGATGGGCCCAAGTCTGGTATCTGGGCGGGTCGCAAGGAGTCACGATTACAGGGGCCGCCGACCTGACGCAGGCTAACCCGTGGAACATTGTGGGTATCGGCGACTTCAATGGCGATGGCACTCCGGACGTGGTGTGGCAGAATCCAGTCAACGGCGCGGTGCAAGTCTGGTATCTGGGAGGCCCCGGAGGCGTCTCACTGATCGGCGCGGCGGATATCTGCTTGAGCAACCCGTGGCGGGTGGCTTCGGTCGCGGACTTCAACCAGGATGGCCATCCGGATCTGCTATGGCAGGATCCCACATCGGGATTCGCTCAGATCTGGTACCTGAACGGCGTGACTCTGCTGGGAGCGGCCAATCTGGACCTGACCAACCCGTGGAACATCGTGGGTACCGGCGATTTCAATAACGATGGATTCCCGGACGTGTTGTGGCAGGATCCGGTGAGCGGCACCGTCCAGGTCTGGTATATGGGCGGCAGCACGGCGGGACAACAAGGCACCCAGTTACTGAACGCGCTGAACCTGACGGGACCGATGACCACTAAAGTAGTCGCCATCGCGGACTTCAATCTGGATGGCCACCCGGACGTAGTGTTTCAGGACCCGGTGAGTGGCGCGGCTACGGTGTACTACTACACGGGAGCGGACGGCATAACGCCGGACGGGACGGCCGTTTTGAGTACGGGGAACCCCTGGTATATCGCGGGGCCGCACTGATGCCGACCCACCCGGAGTGGGGCAGGCTCGCAGCCTGCGGCGGCCTCGTAGGCCGCCTGCCTCGAGTTGCGCTCCCACTGGAGATTGGCCTTTTAGTGGGGCAGGCCTCCAGGCCTGCGCGGGTTCTCCAGAACCCGCTCTTCGGCGAGCGTAGCCCGCCTGCGCTGGCAGAGTGCCAGCGCGGCAGGCTGAAGAGCCTTCGCCACCAAGCCGCACAGCATGTCCCGGCGGGGCGGCGCATGGCGCCGCCCTACCGGCTAACTATTGGGGACTTGTAACGCTTTCCTCCCGAATGCTAATCCCATAAGAGAGGAAATGTGTATGTCCAGTTGGCGTAGCCTGTTTGCCGTTGCGGCGTTCCTGCCTGGTCTGGCAGCCGCCGCCGATCCAGCCATGCTGGAGCTCATCATGCCCGACGCGCGCGTGGTGATGGAGATCAACCTCGACCGCGTGGCCGCCTCACCCATCGGGCTAGCCATGTCTCCCCAAATGAAGGGCGAACTATCCGACCTGCGGCCGGTCTGGCAGGATCCCACGACGAACCTGGGCAGCCTCGACTGGAGCCACTATGCGCAGGAGGTGGTGTTCGCCGCGGGGGCGCCCGCCGGGCCGGCTAAGCAGTCGCCCTCGCTCGTTATCGTCCGCGGCTTGCTCGATCCGGCCTGGATCGAATCGCTCAGCGCCTTCCGCGGCGTTAAGAGCAACTATCTGGGCGTACCCATGCTCTCCTCCGACGGCGGCCACTCGGTGGTCGCCTTTCTGGACGGCTCTGTCGCCGTGATCGGGCAATCGGCCGACGTGAAAGCCGCTATTCGCCGCCGCGGCCAGAATGGCCCGCCCTCGACTGCTCTGGCGGAGGGGCTGGCACGCTACGAGGGACAGTGCGACGTTTGGATGGTCTCGAACGGCCCGCTCACGTTCCCGGCGAAGACTCCGGGCAACACTTGGCTGAAGTGGCTCGATGGCGTGGATGCGTTCACCGGCGGCGTGCGCCTGAGCCCGGATCTCGATCTTTCCGCTGAAATGACCCTGCGCAACGAAAAGGATGTGGCCGGCATGGCGGATAGCTTGCGCTGGTTCGCCGGAGTGGTGCAGACGCAGCAGAACAGCGCGCTCAGCCTCGAAGACATGAACTTCCAGGCGGATGGAAAGCGCCTTTCGCTCTCCCTGCAAGTGCCCGAGGGGCAGATGCGCGCCGCCTTGCAGCAACGCCAGGTTGGGCAGCCCTCCCGGGCGCGCCTGGCGGGCGTCCGGCCCGCGGACATCGGCAGCGGCTTGCCCGAGCCGCCGTCCGGCACCATCCGGGTGCAATCGTCGCCCGCGGACATGGGCACCACGCTGGTCCCCGTCGGCAAGTCCCAGTAGAAGCGGGCAAAGCCGGGGGTTTTAACAGTTTTGGGGAAACCGCTCTGATGGTCGCGGCTCGGCAATACTCGCGTGGATTGGGCACGGCTTACTGAGCCGCGACCGTCAAGGAGCGGTTTCTATCGGTGAGGTGGCTCCAGGCGCGGCCTCTTGATATAATCGATTCTGGCGCGGGAGTAACTCAGTGGTAGAGTCACAGCCTTCCAAGCTGTTGGTCGCGGGTCCGATTCCCGTCTCCCGCTCCATCGGGCTGGCGTAGCTCAGTTGGTAGAGCATCTGATTTGTAATCAGAGGGTCGGGGGTTCAAGCCCCTCCGCCAGCTCCACGGTCCTGCGTTTTCCGGCTGCCTGGTTCCCTTCCCCCATGCTACACTCCACCTATGCCTCCCGATCCGCGCGAGATGCCGGATGAGCCGCCGCCGTTTCTGGGTACGTGGCCGCGCGTCTACGCCGGCGTGGCCGTTTACCTCGCGTTGCTGATCGCACTCTGTTACGCATTCACCCGCGCGTTTGCATGAGACCTCTCGATTGGGTGGTGCTAGTTGGTTCGCTGGCGTCGATCATCGCTTATGGCCTGTATCGGGGCCGCGGCAGCAATACCGTGGATCGCTACCTGCTGGCCGGCAAGAGCATGCCCTGGTATGCCATGGCGCTTTCGATCATGGCCACGCAGGCCAGCGCCATCACCTTCATCTCCACCACCGGCCAATCCTACGTGGATGGGATGCGTTTCGTGCAATTCTATTTCGGCATGCCGCTGGCGATGGTGGCGCTTTCGGCTACGGCCGTGCCGATCTTCCATCGCGCCAAAGTGTACACCGCTTACGAGTACCTGGAGAGCCGCTTCGACGCCAAGACGCGCGCGTTGGCCAGCGCGATTTTCCTGATGCAGCGCGGCCTTTCCGTGGGACTGACTTTCTACGCGCCGGCGATTGTGCTCTCCGTCATCTTCGCCTGGCCGGACCGCGTGACCACGCTGATCATCGGCATCACGGTGGTGTTGTACACGGTCACCGGCGGCATCCGCACCGTCACCTGGACCGATGTGCAGCAGATGATCATCATTCTGTTCGGCCTGGTGGTGGCGTTGGCGATGATCTTCGTGCTGCTGCCGCGCCAGGTTTCGTTCCTGGACGCCATGCACCTGGCCGGCGCGGCGGGCAAGCTGAATGCGGTCAATTTCCATTTCGATTGGAACGACCGCTACAACCTGTGGAGCGGGCTGATCGGGGGCATGTTCCTGGCGCTCTCGTATTTCGGGTGCGACCAGTCGCAGGTGCAGCGCTACCTTACGGGCAAGTCCATCGCGCAGAGCAAGCTGAGCCTGTTGTTCACCGCCATGGCCAAGATCCCGATGCAGTTTTTCATTCTGTTCATCGGGGCGATGGTATTCGTGTTCTATATCTTCGAGCCGGCGCCGATGGTGTTCCAGCGCCTCGAATACAACCGCATCCAGCAGCCGGAATTGCGCGCGCGGTATGAACCTATCGCCGCGCGCTATGAAGACGCTTTCGCACGGCGCAAGGCGGAGGCGCTGGCGATTGTCGAGGCGCGGCACAGCCACGACGCGCGCGCGGAGAGCGATGCAATCGCGGGTTACCGGCGCGCGCAGCAGGATGTGGATGCGGCCCGCCGCCAGGGCGCCGCGTTGGTGGAAGCTACGGGCGGAGAGAAGGGCTTCCGGGATACCAATTACATCTTCCTGTCGTTCGTGACGAAGTATCTTCCGGCGGGAATCGTCGGTCTTGTGATTGCCGTGATTCTGGCCGCGACGATGTCGTCCAGTTCCGGCGAGATCAACTCCCTGGCTACCGTATCGGTGGTGGATATTTACAAGCGCCACTTCGTGAAGCAAGCCTCGGATCGTCATTATCTGACTGCCTCGCGCGTGGCGACCGCCTTCTGGGGCGCATACGCGGTGGCGTTCGCGGGACTTGGCAAGCACCTGGGATCGCTGATCGAAGCCGTGAACATCGTGGGCTCCTTATTCTACGGATCGCTGCTGGGAGTGTTCGTGCTGGCGTTCTTCTTCAAGCGGGTGAGCGGCACCGGCGCTTTTGTGGGTATGATCGCGGGAGAAGCAGCCATCTTTACGGCGTTTCTATTCACGGGGATCTCATTCCTGTGGTACAACGTGATCGGCTGCCTGGTCGTGATCGCCACAGGGATGGCGGTCAGCTACGTTTCGGATGCGCCGCCGCAGAAGAGGGAGGGGAGCTTTTGAGCGGGCGTTTATGGCCCCTGTACGCACCTGCCGCCACGGCTACGGCGCAGGCCACTTACAGTGACGCCCCCGTCGGGGCCGCGTGCGAAGCTGCTACCGCGCAGCAACGGGGGTAGTTATCACAGGCTAAAGCCTGGCTAAAGCCCGTGCTACCTGCACAGCAACGGGGTAGTTATCACAGGCTAAAGCCCGTGCGACCGTTTCGCCTGCAGCTTCCGCCACACCAGATACAGCACGATCAGCGCGCCGATTACGCAGGAGGCGATCACCAGGTGGTGGTGGATCTGCTCGGAAACCACTTGCCAGCGGTCGCCCAGGAAATATCCTATCGATACGAACGTGGTGGCCCATAGGAACGCGCCTAAATAAGCGAACAGCGCGAAGATGTGCGGCTGCACGTAGGACACGCCCGCGGCGTAGGCCGTGAGATGGCGGACTCCCGGAACGAAGTAGCCGAACGTGAGGCTCCAATGGCCCACGCGTTCGAAGAACCGGTGCGCCTTGGCGAGACGCTCCTCGGTGAGGTGGATATATTTGCCGAAGCGATGGATCAGCGCGAGACCAAAAGTGCGGCCAAGTGTGTAGCTCAAGGTGATGCCGCAGATGGTGCCGGCCAGTACGGTGAGGAAGGCGGGGGCCAGCTTGAAGTGGTGCGAGAAGATCAGGTAGCCGGTGAAGGTGAGCAGAGTTTCATCGGGAACGGGAAGGCCCACGATGCCCAGCATGAGCAGGCAGAAGATCGCCGGGTAGCCATAGTGCGAGATCCAGTCGAGGACTTGATGTTCCATGGTTGCCGGGAGGCGGCCTGCGAGGCCGCCGCAGGCTACGAGCCTGCCCACTAGACGACTAGCGTGGAGACTTCCACCTGGGAGCGATTGCCTTCCACTACCACGATGCCGGATTCGGTGACGTGGTGGAAGCGGCGGTCGTGCTCCAGGTCGTAGCCGATGCAGGCGTCGGCGGGCACGCGCACGTTCTTGTCGAGGATGGCGCGGCGGACGCGGGCGCGCCGTCCGATGTCGCAGTTATCCAGGATGAGGCAATCTTCCACCTGCGCGCCGGCATGCACGCGCACGCCGCGGAAGAGCACGGAATTCTTCACCGCGCCGCCGGAGAGAATGCATCCACCGGAGCAGATGGAGTCAATGGCCTCGCCGCGGCGGTTTTCGTCGTCGAAGGTGAACTTGGCGGGCGGCTCGGGATAGCTGGCGGTGCGCAGCGGCCATTTCCGGTTATAGAGATTGAGCGCGGGCTTCACGGAGCGCAGGTCCATATTGGCGTCATAATAGGCGTCGATGGTGCCGACATCGCGCCAGTAGGCGACCCCGTCGGCCGCTTCGCCGGGAATGCGATTGCTTTGGAAATCGTAGGCGAACATCTCGGAGTTGCCGGCCAGCTTGGGCAGGATGTCGTGGCCAAAATCGTGGGAACTGCTCTCGTTGGTGGCGTCCTCGTAGAGCTCGCGCAGCAGGGTGCGCGTGGAAAAGACGTAGTTGCCCATGGAAGCGTAGACGCGGTCGGGGTCGCCGGGAATGGTGGGGGCGTCGGCGCGCTTTTCGTGGAAGGCGATGATGCGCCCGTCCGGCGCCACTTCGACGACCCCGAGCTCGGAGGCGAACTTCTTGTCCACGGGGATGGCGGCGACGGTGACGGTGGCGCTCTTCTGCTCGTGGTACTCGATCATACTGTTGATGTTCATGCGGTAGATATGATCGCCGCCGAAGATGGCCACCACGTGCGGGTCGGCTTGTTCGACCAGGTTGATGTTCTGATAGATGGCATCGGCGGTGCCCTGGTACCAGGTTTCGCCGGCCGATCGCATTTGGGCCGGCACTGGGATGATGAATTGGGTCTTGAGGAGGCCTCCGAATTGCCAACCCTCGCTGAGGTGCTGGAGCAGCGACTGGCTTTTGAACTGCGTCAGCACGTAGACGGAATAGATGCCCGAGTTGATGAAATTGCTCAGGACGAAGTCGATGATGCGATACTTGCCGCCAAAGGGGACAGCGGGTTTGGCGCGCTCCTTGGTCAGCGGGTACAGCCTGGTACCCTTTCCACCGGCTAGCACGATTCCGAGTACGCGTAGTCGCATAGGTTTTAAGTGATATCCTAGCAGGCGCGCGGGCTTAATGGCGAGCTTCGCTCGCCGGGGCTGGGGACTGGGGGCTGGGGTTTAGTTCTACGATTTGGACGATCAAAGCCCATGTGATTGGATTTTAGGGGGCGCGCGGCTGCGCACATATGCCCGTCGTTGGCAGCGGGTTGGCAGCGCATGGCGCTGCCCTACTGGGTGGGGAGAGACACGGAGAGGATGGATGTCGTATCGCGGCATTCACGCCGCTACGAAAAACCTTAGTCAGTAGTATAAGGCTACAATATCCTAAACACTTACATGTTCAAGCACCATTCGTGCGTTAAGCGCGTTAAATTGTCCAACGGCGTGTTTTTGTTGGCTCTTGGGCTTCCAAATCGCGCAACTATAACGAGGAATAAATGCGCCCGCTCGCCGACGCTCGCGGCCCAGTAACGCTTACGAAATCGGCCCGACCGTTACGGAGCCGGGAATGTTATCGAGCGGGCGTGTCAGACTTATCATAAGCCAAGGAGGATCAATACACGGAATGAAACGACTGGTTTGGGTCATCGCGGCGTTGGCATGGGCGGGGCTGCCTTCCACGGTGAAATTAGACAACGCCCGCGTGCAGGTGACGGAGGTAACAGCGGCGCCGGGAACTGTGCGCGAGCGGGGCGTCCGCGCGCACGACCAGGTGATCGTGTTTCTGGACGATTGCCGGTACGAGCGCACGGACCCTAAGACCGGGGTTAAGACGATCCAGGAGCGCAAGTCCGGCGACGTGATCTGGCATACACAGGGGGAGGATGCGCCGCTGTTGGTGAACAAGGGGGGCGAGGCTTATCGGACGGTGGTGATTGAGTTGAAGTGAGGCGGCCCCGCCTGAAAGGCCGGCGGCGCATGGCGCCGCCCCACGGTGATTGAGCTAAAGTGGGGCTTATGGGGAAGATGGCTTCTTGGTTCGTACTTGGCTGGTTCTCGATGTGGCCGGCCTTGGCTCAGAATGCGCCGCAGGCCGAGAACGGGCCGACCATTCATGCCACGGTGAATGAAGTCGCGCTGGACCTGGTGGTGCGCGATAAGAAGGGCCGGCTGGTGAAGAACCTGAAGCCCGGCGACGTGGAGATCTACGAAGACGGCGTGCGGCAGGAAATCCGCAGCCTGCGGCTGGCCGGGGGCGAGGCGCCCGCGCAGCACGCGGCGGAGCCATCCGGCGGAGCGCAGCCGGAACCGGAGGGCGAGGCGCATCCTTCGCCCATGCCGCTGCACAGCCTGAACCTGATGTGCATCGTATTTCACAACCTCGATTCGGGCACGCGCAAGTGGGCGGTAGCCGCCGCGCAGGACTTCGTGAAGACCGAACTGCGGCCGGGCACCTGGGTGGGGGTTTTCAATCTGGATTCGCGGCTCACTCCGCTGCAGGCTTTCACCATGAACCGCAATGAGGTGCTGCGCGCGGCCGCCAACGCCTTCAACGGCACGCGGGTGGACTTCACCCGGACCGCGGAGGCGGTGCTGAACTCCACGCCCGACGTGAACTATATCGTAGGGTTTGTAAGCCCCGGAGGGAAAGGCGGCGGCTTTCAGGACCAGTCCACAACGGGTTCGGTCAGTATGACCGCCATCACGGGCGCGGATGTGGACAACGGGCCGGGCGCCAACGCGCAGCGCGGGGACATGGTGCTGCAGCGGGAACAGTTCGGCGGGATCGAGGGCGCGCGCCAGATGGACCAGATCAAGCTGTTGATCCGGCGGCTCGGGGCTTTTCCCGGCCACAAGACCGTGCTGCTGCTCAGTCCGGGGTTCACCACCAATGGCGAACCCGATCAGTTTCAGGCGATGCTGAACAAGGCCAATCTGGCGGATCTCAGCTTTTATGCGTTCGACGCCAACGGCTTGAGTGAAACGTCCTCGGCGCAGGCTTCCACGATGGCCCTGCAGCACGTGACCGCGCTCAGCCAGCAGCAGCGGGTGGAATCGACCATGAAGGCTGGGGATACGGGGATGGGAAGTTCCGGCGTGGTGGCGGAGTTGAGCCGCCAGGACAACTATCTGCACGACGCGGTGCGCACATCGGATTCGCAGTCGGCGCTGCGGGCGCTGGCCGAGGGTACGGGCGGCTTCCTGGTGGCGAACACCAACGATTTGCGGAAGCCGTTCCAACAGATTGTGGAAGACGCGGCCACGCATTACGAAGCGGACTATCATCCATCGTCGGGTAAGTACGACGGGCATTTTCGAAAGATCGAAGTGAAGCTGGCACGCGCGGATTTGAAGGTGGAGAGCCGCAACGGCTATTTTGCGATACCGGACTTCGGCGGCGCGGCCCCTCTGCAGCCGTTCGAAATGGCGGGTCTGGCGACGCTGAACGCCAGCCCGCCGCCGCACGCGTTCGATTTCCGGACGGCCGCGTTCCAGTTCCGGCCGGGGAGCGAGAAGTCGCAGGCGGCCGTGGTTTTCGAATTGCCGGGCGCAAGTCTGACCGCCACGGCGCAGCCTGGGCATAAATCGCACCGGCTGCACGCTTCGCTGCTGGCCGTGGTGAAAGACGCGAGCGGCAATATTGTGGATAAGTATGGCCAGGACTTTCCATACGAGGTTCCGGACGATAAATTAGCGGGGATACAGGCGGCGCCGATCGACTACACGCATGCGTTCAATCTGCCGGCCGGGAAGTATACCGTGGAGAGCGTGTTGTTCGACCGGGAAGCGAAGCGTGCCAGCACCAGCACGGTGGAACTCGACGCCCCGGCGCAAAAGGGCATTGGACTGAGCAGCGCGATGGTGGTGGCGCGGGCGGACGAACTGACGGCGGATGCGGATGCCAACGATCCATTCCTGCTGCAGGGGCGGGATGTGGTGCCGGTGTTGGACGCATCGCTGAAGGCCTCGGTGAAACCGGCGGTGTACTTTGTGGTGTATCCGGATAAGTCGAGCCAGGAGAAGCCGAGGATCCGGGTGGAGTTATTCGCGGGCGGAGAGGAGTTGGAATCCAAGGACGAGGATCTTCCGGCGCCCAATTCTTTCGGGGATATTCCGATGGTGGTGAATGCGGAGTCGCGTGCGGGGAAGTGCGAGATCAGGATTACGGCGCGGCAGGGGTTTCAGTCGGCGGTGCGGAGCGTGTTTTATACGGTAGGGGACAAGTAGGCTGCTTTGCGGGGCGGGCAATTCGTGGGGCAGGCTCGCAGCCTGCGGCGGCCTCGTAGGCCGCGTGCCTCGAAGCTATGGCTGGCTTTTTTGCAGGGCCTGGTGGCATAGGCTTTAGCCTGTGGAGGCGAGCGAAGCTCGCCCAGGCGGCGCATGGCGCCGCCCCACTACAGCATCCGGTAGTTCACTAACTCCACGCCCGCTTCGGCCAGCGCCACGCGGACTTCGCGCGCCACCAGCGCTTCCAGCTCGCGCGCGCGGCTCTGCTTCAGCCGGGTGCGCGCGCGGCGCAGGTCGTCGCCGCAATAGCCCGGATGGCACATGAACTCGGTCACGCCTTCGGGCAGTTCGCGGATCAGCTCCGCCAGCTCGGGAGCGCGGAAGCGTCCGGTGAGTTGGAACCCGGCGAAGTGATCCGTGGTCCGGCAGCCGTGGCGCGCCAGCACACGGTGAAAACGGCCGCGGAACACCCGCAGGCTGCCGCTGGTAGCGCGCTTCAGCCAGGGTACGGCGCCGTGCGCGGTCGTGAGCGGAACATCGAACGGCCGCCGCACCCAGCGAATCCCAAACTCTTCCGAGATGCGTGCGACCGCGTCGAGCACCGGCGGCGCCAAGTGCGTATGCTTGTGCGTATCCAAGTGCGTGGGCTCGCAGCCAGCCGCCAGAATCTTGCGCACCTGCGCCGCCAGCTCGTCATACACGCGGATACGCCGCGCGGCCAGCGCCAGCAGCAATGCCGGCGCGGACGCGGGCAGCGGCGCGTAAGGTGACAGCAGCGAGCGGCCCGAGATCAACACCAGGTGGCAACCCACATCCAGAGAGGGCGCGTCGCGCGCCAGCCGCACGGCATCGTCGAAGGCGTCGCCGTTGGCCATCAAGGTGGATGCGGTCAGGATGCCGTCGCGATGCGCCGCCACGATTCCGCGGTTCACGTCCGGCGTGAATCCGAAATCGTCGGCGTTGACCACCAACCGTTTGCGCGCGGTCAAAAGATTCTCAGCGTGATGGTCAGGAATTTCTTGGGATTGGCGCGCATGTCCTTAGCCAGCGACTGGAATTCGTGCATGGCGCCGTTCATGGCGTCGTACATCTGCGGATTCACCAGCAATTGCCCGACGGTGCCTTGCCCGGAGTTGATGCGGTCAATAGTCGCATCCAGCTTGGCGGTCAGATCGGTGAGCTGCTTGTAGAGCTGCTCGTCCTTCAGGAGTTTGCCGGCCGTGCCTTTGCCTTCGTTGAGCTCTTTGGTCAGGCGGCGCATTTCCGCGAGGGTCTGCTGCGCTTCGTCGTAGACTTGCGGGTCCTTCAGCAGCTTGCCGGCGGTGCCGCGGCCCTGCTGCAAGTCGTCGAGCATTTGATCGATGCGCTTGATGGGCGAGCGCACTTCCTGGTACAGGGTGTCGTCGTAGATGAGCTTGCTCAAGGTGCCCTTGCCGTTGCGCACGTCGGCCAGCAGTTGCTGTCCTTCGGCGGCGATCCCGTTCAACCGTTTGTAAAGCTCGTCGTCCCGCAGCAGTTTGCCCAGATTGCCTTTGCCCGCATCGATATCCGTCAGCATGGAGTCGGCGCGCTTGGAAATATCCTGCAGGGTCTGGATCAAATTGGCGCTCTGGGCCATCAACTCGGGGATGTCTTGGGTCTGCAGGCTGCGCAGCTCGGCCCCCGGCTTGACGGGCGTGGGGCTCTTGCCTTTGGTGATATCGATGAATTTGCTGCCCAGCAGGTTGGCGGCAGTGACGGCGGCGGTGGAATCGTCGGGGATGTCCCGCATGAACTTCGACTGGATGGTCAGTTCAAACTCCACTGCCCGTTGGGGATCCTTCGACCCGGAAAGCTTGACATCCTGCACGGCGCCGACCAGGATGCCATTGAGACGCACCGGCGTGCTGGCGGTCATACCCGCGCCATCCGCCATATAGGTACGGACGCTTTGGTCGCGTTCAAAGATGCTGCGGCTCCCGGTCAACAGGAAGATCAGCACGGCCAGAATCACCATGGAGGCGACCGCCACCACTCCGACCTTCAACTGCGACCAGCGGACTTTGCTGCGCTCCCTCATGCTCTATTCCCGATGCTTCACGAACTTCGAAATATACGGATCTTGGGACGCCTCGATCTCAGTCTGCGGCCCTTCGAAGACCAAGCGGCCGTCGCGCAAAACCATGAAGACGGTGCGCGGCGCCGCGCCGCCCTGGCTGCCGGCATGGCCAGCCGCGGGCTCCAAACCGCCATTCTCCGGATTGTAGCGAAAATTCGCCACCAGATTGCCGTCCTGATAGCGATAGGTGACGATCAGCGTGGTGGTCTTATTCAAATCCCGCTCCTTCACGATCAGGGCGACGATGGTGTTGGCCGTGATCGGGTCGAGTCCCGCCGTGGGCGAATCGTAGAGCAGCAAGGGAGGCTGGGTAACCACCGCGCGCGCGATGGCCGCGCGCCGCCGCATGCCGCCCGAGAGCTCGCTCGGGAATTTCTCGAGGGTGCCTTCCAACTCCACGAACTTCAGCGCTTCTTCCACGCGCGGCAGAACCTCTTCGGGAGGGCAGTGAATGGACGCCTGGTTGAGCAGCGGGTAACTCACGTTGTCTTCGATGTTCAGCGAGTCGAACAGGGCGCTCTCCTGGAACAGCATGCCCATCCTGCTGCGGATTTCAAACAATTCCCGCTCCCGCATGCGGCTGATGTCCCGGCCAAAGACGTAGACGGTGCCGGAATCCGGGCGTTGCAAGCCCAGAGCCGTCTTCAGCAAGACGGTTTTGCCGCTGCCGGTGGCGCCCATGATCACGCGGGATTCGCCCTCGTAGGCCTGAAAGGACACATCGGCCAGCGCGGGCGTATCGTCGAACGAGACGCTCACACGATCGAAGCGCAGGACCGGGGTCTGGGGATCGGCTGGCATTACGATCCGCCTTGGCTGACAAAAATCTTACCCAGGAAAAAGTCCAGGATCAGGATCAGCACCGACGCGGCCACCATGGACTGGGTCGTGGCCCGGCCCACCCCTTGGGTGCCCCCCGACGCGCGCAAACCGTAATAGCAGCCCACCAATGAGATGATGAACGCGAAGACGAACGGCTTCAACAACCCCTGGGTGATGTCGTTCCACTCCAGCGCCCGCCACACGTTGGACCAATACTGCTGGCTGGGCAGATCCAGGAAAAAATGAGAAACGAACCAGCCGCCGAACATGCCGATGAAATCCGCCAGGATGGTGAGCAGCGGCAACATCAGGGCGGTGGCCAGCATGCGCGGGGTCACCAGCTTCTGGATCGGATCGGTGCCCAGCGCGCGCATGGCGTCGATCTGCTCGGTGACTTTCATGGAGCCGAGCTCGCTGGCGATGCCGGAGGAATTGCGTCCCGCCATCATCAGCGCGGTCAACACAGGACCCAGTTCGCGCACCAGGGAAATCGAAACCAGTGTCCCGGTCTGATCCTGCTGGCCGTACTGCTGCAGCGCACGGGACATTTGCAGCGCCATGACGGCGCCGGCGAAAAGACCCGTGAGGATGACGATGGGCAGGCTGCCGACGCCGATGAGATCCATTTGCGACAAGATCTCGTCTCCGTAGTGCGGGCGCGAAGCCACGTTCCGCAGCGCCCGCCCGGTGAGCAGGAAGAACTCTTGAACGGCGATGAATGGTTCCTTTAGGAAATCGAACAAGCCGGATGGTCCCCGAAATTCGATGCTACCATACACCTATAAAAAATCCGCCATGCAAGGACTCACCGCCATCGCGGGCATTCGGGTGGGACACGCATCGAATTTCGATGCGCTGACCGGTTGTACGGCGATTTTGTGCGAAACTGGCGCGGTGGGCGGCGTGGATATCCGCGGATCGGCCAGCGAGACATCGTCGGTCGACACCCTCCAGCCGGGCCACATCACCAGCCACGTGCACGGCATTGTGCTGTCGGGCGGCAGCGCCTTCGGGCTGGAGACGGCTTCCGGGGTACGGCGTTACCTGGAGCAGCGCGGCGCCGGATTCCGGGTAGGCCGGTCCGTCGTGCCGATCGTGCCGGGCGCCGTCCTGTTCGATTTGGACATCGGCAAAGCCGGTATCCGCCCCACGCGCGAGATGGGTGAGAGCGCGGCGGCGTCTGCCACAACCGATGCGGTGAAGGAAGGCGCCGTGGGCGCGGGCACGGGCGCGACGGTGGGCAAGATCTTTGGCATGCGGCAGGCCATGAAGTCGGGGATCGGCTCGGGACTGGTGGAACTGCCGGGCGGCGTGCTGGTGGCCGCGTTGGTGGTGGTGAACGCATTTGGCGACGTACGCGACCCTTCCACCGGCAAATTGATCGCGGGCGCGCGGCGCGGTCCGGACAGCCTGGAACTAGCGGATACCGAAGCGGTGATGAAGGCCGGCGGGCCGCGCGCCGAGCCGCGCAATACGACTCTGGCCGTGGTGGCCACCAATGCGCGCCTTTCGAAGGTGGAAGCCTCCAAACTGGCGCAACTGGCCGGCTTGGGGACGGCCCGCACCATTTATCCCGTGTACACCATGTTCGACGGAGATACCACGTTTGCGCTCTCGATCGGGGATGGGCGCGCGGACGTCAACACGTTGGGCGTGGCGGCCGCCGAAGCGGTGGCGCAGGCCGTGGTGCGCGCCGTCAGGAACGCGCCATCCATGGGCGGCGTACCCGGGCTGGCGGGTGACGCCCGCGGCTGATGAATGCCGGTCCGGTGTCCGAAACAGGCCCCTCGGGGAAGTTTCTTGGGACTTCTGGGACTTTTCTCACACAGATTTAACCCGCGTTAAGGTTTACAAGTGGTATCCTATTGAATGCATTAGGCAAAGGCTGTCGAGAGGTGGGCGCTCTCGTCGCCCCGTTGCGAGTTCTTCAGGTGGTCGTTCGACAGCCGTTGCGGACAGGTGGAGACGGGTGTTCCAAGAAGGCTACACGGATCGTAACGGACAAAACGATGGGACTTGAAAAAGCGGAGATACCGGTGGAACGGCGGGCGAAGAAGCGCTTTGTGATGGAGCGTGAGATCCGCTACCGGGTGTTGGAGCAAGACAAAATCATCGCCGTCGGAAGCGGCAAAACCCTCAATTTAAGCAGTAATGGCGTGGCATTCGTAACGGACAACGACTTGCCAGTAGGGGCGTTTATCGAGGTATCGATCGCCTGGCCGGCGCTGCTGGAAAACCGCTGCCCGCTGCAACTGATTGGCTTCGGCCGATTGCTCAGAAGCGCGGAGGGCACGGTCGCATGCACCCTCGAACAGTACGAATTCCGGACCTTGGCGCGGGTGGTGCCGGAGAGTGCGTGGTCGGCGCGTAGCGACCAGAAGCTGCGGCGCTGGGCGGAAGCCGTCGCGCGAGGATAGGCGTGAAGCTGGCTTAGCTTCGCTCGCCGAAGAGCGGGCCTGTCAGGCCCGCGCAGGCTACGAGTCTGCCCCACTAATCGGATTTTGCAGTGCTAGAGGTTTCTTTTGCCGGGGCGGCAGCGGGTTTGCCTGTTTCCGTCTTCTCGCTCTTCTTGGCGTCCGAGGATTTGGCGTCCGAGGATTCGGTCTTCGACTTCTCTTTACCGCCTGAGCCGCCGGAGCCATTTTTCCCGTAATCGTTCACGTACCACCCGGAACCCTTGAATTGCAGGGCGGAAACCGACACCAGCTTCTCGACCGCCCCGCCACAACCCGGATGCTCGTGCAGAGGCTCGTCGGAAAATTTTTGGATCAGCTCAAAGACATCGCCGCACTTGGCGCATTTATACTCGTACAACGGCATAGAAGTTCGCTGTCCCAGGTACTAGTTCTGAGCTTATTTTAACAGATCCGCCGCGGCGCGGCCAACTGCTAACTTGTGGGCGTTTCCAGCGTCTTAGTAATATGCGGACACGAGCGATCTTGGTTACAGTGCTGATGGCCACGGGGTTGGCGGCGTCGGAAAGCCGTCATTTCTGTGTCACGGCGATAGGGCGCTCGGCGCACGCCTTCTGCCAGTATTTTCAGGCGTTGCAACAGGAGCCGCTGAATCCGGTGGAGCGCGTGGTGTTCAGCCTGGCGCTGGCCAACGCGCAGGCTCACCAGGAGTGCAAGCCGCCGATGCATTCATGAGGTGAGCGGACGGGCCGATTCACAGTCGGCCCGCAGGTTGGCAACCTGCCACACAATACCGGGCTAGGATTTCTTGTGATGCACCGGCGCCGCTACTTTTTCCTCTTTGAGCCCGACAATCTTGGCCTTCTCGACCGCGAAGGTCACCATGAACGCCGGTTCCTTCGTGAAAGAGTCGCTGATGCCTTCGAACTCGATCTCGACACCCACGCCCGGCTTGCCGGTTAGCGGAGCGGGTGTGGTGCCGTCGGAGCCAACCAGTTTCAGCGTAACGTCGGCCGGCTGATCCTTGCCCGCCATGCTCACCAGCAGTTCTTTGGACTTTACCGGCGGCTTGGCGGAAACCAGCCAGCCTTTGAACTTGGCCACACCGTTCGCGCCGCCCGGCAGCCCCGCGCCTTTCATGGAACTATCGAAGTAGGTTTGTCCGTCCGGCGAGAGCAGTTGCCCCTTGATGTTCAGCCAAAGCGCCAATTGGGGGTTGGTCTTCTTGAGTTCCTCTTCCTTTTCCGCGGCAATCTGGGCGGCCGTCTTGATCTTGAAGTCGGCGGGCGGAGTGGGACTGGCTTTGGCCATAGCCTTCAGTTCCGCCAGACCGGAGCTGTCGCCGTGCAGGGAATTGTAAACCTTGGTCAGGTACGCGTCGATGGTCTTGCGCCCTTCCGGCGCCAGCGCGCCGGTCTCGTCATAGGCCGCGGCTCTGGCGAAGTCATACAGCGCTTCGGACTGTTTCTCGGGTTTCTTCTCAGCCAGGAGTACGGTACCCAGCCAGTACGAAACCTGCACCGCGTTGGGACTGATGGCCAGGCTCTTTCTGAAATTCTCCTCGGCCAATTCGTTGTTCTTCCGCTGCATGGAGATCCAGCCCAGCGTGGTGTAGGCGGCGCCGTCGGTCTGGGGCTTGGCCTTGGCCCAATCCTCGTCCTTGGCGGTGGCCGGTTTCTCGGCGGCCAGCAGACCCTGGGCGGCTTTCTCCGCGGTATCCAGCGCGTCCGGGCTGGTATTGCCCAGCGTGGGAGTGAGGAAGGTGATCCAGTAGAGCGAAGTGATGTCCTTGGGATCGATGGCCAGAATCTCCTTGGCCGTATCGATCATCTTGGCCGGTTGCCCGAGTTGTTGGTAGGTAGGGAGGAAGATCTGCAACCGATCCAACTTGAAGTCTGAGTCGGGATATTTTTCTTTCCACGTATTCAGCAATGCCAGCTTCTTGGTGGCGTCGGTCTCTTTGGTGACGGAGTCGTACAGCGTATATTCCTGCTGATCCTTGTAGTTCTTCTTCTTTTCGGCCGGTTTATCCGCCTGCGCCGCCTGGCCGCTTGGCGCAGCCGGCTGGCTGGTCTGCGCCGAGCCAAGCATGCCGCCCGCCAGAGCGATAAAGGTAATCCCCGTTAGCCTTCGTAAGAAATGCTGCACTTGCTGCCTCCCTGCCGATTTCCGTAAAAAGTTTGAACTGTAGGCCTACTGAGCCGCTTCGGTTCCCCGACTGGGGCGTCTTCCCGCCGTCACGTCCGCATCGATGGGTACTTGCGGAGTATAACCGAACGACATGCGCGGTGCAACATATTCGACGCCGCTGGTGACTGCGGAGTTCCGAATTCAGAATCATAGCAGATCGTGCGGGCCGGCGAAGAGTGGGGCGGTTCTCCGGACCCGCCCCTTCCCCACCAGGACCGGCTTTTCGCGCAACGAAGTCAGCCTTAACCGGACTCACATAAGGCCGAAGTGGACGCCGGCCCGCGGGACTGGAGTCCCGCCCTACAAATCGACGCACATGGCCGGCCGCTAAATCCCACCCTCCCAGCCGTGTCCGTGATAGAATGCGCCATTCCATGCGCATCCTGGATCTGGCGGTCATTCTCGCCTATCTGATCGCGGTCACTTGGTTCGGAGCCCGCTTCCGGAAAGGCCAGACCAGCCTCGGCAATTATTTCCTGGGAGGCCGTAGCGCGCCGTGGTGGGCCATCGCTCTCTCGATCGTCTCGGCGGAAACCAGCACACTGACGATAGTAGGCACACCCGGCCTTTCCTTCGCCGGAAACCTCGGCTTCCTGCAAGTCGTTTTCGGATATCTGCTGGGCCGGGTGGCCGTCTCGCTGCTGTTCCTGCCGCACTACTTTCGCGGCGAGATGTTCACCGCCTACGAATTGATGCGGCGCCGCTTTGGCGAGCGCATCCGGCGGCTGACCGCATCGATTTTCCTGGTCACACGCGCTTTGGCCGAAGGCGTGCGAGTGTTCGCGATTTCACTGGTGATCTCCGTGGTGCTAGGTACCGGCGAAGCCGCCTCCATCGTCGCCATCGTATGCCTGACGGTGTTCTACACTTTCGAGGGCGGCATGACGGCCGTCATCTGGACCGACGTGGCCCAAATGTGTTTGTACGTGATCGGGGCCGTGGTCAGCTTGTTCGTGATCCTGGCCAAGATCCCGGGCGGTTGGACCCACGTGGCCGCGGTGGCCGGCGCGGCCGGCAAACTCCAGGTTTTCGATTTCGGATTCTCGCCCACCATGCAGTTTCTCTCCCAGAAATATTCTTTCTGGGCAGGCCTGGTGGGCGGCTGCTTCTTGACCATGGCCAGCCATGGCACGGATCAGCTCATCGTGCAGCGCCTGCTGAGCGCCCGCAACGAGGCCGCCAGCCGCCGCGCGCTTCTCGCAAGCTGGCTCGTGATATTCGTGCAATTCAGCCTGTTCCTGGCCATCGGCGTGGCGCTGTTCGTTTACTATCGGGATGCGCGCATGGTTGCGCCACACGAATTGGATCGGATTTACCCGGAGTTCGTATGGCGGCATTTGCCTGTGGGTGTGGCCGGGTTGGTGATTGCGGCCATTCTGGCGGCGGCCATGGCCAACTTGAGCGCGGCGCTGAATGCGCTCGCGTCGACGACGGTAATCGATTTCGGGTCCTTGATCGGAAGAGGTGCGGCCCCCAGCGGCGGCACGGCACGCACGAGTGCCCGCGCCACGGGGGCTCAATCCGTCAAATGGGCGCGTGGCATGACCGTAGTGTGGGGTATCGTCCTGGCCTCCATCGGGATGGTTGCGCGCCATTGGGGATCGGTGTTGGAATCGGGACTGTCTATCGCCTCGGTGACCCTGGGCCTGTTGCTGGGAGTTTTTCTGCTGGGAGTGCTCACCCGCCGGGTACGCGAGCGGGCAGCCATGGCCGGCGTGCTGGCTGGGCTGGCCGCCATCCTCTATGTACGATACGGCACGCCGATAGCCTGGACCTGGTGGGTCTTGATCGGCGCCGCAGTGACTTTCGCAGCCGGTTACGGGGCTTCGTTCTTCCAATCCAGTACTGCCGAGTTATCCCGATGAATGAACCCAAAGTAATAGAACTGCGACGGGATCTAGGACTGTGGGGAGCTATCTCGATCGTGGTCGGGACGGTGATTGGAAGCGGCATTTTTTTGGTGCCGCGAGCCATGGTGCTGCGCGTGGGTTCGCCGTCGATGGTCTTTGCGGTCTGGGTGTTTGGCGGGCTGTTGTCACTCTGCGGCGCGCTAAGTTATGCCGAACTGGCGGCCGCCATGCCCGAAGCCGGCGGAGAGTATGTCTACCTGCGGGAAGCCTACGGCCCGCTGTGGGGCTTTCTGTATGGCTGGACACAAATGTGGGTCGCTAAGAGCGGATCGATCGCCACTCTAGCCACCGCCTTCTTCTATTACCTGACCAATTTCTTTCCTTTGCTCGACGGTGTTTTCTACACCGTACCGCTGCCCCTGGGAGCACACGGCGCGCCGCTCGATCTGCGGTACGGGCAACTGCTGGCGATGGCTCTGATACTGTTTCTCGCCGGTGTCAATTATTTTGGAGTCAAGATTGGCGGCGAGATACAGATTATAGTCACGATTATAAAGGTTTTGTTGATCGTGTTCATCGTGGTGGCCGGCCTGGGCTTTGGGAAGGGGCACGCGCCCGCGCCCGAGTCAGTTCCGCATCCGCTCACGATCGCCGGGTTTTTCGCCGCGCTGGTGGCGGCTCTATGGGCCTACGATGGCTGGAACAACGTGGGCATGGTGGCTTCCGAGATCCGCCGGCCGCAGCGCAGCCTGCCGCTGGCGCTCATTGGCGGCACGCTGGCGGTGATCGCCATTTATCTTGCGGCTAATGCGGCTTATTTCCACGTGCTTACGGCGCGGCAGGTCGGTTCGAGCGAGCGGGTAGCGGCGGAAATGATGCGCCGGGTGGTGGGTGGTTGGGGCGCCCACGCGGTCTCTGTCGCCGCTATGATCAGCATTTTTGCGGCGCTGAACGGGTCCATTCTCTCCGGCGCGCGGGTGCCCTACGCCATGGCGCGGGACGGACGGTTCTTTGCCTCCGTGGCCAAGGTGAATGCGGCCCATCGCACGCCGGGCATGTCCATACTGGCCCTGAGTGCGTGGTCCGCGCTGCTGGTGTTATCCGGACGCTACGAGCAACTCTTTACATACGTCATTTTCGCGAGCTGGATTTTATATGGCATGACCGCGGCGTCAGTCATCGTACTGCGGCATAAGAGGCCGGATCTGCCGCGGCCCTACAAGACTCTAGCCTATCCCGTACTTCCGGTACTTTTCGTGCTGGTTGCCATCTCACTAGTACTTTCGACTCTATTCGACTCGCCACGCGAATCTCTGCTTGGATTAGGCTTTATTGTGGTCGGATTGCCGTTCTATTTCTATTGGAAGCACAAGGGTGCTTGAGGCACCCGGAGGTCCTACTGGTTCTAAAACTATTGCGCGCCTTTTTTTGATCCAAAAGTGGCCGATTGCGTACTTGCTATTCTTCGCACATTACGTTAAAAAAGATGTGAAGCCGGTGTTGCGGGATTCTGTTCCGCTCACGCGGCGGCGAGCCGGATTAAAACTAGGCATTCAGGTTCGTGGGGAGAGTTGAATGGACGTCGCAAAGATTCTCGTGGAATTACGTCAAGAACGAGAGCAGATTGAAGAAGCAATTCTAAGCTTGGAGCGTCTGGCTAGGGGCCGCGGACGGAGACGCGGCCGGCCACCATCCTGGATGGCGGAAATCACGGCCAAACGGCGTGGACGCCCACCGGGCAGCAAGAACAAAAACAGCGCTAAGTCAGTCGGCGCCACTACCATTGGGTGAATACGGAAGACAGGGGCCGGGAGACAGGAGCCGGTAGAGAGACGCCGCACGTCGCGGCTTCTTACTCCTGACTTCCGGCTCCCGGCTTCGGCCAGCGCCTAGAGCGCTTGCGGCGCCTCCCCAACCTTCACGTCGATACGCTGCGTGCGGCCGTTCCGGTAGACGGTGAGCTCCAGCACATCGCCCACCCGCTTCCGGTTCAAGACGCGCTGCAACGAGTCGTTACTTTCCACCGGATGGCCGTCCACCGCGATAATGAAATCGCCGCCGATGCGAATCTGGTAGACGCCCACTATGGCGCTTCGCGTGGAACCGCGCAAACCGGCTTCGGCAGCCGGCGACCCTCCGTCCACACGCTGGATCAGCAGGCCGCCCTCATTCGGCAAACCCAGATCGTCCGCCGCGTCGCCGGAGACGTAGATGGCCTGAATCCCCAGGTAGGGCCGGCTCACCCGGCCCTTCGCCTGAAACTCATCCAGCATGGCTTTGGCGCGGTTGATCGGCATGGCGAAGCCGATCCCGATGTTTCCCTGCCCATAAATCGCCGTGTTGATGCCGATTACGGCTCCATGGGAATCGAGCAATGGTCCGCCGCTGTTGCCCGGATTGATGGCGGCATCGGTCTGGATCATGTCCTCCAGCCGGTGCCCTTCTTGCGGCTGCAAACTGCGTCCCAGGGAACTGACGATGCCGGTGGTCAAGGTGCCTCCCAATCCAAACGGATTGCCGATGGCCAGCACCTTTTGTCCGACCTGCAGGCCGTCGGAATCGCCCAGCTTCAGAAAGGGCAGCGGGCGCTCGGATTGTATTTTCACCAGCGCCAGGTCGTTGCGCGGATCCGTCCCGAGCACCCTGGCTTTGTATTGTTTCTGGTCGCCGGCCAGCGTCACGGTCAACTGCGCGCTGCCAGTGACCACGTGATTGTTGGTCAGGATCAACCCGTCCGGCTTGACGATAAAGCCCGAACCGGTGCCTTCCTGCGGATAGACCTGAAAGAAGAAATCCTCGCGGTAGACGATGCTGGTAATGTTCGCCGTGGCCGGGCGCGCCAGCTTGTAGATTTCGATATTGTTGTTCTCGTCGGTGCTGAAGCCCGCCGAATGCGCCGTGTCCGGAGCCGTCCACAGCCGCTCCGTTTGGCGGATGGGCTGCAGCAGCCGGCCGGGATTCCAACGCGCCACCGAGGTCAAATACCAGAAGCCGCCCACCAAAACGGCAGCCCAGATGAAAGGTCGCATTCTCATTGTTGTTCCATTCTCCGCAAGGATTCGTAGACTGCGCCGGTCTGGCGCAGGGTCTCCTCTTTTGTGCCGGTAGTATCTATGACAAAATCCGCGAACTTACGCTTTTCCGCGAGCGGCATCTGGCGGCTCAGGCGCGCCAGCACTTCTTCGCGCGACGCGCCATCGCGCTTCATGGACCGCTGCACTTGCTGTGCGGCGTCGCAGGCCACCACAATCAGCTTATCGAACCGCTGGTAGCTGCCAGTCTCAATCAGGATGGCCGCCTCCACTACGGCGATCGCGTGCGGGTCGGCGGCGGCCACCCGCGCCAGCCATTCCTCTTCCCGCCGCATCACCGGCGGATGCACAAAGCTGTTGAGCAATGCCAGGCGTTCGGGCCTTCCGAAAACCTCCGCCGCCAGGACGCGCCGATCGATTTCCCCGTCCTTTCCCAGCACGCCGCCGCCGAACTCACGCACCACGGGCGCGTAGGCCTCGCCGCCGGGCAGCAATACTTCATGCCCCAGCCGGTCCGCCTGCAGCAGATCGCAGCCCAGCTCCGCCAGTGCTTCGCCCACGAAGGTCTTGCCGCATGCCAGCCCGCCTGTGAGCCCCACTCGCAACACAATCCTAATGATAGCGATGCTGCGGGAACCGTGGGGCGGGCGTGGGGCGGCGCCATGCGCCGCCGCGGGGCTTTAGTTAAGGGCAGACTGGCGAACGGGAGTGCGTGCCTTTTGTTGCGGCGAACAGTTTTCTATAAGGTAGGCTTGGCGTCGAGCGCCAAACAGCCGCGCCGCCCCGACCCACCGCAACGGCCTCGCCGCGCCATCCATTTATATGGTTATAACTCTATCGTTATAGAAGGCCAAACGAAAACGGAAGGAAAGGCGTCACTGCCCGTCGCGGTAAAAGGCGGAGGCCGCGGCCTTCACTTCGCAGCCGCGAGGCGCTCCACGAACTGCCGGTGCTCCTCCGAAGCCAGGCCTGCGTTCAATACCGCCAGCATCTTCGCCCGGTCGTTGGCTCAGAAAGCCGCCACGTCGAGCCACAAGCCAGAAAAGACTCGCGACCTGACGATGCCATCCGCATCCACAGTCTGGACAGCATAAGCGCCATTTTCGAGCACTCGCCAGGTCAGCCGCTGTCCAAAGGCCTCGACGGCGATGTACTCCCGCACGTCGGCCCGCTGGTACAGCGCGAGCTTGGGTCCGAGATCGAGATCGGCGGAAGTTACGCAGATTTTCGACGGCCAACTCAGGGGCGCCCGCGGCCAATGGACCTGCATTACCCGATTGCCCTCCGTGAGGGTAAGATGCACAGGCCGGCATCGGGTTGCGGGGCGCTGCCCGGCATCAACCATGTGCCGTTAGTCCCGGTGTCGCAACCCGGCGTTGCCTGAGGATAGTAAGCAAGCCACAGATTCATCCACGAATCCAGGCGGCTGTGTTCGCGGCTGACAGGCGCCGACACGTAGACCACTCCATCGATGATTCGGCGTTCTTCAACTCCGGGAGTTCTTCCCAGCGGCGCAGGAATTCTTCCACGGTCAACCGCTCGCCCGTTACCAGTCCCGGCCGCCTCACCACAGGAGAGAGCATGACGGCGTTACCTCTTTTCTGAGTGTACCCATTCTATGACCCCACCTCCACCACCGCCGCCGCCACCGGCTGCGCCCCCACCGGCACGATCGTAAAAAGCGGCGCCGGATCGGTCCGATGCCGGCGCTCCGTAAACGCCGAAATCTTGATCACCGCCATGTTCCCCGACCGCCGGTTCAGCACCAGCGCGTATCGATTGTCCGGCGTGATCAGAATGTGGCGCGGCTCCTGCCCCACCGCAATCGCCCCCACCAGCTTGCGCGTGTCGATATCCAGCACCGTGACGCTCCCCGATGCGGGGTTCGCCACGAACAGATACTGCGGAGCCGCCGAGACCGCCATGCCATCCGGCGTCCGTCCGGCCAGGATCGTCTCGCCCACTTCGGTCTGGTAGGGATACACGATCACCACTACATCCATTCCCGGACCGGTGACGAACATCTGGCCGCCATCGGAATTGAAGCAGCAATTCGCGGGTTCCACCGGCAGCGGCAGCCGCACTGTCACGCGACCGCTGGCCGCGTCGAAGATGGACAGGCTGCGGTCCGCGCGGCTGCCCACCAGCACCTGCTTGCCATCGCCCTGAAATCGCACCAGCGCCGGTTCGCACCCTGCATCGACCAGTTGTTCGATCTTTCCCGTACCCAGCCGCACCAGCGCCAACCGGCGCGTATCGCCGAAGCCCACGGCCGCGCGGCCGTCGCTCGTCAGGTCGAAGTCCGTGGGCGCGCCCGGCAGCGGGATCGATTCTACGGCCCGCAAACGGCTGCCTTCCAGCCGAACCAGCGCGCGGGCCAGCAATACCCACAGCGACTTGCCGTCCGCCGCCAGCCGCATGCCCACCGCTGCGCTTCCCAAGCGGGTCTGGCGCACCGCCGCCAGCTTTTCCGCGTCGATCTCACACACCGTGCCGCTCTCGGGCAACAGCACAAACGCGCCCGGCCGCAACGGATTCGACAGCACCGCGCCCGGCGCACTATCCAGCCCGATCTGCTTCGCCAGCACGAACGTATTCAGATCCACCGCGGCTAGGGTGCGCGCGCCCGCATTGGCGACCAACGCGTATCCCGCAAATCCGCGGCTCTTGCGGCGGGCGCAACCCGCCATCGCTACCGTTCCCGCCAGCAGCGTACGCCGCGTCAGCGAAGGTTCCAAGGGCGCAAAATATGCTAGCATTTAGATGGCTCGTCTTCTCAACATTGAGCCCATGTCCTTCTACCTAATACCGAACATCCTTTAATGAATCTACGCTCTCTATTCAGTCTATTCTCATCGGACCTCGCCATTGACCTGGGCACGGCGAACACGTTGGTGTTCGCCAAGGGCAAGGGCATCGTGGTCAACGAACCCTCTATCGTCGCGCTCAACAAAAACACGGGCGAAGTGGAAGCCGTCGGCAAGGAAGCCAAGGAGATGCTGGGCCGCACTCCCGGCAACATCGTCGCCATCAAGCCTATGAAGGACGGCGTCATCGCCGACTTCAAAGTCACCGAGCGCATGCTGAATTATTTCATTCAGAAGGCGCACGGCCGTAAAGTGCTGGTGCATCCGCGCATCGTCATCGGCGTACCCAGCGAGATCACCCAGGTTGAAAAGCGCGCCGTCATGGACTCCGCATATCGCGCCAAAGCCAGCGAGGTGCACCTGGTCGAACAGGCCATGGTAGCGGCCATCGGCGCCGGTCTGCCGATCACCGAGCCCTCCGGCAACATGGTGGTGGATATCGGCGGCGGCACCACCGACGTGGCCGTCATTTCGCTCTCGGGCATCGTCTACTCGCGTTCGGTCCGCGTGGCCGGCAACGAGATGGACGATGCCGTCATGCAGTATCTCAAGCGCAAATACAACTTGCTGATCGGCGAGCGTACGGCCGAGGCCATCAAGATGGAAATCGGTTCCGCCTATCCGCTGGATAAGCCGCTCACCATGGAAATCAAGGGCCGCAACCTGATTGAGGGCGTGCCGAAGACGCTCACGATCGACGACAGCGAAATCCGCGAGGCTCTGGGCGAGTGCGTGGCCACCATCGTCAACGCGATTCGCGTGGCCTTGGAGCGCACGCCGCCCGAGTTGAGCGCCGACATCAGCGACCGCGGCATCGTGCTCACCGGCGGCGGCGGATTGCTGAAAAACCTCGACAAGCGCATTCGGGAGGAGACCGGCCTGCCGGTTTCCATCGCCGACGACCCGCTGGCTTCCGTGGTGCTGGGCACCGGCAGAATGCTTAGCGATTTCAGGCTGCTGAGGAAGATATCGATCGACTAAAGGAGCTATCCACCCCGGCCGCCGATCGGCCAGCCGATAGCTTTCGCAATGGAAACGCTGCTCAATCGCTACCGCAATATCACCGTGCTGCTGCTGGTCATCTTCGCGCAACTCGTGCTGATCGCGGTTCAGGTGCGCAACGATCGGGATGTGCGCATGGTGCGCATATGGTCCGTCACCGCCATCACCCCCCTGGCGAAGGTGCTGGAGACCGTCCGCGGCGGCACCTCCGGCTTCTTCCGCAACTATATCCTGATGCACGATGCGCGCGAGGATAACCGCCGCCTCCAGTCCGAAGTCGACCGCCTGAAAATGGAGAACCAGTTTCTGAAGGGCGAGATCTCCACCGCCGATCGCGCCAAGGCCCTGGTCGCATTCCAGCAGCGCACCCAATCGAGGACCATCGCCGCGCGCGTGATCGCCGCCGGCGCGGGCGCCAATGCGAAAGTGGTTTTCGTGGATCGCGGCTCCGGCGCCGGCGTGGAGCGCGGCATGCCCGTGGTCACGCCGGATGGCATCGTCGGCAAAGTCATCGCCGCCTACCCTACCGCTTCGGAAGTCATGTTGATCACCGATCTCGAGTTCGCCGCCGGCGTGGTCTCGCAGAAGAACCAGGTGGTGGGCACGCTTAAGGGACAGGGCCAGTCCACTTGCAAGGTGGATTACGTGCCGAGCGAAGAGAAAGTGGAGGTCGGCGAAACGTTTTTCACTTCGGGCGACGATCGCATCTTTCCGAAAGGCTTTCCAGTCGGCGTGGTGCGCGTTGTGCGCCCCAACTCTCCCTACCAGGAGATTTTGGTGGAACCTACCGGTCTCGAGCGTGGACTGGAGGCCGTACTCATTGTATTGGAGGGAGTGCATCAGGCTATTCCCGAGGTGCGGCCCGCCAATGCGCCCGTGTATCTCGGCACTCCCCCCCCGCCCGCCGCGGGAGAGCCACAAACCGTACAACCGGCCGGGCCCGCCGGAACGGACGCCGACAAGCTGCTGCAAAGGTACAAGCAGATCGGCGCCGCGGAAAACCACAAATTCGGCGAGGGCGCTCCGGGCACCAAGCCGCCGGATTTCAACATCAAGGTGCCGGCGCCCGGGGCGCAGGAAACCGGCGCGGCGGCACGGGGACGCGGAGACGCAGCGAATCCTCCCAACGGACAGTTGCCCGCGAAGCCAGAGGCAGCCAATCCCAACGGCGCTGCTAAATCGGGAGTCGCCGCGTCGCCGCATCCCCGTGTCGCCGCGTCGCAAGCCACCGGCGCGCCAGCGTCCCAAAATCCGCCGCCCCGCCAATGACGGAATACGGCGATCGTTACCTGGTGGGCAGCCAGCGCGAGCAGGTTTCGCGCTTCCGGGCGCGGGTCATGCTGTTTGTGCCCCTGGCCGCCATTCTTTTCCAGGTTTACGTGCCGCGCTTCGATTTCCTCGGCTTTCTCGGCTACCTGGAACTGCCCTTGCTGGTCACCATCTATTTTGCGTTGATGCGCCGCAGCCAGATCGGTGGCCTATTTATCGGCGCCTTCATCGGCCTGGCGCAGGACTCGCTCTCCATCAAGCAGCCGCTCGGCATGTACGGCATCGTCAAGACGCTGGTTGGATACTTCGCCGCTTCGGTCGGCCTGCGCATCGACGTGGAGCACTCCGTAATCCGTCTGCTGCTGACATTCTTCTTTTATTTCTTCCACGAGTTCCTGTACTGGGTACTCGCGCGCGGCCTGCTGGGCCGCCAGATTCCTTTTGAAATCCAGCGCACACTCGTGCTCGGATTACTCAACGCCGTCGTCGGCGTGACTCTCTTTCATTTCCTGGACAAACTCAGAGAACCCGCCTGATGCGTGCGTAGACTCACTCCGGAGTCACAACCGTAACGGTCGACTGCGCTTCCACCATCGACTGCGGATTCCAAACCTCCACTAAGACCTTATCTCCGGGCGCCAGCGGACACGCTACCTTCTGGTTGACGTTCGCCACAAGCTGAATGACTCCCGTATCCCATGAGCTGAGAGATATGCCGCAGGTGCTTCCCGTGTAACCGGCAACCCAGTTTTCCGTGGTATTGGTGATGCGCAGATAGTTAGACGTTCCGCTGAACGGCGTTCCGTTTGGGAAGCTTCCGAAATTGGCCCCAAGAATGGTCACGGGCGGATTGGGCTGCGCCACAAACCGGTCGCAGGTCGGCAGATGGCATTCAGTGATCACCGCGGTGATGGCCGGAGGCGGCGCCGGGAAAACACCGCAAGCCGTGAGGACTCCAGGCTGGCCGTCGGGAAAAACGTCACAACCGCCCGGCCCCACCAGCGGAGCCGCCACCTGCGGCAGGCTGGCCGCCGAAGGATAGTCCGCCACCGGCATGTAGTCGGCCATCAGGTTGCCGCCGGGTGTGTCCGGAGTCGTGCGATAGGGAACAAACTGGCCGGCACAGTTGAATCCGGCCGCCGGTATCATATGCCGCATGGTGATCTGGGTCAACTGCGGAAACTGTGGAAACGGCGTCAAGTCCAGGAAAGTATAACCATTCGCCGGAGTAATCCAAGCCGGAATGCTTGCCCCGGTGCCCACGATCAGCGTCGCATAACCATTGGCATCCGTGGTGAAAGCCGTATCCGCAATGGTGGCAAAGACAGTCCCGTCCGCTTGCCGGAACGACAAGCTTACGTATCGCATTTGTTCCGTTCCGGACCGCGAACAGCCATCGGTGCATGGCGTGGGCGGTGTGGTCGGCATTCGAATACGGATTCGCAGCACTTCTCCCGCCGCGGACAGCGTGGCAGGCAGGCCGGGCGGCAAGCTTGCGGCTATGTAAGAGGCGTTCGGGTTGGTCCACTCCACATACTCCCCTACGCGCCGCCATGGAACGCGATTCGGCGAAGCGATCGGCGCATTGCACAGTTTATCCAAATTGGTCTCGTAAGCGTGATGGTCGGCAACTTGATTCTGATCCATCCACGGATGACCCACGGCGCCTTGATCCGTTACGATCTGCAGGGTGTTTAGGGCGTAGGCCGCGGGATAGGCGCACCCCGAGGCAACATCGCGCACGATAATATGCGGGTCGGTGGCCTCGCTCCCAGGGGTGCTGTCCAGGTACGCGCGGATCATCACCACTCCGGCCGTGGTCGGATTCGTGTGGTCCGCGTTATCCACGTTGTGATCGTCGAAGGTCGGATATTGCTGAAAGAACCCGGCATCGCTATTCCAATCCATCCCCGGATGCCGCACGGTGCCATCCAGGCCGTTCACGGCCACGTTGTACCCGTTCATCATACAGCCGGTCTCGATCGTGCCTGGCGTGCCGCCAAAACCGATGGGCACGGCAAATTGCTGGCCGCCCGCGTACGGAACCCCGGGCTGAAAGGGATTCACATACTGGGATGTCAACGGCACGATGTTCTGGTCCAAAATGGAATCGGACAATGCCGAGTGCTCGTCGTTAAGAGCCACCGAGTAGTATCGCGCGTTCGGGAAGGTGCCCAAAAGAATCAGTTGATACCGCGGGTCGACCTTGTAGTACATCAGGTAATACTGTGCGTTCAGGTCGCCGTACAATTGCGCCCCGTTTCCATTGGCGAGCGCGATTGTGTAGCACGGGTTATTGAAATTGCTGAAGAAGTCGCCCGTGGGAAACTCGTTCCCGGTGAACGAAGTCGGAAGGTTCGAGCAATCCATGGCATGCGCCACGCCCGATAGCAAACACAGTCCCAGGAGGACGCCGCGCGCAAGCCGGGCTCCCTCCACGAATATCTGAGCGGTTTGTAATTTCGTCATCGGTGTCTCCAAGTACTAATGCGCTGATTATTAGATCATACATGAAAGCGCAATAGTTGAAAACAACAAATGTTAGTCACTAATGCTGCACTAATTGAGTTCCGCTACAATCTGCATAAGTTAGGTTATTCCCCTGCGCAATGGCTGCTCTTGCTTTGTGGCGCAGGCGGTTCCGCCCGCGGTTAGCGATTCGTTACCGAGCCGCGACCGATTCGTTACCGAGCCGCGACCGTTAGGGAGCGGTTCCCGCAAAACGCTAAGGCCCCCCCAACGTTCCGCTCGGCCCCAGGTAGTGGTGCTTTAGTGTGGAGATTGGCAATCTGCGACCAAAAAAAGATACGGCCCGTCGCCCCCCCTTTAAGTTCAATGCACGCCGTTCGCCGCGTAGCGGTTACGTAAAATCCAATCCTGAATTGCGGCCTCGTCCATTCCCGCAGTGCGCATGGCTGAGGCAGTAATTGCCGCCATGATGGGAACCGCTGCGTTTTCGGGTAGCCCGTAGAATGCGTCAACCGCCCTGGTAATCTCGCCCAACGTCAATACGCGCGGATAGAGGCGGTAGAGGCGCTCCTGTGCCGGGTGCGCGTCGCTTGGAGACGCCAGGAAGAGGGCAGCGCCATCCCGGTATGCCATAAGGTAGGTCGCTTTTTCGCCGATGGTAAACGCAGTCCGAAATCGGCCATTGGTGTAGCCGCCGGTATGTCCGGCTTCCAAGCTCGGCAGATGGCTTCCATCCTGACCAAAACTGATCGGGACGGGCATGATGAAGAGAAGGCTAGGCGCCAGCATGGCTGTACAGCGCATTACTCCGGTATACGCCTGCGCTCGGCTCCGGAGCAACGTTAACCAAAGCAAACATACCGGATCTTCAGCTATGTTCTAGGACCTTTCGCAAAAGTTGTTCTGAGAGCGTAGCCGGTAGCGTGTGGCTGCGGTCCTCGAAAATCATCTTAACGCTGTTTAACGCTGTCTTCGGCGGCCCACCGGAACGCGAGTTCCTCTTTTTGGTGCTTGGGGGGCGTCAGCGGACTGTTGCGTCTGGATCAGCACACCTTGACACGCAATTTCCTCCACCCAAAAAGCCTCGACGGAAATATACGGATAACCGTTCCGCCTTATGATAATCCTCGGTCGCGATCCAAGCACCGTATCCACGCTATGACCCCACTACCCGGCCCCCCTCCTGCTACAATGAATACAGAAAGCTCCCAACTTTCGTGAACCCGCCCAGCATCGGTCCGGAACTCGACCATCAGCCCAAGCTGCCCGACAAACAGTCCCGCCGCGAAGACGTCAAATTCGCCGCCGGGAAAATCGCCGTCTTCCAGTATACCGGCGTCCTCATCTTCTTGTTCCTCATCACCGGCTTCTGGAGCCTGCAGGTCCAAAACCCCCAGATCTACAACGAGCAGGCCGAACGCAACAGCATCAAGTCCCTGCCCATTCCCGCGCCGCGCGGCAAAATCCTGGACCGCGACGGCCGCGTCATTGTCGACAACCATTCTTCGTACAGCCTCATTCTGACCCGCGAGAACTTGAAGACCGAACACTTGCGCACCATCGCCGCCGGCCTGAATCTCGACTACGACGACTTGGCGGCGCGCGTCCAGCGCTACACCTCCCGGCCCAAATACGATCCCATCATCATCAAAGAGGAACTCACGCCCGCCGAGTTGTCCTTCGTCGATTCGCACCGCGATTTCTTCCCCGAGATGGAACTCATCCACGCGCAGCGCCGCCTCTACCCGCAAAACGGATTCGCCGCGCACGTGATCGGCTACACCGGTGAAATCAGCGAGCAGGAATTGGATGCGCCCGACTTCGCGAAATACAGCCAGGGCGACGTGATCGGCAAGTTTGGCATCGAACGCCAGTACAACGACACCCTCATGGGCAAGGATGGCGCGGTTCAGGTGGTGGTGGATAACCGGGGCAAGACCCGCCGGACGCTCGACAATAAGGAAGCCATCCCCGGAAAGGACCTGCAGCTCACTCTCGATCTGGATTTGCAGGCCGTCGCCGAACTCGCCATGGAAGGCAAGAACGGCGCGGTGGTCGCCATGGATCCGCGCACCGGCGAGGTGCTGGCCATGGTCAGCCGCCCCACCTTCGATCCCAACAAGTTCGCCGTGCGCATCAAGTCTTCCGACTGGCGGGAAATCGCCGACAACCCCGACCATCCCCTGCTCAATCGCGCCATTCAAGCCCAGGATGCGCCCGGATCCACGTTCAAGCCCATCGTGGCCATAGCGGGTCTGGAATCCGGCGCCATCGACGACCAGTTCACCGTGCATTGCGCCGGCGGTGCAACGTTTTACGGCCACTATCATAAGTGTCACATCAAAGGTGGCCATGGAGCCGTTTCCCTGCATAGGGGCATCGTGCAATCCTGCGACGTCTACTTCTATAACGTGGGCGACCGCACCGGCATCGATAAAATCGCATTCTACGCCAACCAAGCCGGACTGGGCCAAAAAACCGGTATCGACCTGCCGCACGAAGCCGAAGGCGTGGTGCCCTCTTCGGCCTGGAAGATCCGCAACTTCCGCGAGAAGTGGTACGCCGGTGAAACCATCTCGGTGGCCATCGGCCAAGGCGCCGTAACGGTGACACCCATGCAACTGGCGCGCGCTTATAGCTGGCTCATCAACGGCGGCCTCTGGCATCAGCCGCACTTGGTTAAGGGCGGCAAGTATGAGGAGCGCAGTTGGCCGCTTTCGCCGGACAATGTCGCCAAAGTCATCTATGGCACCTACGGCGTGGTGAACGAGGGCGGTACCGGCGTCCGCGCGCAACTTCCCGGCCTCAACGTGTGCGGCAAGACCGGCACGGCCCAGCTTGCCTCCGACGAATTCCTGAAGGGCAAAACCGGAAAGGAGTTCAAAAACAATGCCTGGTTCGTGGGCTTCGCGCCGCGCGAGGCGCCCGAAATAGTGGTCGTATCGCTGTTCGAACACGGCGCGGAAGGCCCTCTGGCCGCGCCCATCTCGCGCGACGTGCTGAAGGCGTATTTCGATAAGAAAGCCCGGTTGGCGGCCGACGCGGAGACGCGGCGGCGCGGCGACGCGGAGACCAAGACCACCGAGTTCCTGCGCTTCGGCTTGCCTGTTCCACCGCCACCCAGGACCGAATCGCCAATCATCGAAGCAGCCTACTTCAGCTCGGACGACGCCGAGGCCCGGATCGCCGCGCCGCCGCATCGCCGCGCCGCCGCGTCGGCCCGCACCCACCCATGACTCGCTACCTAAGACCCCGCGACCTCGACTGGACCCTCCTCGTCATCTCCCTGGTCATCTGTGGAGTGGGCGTCCTGCAGATCTACAGCGCCACCCGTGGGACGGTCTGGCAAGACGCCTGGTGGAAGCAGATTGTTTACATCTCCGCCGGGCTCCTCCTCATGTGGCTGGCCGTCGCTATCGATTACCACACCCTGATGAACCATGTCTTCCCGATGTACGGTTTATCCGTGGTCGCCCTGCTCGCGGTCCTGGTGATCGGCAAGCAAGCCTTCGGCTCCCGGCGCTGGATCCCGGTGGCCGGCGGCTTTCATTTGCAAGTGTCGGAATTCGTAAAACTGGTGATAATATTGTTAGTAGCCCGCTTCCTGACTGAGTTGAAAAGCGAAGATCTGGAAGGCCGCGACATGGCTAAGATCGCGGGGCTGGTTTTGGTGCCAATGGCTTTGGTCATGAAGCAGCCGGACTTGGGAACGGCATTAACCTATGTGCCGGTCCTGATTGTCGGGATGTTTTTGGCGGGCATGCGCCGGAAGTATTTGATCGCCATCGGCGTAGTGGTCTTGCTGGTGCTCCCGGCCGGTTGGACTGTTTTGAAGGATTATCAGAAAGCGCGATTGGTCAGCTTTCTGGATCCCGACCGCGATCCGCGCGGCAACGGGTACCAGTTGATCCAATCCAAGATTGCAGTTGGCAACGGCGGTATGTGGGGTAAAGGAGTGACACTAGGCTCCCAGACGCAGCTTCGGTTCCTCCCGGTTCCGCATACCGATTTTATCTTCTCGGCCTTCGCCGAGGAGCATGGATTTGTCGGCGTGATTGTGGTGTTGGCGTTGTATTTTGTGTTGATCATGCAGATTGTACAGAACGCCCAAACGGCCTCCGATAAGGCCGGCATGTATCTCTGCATGGGAGTAGCCGCGTTGCTTTTGTTTCATGTGCTGGTGAACGTGGGGATGGTAGTGGGCCGGATGCCGGTGACCGGAATTCCGCTGCCCCTGATGAGCGCCGGCGGGTCGAGTGTGTTGTCGAATTTCTTGATGTTGGGGCTGGTCAATAACGTCCGGCTCAGAAGGTTTGTAAATTAATCCGGCGGCCGGCCTGTATGCCGGCAGCCATAATAAAGTTTTTGTTGGGAGCCGTTTGAGACTCCCGGAGGGAAAACGCGCCGGATGCGCACCCTCCGGCGCCGAGCTTCGGCGAGGGAGTGGTTCCCCGGCCGGTGGTAGCACAGGCTTCAGCCTGTGTACCCAGTGGTGGCGCCCCGGCCAGCGTGAGCTTCTTACATGTTCCATGGCGCTCGATGCCCGGTTCGCAGGGCGCCGCTTGAGACCCACGCAGGGTAACCGCCTTCCTCCCGTACCGGTCCGCGCCGGTTCCCAACGGAGGAGCATGCATGTCAAAAGAGTTAATTGTTTCTGCGAATCGCCATGAAACCCGGGTGGCGGTCCTCGAGGACGATCAAGTTGTCGAAGTTTATTACCAGCGCGAAAAAGAGTATTCCCTCGCCGGCAGTATCCACAAAGGACGGGTCACGCGCGTGCTACCCGGCATGCAGTCCGCCTTCGTGGACATCGGCCTCGATCGCGACGCGTTCCTATATGTATCCGATTTCTTCGAGGATAACGACGAGTACGATAAGATCGTAACCAGCGTCGAAGAAAAAGTCCTCAAGATGGAAAAAGGGCCGGGCCCAGCGGGCGCCCTGCCGCCGTCCCTCGCGCCCGCCCCCAGCCTTGCCCCAAGCAGTGTCCCGATCGACGCTCCGGTAGCCAGCCTGCCCGGGCCTGAGCCCGCCGAAGCGCCCGCGGGGCCGGACGTCGCGGCTGCAACACTTGTTTCTGCCCCGCCGCCCGCGCCGCTGTCCGCCCCCGAGCAGTTCGCGCGCCGCAACGACGAACGCGATCGCGATCGCCGCGGAGGCCGCCGCGGTCGCCGCCGCCGTCCCAAGGGCCGCGGCTTGCCGGAATCCAAATACTTCTCGCCGGGACAACACATTCCCGCCGACCCGCCGCCCGCACCCACGCCTGAAGAAGCGGAAGAAGCCGAGCCCGAGATGCCGGAAGATGCCGCGGAAGATATCGTCGTCCTCCCCGGCGAGTCGCTCGCCAAATACCGCGGTGAGCCGATCGCACCAGTCTCCCACAGTGAGGCAGGTGGGGCAGGCAGTTCCGCCTGCCTTCCGGATCCCCCCGAAACGGTCGAAGCCGTGCCAGAACCGGAATCCGCCGGCATTCCCGAACCCGTCGCTTTCGTTACCCCGGAGCCTGAAACCGCCCCTCTACCCGCGGAAGCCGCTGCAATTCCTGAAGCCGCCGCCACCACCCCAGAGGAGCCAGCCGAAGGTCCTGAAGCCACCGAATTCGCCGAGCCTGTCGAACCCGTCGAACCGCCCGAATCCAAAGAAGCTCCCGAAGCCATCGCCTCCGTCGAGCCCTCCGACCCCGCCGAGCTCATCGACGCCGAGCTGGCCGAGGAGGCGCATGGCGATGTCGAACCCATTTCCGAAGAGCAGCTAGGCCCCGAGCCTGCCCGCATCCCCACCAGCCTCACCGCCACCCTCCGCGAGCAGGGCGGACGCTACCCGCACCGCCTCTCCCGCCGCATGCGGCGCCGCGGCCGGCCCGACGGCGGCGATCCCCAGCCGGTGGGGCCAGCGGTTCCGCCTGCCGTCCGGCGACCGGAGCAGCGGCCCGACGCCCGCCCCGATGCCCGTCAAGTCGCCCGTCCCGAACCCGTCCGGCTCGAAAAGTCCGGCACCCCCTCCATCAGCGATCTTCTCCGCGAAGGTCAGGAAATCATCGTCCAAATCGCCAAGGAGCCCCTCGGCCAAAAAGGCGCCCGCATCACCTCCCACATCGCCCTCCCCGGCCGCTTCCTGGTCTACATGCCCACCGTCGACCACATCGGCGTATCCCGCAAAATCCCCTCCGACGAAGAGCGCCTCCGCCTGAAGCGCGTCCTGCAAGCCAACCGCACCGGCATCCCCGGCGGCTACATCGTCCGCACCGCCGGCGACGGCCGCACCGAAGAAGAGCTCCGCGCCGACATGCTCTTCCTCTACAACCTCTGGCTGGACATGCGCCAGAAGGCCGAAAAGCGCCCCGCTCCCGCCCTCATCCACCACGACCTGGATGTCGTCGAGCGAATTCTCCGCGATCAGTTCACTTCCACGTTCAAGAGCGTGTGGGTCGACAACGAAGAAGTCTACGAAAATGTGCTGGGCTTCGTGCAGCGCTTCCAGCCCGCGCTGGTCAGCCGCGTCAAGCTGTATACCCGCGCCGCGCCCATCTTCGACGAGTACGGCATTACCTCGGAACTCGAGAAAGCGCTGCGCCCCAAGGTCTGGCTCAAGACCGGCGGCCACATCGTCATCAATCAGACCGAAGCCCTGGTGGCCATCGACGTCAACACCGGCAAATATGTGGGCAAATCCAACCGTTTGGAAGATACCATCGTCAAAACCAATACGGACGCCATCAAGGAAATCGTGCGCCAGATCCGCCTGCGCGACTTGGGCGGCATCATCGTGGTCGATTTCATCGATATGGATGAGCGCAAGAATCGCCAGAAAGTGATGCAGGTTCTCGAAGAAGCCATGCGCGCCGACCGCGCCCCCTACAAGATTCTGCAGTTCAACGATTTTGGCCTGGTGGCCATCACCCGCAAACGCGTCAAGCAAAGCCTGGAGCGCACGCTGTGCGTGCCATGCCCCTATTGCGAGAGCTCGGGCTATGTGAAGAGTGTGCAAACCGTGATCGGCGAGATCCTGGTGGAAGCGCAAAAGATCGCGCGCGCGGTGGAGGGCAACAGCGTGATGCTGCGCGTCAACCCCGAAGTCGCCAAGGTGCTGAAGTCCAACCAGAATTCTTATCTGCAGGAGATCGAAGAAATCCTCGGCCGCACCGTGCTGGTGAAGAGCGACCCGCTACTGCACCAGGAAAAATTCGACTTGGCGTAGAAGGTGGCACGGGCTTTAGCCGGTGACTGCCTCCCAGGACGCCCCATGAGCGATAATAGGACCAAACCGTGCCCTCAAGCAAAAAGACCTCGAAACACCGAAGCCGAGCGACCGTCGCCGAGTGGGCCGTCACCATCGCCCTCTTGTTATTTGGAACAACCACCCTGGCGCAGGCGTTCGTAATTCCCACCGGCTCCATGGAAGACTCGCTGCTGGTGGGCGACCACTTGTTGGTCGACAAATTGGCCTACGCGCCGGCCGATGCGTGGAGTAAGCGTTTCCTCCCGTATCAAGATCCGAAGCATGGCGACATCATCGTCTTCCGCTATCCCCCCGATCTCAATTTGACATTGGTCAAGCGGCTGATTGGAATCCCCGGAGATCACTTGAAAATCGACCACGGTATCGTTTATAGAAACGGAGTCGGACTCAACGAACCGTACGTGTACCACAAGTATGCATATGACCCGGCGCTCGATAATTTTCCGACTCCCTGTTGCCGCCCCGTGAAAGAAGAGCTGGCGCAACAGGCGCAACGCGAAATGCTCGAACGCGATGTCACCGCCGGCGAGGTGATCGTACCGCCCAACCGCTATTTTGCAATGGGCGACAATCGCGACAATTCATCGGATAGCCGTTATTGGGGATTTGTTCCAAGAGAGAACATCATAGGCAAGCCCGTCTTGATCTATTGGTCGTACAAGGCGCCGACCGAGGATCTGATGGGAGAATCGGCCGGCTCAACGCTCAGGCACTTTGTCGATCTCGGCGAGCACTTCTTCACGCGCACGCGGTGGGAACGGACATTTAAGTTAGTCCGCGGCTTTCCCGATTCTCGATTGCCGATGGAGCCGCTGCCCGTCAATCCGGGCTCTCCTAATCCTTAATCCAACAGCCGGCCACGAATCGTCTTGTATCTTGCCGCGAGTGACTTCGAACAGTCCGACCTAAACTCCGGCAGCCTTCCGATGAAACTTACTGCCGCACGCTTAGCTCCTGAATAAGTCAAAAGCGTAAGACCGCGGGATTTTCCAACAGCTCCCGGCCCTTCGAACGAGCGCGACACGGGCTCCGCAAAAAATGTATAATTTCGCACAGACTGCCGGGGCCGGATCCGCGAAATCGAAAAGAACAAGTTAGAAACCGCCGCGGCAGGCGCTCTCGCGCCTTCCTCTCTCCCTAACGCCGGCTTTCTAGACACCGTTGTAAACAAACGGTGAAATGGGCAGGCTTGCTGCCCGTCCGGCAGGCGTCAACAAAAGGCATTGACAAATGTGGGACAACGGCGTAAGATTCCCTGAAGTCAGCACTTTCAGACACTTTCACTTCAGACACAGGAGGATTCTATGATAACAACGCAGAAGCTGTTCGTACGCGCCGCGCTAGCCGCCGCGCTCGTTCTCACCGGCCTGCCGGTAAAGGCGCAGACCCACGGCGGGAGCCGCACGCCTTTGCCTTCGCCTGCCGAACTCGCTCAGCGGCTCGCCGCCGCCCAAGCGAACTTTCCGTCCGTATTGGCGAACGCGTTGTCGGCCGAGAGCATTAAGGCCACGATGCTGCTCATCAAACAGCACCCCATCTCGGACACCAAAGGCCTGACGAATTTCGACAACGTCACTGCGCCTTGTGACTTCGACGAAACCTCACCATTGATCGGACCCGAACAGTACGCGGGATTTGAAGCGCCGGCGCCCAACGGAGGAGCCATCCTCAATGTGTGTTCGAATTTTGGCGTGGCAGCGCACTCGCCGCCGAATTTCCTGGCCTTCAACAACCTGAGTGGATACTCCGGAGGCGGTGTCCCCGAGACGCCGGAACTGATCTATGTCGGGAAGAGCACGACGAGCGTGTCGCTCTGGGTTTCCGGGGGCGCCAATCCAAGCTATCCGTACGCCATAATCGCTTACGGCGCGGATGGCGGAGTCCTTGGTATGGTCACCGGCAACACCAGTGAGGCGTGGGTGCAGCAAACAATTGCGGTGAGCGGTATCGTCGCCATTAGTCTGGTCGACAATCCGGTATACCTCTTGATCGACGACCTCCAGAGCGAATAGGCCCCGACCGATTTGGGACAGGCCTCCAGGCCTGTCCCTGTCTCACATTGAATCTCCCCTCCCACGTTGCTGCATAATCGTCCAACAATCGATATAATTAGTAGGTTATTGGAGGAGACCCCCTTATGGCAACGTATGCACACCCCGAAACCCTCGTCAGCACGGATTGGGCAGCCGCTCACGCCACCGACCCCGAAGTCCGCATCGTCGAAGTCGACGTGGACACCAAAGCCTACGACGAAGGCCACGTCCCCGGCGCCATCGCCTGGGCCTGGAACTCCCAGCTTTGCGATACCGTCCGGCGCGACATCTTGTCCAAACAGCAGTTTGAAGAGTTGATGGCCGCTTCCGGCATCACGCCCGCCACGACGGTGGTGATCTACGGCGACAACAACAACTGGTTCGCCGCCTGGGCGTTTTGGCAGGCCAAAATCTACGGTCACCACGATGTGCGCCTGATGAATGGCGGGCGGAAGAAGTGGCTGGCCGAAGGCCGCGAACTGGCCACCGGCACGCCGCATGTCCACCGGGCGCACTATCAGGCCGCGGACCCCGATCTCTCCCTACGCGCTTTCCTGCCGCAAGTGCAGGCGGCCGTCTCCGCGCACGCGGCCGGTCTCGTGGACGTGCGCAGTCCCCAGGAATTCAGCGGTGAGATCCTGGCGCCTCCCGGATTGCCCGAAACCTGCCAGCGCGGCGGACACATCCCCAGCGCCCGCAGCATCCCGTGGGGCAAGGCCTGCAATGAGGATGGCACTTTTAAGACGGCGGACGAACTCCGCGCCCTTTACGCCGCGGAAGGCATCGATGGCTCGCAGCCCGTCATCGCCTACTGCCGCATCGGCGAGCGCTCCAGCCATAGCTGGTTCGTGCTGAAATACCTGCTGGGCTTCAACAACGTCACCAACTATGACGGCTCCTGGACCGAGTGGGGCAACCTGGTAGGAGCGCCCATAGAAAAGGGCGCAGCGGCAGCCGCGGCACACCGAAGCTGATAGCTGATTGCTATGCGGTCTTGATCTCCGCCGCCGCCTGCAGTCCCAGCGCCTCGATCTCCTGCTCGCGGATGCGGAACTTCTGCACTTTGCCCGTCACCGTCATGGGGAAGGCGTCCACGAATCGTAGATACTGCGGAATTTTGAAGTGCGCGATCTGCCCCCGGCAGTAATCGCGCACCTCGTCTTCCGTCATCCGCTCACCCACCTTCAGCTTGATCCACGCCAGCACCGCTTCGCCCAGCCGCGCATCCGGCAGCCCCACCACGTAAACATCCGCGATCTTCGGATGCCGATGCAGAAACTCCTCGATCTCCCGCGGATAGATGTTCTCGCCGCCGCGAATGATCATCTCCTTCAACCGGCCCGCGATGTGGAAGTATCCGTCGTCGCGCATCACCGCCAGGTCGCCCGTACGCAGCCACCCATCCGCATCGATGGCCCGCGCCGTCGCTTCCGGCTCCCGATCGTAGCCTTTCATCACCAGGTACCCGCGCGCGCATAGCTCCCCGCGTTCGCCGGTGTCGAGCACCTCATCGTTCCACGGCGCGACAATCCTCACCTCCGTCTCGGGTAGCGCCCGGCCGATGGTTGCCACGCGATGTTCCAGGCTATCGTCCGCCGCCGACATGGTGATTCCCGGCGACGTCTCCGTCTGCCCATAAGCCACCGTCATCCCGCCGCAGTGCATCTCCGTCACCACGCGCTTCATCACTTCCACGGGACACGGCGCGCCCGCCATAATCCCGCTCCGCAGCGTGCTCATATCGTATTTGCAAAAATCCGGATGATCCAGCTCCGCGATGAACATGGTGGGCACGCCGTAGATCAGCGTGCACCGCTCCGCGGCGATCGCCTGCAGCGTGGCCAGCGGATCGAATTGCGCCGCCGGCATCACCAGCGGGATGCCGTACACGATCGCCAGCAGCGAGCTCATCACGCAGCCGAAGCAGTGATAGAGCGGCACCGGCGAACACAGCCTGTCCGCGGCCGTCGTCATCATCGCCCGCCCTACCACGTACGCGTTATTCACCAGGTTGCGATGCGTCAGCAGCACGCCCTTCGGCGAACCGGTCGTGCCGGACGTGTACTGGATGTTGACCACATCCTCCGGCGATGGATCGAGCGCGGGCACGTCCGCGCCGCGCGCCAGCATGTCGTTCCACGCGTCCGTGCCTAGCGGCACGATGTGCTCGAGGGCCAGATCCTGCCCCTTGCTCGCTTCGTTAAGGATGTCCAGGTACCCTACCCGCGCGTCCCGCTCATGCAGGAAGATGGCCTGCATGCCGGACTTCCGGAGCACATACCGCAGCTCGTGCGCGCGATACGCGGGGTTGACGTTCACCAGCACCGAGCCGGTCATCGCCGTGGCAAGCTGTAGATAAACCCACTCGACGCAGTTGCACGCCCACATCCCCACGCGGTCGCCCGGCCGTATGCCCAGCCCCCACAACCCGCGCGCCGTGCGCAGTGCGTTCTCCCGCAGGTCTTTATAAGAGAGCCGCACTCCTTGATGGCGCGCGACCAGTGCGTCGCCGGACGGATTGCGTTTCACCGAATCGGCAAGCACCTGGCCGAAGGTCTTTTCGAGAAGCGGCAATGCGGGGCCGCGCGCGTAACTTTTCACGTCAAGGATTATACCGTAACCCTGGTGTGCCCGGTGGCCGTTCTTCCTGTCTTCTTAGCGTTTTGCGGTCCCTTGCGTCTTGGCGTGAAACGAGTGCCGTGCTAATCCCCCGACACAGGACGCGGCACCGGCTGGTCAAAGCTTAGCTCTCCAACCGCCGCCCGGCTCCCCCGCCAATTCGTGAAGCACTGCCTGACCACATGCGCAATCGTGCCCCGATTCTCGGCGATCGCCTTCACCCACGCCCAAGCACCCTTGTTCGGGAAATAGATCCCGCGGAAGAACAACCGTGCGATCAGATGGCTGATCTTGTACGGCGCCGGCTCGTCGGCCATCGAATCGATCGCCGCGCGCGTGGCCGTTGCGCTGTAGGCGTTCGTCCAGGCGTAGCGCACTTCGTCCTGCACCTCGTCGACGCTCATGCGCAAGGGCGTGTGCGCCATGTGGAACGGAGCGAAATCCAGCCAGTGCTTGGGCCGTGTCAGCCGCCCCTCTTTCTCCAGGCGCGTGTAAAGCGGTGTCGCCGGAAACGGCGTGATCTGTCCGAACACCGGCAGCACCGGCGGCCACTCCCGCATCTGGCTCAGGGTGCGCTCGGCAACTCCCGCCCGGTCGTTATCCAGGCCAAAGATGAACGACGTGATCGCATAGATGTTCCGCCGCGCCAACCGCTCCAGCACCGCGGCATACTCGCTGGGCTTGTTGAAACTCTTGTTGACGCTGGCCAGATTCGCCGGGTCCAGCGACTCCATGCCGATGAAGATCCAACGGCCCCCGGAATCCGCAATCAGGTCCACCAGCTCTTCGTCGCGCAACAGGTTGGCGCTGATCTGCCCCACCCACGAGACTTGCGCGTTAGCCGCGACGATGTCGCGCAACAGCGATTTGGTGCGCTTCCCGTTGATGGCGAAGTTGTCGTCCACAAAGAACACGGCCACCTGCCCCTTGGAGCGGCGCGCGCGCGCTTTCAACAGCAGCAACTCATCCACGATGCTTTGGTTGGATCGGAATCTGATCGAATCGCCGAAGAATCCCGTGACGGTGCAGAATTCGCAGCCGTAAGGGCAGCCGCGGCCGGATTCGATGGGGATGATGTGGAACGTTTCCCACTCGGTTTTGAAGTGCTCCATGATAGGGCGGACGAAGCCGGGAATGCGGTTGAACTGGTCGATATCGAGCTTGTCCCAAGGGATTTTCGGATAGCCTTGCAGGTCGGGTTTGTGCTCCTGGCCGAAGGCGTCCACAGGCACGTAGCGCTCTTTCAATGCGCCGCGGGCTGCGTCGGCGACGATCTTCGGCCAGGTTTCGTCCGCCTCACCCAGCGCGACGGAATCGGCGTGGCGCGGGCCGCCGTCGCGGCCCAGCGCTTCGTCCGGCAACTCGGTGACGTGCGGACCGCCCATGACCACGGGCACGCCGGCCGCGCGAATCGCGTCGGCCACGCGGTACGCTTTCGCGATCATGCGGGTCATCGCGCCAATCCCCACTAGTCCGATGCCCTTGGCGAGCACGAACTGCACGATCTCACCGTCGCTCATCGGTTGCGTGTTGCCGTCGATCAGCAGCACTTCGTGCTCCGCGGGCGTCAGGGCCTGCAGCAGAAACATCCAGAGATGCGGCATGAAGTTCGCGGTCACGCCGTTGTCGGGGTTATACAGTAGAATTCGCATCAGGCACGCAGCCGCTGCCGGCCCACCTCTCTCCGGGCCCGCAGCCATCCTCTTGCGGCGATCCGTTTCGAAAACCCCGGGAGAGCCAGAGCTTGTAGGCCAATATCGCTATTTGGCGTTGCTTAGTCGGCGCGACGTCGCGCCGTGTGAGTCTATCGCAGACCCGGGGGGTCATGCGCACTACTCTAGCCATCACGGTCCCCCCTACGGTAACGTCTCCTCTACTGAAATAGCAAGTTGCAGGTAGCCCAGTCTGGTCACTATTGCTCACTCGGCCGGGATAATGCGGTCAATATAGCTCAGATGCCGGTGTTCGGCCGGAGCAGCGAGAGGAGGTGCTGGACGAGCAGCTTCAGCGTGCCGTCGCTCAAGGCCTTCTTGTCGGCCTCGAAGGACCACTTGCCGGTATGATCGCGCTTGAACTTGACGCGCGTCTGGAGCACCAGCAGGGCGGCGGTAGTGAGGGCGATGGCCGATGCCGGGTCGAGAAAGCGCTGGCTAGCGGCGGGCGGCTAGGCTGGCCATGACGCGGATCGGCTCGGCGTAGGCGGGGTTCTGGGAGAGCAGGTCGAGCGCGGCCCGGGCCAGGTCGCCTTCGGTGGCTCCGGTGGGCGCGGGATTGTCGAAGGCGGCGGCCAGAGCGGCGCGGATGTCCGGCGTGGGGGCCATGTCGGGCGCGGTGGGGCCCAGGCGGGCTTGGGCAATGGTCGTCAGGATTTGGATGGCGGTGGCATCGTCGAGAGGGGTCATTCGTTGGGCTCCGTGGGGAAGGCTCCGAGGTTGGCGTCGCGCCAGATGGCTTCGAGCTTTTGTTTGTCCTGGAGGAGCGTGGCGATTGAGCGAACCAACCATCTCCCGCTCTCTTCGAACCTATCTTGCAGGGCGGCGAGGACGCCCAGACCACTGTAGGTGCTGGCTGCGAAGTGCAGGTCGCCCTCCTTCTCCGAGACGCCCACCACTCCCGCGCTGCCGGAAAATCTCGCCGCGCTGCTGACACGACGCCCAGTTGGTTGTAGATCCCGGCTGCGCCATGCAGGTCGCCCTGCTTCTCCTTGATGGCTAGCGATTTAACGTACCACCCTCCCGCCGACGCAAAGTGTCCCTCCGTCTCGGCGAGCGTACCGAGTTGGCGGTAATTCATACCGGCTTCCAGCAGGTTGCCAGCCGTCTCGTTGATGGCAAGGGATTTCAGGTACCACTCCCGCGCTGCCGGAAAATCCCGCTCCCGCTGGGCAATCATGCCGAGTAGGTGATACGTGCTACTGGCGTCGCGCAGGTTGCCCTTCTTTTCCTTGATGGCGAGAGACTTGAGGCACCACTCGCGCGCCGCCGCGAAGTCGCGCTCCCCGTGGATGATTGCGCCCAGTTGGCGATAGGTCTTTGCGGCAAGGAAGTGTTCCAGATTCCGGCGCAGTGCTCCATCAGGTTGGAGTTGGGCTGTCCTTCAACGGGAAATTCGTACGGGGAGGTATAATAACCGGCGCGGCTAACTTACCCTCCGGCAGGCGGGTTAGCATAAAAGCCGGAAGCAACGAGCCCTCGACATGCGCGATTGCCAACGCGGCAGTTGCCATTCTGAGTTATTATACCGGAGGCGATTAGATGGGTTTCGCAGCAAGCTCAATCGCCCGCTGCACAATCTCATCGGATACGCGAAAGTCGAGGTCGTGGCGTAATATCCGCACGAGGCCAGATAAATCTCGGGCCCGCCCTTCTAAGTTGAGACGCGCCAGAAGGCGCAGCGTGCCGACGGCCGTCCGACCCATGCTGGTTGCGATCGTACGAGCGCGCCTTTCATCTCCAATAAAGAATAGGGCCTGTCTCTCTTGTGCCTGAATGAGAGCCTCGGCTTCGCCCCTATCTAGCTGGTCCCGGAGCAGCCGCAAGTTGAACGCATCCGCGGCCATGCAACTCGCGAAGAATCCCGTGCTGTAAAGCTTATTCAAGCGACAGCGAAATCTTCCTTTCTTGTTCAATTCTTCCTGGACGGCGCGGGGCACGTACACTCGGTCAAAGAAAAGTGTCAGTTCGCTGGCGAGGTTCAGCTGCGTAAGGTTGATGAGCGGGGAAGCATCGAAGACGGCGATCCGCACCGGTCATTCCTTATTCAGCGAATCCGGCCAGAAGCGGGTGACCGGCGAGATCCGTACGCACAATCGGAATGACGAGCTTCTGACGTTTCAGCGCGTAGCGCAGTTCATGCTGAACGATTTGACTGACGGCAGTCGTTATGATCGCCAGCACACAGTCGGCGCGATCAATGGCCTGCTGCACTGTCGCTGCGCCGGCCGCAGCGCCGCCGTTTCCATGCTGGGGCACGTACATCTCAATACCGTGTGCTGCCGCGAGAGTCTGTAATCGCCACGCTAACGCCAACTCAGCGGGATCGAGGCTGTAGCTGAGGAATACGCGAAACGCCATCGTGCTTACAATTCTAACAAAGGGGCGAGCGAAGCTCGCCTTCACAGGCTAAAGCCTATGCCACCAACTGGTCGAAGCGCTGCTTTAGGAAGGCCAGGATTTCGGCGGGAGACGTGGCGCCATCCAGCGGCAGAATCAGCACCCCCGCCGGCGTGAATTGCGCACCTCTTGTTTGACTCACCAAGTTCATCAGCCGCGCCGGATCGATGTGCGTCTCCGGGTGGAACTTCACACTGAGCTGGGTATGGCGGCGGTCGATCACTTCGATCCCCAGCTTCTCGGCGGCCGTCTTCAGTCCGGAGTATTCCAACAGGTTGCGCACCGCATCGGGCACCGGTCCGTAGCGGTCTTCCAGTTCCTTCTCCATGCGCTCGCGGTCGGCGGGCGTGCCGGCGTTGGCGATCTGGCGGTAGGCACGCAGCCGCTGGTTTTCATCCGCGATATAATCCGCGGGAATGCGGATGTCCAGGCCCAGGTTCAGGCTGGAATGAATCTCCGCCGGCACTTCCTCGCCCTTCAGCTCGCGTACGGTCTCCTCCAACAGGCGCACATACATGTCGAAGCCCACGGCGTTGATGTGGCCGTGCTGCTCGCCGCCCAGCAAGTTGCCCGCCCCGCGCAGTTCCAGGTCGAGCGCGGCGATCTTGAACCCGGCGCCCAAGTCGCTGAACTCCTTCAGCGCCGCCAGTCGCTTGCGCGCCACTTCGCTCAGTTCGGTATCCGGCGGCACCATCAAATAGGCGTACGCGCGGCGGTTCGAGCGCCCCACACGCCCGCGGAGCTGATATAGCTCGGCGAGTCCGTAGCGTTCGGCGTTTTCTATAATAATAGTATTTGCTAACGGGATATCTAAGCCATTTTCTACAATAGTCGTGCATACGAAAATGTCATATTCGTGTTGCATGAACTTGAGCATGGTTTTCTCCAGCTCCGCTTCGCCAATCTGGCCATGCCCGACGCCGATACGCGCCGTGGGAACGAGCTCCTGCAAGAATGCCGCACGCGCCCAAATTGAGTCCACGCGGTTATGCAGGAAATAGACTTGGCCTCCCCGGCCTAATTCCAGTTCCAACGCAGACTTAATCAAATCCCGCTGAAAATGCGCGACCATGGTCTGAATCGAAAGCCGGTCTTTGGGCGGCGTCTCAATCACCGACATGTCCCGCAAACCAAGCAGTGACATATGTAGTGTACGCGGAATCGGAGTAGCGCTCATGCTAATCACGTCCACGCTCTGTTTCAAATGTTTCAGGCGCTCCTTATGCTTCACGCCAAAGCGTTGCTCCTCATCGACAAGGACCAAGCCTAGGTCCCTAAACACAACGTCGGCTGAGAGCAGGCGATGCGTGCCCACCACTAGATCCACCTTGCCCTCCGCCAGATCCGCCAGCACGGCTTTCACCTCCTTGGCGGTACGAAAACGGCTTAGCATTTCAATGCGAATGGGGAAAGGTTGAAAGCGGCGCTTGAAGGTTTCGAAGTGCTGGAAAGTGAGGACGGTAGTGGGCGCCAGTACGGCCACCTGCTTGCCATCGCCCATGGCCTTGAACGCCGCGCGCATCACCACTTCCGTCTTGCCGTAACCTACATCGCCGCACAGCAGGCGGTCCATGGGCTGCGGGCTTTCCATGTCGCGCTTGATGTCCTTGATGGCGTTGAGTTGATCCCGCGTTGGGGTGAATTCGAACGCGTCGTCGAACTCGCGCTGCCAGTTGCTGTCGTGTGAAAACGCGAAACCTTCGGCCATCTTACGGCTGGCGTAGAGCTTCAGCAGCTCATCGGCCATATCGCGCATTTTGGCCTTGACGCGGGTCTTGGTGCGGGTCCAGGTGGCGCCGCCCATGCGGTCGAGCGCCGGTGCCGATTCGCCGGCGCCGCGAAAGCGCTGCACCAGGTCCATGCGGGTGAGCGGCACGTAAAGCTTCGCGCCGGCCGCATATTCGAGCAGCATGTAATCGCCCTGCGCCTCGCCGTGATCGATCTCGCGCAGGCCCAGGAAGCGGGCCACGCCATGCTCGGCATGCACCACGTAATCGCCGGGCTTCAGGTCGATCAAGTCGGCGGAAAAGGTGGCTAGCGCGGATTTGCCCGCCGGCGCGCGCGACACCAGTTCGGACGTGTCGAACAGGTCCTCGCTGCCGAATATGGCTAGACCCGCGTCGCGGAAGACCACGCCGCGCCGCACCGCGCCGCGGATCAGGTAGATGGAGGCCACCTCGCCGGCCATATAAGCGCGCCCGGCGAGGTATTCCGGCGTGGAGTCGGATTGCTCCAGTCCAAGTTGATAGGGCACACCGTACTCGTTGAAGATATCGGCAACGCGTTCGACCGCGCCTGTGGATTCCGCGAAAAATGCCACGCGCGAGCCGGCTTCGGCCAGGTTTCGCGCCTCCGCGATGGCTACCGGCATGTTGCCGTGAAAGGCCAGCGACGGGCGCGTCGGGATGTAGACGCTAGCCGTATCTTGCCCGGCGATCACCTCAAGCTCTTCCATCGCGATGTGCGCAACGCCCGCGGCTTGCGCCTCCAACTCCTCCGCGTGGAAGAAAACCCGTGCTGGATCGTAAGCCGGCGACACGGGTGTTTGCTCCAACCGCTTCCACAAACGCCCGGCGGCGCCCGCCACTTGCGCCGGTTCGTCCCACAGGATCAGAGGCCGGTCGAGCAGTGCGAACACCGAGTGGCGCCGCGGTTCCACCATGGGGACCACCAGTTCCCACCCGGGGAACGTTTCGCCCGGCGTCGGTAGATCGCGCGCGGCCACGCCGGATTCCCGCAGCATTTCGGCAAGTTCCCCCAGCAGCGGCCGCGATTTCCGGTATTCCGTCAACGGCAGCAGCAGCGCGTCTTCGACCTTGGTAATCGACCTTTGCGACTCCACGTCGAAACGGCGAATGGATTCGATCAGGTCGCCAAAAAGATCGACGCGGACGGGCTTGGCGGATTCCGGTGAGAATACATCCAGAATGCCGCCGCGCACCGAATATTCGCCGACCATTTCCACCGGCTCGCGGCGCTCATATCCGATGCTTTCCAGATGTGCGATTACGTCCTGCAACGGCACTTCGTCGCCCACGCGCAGGTTGAGGGCGAGTTGCCGGTAGAAGTCGCCGGACTCGATGCGCAGTAGCGCGGATGCCACCGGCATGATGGTGATGGGCACGCGGCGGGTAGCCAGGCGCCACAAGCCGATGGCCCGCTGCTCGCAGATTTCGGCGTGCGGCGACATGCCCTGCAGCGGCAGCACATCGAGCGCTGGAAGCAGTTGCGGGCCCGCGGCTTCGCGGCTGCCGATCAGCAGGGTGTAGAACGTTTCTACCGCCTCGAACAGTTCCTCGGCCCGCTTGTTGCCGTCCACGACGATGGCCAGCGGACGCTCGGTCATTTGCCACAGCAAGACGGAGTAGATGGCTTTGGCGGTGGTGGTCAGGCCGGAGAGCGACAGGTTGCCGCCGGACGGTAAGCGCCTGAGTAACTCCTGGAAAGCCGGGTGACGGCTCAGGCTGAGGAACAGGTCACGTATGGCAGGTTGGATCAATTGCGCGCCGGGAGTTCCAACTTCGAGTGTATCAAAGCGGGGCTCAGGCCCCGCGCGCGACGAATCCCGCCCCTGAAGTGCGGTAGCATTGATGGAATATCATGCACTCACTCATCGCACGACTCAACGAAAAAATCGAAGCGAAACACCTGCTGCAGCATCCGTTCTACGTGGCGTGGGCTAAGGGCGAACTCACGCTAGCGGACCTGCAACTCTATGCCGCGCAATATTTCGCGCACGTGCGCGCGTTTCCGGCGTACCTTAGCGAAATGCATTGCCGTTGCCAGGACCTGGACGTCCGCAAAGCGATCGCCGGCAACCTGGCCGAGGAGGAAGGCGGCGCGGAAACGCACCCCGAGCTTTGGCTGCAGTTTGCGGCGGGCCTGGGCGTGGATGGCGGGTCCATCCGCCGCGCGACCCCCAACCAAAAAGTTCGCGCGCTGATCGAAACTTACCGCGAAGTGGCGCGCATGCATACGGGGCTGGCCGCGGCCGGACTCTATTGCTACGAGAAACAGGTGCCGGCCGTTTCGGCATCCAAGATCGCCGGGTTGCGGCAACATTACGGTATAAGCGATCCGGCCATCGTCCGCTACTTCACCGTGCACGAAACCGCGGACGTGCGGCACGCCGCGGAATGGGAAACGGTCCTCGAAAGAACCATGCCGGACACTGAGCGGGCGTTGGCCGTCGCCGATCGTGTGCTGGACGCGTTGTGGGGCGCGCTCGACGGCATCTACGCGGAGTGCGGAGTGCCTGCGTGAACGCCGCCGCACGCATCGCCATAATTGGCGATTTCAATCCGGAGTACGAAACGCATCACGCCATCAACCGCTCGCTGGGGCACGCGGCGGAGGCGCTGGGCATCCGCATGGAATCCAAATGGGTGGCCACCGGATGCGTGGAGCGCGATGCGGAAAAAATCCTGCGGAATTACGACGGCCTGTTCATCGCGTCGGGCAGCCCATACCGCAGCATGGAAGGCGCATTCGCCGCCATCGGTTTTGCGCGCACCCGGCTCTGGCCGCTGATCGGGACTTGAGGCGGGTTCCAACATACTCTGTTAGAGTATGCCCGCAATGTGATGGGACTGGCGGACGCCGATTCGGCGGAGCACGGCGTGCCCTCCTCGAACCTGTTGATTACGCCGGTGGCGTGTCCCATGCCCGACCGCTCGGCCGGCGCACCCAACCTGCACGGCGCGGCGTGCATCCGCCTGCGGCGCGGCACACGCGCCTGGGAAATCTACGGGCGCGACGAAGTATTCGAGCGATACTTCTGTAACTACGAAGTAAATCCGGCGTATCGCGAGGCCCTGGAAGCCGCCGGGCTGGCGCTCGCGGGCTTCTCGGAAAATGGCGACATCCGCGTTGCCGAATTGCCCGCGCATCCGTTTTTTATAGCCACGCTGTTTCAGCCACAGTTGTCGTCGGAGGCGGGCAAGCCGCATCCGTTGATCCGCGCGTTCGTGGCGGCCAGCGCCAAGAGCTGACCTGGAATCCGGAGAAAAAGGCGCCGCTCCGCGCACTGTACATGCGGAGTCCTTTGCCGTGGAGATTGGAAGAACGGGTTCTCGAAAGAAGCACCGGAGCTTCGATTGGGAAAGCCCGGTTAGTGGCCGGGCCTTCCAGTCGAAGCGGAAAGGAGGATCGAACAAATGATCAAATTGCTAGTTGAGCTACCGCTCATCGGCACGTTCACGATCATTATCGTTTGGCACCGTAAGGGCCAGCGGTAATGACCGGGCAGGATCGGGGCTCGTCTCCCCGGTCCTGCTACTAGCATACTCCAAAATGCCGCGCGTTTGAAAGCACTTTCGTACTATAGCGCGATTTTCCGCCGCAACATGTCCAGCGCCATTTGCGTGGCGAACTGCCTGATCCGGGTGCGGTCGCCGAAGAACTGCCGGTGCAGCACCTGACAGCCGGCCCCATCCGCCAGGCCGGCAAACACTGTGCCCACGGGCTTCAACTCGCTGCCGCCATCCGGCCCCGCGACGCCAGTTATAGCCAGCGCATAAGTAGAGCCGGTGCGCCGCCGCGCCCCCAGCGCCATGGCTTCCGCGGTCTCCTTGCTGACCGCGCCAAATTCGGCGATGATATCCTCCGGCACACCCAGCCACTCTACCTTCATGCGGTTGACATAGGTGATGAAGCCGCCCAAGAAATACGCCGAACTGCCCGGCACCGACGTGATACGTTCGCCCAACAGGCCGCCGGTGCAGCTCTCCGCCACCGATAACGTGTTATGCCGTTCGCGCAACATGTCTCCTACTACTTCTTCGAGCGCCTGGCCGTTGCGCGAGTAGATGCGGTCGCCCAGCAGCAACTCGATCGGCCCGCCTACTTCGACGAGCAATGCCGCCGCTTCTCCCTCGGCGGAGCAGCGCGCGCGCAGGTGAATTTGCAGGTCGCCGGCCGCCGCCAGAATGGTCGTCGTTGGGTTGGCGTACTTCTTGTAAACCGGCGCGATCAGTTGATCCAAGTCCGACTCCGGCATCCCCGTCACGCGCAATACCAGTGTGCGGATCACCTGCCGCGGCACGATGCGCGCCAGCCGCGGCAGGCATTGCCGCGTGAACATGGCCTTCATCTCGTGCGGCGGACCGGGCAGCAGCATTACGTGCGAATCCGAATCGTCGATCCATTGGCCCGGCGCCGTGCCGCGGTCGTTAGGCAGGATCTCGGCGCCCTCCACGATGAACGCCTGCCGCTTGTTGACTTCCACCATTTTGCGTTTGAGTTGCGCGAAGCGCTGCTCCAGTACCTCGGTGATTTCGGGGTGGTAGACTAGCTTGCGGTCGAGCGCGGCGGCCACCGCGTCTCGCGTCAGATCGTCTTCGGTGGGTCCCAATCCGCCGCACAGCACTACGATTTCGGAACGCGATACGGCGCGGCGCACAGCGTCGGCCAGGCGGTTCAAATCGTCGCCAATCACGGATTTTGTGACCACTTCCACGCCCAGCCCGTTAAGCTCATCGGTCAGAAACAGGGAGTTGGTATCGACGCGCTGCGGCGTCAACAGTTCGGAGCCGACTGCGATGATTTCAGCGGTCATCGCGAGTTAGTAAAGCGGCCTGCCTTTGATACCCACATCCGCTCGATACAGGGCGTTGGTGGTGGCCAGCACCAGCGAGCGCGACGGCGTGAAGGCCAGCCCCACGATGCCCGGTCCGGAAACGAACAGCTCGGCCTGCCGGTTGGGGCTGATGCGCACGACGCCTTTGCGGCCGGCCAGCGAAGCCGCCACGTAAAGGCGGCCTTCCTCGTCGAACGCCAAGCCCTGCGGGCGCCCCAGGCCGCGATAGTAGACCTCCACCTCGCCCTTATTTGAAACGCGATATACACAGTCGAAGCTGGAAGTGGTGGGGCCCGCCACGTAGAGATAGCCGTCCGGGCCGTATGCAAAATGATATGCCGCAATGGAAGGTTCCAGAGTGGCAAACACGAAAATCTGGCGGCTGGGGCTGATCTTGAAGATGGTTCCCTGGCGGTCGCCGACGTACAAACTGCCGTCGGGGTCGAAGGCCAGCCCAGTGGCCACGCCCATGCCTTCCACGAAGGTGCTGGTATTGCCATTGGGCGTTACCTGGTAGACCGTGCCATCGTGGCGGCTGGAAACATAGAGCAGGCCGTGACCGTCGAACGCCAGGCCCGTCGCGTTCATCATCTCGTTGATGAACGGCTTCACATTGTAGTTCAGATCGATCTTGAACACCGCCACCGCGACGTTTTGTCCGCGCGATCCGCTGAACGTACTGAAGATGTTGCCAAACGCATCCACGGCCGGGTTGGCCACCGGGTGCAGGTTATCGGCGATGGGGAAGCCTATATCGCAAGCCCACCCCTCGCTCGACTGGTTGCCGCTGGCGACCACCAATTCTCCGGCGGCGGCGCCTTCCGGCACGCGTGCGATCACCAGCGAATCCGAGCCGATCACTACCGGCGCGGCCACATCTCCGATGGTCACGCGCGGCCGGTCGGTTTTCGCAAAACCTTTTCCTTGAATGTACAACTCCCCACCCGCGATGGCCGCGGCGGGCTTGACTTGCGCGATGTGCGGACCGCCGTTGGCCGATTTCCTGATTGGCATATTTAATAAAGATTGAACCATCCCGCCAGAAATAAGACAAGTGCGGCATACAGACCCGCCATCAGATCGTCGGCCACGATGCCCACGCCGCCGGGCAAAGCCTCGAATTGGCGCACCGGGACCGGTTTCCAGATATCGAACAGGCGGAACAGCAGAAAGGCGGCCAGCCACGATCGCCAATTCAGGGCGCGCGCCCCGGCTAGCGCCAGCCACTGCCCCACGACTTCATCCACCACCACGAATTGCGGGTCCTCTACGTTTGACTGGCGGGCGGTTTCGCCCGCCGCCCACATGGCGGGCAGCGACACGACGAGGGCCAGTGCTCCGAACCACAGCGGATTCCATCCTGCAAAATGTTCGATCAGGATAGCGACGCCGATGGCGGCCGCCGCACCGACGGTGCCCGGAGCGGCGGGAGAGTATCCGCACCCAAACCAGGTAGAGATGGCACTCGAAACCTTAGTTCGCATCATCGACTCTACCCGGCCGGGGCGAGCTTCGCTCGCCGAAGAGCGGGCCTGCGAGGCCCGCGCAGGCTGCGAGCCTGCCCCGCGAGGTCCGCCCCACTAACCCGCTTCATCGTCATCCTGCCCGCGCAGTTCCTCCGGCCGCGCCGGAGTCGAAATCACGTATTTTTCCGTAGCCCAGTTGCCCAGATCGACGATCCGGCAACGCTCGCTGCAAAACGGCATCTCAGGGTCGCCGAGCTTGACTTCTTTCTTGCAAATGGGGCACTTCATACGGCTATCTGCACGAGCGACGCAACTGTGGCGCCGGACGTGTCCCCACCCGAGAGCAAAGTTCCCACCAAGTCGTAATCGTGCGCTTCGGTGATGCGCAGCTTTCGCATCTGACCCGGGCGCGGTTCGCCGCCCTCGAAATCGTTGATCAATGTCACACCATCGATTTCCGGCGCTTGCGTGGGCATGCGCGCTTCCCATAACAAATCGGTCTCCGCCGAGAGGCCCGACACCAGCACAGTGGCTTCCGATCCCACCAGCTTGCGGTTGCGGGCGCGCGCGATTTTCCGCTGCAGCGCCATCAAATGGCGTTTGCGATTATAGATGGCGCGCGCGTCCACCTTGCCGTCCAACGCATAGCTGCCGCTGGTGTCTTCATCGGAATAGGAGAACACACCCAGGCGGTCGAAGCCGGCGGCCTGCACGAAGCTGCACAAATCGTCGAAATCGCGATCCGTTTCGCCGGGAAAGCCCACGATGAAGCTGGTGCGGATGGCCACGCCCGGAATGGTGCGGCGGATGCGCTCGATCAGCTTCAGAAAGATATCGCCCGACGCACCGCGCTTCATGCGCTTCAACACCGCCGCGCTGGCATGCTGCAGCGGCATGTCGATGTACTTGACCAGCGCATCGTGCGCGGCCATAGTGTCGAGCAGCTTCTGCGTCACCTTGTTGGGATAGGCGTACAGAAACCGGATCCATTTCTCGCGCGGCGTTTCGATTTCGGCCAGACGCGCCAGCAGGTGTGCCAATCCGTCCGGGATGCCGAGGTCCTCGCCAAAACAGGTCGTATCCTGCCCGATGAGGTTGATCTCGCGGACGCCCTGCTGGAACAGGCGCGTGGCTTCCGCAATCACGGATTCGAAACGCCGGCTGCGGAACTTGCCGCGATACTGGGGAATCACGCAAAACGTGCAGGGATGATCGCAGCCTTCCGCGATCTTGATGTAGGCATAATGGCCCGGAGTGGCCAGCACGCGCGGCGTCAGATCGTGATAGAGATACGCGGGCGCCGGGTCCGGTCCGCCTTGGTCTGCCCAGCCTTCGCAGAGGCCGGCGATGCGGTCCAGCTCGTTAGTGCCGATGAGCGCGTCTACTTCCGGCATGTCCCGCAGGATGTCGCCGCGGTAGCGCTCCACCAGGCATCCGGCGACAATGAGCTTCTTGGCCCGGCCGATCTTCTTGTATTCGGCCATTTCCAGGATGGTGTCGACGGATTCCCGCTTGGCGGGATCGATGAAGCTACAGGTGTTGACCACCAACACATCGGCCTGGTCCGGATGCGGCGTCAACTCGTGTCCGCGGGACACAAGCTGGCCCATCATGACTTCGCTATCCACCAGGTTTTTGGGACAGCCCAAACTGACAAAGCCGATTTTCAAGGTTGATTTCCGGGAAGACGTACTCTATTGAGGATAACACGGCGGGCTTTGGCGGATTGGCGCTTACTGGGGCTTGTTTCGTAGAAACTCGCCGATCGCTACCACGAGTTTTCCAATGCGCGCATCGGTATCGCGGAAGCGCTCGTCCGTCTCGCGGAACCGCTCTTCGGTCTTAATCTGCGCCTCCGTAAGCACTACCAGCACGTCGTCCAACCTGGCCTGTTTTTCCGCCAGCACGCCCATCAGGTATTCGAGCCGAGTCACGCGTTCGTTTACTGTTTCCGCCATGAGATCTCCGCTCCCAGCCCCAACTCATATCGTAACAGACGGGCCGACTGTACCGCGTTCCGCGAATGCTTTCCGGGTCGATAGCGACTATACTGCGGAAAGAAGTCCACATATGGAAACCATACAAGTCGTGCTGGATGCCAAGCTCCTGAATGCGGCCGATCTGGCGGCGAAGCGGCAAAAGGTGAATCGGTCCGCGCTGATCCGCGACGCGCTGCGGGAACATCTGCACCGCTTGCGCGAGTTGGAACTGGAGAACCAGGACTGGCGCGGATACATGGCCCGGCCGCAGCGAGAGGATGAATTCCGTGTATGGGAGGACGCCACGGCATGGCCGGAACGCTGAGCCGGGCCGACGTCCGGCTCTGTCGCTTCGCGCCTCCCCACAAGGAGCGGCCGGTGCTGGTTCTGACGCGCGACAGCGCGATCGGTCATCTGGCGGCGGTGACCGTAGCGCCTATCACCTCGACCATTCGTGGCGTGCGTTCGGAAGCGATCCTCGGCATCGACGACGGAATGAAGGGGCCTTGCGCGGTTAATCTGCACCACGCGGTCACGGTGGCTCAGGCGCGGTTGGGACGGCTCGTCGGCAAGTTGGGCACAGCCCGGATGGAGGAGGTTTGCGCGGCTTTGCGCTTCTCATTGGGATGCGGTTGAGGTAGCCTCGCAGTGAACCGGGAGGGATGCGATGAACGCGGACGATTTTCGACGGATTGCCCTGAGCCTGCCGGACGCGGAAGAGAGTTCGCACATGGGCGCGCCCGATTTCCGCGTGGGCGGCAAGATCTTCGCCACCCTCGCCTCCCAAAAGCAGGGCTATGGAAACCTGATGCTCACGCTGGAACAGCAGGCTGCGTTCGTGGACGAACTGCCGGAGGTGTTCCTGCCCATCGCCGGCGGATGGGGAAAGAGTGGAGCGACCCACATCCGGCTGGCCACAGCGAATACGGATGTGCTGGCCGGCGCACTGCGCGCGGCGTGGAAACTGCGGGTGGAGAAGAACGCCAAGCCGGGGCGCGCGGCGAAGAAGGCGCGCGGAAAAAGATGAGGACTGTAGGAATCGTGCGTCTTGGCCGATGGTTGAGCTGTGATCCTATCCCGGGGCAAAGCGGGATTGCGCGGCGCGGTCTTACTGGTCTGGTTGGCCGGCGCCGCTGCCATCCAAGGACAACAATACAGCTTCCGCTATTACGGAACCGAGGACGGCCTCACCAACCTGGCGGTTAAAGTCCTGTTTCAGGATCGCACCGGCTTCTTGTGGGCGGCCACCGAGAACGGCCTGTTCCGCTACGACGGTCAGCGATTCAGGCATTATGGCCCTACCGAAGGTCTGCCGCGAGAAGTCATCCTGAGTCTGGGCGAGGCGCCGGATGGCAGTTTATTGGCGGGATCGCAGGCCGGTCTTTACCGGGAAAAGGGCGACCGCTTCGAGAAGTTGGCCCCGCCCGGCTTCGGCGTAGTGGATGGCTACAGCGGAATCCAATACGACGGCAAGGGCCTGACCTATATCGCAACGGATCGCGGTTTGCTTGTCGCGCGCCAATCCACGGATGACGCCCATCTGACTTTTCGCTTGCTGCCGGTGCCGGCCGCCGCGGGCGGTGGTGGCGCGCACGGAGTATTTCCGGAGACGGGTGTGTTGTGGTACGGGTGCGGTGCCAACCTGTGCCGGATAGGGGCGGACGGCACGACCGTCTTCGGTGAAGCCAGCGGCCTCCCTCCGGGAAAGTGGACATGTATCCGCCGCGACGGCAGCGGCGATCTATGGGTGAGCGAAAAGCGGCGCTTCGCGGTGATGCGCCGGGGAAGCCATCGCTTCGATACATCGATTCCCTCATTTCCAGCGACCGCCGGATCGTGGCAGTTCGCCGTGGATGCCGCGGGCAGATTGCTGGTGCCTACTGTCGCGGGACTGGTGATCGACGAGGGAAAACAATTCCGCACGGTGGGGCCGCGCGAAGGTCTACGGGGTCCGGTCTATTCGGTGCTTCAGGACCGGGAAGGCGCCATTTGGGTGGGTCTGGCCGGCCGGGGCCTAGCCAGGTGGCTGGGCTACGGCGAATGGGACGGCTTCTCCCCGGCCTCATCGGGCTTGGACAGCGAGCTGATTTACGAGGTCCTGCCGCTCGGCGATGGCAGCGTGTGGGTGGGCACTGAAAATGGGCTATTCCGCGGCCGTAAGATAGGGGATCGGTGGCTCTGGCGGCGGCACGCCGGCGTTGGAAGAATCCCGGTGCACGCGTTACGCATCGACCGGGATGGCAACCTCTGGCTCGGCACGGAGGGATCCGGGGCCGGTCGAATCGACGCGCGGAATGGCGGAATCGAGTGGTTCAACAAAGGACACGGCCTCGCCGCGGAATCCCCGTATTCGTTGGCTCTGGATGCATCCGAGCGGCTCTGGGCGGCGACCGAGGCAGGCTTGTTCGTGGCGCAGCTTCCCGAGAAGCAGTTCCGGCGCGTGGCGGAAGTACCACCGGTTCGCTGCTGGGTAGTCGCCGCGGGTCCCGGCGGGCAGATCTTGACTGGCGGAGCCGGGGGCCTGTTCCGGCTGTCGCAGGGCAGGTGGCGCCACATCTCCACGGCCGACGGCTTGGAGCACGATGTCATTTTGGCGGCAGCCGCCATCGGCCCGGACGAAATTTGGGTGGGCTATTGGTTTTCCGGCCGGGTCACCCGCATACGTATCGATGGCGAACGACTCTCGATGACCCACTACGGCCGCGAACAGGGTCTTCGCGGAGAAATGAGCTACTTCCTCGGTTTCGACGGGACCGGCCGGCTTTGGTCGGGATCGGACCAAGGCGTGCGTGTTTGGAATGGAGAGCATTGGACTCAATACGACCAGGGCGACGGTCTGATTTGGAACGACTGCGACCTGGGCGCCTTTGCGGCGGAGCCCGATGGCACAGTCTGGATCGGCACCAGTGGCGGCCTGGGGCGTTTTCGGCCAAGCCGGATGGAGCGTGCCGCGCGGCCTCCCACGGCCGTATTCACAAAAGTCGTTCTGGGAGGCCGCGTGGTCGAGGCCGGCCGCTACGTCTCGATCGATCACCGATTAAACTCCCTGACGGCGCAATACTCGGCGCTGACTTTCGCCCACGAAGGCACCGTCGTGTTCCGGTACCGGCTGGAGCCGCTGTTTGGCGATTGGCGGGAAACGCCGCTGCACGAGATGCAGTTTCCCGGGTTGCCGCCGAACGATTACCGGCTGGAGGTGGAAGCGCGCGATGGCGGGGGCGCATGGAGCAAACAGCCGGTTGTGTTCGCTTTCCGAATCCAGCCGCCGTGGTGGCGCGCCTGGTGGTTTTGCGCCTTCGCCGCCACCGCCGCCGTAGGACTGGTTCGAACGGTGTGGCGCTGGCGATTGTTGCATCTGCTGCGCCGCCAGAAGGAGTTGGAGGGCGCGGTGGCCGAACGCACGCGGGAACTCCGGCGGGAGAAGCAGGACCTGTTGGCGGCCCGTGAAGCTCTGCGCGAGCGAGCCGTCAAGGATGGGTTGACCGGACTGTTCAACCATCGCGCATTTTTCGATATTTTGGAGAGGGAATTCGCCAGGATTGGGCGTCAAAACGGCTCGCTCGCGTTGATCATGGCGGATCTGGACTTGTTCAAGAAGATCAACGATACCTATGGGCACCTGGCAGGCGATGCGGTTCTGCGGGAATGCGCGCGCCGTTTTCTCGCGGCGGTGCGGCCCTATGACAGCGTAGGGCGGTACGGAGGCGAAGAACTCGCGATCCTAATGCCCGAGTGCGGTCCGGAAGAAGCGGCCGGGAGAGCCGAACAAGTGCGGCGCGCGATCGCGGAGCAGCCAGTTGTCACGCCGGCAGGCGCCATTTCGGTGACCTGCAGCTTTGGGGTCGGCACGGCCGCGAGCCTGGCAATCACGCCCGCCGAGTTGGTCCAGTCCGCTGACCGGGCGCTCTATTGTGCGAAAGAGCGTGGGCGAAATTGCGTTGTGGTTTCTTCCGACGACCGCGACCCCATGGATGTGGAAGCTATCGTCAGTCTTCGCGCATTGCCAGCGTCAGGCACTCTTCCAGAGTATCCAGTGCGAAGTCGCATTGGTCGCGCGTGATGACCAGCGCGGGGCTGAGGCGCAGGGTGTTGTCGCCGGCGCCCAGGATGAGCAATCCACGTTCGAAGGCCAGATCCACCACGCGGTCGCGCAGTTCCGGGGCTCTGGTCTTGGACTGCTGGTCGCGCACCAGCTCGATGCCCAGCATCAAACCCAGCCCGCGCACGTCGCCCACGATGGGGAAGCGCGCCGGCCAGTCGCGCAGGCGCGACATCAGGTACGCTCCCATGCGCGCGGCATTGTCGAGCAGTTCCCGCTCCAATAACTCGATAGTCACGAGCGCGGCGGCACACGCCACCGGATTGCCGCCGAAAGTGGAAGCGTGCGCGCCCGGGCCCCATTTCATCAGGTCCGCGCGCGCTACGGTGGCGCCGAGCGGTAGCCCGCTGGCGATGCCCTTGGCCACCGTCATGAGGTCGGGCGTCAGATGGAAGTGCTCGGAAGCCCACATCTTGCCGGTGCGGCCCATGCCGGATTGCACCTCGTCGCAAACCAATAAAATGCCGTGTTTTTCCGTGATGCGCACCAGTTCATCGAAGAACTTTTGCGGCGGGACGACGTAGCCGCCTTCACCCTGCACCGGTTCGATCACGATCGCGGCCACTTCCTCGGCCGGCGCGATGGTTTTCAGCAACGTGTCTTCGATAAACTTCGCGCACTCCACCGCGCAGTTGGCGGGCGTCTGGCCGAACGGGCAGCGATAGCAGTTGGGATAAGGGGCGTGCACCACGCCCGGCACTAGCGGTCCAAAGCCGCGACGCTGCACGTCCTTGCGCGCGGTGAGCGACAGCGCGCCCATGGTGCGGCCGTGGAAGGCGCCCAGGAAAGCGATGAACCCGGGGCGGCCGGTGGAATAGCGCGCCAGCTTCATGGCGCCTTCGACGGCTTCCGCGCCCGAGTTGCAGAACGAAACGCGCCGCGCCACGCCACCCGGCGCCAGCGAGCCGAGCTTCTCCGCCAGATCCACCAGGGCCTCGTAATAGAAATCGGTCCCCGACATGTGGATTAAATTGCCGGCCTGCTCCCGGATGGCTTCCACCACGCGCGGATGACAGTGGCCGGTGGCCACCACGGCGATGCCCGCGTTGAAATCCAGGAAACGGTTGCCGTCCACGTCTTCGACGATGGCGCCCGCGCCGCGCATGGCTACCAGCGGATAGCCGCGCGTGTAGGATGGCGAGACAGAACGATGGTCGCGCGCAATCACTTCCTGCGCGCGGGGTCCGGGCAACGGCCCAATGAGATGGGGAAGATCCTGCCGGATCGCCTCTATTTCCAGATCGGCGGTCTTGGTCATACGCAAACCTCCTGACAACTGAACTCTTGGGGCCAACGGGTGCAGGCAGAGGAATTGCGCGTACTAATCGGAACCGAACAGAGCAGGACGGCAAATAGAGGGAAGGGCGACCACACCCTATTGTATAACGGAAGTGCAGGGTTTGGTGCGCGCGAGGCTGTCGGCCATGCGAGACTCGGCGAGTTTGCGGTTTTTCGACTTTAACGTCATGGTGCGGATGCAGCGCGACTGCTCTTTAGAGAGCCAGCTCTCATACCTGGATAACTTCGAGAGCATACCGCCGCGCCCGAGCTCACGCAGGAAGACCTTCGCCATGGCGTCGTCGGGCGGGAGTTCCGGCAAGGCTTCCATGCCTCGCCTCAGGATTTCGGTCTCCAGGTAAAAGCAGCCGCGGATGCGCCAGAACGTATCGGCCAGGAGAGCCAGCACACGGTCTTCGCCGGCAGTTTGCGGGTTGTGCTCGGCGCGGAGATCTTCCAGCATGCTGGCGTACCCGTCGGGCTCGATCCTGGTGAGTATTTCGGTAACCATGTCATGCACGGGCGCGTGGCGCTTGGCCATGGCGGGGTCGTTCGTGCATGTCGAGAAGTCTGCTTTACGGGAATCGGTCATGATTCTACCTCCCGCACCGATTGTAACGGCCAAGCGCAACCTCCGCTCGCGGTCGGGCGCGGTTTTCGACCGGAAGCTGCTGAAATGAAAGAGCCGGCTTCTTTTTTCAAAACGTGTGAATTGCCCGGGCCTTCGGCCACAGCGGGGCGGCCTGAGAGGCCGCCGGCAGGCCACGGGACTGCGCCACGAATCCCAGGCTATGAGGCAATGTTTTTCGCAGGACCGGCACTCTGGCTTTGCGATATGCTCGAACTTATGGCGGATCGTCGTTTCAGCGATGTAGGCGGAACCTCGGGCGGGCTCGGCGACTTCCTGCTGGGTTTCGCGTTGAGCTGCGTGGGCGGATATCTGCTCACCAACCAGGTGGTGGTGGCCGGCTCCTATTGGAGTTTCTGGGGCGGCAACACTTTCGGGATTACGCTGATCCCAATGCTAATCGGTGTCGGCCTGTTATTCCGGGACGGCCGCGGCGTGATCGGGTGGTTGTTGACCGTGGCCGGCGCGCTGTTCATCCTGGCGGGCGTGCTGGCCAACATGCAGATCTATTTCCGGCCGACCAGTTTGTTCAACACCATCGTCATGCTGGTGTTGCTGGTGGGGGGGCTGGGGTTGATTGCAAAGGCTCTGCGGCCGCATGCGACAGGCTGAGCGGCGCACTCGTAGTTGATACAAACGAAAGGCCTATTACGGGTCCAGCCCGGCCAGCCCCAAAACAATGCTACCCCCGGTGCTATTCCGCACCGTATAATGGGGGTATGGCAAGAGGTTGGGAAAGTAAATCGGTCGAGTCGCAGATCGACGCGGCCGAGGCAAACGTCCGTTCCTCGTTCGATGAGCAGATTCCAGCGGCAGAATTGGAACTGCTTCGAAAGAGAGAAAGTTTAAACCTTTCTCGCACCCGGGTCCTTCGGGAACTGGAAGCGAGCCAAAATCCCCGATACCGGCATATGATGGAAAAGGCGCTAACGGATTTGAATTCCGAACTCAGGCGTTTGGAACGCGGCGCCGTGCGGGCGGCGACCGCATAAGCCAAGCGGAGCGCGCCAGATCTGCTGGCGGCCTGCGAGGCCGCCGCAGGCAGCGTGCCTGCCCGACGTTGTTACATCGCGGAAATTACCGCGCCGGTAAACTCCGCGGTGCCCGCCGTGCCGCCCACATCCCGGGTTAAATGTCTGCCCTCCGCGTAAACCCGCTCCACCGCCCCTTGCAGCTTTTCCGCGGCGGCCGGCTCCTGGATATGTGCCAGCATCAGCGCGGCCGATTGCATCAACGCCGTCGGATTGGCCATGCCTTTTCCCGCGATATCCGGCGCCGTGCCATGCACGGCTTCGAAAATCGCGTGCCGGTCGCCGATATTCGCGCCCGGCACGATGCCCAGCCCGCCGACCAGTCCCGCCGCCAGGTCCGAAACAATATCGCCATATAAGTTGGGCAGCACCAGCACGTCGAACGTCTGCGGCCGCATCACCAGTTGCATGCAGGCGTTATCCACGATCAATTCCGTGTATTCGATCTCGCCGTATTCGCTGGCCACCGCCCGGCAGCATTTCAGGAAAAGGCCGTCGCTCATCTTCATGATGTTGGCCTTGTGGATCGCCGTCACTTTGTGCCGCCCCTCGCGCCGCGCCCATTCGAAGGCGGCCCGCGCAATCTTCATGGACGCCGTCTTGGTGATGATCTTCAGGCTCTCCACCACGTCCGGAATCACCTCGTGCTCCAGGCCCGAGTACAGATCTTCGGTATTCTCGCGGAAGATCGCCAGGTCCAGCGCCAAATCGCTAAAGCGCGTCTTCAAGCCGGGCAACATGCGCACCGGACGGAAATTCACGTACAGCCCTAGCTTCTTGCGCAACGCCACGTTGATGCTCTGGTGCCCGCCGCCGATAGGTGTGGCGGTGGGACCTTTCAGGCCTACGCGCGTGCATTCGAGCGAGGCGAACACATCGTCCGGAAGCAACTGTCCCAGGTCTTCCAACGCCTTCGCGCCGGCCTCCACGCGCTCCCATTCTACGTCCACCCCGGTGGCTTCCACCGCCCGCGCGGTGGCTTCGGCCACTTCCGGTCCGATCCCGTCTCCTGGTATCAGGGTGATTTGACGCGCCATTCCCGCTATTATAACGATGAGCTTCCATGGGCTGCTCGCAGACCAAGGAAACCAGGGGCAGGAAACATAGCAGGAAAAATGGTGACATTCCGAGTTGGTAGGCGCATAATTCAAACGACATTAGTCCTAATTGGTTCTCCGCGGCCAGCTTTGGCCGTGCGAGTTTGCGCATGTTGTGAGTTCCGGAGGATGGAATGACGGCGCTGCGGGTTACGCTTTTGTCTCTCTCTCTTCTCTCTCTCTCTCTCTCTCTGCTAACCCCAATGGCGCGGGCTGGGATCGAGCCTTCTGGACTGGAAGTTAATCTCGGCGGATTCCCGGTAAACGGCTATCCGTCGGAAGCAAATAACGGGTTTTTCCCTACGTGCCCCACCTCCTACACCACGGTGCAGCAGTGCGTCACGTGGTTTTTCAGCAATAACCCAGCCTACGGCACGGTGAACCCCGAGAACTACGTTGCCCAAGGCGTCAGCGGCGTGCGGTTTCAGTTCGGGCTATTTGGCGGAGCGGGAAGCACCCCATGGAATGCCGCGGGGGTCGTGTCCCAGGCTTGGCTGACCTCGCTCGAGCCGTTCTTCGCCGACCTGAAGAAGTTCGGCATCTCCTATGTTACGCCGACGCCGGCCATGATAGAGACTTGGACTACAACTACGTTGCCGACGCCGGTGACGAACTTGGCCTCATGCGGGCAGACTCAGCCCATGATCTTCTTCCAGTGGCTCCCCTTTGGCCTCGATGTGAACAACAATGACCTTCCGAACGAGCAGGGCAACAACTATACATACAACTGCTCGGTAACGAATCCGAGTTTTTGGGGTTGGACTCCGTTTTTCAATCTGATGGGTGGCGTACTCGGGCAAGCGCAAGCAGCAGGCTTGGAGGTGAGGGAGTTGGACATATTCAACGAGGTAAACCTCCAGAACTTCACCGTCGAGGGCCGCATGTTGGTCGACAACACGACCAAGCCTCCGACCCTGGTGATCCAGGCCCTTGGGCAGCAGATGGCCAAGTACGGCTTCTCGTCGGGGCGAGTAACGCTCTCCGCTACGACCGAAAATCTGCCCGCGGCTGACGGCAGCAGTTTCGACTGCGGGTCTGTTTACGGGGACTCCGCCTTCATTGAGCGAACCTCGCAGCTTCTGGCGGCGTTTGGCGGGGCAGCGATCGGGCAGGAGCCCTACTGGACCTATACCTCGAATGGCCTGACCTGCTACAACCCGGCGGATCCGCCGAACACATGCGGCGCCATAGGCTCGCCAGGTTGGACGGCTTGTGCGACCAAAGGGATGTACCCGCTCGCAGCCAGCCAGGCGGTCCCGACAGTCCAGGATCTGCACGCCAAGCCCTGCATGCTCAGCGCGATCCTAGGTGGCTCCTGTGTCACTGCGGACGATGCCACGACCTTCGCCACGGACCTGTACCGCGACATCTACACCTTCCTGGCGTACAGGGGACTGACCGGGAGCCTGGTGATGATCGGAGAAACCACGTCGAATCAACCCGGCAGCGTAGCGTGCGAGGGCGCCATTCAGGCCGGCGCGACCCAGAACGTGAACGGGTTCCTCGCTGGCGCGCTGTATGCGTCGGACGCACCTAACGTTGTCATGCGGCCCTGGGAAAACGCCAGCGCCTATGACGTGGGCGGCGATACGGGTAGTTGTTATCAGACGCCTGCGCCGATTGGCAAGGGCTACGGGCCTTATGACCCGACTACGCCGTGAACCTGGCGTAAAGGATGCTGAGGAGCAAACCATGACAACGGGAAGACTCTGCGCAATGCTGGCGTCCGGCGCCCTGCTGGGGGCACTGGCGCAAGCGCAGCATACCGGGAACATCTCCGGTACTGTTACAGATCAGACGGGCGCTCCCGTCGCCGGGTCCACAGTTCTCTACAGGAGCGGCCCACGCTCGCTGCGAGGCGCTGACGGGCGCATAGTCGCTTCGCCCCCTCTAGCCAGATCCGGTGTCTCTACCGGCGCCGACGGGGCCTTCGCGATTCCCGGTCTGCCAGACGGCCAGTACTATTTATGCGCGTATGGCGCCCTCGCCACTCAACTCAGCACATGCGAATGGGGACGCTTCCAAGCGCCGTTCGAAATCACGGGCGGCAGCGCGGTCCGCAACGTGACATTACAGTTCAGCGAAGGGTCGCTGCTGACTTTTCAAGTTAGCGACCCGAGTGGCGTGATCGTGGACAGGGCCTCTGGGCCTGTGGTTAACGGGCGAATACCCCTCTCAGGCGGCAACTTCCGGATTGGAGTGATGTTGGGCACCTACTACGCTCAGGCGAAGTTCGCGTCCCAGCAGGGCGCGGTCCGCACCTATACGGTCGCGGTGCCGAAGCAAGTCACCGTCGCGCTCTTCGCAGACACGCAGCTAGACGTCAGTACGCCTATCGGCGCTCCCGTCGCCACGGAGACGGCTAGCATCCTGATTCCTACGTTGGATTCGGCGGGACAGACGATCTATCTGCGTGTGGAGTGACGTCATGAAATTCGTCGCGGTCCTCGGCCTTCTCATATGCCTGCCCCGGCCGGGGCTCCTGGCCGCCGGGGCCGTCACAAACCTTCCTTGCCTCAGGCCGGCGCGGTGCGCGGCATCTTGGGCGCACTCGCCTTCGAAGAAAACGCGGTCAGTCCGACCCGCGCGTGAAGTTTGTTTTCCGGGCGCGGGGCTACACTGCGTTCTTCCTCCGCGACCGCCTGACCATCGATTTCCCTACGGAGGATTCCGGGCCTTCAGCCATTTGTATGAGGCTCGAACGGCCCAACCGCGGTATGTCGCTGGAGGGGTTAGACCCGGTGCCGATCCAAACGGGTTATTTCCGGGGCCGGGACGCCTCGCGCTGGGTGCATGGTGTTGCGCACTACGCGAAGGTCCGTTACCGGGACGTCTATTCCGGCGTCGACCTGGTTTTCCGGCAGGGCGATGATGGACGGTTGGAGTATGACTGGGTCCTAGCTCCGGGCGCCAATCCGCAGGCAATTCGCGTGAAATTTGACCGTACCGCGGATCTGCGCGTGGCAAAGACGGGGACCTAATCGTCAGCAAGAACGGCTTCGAATGGCGGCATCGCAAGCCGAAGGCCTATCAGCCGGACGGCAGCGGCGCGACCCAAGTGACCGCCGTATTTCGGACCTGCGCGAAGGGGGAATCGGACTTTGAAATTGGTCGCTATGATCGTACGAGGACTCTGGTCATCGACCCGGTGCTGGCCGCCTCGTTGAACACCGGGGGCACCGGCCAGCAGTGGCCGTACTATCAGGGGGGCAGCAGCCTCGGACATCGGCAGCGCCGTTGCGCTCGGTCCGCAAGACCTTGGCGGAAACATCTACGTTGCGGGCGCGGCCACGACCCTGGACTTTCCGGTCAACAATTCGCCATTCGGCGTACACAAACAGGGCGCGGATGCATTCGTGGCCGTGGCCTCCGAGGACCCTACGCTGGGATCGATATCCATCTCGGCCGTCTACTTTCTAGGCGGCAGCGGGGACGACGCAGCCACGGGCATGGCGCTGGATGCCCAGGGTAACGTCTATGTAACCGGGTATACGGACTCGCCGGATTTCCCGCTAGTGAACGCCGCACAAACAGCCAGCGGCGGTGGATTCGCGGCCAAATTCAGCGCAAATTTTTCCGCGCTGGTGTATTCCACGTATGTCGGTATGGCGCCTTCGCCGATGCCATACCCTTTTGGCGCTGTCGCCAGTGATCAGTCCGCCATCGCCGTGGACGCCAGCGGAGCGGCGTACATCACCGGGGCCACGGACGCCCAGTATTTCACGGCAAGTAAGGGCGCCTTTCAAACCACGGCCGGCAAAGGCCAAACATCGTTCGTGCTGAAGTTGGACGCCTCCGGCAAATTGGTCTACGCGACTTTTCTCGGAGGAACCGTGCTGGATTATGGCTACGCAATCGCGGTGGATGCAGCCGATAACGTCTATGTGGCTGGCTTCACGGAATCCCCGGATTTTCCGGTGACCGCCGGCGTGCTTGGGCCCAGTTGCGCGCAGTGCGGTCCTTTGGGGTCCGGCGCCTTCGTGACGAAACTCAATCCTACCGGCACAGGTCTGGTCTTTTCCACCTTTCTCGGTGGCGGCAGCGGCGCAAGCGCCAACGGAATCGCAGTGGACGCCGCGGGTAACAGTTATATCGCCGGCGGCGTGACCGGGCCCGGCATCGCGACATTCCCGACCACGCCGGGAGCGTTTCAGCGCTCGCCGGTCCTGGAGGAGTTCGCGGCATTCGTGGCCAAGCTGAACCCGGCCGGGTCCGCCCTGGTGTACTCCACGCTGTTGTCCGGCACTTCGGGTGCCAACACGTACAATGGCGAGGCGGCGGCGGGAGCGATCGCGCTGGATACCGCGGGCAACGCCTATGTGACAGGCTGGACCGGGGAGGTCGACTTCCCGCTTGTGAAGCCCCTGCAAACGGTCATCGGCAGTCAGTTCACGTGTGACCTAGGTATACCCTGTGGCGATGCATTTATCGCCAGGCTTAGCCCGGATGGGTCCACGCTGGAGTGGTCCACCTACTTCGGCGGAAGCTTCTTCGACGCTGGAGCGGCCATCGCCGTGAGCGGTCAGGAGGTATACGTGGCCGGCACGACCGGATCGGCTGACTTTCCCGGCCTTTCTAGCGCCGGCCCCGGTTCGGTATTCCTGCTGGATATCAGTCAGTCGGCCGACGCTCCCGGCGTCAGCGCGGCTGGCGTTACCAGCGCGGCCAGCTATGTCACTGGCCTGGTGCCTGGGGGCCTGGCCACTATCTTCGGGAGCGGCTTCACGAGCACCGCCGGAATACAGGTTGCGCAGTCCTTTCCGCTGCCTCTCCAGATCGACGGTGTCTCGGTTATGGTGGGCGGAATAGCCGCACCGCTGCCGGCACTGGCGAATGTGAATGGCGCCCAGCAGATCAACTTCGTGACGCCATGGGACGTGGCGAATGTGCGACCGGATCAGACCACCAGCGTGGTAGTGTCCGTGAACGGCGTCTCCAGCATACCGGTGCAGCCGCCATTTGCGGACCTTCAGCCCGCGCTATATCTTTACGATGGCACTTATGCGGCGGCGCAGCACGGCAGCGGTTATGCGCTAATCACTTCCGGCAATCCGGCGCAACCCGGCGAAATCGTTATCCTGTATGCGGACGGTCTGGGACTGGTGCAGGCCGCCGTGGCGCTTGGCGCGGCCGCGCCCTCCAGCCCGCCTTCGACGACGGTCGTGAATCCGGTGGTGACGATTGGCGGGGCGCAGGCGGATGTGTTCTTCTCGGGCCTGGCTCCGGGCTTCGCGAACCTATACCAACTCAATGTTCAGGTTCCGCCGGGGGCGCAGGCCGGAGAGCAGAGCGTCGCCATCAGTGTGCAAACGGCCTCCGGGCCGATCGTCAGCCCAGCGGCTTTGCTTCCGGTAGGACAGAGCAATTAAGTCAGCCCTGTGCCGGCACGAGTGCCGAAACGGCACGCATAGGTGCGTGCGCCACGGCGCGGGTTAAACTAGTATCGGGAGCCACAATGATTCCCGATTGGCCTTCCGAGCGCCGCCGCATGGTGGACCTCCAACTCCGCAAGCGCGGCATCCGCGACGCGCGCGTCCTGGACGCCATGCGCGCCATCCCCCGCGAGGAGTTCGTCCCGCACGAAATCCGCGTCTGTAGCTATCGGGACGAGCCCCTGCAGATCGGATACGGCCAGACCATCTCCCAGCCATACATGATCGCGCTGATGGCCGAGCTGCTCGAATTGACCGGCACGGAAACCGTGCTGGATGTGGGCGGTGGTTCGGGTTATCATGCCGCCGTGCTGGGCCAACTGGCGGCGCGCGTGGTTTCGATCGAGATCATTCCCGCCCTGGTACGCCAGGCGGAACAGAACCTGGCGCGCACGTCGCTCGGCGGCAACATCACGGTGGTCTGCGGCGATGGATCGCAGGGCCGGCTGGAAGCCGCGCCGTACGCAGGCATTTCGGTAGCCGCCGCCGCGCCGGACATTCCCGAAGCTCTGGTGGCGCAACTCGACTACTCCGGTCGCCTGGTGATCCCGATCGGCGACAGGCGCGACCAGGAGTTGCGCGTGATCGTGAAATCGTGCGGCGTCATCCACGAACGCATCGCCACTTTTTGCCGCTTCGTGCCCTTGCGCGGGGATGGCGGATTCCGCTAGTGGCCTCGTAGGCCGGCTGCGCGCAGGCGACCGCGGCTCGCCTTAGCCGCCTGAAAGGCGGCTGCGGGCGGAATTGCCCGCCCTCCACTCGCCCCCGGCCGCCAGCCCCTTGGCTTTAGCGTTACACTGTGGTGTCCATATGTCGAAATCCAAGACTCTGCTTTGCACCCTGGCGATGGCCGCATCCGGGCTTCTGGCACAAGGTCCCGGCGCGCCCGTCCTTATGCACCTCTATCCAGTGGCGCTCGACGCCACCGGCCAACCCGTCACCGACTTGAACGCCGGCGATTTCAAGATCGTCGACCAGGGCAAGCCCCAAACCATCTTCGCTTTCCATAGGCCCGCCGCGCCAGCCGCCGCGCTGGGGCCGCTCGAGCATACCAACCGGCCCGGCGGCGTGACGCCGCGCAACATCGTCATCCTGTTCGACCTGATGAATGAAAACCAGAACGACCGGCTGGACACATGGCACGCCTTGGCTAAATCGCTGCCGCAACTGGAAACCGGCAATGCCGTGTATTTCTACCTGCTCAACCTGGAAGGCGAGCTGGTTCCGATTCACGCTATAGGACCAAAGTCCGCCGACGACGCCACCTGGCCACAGGGCGTGGCCGAGGTGCTGGACAAGGCCATGAAAGCCGCCAGCCATGGCCGGCCGGTGCACATGGGCCAGGAGGACCAGGTGAAAAAGACCTTCCATCAGCTCGAGGTGCTCGCCGCCGACTTAGCGCCTCTTCCGGGCCGGAAGGACATCGTCTGGATCACCGACGGCATCCAAAACGTGTACCAATCCAAGCTTCCGTGCAACGGAGACTGGGTGGATTGCGCTCTTTACGTGCCACACCTGGCGGTCACGTTGGCACATGCCGAAGTCGCGGTGAATCCCGTTTCGTACAGCCGGGACCTGACCACCGCGGTCAATCCGGACCAAGGCAAAATGGATCACGCGTGGACACCCGTGCAGTCCACGGCGCAGGCCCCGACCAATGCTTCGAACGCTCTTGGCGATGTGCAGATGCATAACGTGCAGGGCTCCCAGGGCGCGGATCCGGCCCTCGACCTGGCACAAATGGCCCTGATGACCGGAGGCCATAGCTACTTCCGGCTGGACATCCGCGCGGTCCTTAAACAAGTGGCCGTCGACGACGCCAATTCGTTCGAGATTGCCTACGATCCGCCGGCGGAGAACTGGGACAGCAAGTGGCACAGGATCCACATTATTTGCGAACGGGCGGGAGTCAAACTGCAGGTCCGGGAGCGCTACTATGCCGTGCCGGATGCGCGCCCGGCCATGGACAGAATGAAAGCAGCCTTGATGGCGGCGTTTCAGAGCCCAACCGACATGGCGGAGATCGGCCTGCGCACGAAAATCGCGCCCATGGAAGGAGACAAGCAGGGCGTGCATATGGACGTTCGCATCGATCCGAAGGACATCCTACTGCATGAACAGGGCGGCAAGTTTACCGGCTCGATATATTTCCTGATTTCCGATCGCGGCGCCGCGGGCCCGCTCGGCGAGCCGGCGGTGGCCAGTTACCCATTCGATCTGACGGCCGCACAGCACGACCTGGTGATGAAGGAGGGCATCCCCATCGCGCAGGACCACCCTACTACCGACGCCGTACAGCAGCTCCGCATCATTATCCTAGATCAGAGCACTAATGCGGTAGGCTCTCTAACATTTGCCGTAAAGTAAGCCGCACCTGTTCGAGCACATGCGCCGGGTCCGGATCGTCCACCCGGATGACATGTCCCGCGGGCCGCCACCGTGCGAACATGCGCGCGCATGGGAAGCCGGCAAACACGGCAACCAGTGGGACGCCGCAAGCCGCGGCCACATGCTGCCCGGCGGAATCGTATCCCACGTAGAGTTGGCTGCGCACGATGATCGAAGCGAAGCCGGCGAACGAGCCCGTCCACCGTTCTACGTGTGCTCCACACGCCGCGACCGCCCGTTCAACGCGGGCGGCTTCCTCGCCTCCCGCGCCTTGATCGATGGTCAACGGCAAACCAGTGCGCGCGAGCAGGGCTAGCAGTTCGGTCTCGAATGGATCGGCAATTCGTTTGGCGGGATTCTCTCCCACGCCCAGGCTGATGGCGATGCCGGGCGGCGACAGGCCGGCGGCTCGTGCTACGGCCACGAACGGGCGGGCGTCTTGGATACCGAACGTCCGCTCGGCCCAACGCCTGGCGAGAACTGGCAGTGGATCGTGGCTGTCGCCGCCATACGCGCGGCTTTCGAAGAAGTAGTAGCGCTCCTCGTCGCACACCGGCAGCAGGCCAAGCTGCGTCAGGCGCGAATCCGGATCGATTACGAGACTGTCTGGCTGCGCCAACGCGGCGCGCAGATCGGGCCCCGTGGCCAGGCGATCGCGCAGCTTGCCGCGGCGATAGTTCACCGGTAGATGCAGGATGCGCGGATCGGCGGCAAACAGCTCCCAGTTCTTGCGCGGGCCTGCCAGGTAGATGGCCGCCTCGGGAAAGCGGCGCTTGGCCGCATCCAGGATGACGCTGGTCACGGCGACATCGGCGCCGAGCGTCACGCGCGAGAGCACGAAGACCGTGCGCGGTTCGCCGGTAATCGGGCGGGGAATGCGTACGCGACGGTAGCGATCCACCAGCGCGGCACTTTCGCCCGGGGCGATGGCTTCCGCGAACAGCGCCGCATAGGTATCGCACAGCGCTGGCTCGAAGCGGTCCGCCAAGCCTTCGGCGACGATGCGAAAGAGCGCATCGGAACACTCGTCGTCCGCGAGGGAGCGCAGTAACTCCGGCGGCCACGGCTCTCCTCGTAGGCAGTAGTCCAGCAGCCGCGCCGCGCGTGAATTACAGGAAAGGTTCGCCATGGGATAGCGGTGCCGTCGTGTGGGGCGGGACTCCAGTCCTGCGCGGGTCCTCCTGGACCCACTCTGGCCGGCGTGGACGCCGTCCGCAGGACTGGAGTCCCGCCCCACCCTGTTCAGAAATATTTGCCAACGATTAATTCCAATTTGCGCTTCGTCGCTTCCGGCACCAGTTTACGGTCGGTGATGATGGCATGCGCCAGTGCCGACCCGCACTTGCAGCTTCGTTCCGCCGGCATGCCCGCGACCGCGGCCGCCACCACTTTACTAGCGTTTTCGGCGTTCTTCATCAGGTTCGCGACGATGTCCGTCACCGTAACGGCGTCATGCGCGGGATGCCAGCAATCGTAATCGGTAACCATCGCGACCGTTACATAACAGATCTCGGCTTCGCGCGCCAGTTTGGCTTCCTGCAGATTAGTCATGCCGATCACGTCCATCCCCCAGCCTCGGTACAGGTTCGACTCCGCGCGCGTGGAGAACGCCGGACCTTCCATGCATAGATAGGAACCGCCTTTCTTGGCTGTAACGCCGGCATCCGCGCAGGCCTGGTGCATCACCCCGGCAAGCTGCGGACAGATGGGATCGGAGAATCCGATATGCGCCACCAGCCCTTCGCCGAAGAACGTAGAAACGCGGCCGCGCGTGCGGTCCACGAACTGATCGGGGATCACGAAGTCGAGCGGCTGGTGCTCCTCCTTCAGCGATCCCACCGCACTCAGCGAAATGATGCGCGCCACGCCCACGGCCTTCAGCGCGTAAATGTTGGCGCGAAAATTCAGCTCCGAAGGCGAAATGCGGTGCCCGCGCCCGTGCCGCGCCAGAAACGCCACGCTGCGGCCGGCCAATTTGCCGACCACCAGGTTGTCGGAAGGCGCGCCAAAGGGCGTCTCCACGACCACTTCTTCCTGCGCTTCAAAACCGGGCATGGAGTAGAGACCGCTCCCGCCTATGATGCCTATCTGTACTTGCAACTTGTGACCTCCTTGGGAATGACGCGGCGACACGCCGACGCGGCGACGCGGCGAGCTTACCGCTTGCAGCAATTCCGGAATGCCGGTTCCATTGGTGGCGACGGTGCGAACGATAGGTGGCCTGTTTGTGTCCGGCGACAAGCTTAGGGCGCTTTGAATCTCCCGCTCCATGCGGTCTGCGCCAGGCTGATCGGACTTGTTGATCACGAACACATCCGCAATCTCCATGATGCCGGCCTTAATAGCCTGTACATCGTCGCCCATTCCGGGCACCAGCACCACCACCGTAACCTGCGCCACACCAGCTACCTCGACTTCGTCCTGACCTACTCCCACCGTTTCGATAATGACGAAGTCCTTGCCCGCGGCGTCCAGCAGCGTGGCCATATCGGCCGTCGCTTGCGCCAATCCGCCGGAAGTTCCGCGCGTGGCCATGGAACGGATGAAGACGCCGGGATCGGCGTAATGGTCGAGCATGCGAATGCGGTCGCCCAGGATGGCGCCGCCAGTGCGCCGGCTGCTGGGGTCCACCGCGACGATTCCGGCCGTGCGCCCCTGGCGGCGCAGCTCGCGCACCATGGCATCCACCAGCGTGCTCTTCCCCGCCCCCGGCGGACCCGTGATGCCCACCACCACCGCTCGTCCGGCCCGCGGCTGCAATTCGCGCAATACCTCGAGCGCCCTCGGATCGCGATTCTCGATCCCCGTGGCGGCGCGGGCCAGCGCGCGCGCATCGCCTTCCGCAATCTTGCGCGCCCAGTCGGTCATCAGCTTTTCAGGAGTTGCCGCGCGATCACCAGCCGTTGTATTTCGCTGGTGCCTTCACCGATGGTACAGAGCTTCACATCCCTGTAGAATTTCTCCACCGGGTAGTCTTTGATGAATCCATAGCCGCCGTGAATCTGCACCGCTTCGTCTGCCACGCGCACGGCGGCCTCCGACGCAAACAACTTCGCCATGGCGGATTCCTTGGTCACGCGCTTGCCATGGTCCAACATCCAGGCGGCGCGGTAATTGAGCAGACGGGCGGCGTCGATCGACGTTGCCATATCCACCAGCTTGTACTGGATGGCCTGGAACTCCGATATAGGCCGGCTGAACTGGCGCCGCAGCTTCGAATAGCGCAGGGCAGCGTCGTATGCGCCTTGCGCCATGCCGATGGCCAGCGCCGCAATCGAGATGCGGCCGCCATCCAGCACCTTCAGGCTGTCCACAAAACCCTCGCCGCGCTTGCCCAGCAATTGCGTTTGCGGAATGCGGCAGTTTTCGAAGATCACTTCCCCGGTGGCGCTGGCGCGCAGTCCCAGCTTGTTTTCCTTCTTGCCCGGCCGGAACCCCGCCGTGCCCTGGTCGATAATAAATGCCGAGATGCCGTGTTGCGCGGCGGTGCGGTCGGTCACCGCCATGGCCACGCAGACGTTCGCGAAGTGCGCGTTGGTGGTGAAAGTCTTGGCGCCGTCCAGCACCCAGCATCCGTTTTCCAGGTGGGCCGAGGTGCGCGTGCCCGCCGCGTCCGAACCGGCCTCGGGTTCGGTCAGCGACCAGCAGCCCAGCCATTCGCCCGACGCCAGAAGCGGAATGTAACGGCGGCGCTGCTCGTCGCTGCCCATCTTATATATATGGTTGCCGCACAAAGAAGTGTGTGCGGCCACGATGATGCCCACGGAGCCATCCACGCGGGATAGCTCCTCGATGATGATGCTGTACTCGATGTAGCCCAGTCCGGCGCCGCCTAGCGCTTCCGGAAAGATGGCGCCCATGTAGCCTAGTTCGCCGAGCTTGCGGATGGCTTCCGTGGGAAAGATCTGGTCTTCGTCCCATTCCATGACGTGCGGCGCGATTTCCGCTTCGGCGAATTCGCGCACGGATTTGCGGAGATGGATTTGTTCGGGTGTGTATTCGAAGTCCATTTGGCACAAGACCGCTGGCTAAAGCGCGCGGTTCAGACGATCTCCTCTTTGGCCGCGTCCCACCGCACGGCCCGCTGCAGGCGATAACTCTCCACCGCCATGCGGCACGCGATCGACACCCGGAAGCCCAGCTCGAACGGGCAATTCGGCTCCTGTCCCGATCGGATGGCGTCCAGAAAATTCCGCATGTGCGCGTTGGGCGCCGTGCCCGTCGAGCCCAGCATCTCGGCGCCATCCGGGCGGTTCACCTTCTGCGACAGATAACGGATCTGCTGGCTTTTCGAAATTGTGCCATCGGTGCCCAGCACATCTTCCGTGCTGCCGAGTTGATTATTGCCGAAGCCCGAATCCCAGGAAAACAGGATCTCTTCGTTATGTTCCAGCGTCACGTTCATGGTGTCCGGCACCTCGCGCCCATCCTTCCACAGATAGACGCCGCCCACCATGTTCGCCGCGGCCGGAATCTTCAGCCCCATCACTTTGTACCAGAAGGCCAGTTGATGGCACATATTTTCGTATACGTTGCCGCCGGAATAGTCCCAGAAAAAGCGCCAGTTGAGGTAGCGGTTCGCGTCGAAGTCGTGCGCCGGCGCTTCGCCCAGGAACGCTTCCCACATAATGTTTTCCGGAGTCATATCGGGGAACACCGGCCGCGTCCACTGCGGCTTGCCATGCGGCGTGTTGCGGTACATGTGCGCGTGAATGGCGGTGATCTTTCCCACGTTGCCGGTTTTCAAAAAATTGACCGCGTCGCGCACCTGGCCGGACGAGCATGCCTGGTGGCCGATCTGCACCGTGCGGCCGGCGCGTTGGTAAGCGGCGCGCATGCGCTTGGCATGCTCCACGGTGAAGGCCATCGTCTTTTCCTGGTAGACGTGTTTGCCGGCGTCCAGCGCGGCCACGAAGTGCTCGCAATGCAGGTGCTGCGGTGTGGCGATCAGGACTGCATCGACGTTTTGATCGTCGAGCAGATGGCGGTAATCGAGATAGGTTTTGGCGCCGGGCGCGATGGCGCGCGCGTCGTCGAGGCGTTTCGTATAGATGTCCGCGATGCCCACGAATTCCGTGTTCGAACAAGCCAGCGCCTCGCGCATGATCTGGGTGCCGCGGTCGCCCGCGCCGATGATGCCCAGGCGAATGCGGTCGCTCGAAGCCAGCACGTTGGGCGCGGCGATTGCGCCAGCCAGGCCGCTGGCTACTTTGCCGATGAAGATCCGGCGAGACTGCATGGAAACTCCTTCGAAGGACTGCGGAATGGTGCTAAGCATCAGGATAGCATCGCGGCGCTGTGGGGCAGAACTCCAGGTCTGCGCGGGTCCTCCAGGACCCGCTCTCCGGCTTCCGGCCGTGACCGAACTGCACCCGCCGTGGCCAGGCGAGGGCAGAATGTCCCGCCAGAAGCAGCTTGACAGCGCGTACGGGCGGGCCGCACCCTAAGGTTGGAAGAGATGTTGTTTGAATGGGACGATGAGAAGGCGGCGGCCAATCTCCGCAATCACGGTATCGATTTCCAGGAAGCAATCTCACTTTCCGTGATGCATTCGCTGTCGAACGGATCGATGGCCGTGAGGACTAGGGTGAAGAGCGTTTCAGTTCTGCTTGGCATGTGCAACGGCACAATTCTCCACGTGACATTCACCGAGCGCGGCGAACGCATTCGGCTCATCTCGGCCAGGCCAGCGGAAAAACATGAGCGAGACGACTATTACCGCGAGAATTCGACCTGATGGCACCGTTGTCGAAGTGCTGAGAGATGGCACGGAACGCCCGTTTCCTCCCACGCCCATGCGCCCAATGACCGAGGAAG
>Ga0187871_10000035_pt1 | contig 102636 bp, 74 predicted proteins | sample June2016WEW_16_1_FD_132988 | JGI IMG/M metagenome (GOLD analysis project Ga0187871, IMG submission 132988) | Peatland microbial communities from SPRUCE experiment site at the Marcell Experimental Forest, Minnesota, USA - June2016WEW_16_10 | ecosystem: Environmental > Terrestrial > Soil >...
CCTGCCCACCATAGCTTAGGGCGAAGGTGGGAGTTCCCGTTCGTTGGACGCGAAAACGGAATTAATACAATTCCGGATGGAATTCCTTTTGCCTGTTGACAGTTCGGACTTAATAGGTGTTAGCCGTCATTGTCATATCTTCAATCTCGCTTCGAGAACTCTGACTGGCGCAAGGCGGGCGATGCCACGACACGCACTAAATCTCTTGGCGTCGTCCTTGGCTGAACGCAACATCCGTAACAAAAGCTCCCAATCTGCCGCAACCGGTAACCATAAATATGTCGTGTTGCAGTGGTGTGAAACCACACCGGCCAACCGCTGCGCTGGCTGAACATGCTCGTCGCCTTTCTCACCACCCATGCACTCAAACTTTATCAAATCTTCCCCGTCAACCAAACAGTGAACAAAGCCTGGGTCCTCATAATTTTGTAACCACTCAGCTCGTCCTGTATCTGTGAGCCGGTGAAGCAGCTCTAAAAAACGAATCTGTGGCTCACTGGATGGCATAGTGCGAACGACGGCTAACGTTCCAAAGCTGAGCCACGCCGACGGGCAAGTGGTTCCGCTGGCTTGATAATCGTCGTATAACTCAAACCATCCATAAACTCAAGGGGCAGTCGGCGTTGGCTCCAGCGCGGTGTTTGGCTCATTGGACAATTACACAACGCACAATTCACATCGGTTTACCCATAAAATCAGCCATTTTGGGCCGGGAAAATCTAAATCTGACGGGAACAGTTGGTGACTCAATCCGTGCCGCCCGTAAGCAGGCAGGCATGACCCAAGAACAGCTTGCCCAAGCCACTGGTATTTCGCGTTATTGGCTTGGCCGTTGGGAACGGGATAGAGCCATGCCCACAGATGCAGAATGGCTGGTTTTGGCTACTGTCTTGCAGCTGGATTCAAGTTTATAAGCGTCACCTCGGCTCATCACATGATAAATCGTTCCCTATGAACGCTTACGTTTATGGAAAGCGGCGCGAATTGAACGGATTTTTCCTGTCCAATCGCGCTGTTTCCAGGATTATGGCCAGCCAATATGGAGATGCAGTTATAGCTGCATTGTTCTTTGAAAAGTGACCGGATATTCCCTGCCGCGTCATAACCCTTAATAAAGTATTCTGGCGTTTTGGAATAACTGCCAAAGAGAGTAGGCACAGACAAGTGCACCAATAATGGCACGAACTCGGTGGTGTCGCACGCTGAGCAACGACCAAAAGAACAAAGTTATTAATAAAACATACCCGCTAACCAGCAAACTCGTGACAACATCATCCTGCCAGTGGTAAAGTCCATATAGATCCAACAGCTGCAGCGCTGGCGTTGCAATGCACAACGCAGTAAAAATGAAGCATGACTTTTTCACAAGTCCTTTATTCTCTCTGACAAGCAAGAACTGAGCCACGCCAGAGGCGGCTCAAAACAATTAATTCATCCCTATCGCATGCACCATATAAAAGGCAGCAGAGTGAAGGTCAGCCACCCTCTTCCTCAGTTGATAAGAGTGGACGCAGTACTTGTCAATAAACATTTCCTAAGGCTAGACGGTGGGTTATGGAGCTAATCCTGGGATTCGGTAAGTAGGCCCCTGGTCATCGCTGCAGGTGCCAGTGAGAAATATACCGGGTATAGAACCGCTCGTGCCCACATCATTACCAAGTGTTGTAGATGAGGTTACATCAATAACGATGGTATAATCGACTGAGCCATCGGCGCGCTCGCTTGAGGAAATAGACACAGTGGACCAGTCATTGGGAAAATTATGGTGGTGCCAGGTACCTGACATTGGCGGATCAGTACCAACGAACCCAACTTGATAATTCATAAGATTTGGACAGCATTTGGGACAATGAAGTGTGAAGGTCAGACTGCTAGCTGGACCACGAGGAGGGGTGGGTCGCTACACAGCACAACGGAAAAACTTCCTATGCTTGATTGGAGAAAGCATAGTTGGCCTCCTTTGGTTTGAAAATTCTGAGGTTCGTAATTTGATGGAAACTTCTTAAATTGTTTGTGGTCATACGGGACGTCCGGTATGACGATATTGGCGAAATTTGAATACTTACTATCCACCCAAACTCCTTCTACCCCGCAAACCACACCGATTCCTACTTTTTTGGCATTTTCACGAACGGTGTCGAGGGCTCCATCGGGCATAAACAACTCGGGGAAGATGATCAGTTTGGCCCCTTTTGCTGCTGCCGTCTTGATCGCCAAGACGCTCCACTCTGAAGTGATTTCACGTGTTTTGTCGTCGCGATACCGAATCCTTGCGTCTGAAATCTCGGAGGAGCTGATTGGAGGTTGAGCAATCGCAACCATGAGTTTCTCCAAAGGCGGCTGTGAAAATGGGACAGAAGTAGCGGCTACTGCCCTCCCACTATCTGCCTTGGGGGACAATGGGACGCGTAGATCGACCAGAAAAACCGGCGGCAGCGGCGGTCTCCCGATATTCGGTCGAAATAATTCGGCTAAGAGGGTATATTCTTTGCCTCTTTGCCCGTTGCGTTTTGCAGATGTGGTTCTCTTGAGCCAAGCGACATTACCGACAAGTTTTATTGTGCGACATTCCAAAATGGCCTTATTGAGCCGTTCCCCGCAATAGATCTCATATGAGCTGGCTAGTTGCTTAAACTTAAAATTGGCGTACTGACAAATATCCTCAAAAGCAAAAACGGTTGCAGTTCGTGATATTATGAGTGTCTTCATTTGGTCGGGATACTGTTGGTTTTTTGAAGTTCTACCTCAGCGGGCCAGAGTCGAGCTTGTTTTTCGTAATGGCTACCAGAACTTCGCGCCCCGAGAAAGTAACGAGAATTTTTGATGAAGACAAATCACTGTGAAGGCAGTCCTTCAAGAGTGCGCAGTTGTTGTTTTGCCTGTTCATATTGCGGATTCAGCCGCACGGCCTCCTGATATTCCGCGATCGCGTCTGCCAGCCTCCCCTGCTTTTGCAACACCAAGCCGAGTTGAAAGTGAACTTGTGCCGCATTGGGATCCAACTTCAATGTCAGTTGGTATTCCCCCACAGCGTCATCCAGTTTGCCTTGAGCAGCCAACACATCCGCTAGATTGCTGTATGCATGGGCGTAATCAGGTTTGATTTCGATTGCCTTCTGGAATTGTGTGGCCGCCTGGTCCAAATTGCCTTGTAATTCAAAGACTCCCCCCAGATTGTAATGGGCCTCTGCATATCCAGGGTCAATTTCAATGGCCCTTTCAAAACATATACCCGCCTCATTTAAATGTTGCGTTCGCAGAAAAATAATACCGAGATTATTGTCAGCCTTCACAAAGTCGGGTTTAATTTTTAGCGCCTTTTGGAAATGGTCCATCGCCTCTTCCAATTGCCCAATTTGCATCAGAGCGTTACCAAGATTGTATTGCGAATCAGCAGAGTCAGGGGTAATTGCTAAAGCTTTCTTGAGTTCCAGCAATCCTTCGTCCGCTCGCCCAATTCGCATCAACGCCTCACCGAGATTACTGTGCGCCTCAGCAAAGTCGGGATCACTTTCCAATGCTTTTTGGAAATAAGGCATTGCCTCGTCCACCTGACCTGCATGGAGATAAATGGCGCCGAGATTATTGTAAGCCAAAAACGCATGCGGGTTCCTCGCTATTGTGGTGCGCCAAAGCGTTTCGATGTCTTTATACATTTTACTTTGCTGCCAAGTCAGCGTTGCCAGCGTTGCCAGCAACACCCCGCAAACGATCAGCTTTAACAATGGAAGCCGCTCCTTGAAATAATCAAATCCGGCACTGATTCCCGCTCCGGCAAGCGCCAATGGTCCCATGCTGGCGAGATATTGAAAATGATCGCCGACAAATGAGTAACGGAAGAAATAAACGTTGAAAAAACCGAGTACCGGAAATAAGGAAACGACAAAATACGCAAACGCAAAAAATGCCGGCCTCAATCCAGTATGACGCTTCAACCAAAGAACAAACATAACAGCGCCGGCCGCAAAGGCGGGTAAATACACTAACGGTTGCGCTGCGTTGATTTGCCAGCGTGGATAAAGAAAAATCAGCGGATACGGCCAGAACAACTTGCCCATGTAAAACCAAATGACTTTACCAGCGATAGCAAAACGCTCAGGCCAGCTTTGCGACCATTCCGGTCCCAGCGCACCTGAATGAAATTGTTGCTCCCAAATTGTCCAGCCGCTGGCCACCGCTGAGATCGCGAAGAATGGAATTAGTCTGAAAATGTTTCGCCATCGCCAGTGGCCATCCACACACCACCAACACAGGCCGACCACAACCGGCAGCATTACTGTTGAAGTTTTGCTTAGGATTGCCGATGCCGCAAAAAACAGTGCCAAAATGTAATAGCGCTCCGCCTTTTGCTCTTTGCCTGATATTTCCTCAAACCGCCACTTCAGGAAAAAAAGAACGGTCAGCAGGTAAAAGAAGGCTGACTGTGTGTTTTTTAACTCAGTAATCCAGGCCGCCGATTCGGTCTGCACCGGGTGCAATGCCCAGAGCGCTGCTCCGAGCCATGCGCCGCGCACCTTCAAGGATTGCAACACCTGCCAGAGTAAGATTCCACAAGCGGCGTGCATAGCAATGTTGACCAGATGATAGGGGATTGGATTAAGTCCCCAGAGCGCGTGCTGCATCCAAAAGCTCGTTAGCGTCAGCGGATAATAAACCGCCGAGCTGCTCGTCCAAATTTGTTTGAAGCCGAGTGGCCCAACGATACATGGATTTTCTGTCAGATGTTGGTCATCGTCCCAGATGAATCCAGTGCACCAAGCGGGCTGATAGGCGATAAAGACAGCGAAAACCAGGAGAATTCCCCAAAACCAACACTGGTTCCATGGCGGGCGGACAATACCTACAACACCTGCTAGTTTTGTATTGCGTTCGCGAATTGTGCGTCCGTAAGTCATAAAATACCCTCAAAATTAAAAGGATGCCGAAGAAATTACCAGTATCTAGTACACTGAAACAATATTGAATCGTAAGCGTCACTCGCCAGCACGTCCGTCTTCAAGATCGTTTCATTGGTGGGTGTCGTATTCAACGTAACCCCTAGGCTACGACGCCTACGACTTCATTGAATAGGGGTGCTTGGCGTGACGCTTACTGAGCATCAAACAATACGCATGAATTTGTCAATCCCTCTTGCGACAAGTTTCACCTATCGTCATCAAAAACGGCGACGATTGGAATCATCGCGAAAAATCGGCTCCCGATGATCGCCCCGATTTATTACATGATAAATTGCACCCGGATATTCGATGCGCAAGGCGCGGGGCATGTCCGCCTCTAACTTCTTCGCCGCGTTTGTGTCAATACTAAGGACTGACCCCTTTACGAGAAGCTATTCCGACGTTTAATTCTATTGCCATCATCATTGCTATGGTTGGCGTGTCGATTCAATCCTTAAGTAAAGCATCCTTAAGACGCCTCAGTAATTCGTTCCTAGATGCAGCCAATGACCGAGCCTTCTTTTGGCTGCACCTCTTAAGCTCCCACAGAATTTCTGCCCCATCAGTCAGGTCATCATGGATTAAGCCGATATCGGCAATACCCAAAAATTGAGTTGTAGCTGGTCTTCCATAAAGTCGAAGTGTCCCACGACAATCACCGGACGCAGCCTTGCCAATTTTGAGTGCCTTTCGAAGTGCTTCATTGGCACCCTTTGCTCGGATAAGAACTAAATTGTCCCATACTTCCGTTTGAGCTGACATGTCATTCATCCTGGACTTAGGAATAGTCATCTCGATTAGAGAGGCCCAAAACCATTTTTCTTTAGAATGTAATTTGCTGGACATTGCTTTATCTAATTATCCATAAGAATATACTTGTTGAACAACTTTATTATCGTTTCCTCACGTTACGACATCCGGCGGCCTTTTGAGCTTGTTGAATCTCTTGCTGCTTTTTAGTGTTACCTTCACACTTAGCTTTGTTCATCATCTCGTTGAGAATATCACATGGGGTCTTTTGTCCCCCACTTTCCCGCGCCTTTTGATCCGCGATGTCATTGATATAATTTCGCTGCCCGCTCTCGTTGCGAGCCATGTTACTGATTAAATCTCCAAGCCAAGCACCTACCCCAGTTCCAATTCCAGCACCGATATCTGCACCAACCGAAGCACCTGCTGCCGAGCCTGCTGCGGTTCCACTGATTGCGCCAACTGCAGTGCCTCCTCCCGGCTCAACTGCAGTACCACCCGCCCCACCTCCCACCAAACCTCCCAAACCACCTATAGCACCACCAATTATCCCACCAGTGTAAGCGCCCACTACTCCACCAATTCCGCCTCCAACTACGGCTCCTCCTATCGTCAAACCATAAGGATCGACAAAATCAACGGGTGAATTTCCAACATAATTATACAGGTTCAAACCTCCAAGTTCTTGAATCGGATCCCGATTTAACCACCGCTGCAAATTGGGATCATAATGGCGGTAGAGGTAGTAATACAATCCAGTAGTGTTATTCCATTCCTTGCTGGAGAAAAGATACACATTAAGACTAGCCAGTGGTCCACTCAACGAGAGCGTCTTCCCATACGGGTCATAAAGGTATTTGGCGGCAATAATCTGGTTAGTGTAAATCAACATTGTGATGTTACCATTGCCGTCGGCGTGATAATAAGCGGTCGTGGGGGTTCCAGGAATTTCCTGGCCATAATCCGTGCGAGCCAAGAGTCCGCCAATCCCACCTGTCCCTTGCAGCGTCCCGCTTAGATCATTGCCCCGTGTGTAAGTCACTTGAGGATTATTACTGGCGTTTCGCTCTTGAATCACCACATTCCTGTCGTAGATGAAGTGGATTTCGTTGGTTTCTGTCCAAACACTACTGTTCCAACTGTAATCCCGCTCAATTCTGCGCCGCAACTTGCCGTCGTATACAAAATTATTGCTCCAAACATTGGCAACCCAGACGCTCGTTAGCTGGTTCTCGTCGTCATAAGCAAAGTTCCGGGTCCCGTCATTGGTCAAATTTCCATTCCCGTCATAACTGTAAGCATTCGTAGCCGGCAAATAGGCCGTGACACTGTTGGTGTTTATTCGCCCATAGATGTCCTTGGCAACGGCCGTGAAGGTATTGCTTCCGTTAACCAGGGGCTGGTTCGTACTAGCAAAGGTGCTGTCGGCATACAGCACCGCATTGGAAGTATTGACGGTCACATTGGTCGCTGGGCTGGTCGTAGTGCCTGCCACCGTCAGCATACCGCTATAGGTGGCATTTGACAACTCGTTTAAATTGTTGACGGTGAACGCCTGCAATAGCGCATTATTCGTGCGGTAGTTTAGGTTTCCCGCTCCGTCATACGTGTAGCCAAACTGTTCCTGCCAGCGATTAGTCGTACCGCCGGCTTCCTTGCCGAAGGCTGTTGTCAATTCACCTTCATTGTCATAGGTGTAATTGCGGAAATCGCCCGCCGTATTCGTTTCGGCAGTTAGCTGGCCGGCCTGATTGTAGGCGTAACTTTCAGAATCCAGAATCGAAGAGCTGGAATTGAGCAGCCTGGTTGAAAGCATTCTGGCGACCGAATCATAGGTGTTGGTGATGTATACGCCGTTGGGGAAGTTCAAACTGGTCACTCTCAGCAGCTTCACCGGGTCGTAGATGTAACCAAATGTGCCAGCCGGCGAGCCAACGCTGGTCAAACGCCTGGATAAATCGTAGCCGTAACTTTGCGTCCATGCCGAACCGCTGGGTGCCTGAAGGCTCAAACTCGTTCGCAGCCGATTTGTATACGTGTAACTCACGGCATCGTTGGGCCATAAACCGCCTTCACTCATCAACTGTCCGACCTGATCGTAGGTATAATGCGTTGTGCCTACCGAATCAACCATGTTTGTAAGCCGGTTCAAAGCGTCGTAACTCAAACTGATGGCCGGGCTGACCGGATAGGTGACATGGATCAGGTTGCCTGCGGAATCATAGGAATAGGCCGTGTTGGTTTTGGCCGGCGTCCAGCGGTTCGTCAGCCGGTTGTCGGCATCATATTTATAGGCAAAAGCAGTATTCCCGGCGGCATCCACCTTGTTGGTCACATTGCCATATTGATCATAATTCCAAGTGGTGGTTTGATGCTTGCCATCGGTCAACGTCAACAAATCACTGGCGCCATCATAGGTAACACTGTTCGTGGTTACTCCTGTGAACACTTCGTTGGTCTGGCGGCCCATGGCGTCGTAGGCGCAGGTGACAATATTGCCAATTTGGTTAGTGTAGCTGGTAATGTCGAATACATTGGAAGTGTAACCCCAATGTTCAACACCTGTATCCGGATATGTCACGCTAAGTGGACGCCACAGGCTATCGTACGCTATTCCGAGACTTACGTTGTTGGGATTTACAAGATTGGTGATGCGGTCGTCGATATCATAGGTAAGGTCAACGATCTGACCAGCGGCATTGCTGACGGCATAGACCAACCCTTGGTTATTATACAAATTTGTAAAGCTCGCGCCGGAACTGTCCGTAATATTGGTGATATTGCCGATCGAATCATAGTTATAGTCAATAGTATAAGTGCTGGAAGGATAGGCTATTTGGGTTCGGCGCCCTTGGTTATCGTAGGAGAATGTGGTTGTATCGGATAGCGGGTCCGTGATGGATTCCAGAGAACCACAAGTGCAGTAAGTGTACGACGTCACCTTGCCCAGCGCATTTGTCCAATAAAGCATGCGACGCATGTTATCGTAGCTAAATGAGTTGACGAACCCCATGCGATCAACCGTTTGTGCCAAATCTAAATAGTGATAGGTGTTGGTAATACCCGTGCCGTCAGGAAAATTTATCTTCAACAATCGATTCAAGGCGTCCCAGGTGTTAGTGACAGTCAGGCCGCGCTCGTCAGTGTGGGTATAGACGTTCCCGTCGGTATATGTATAGGAGTTGGTGCGATAATAGACCGGACTGCCCCCAACCAAAGCATAATCACAGTTTGTGATAAGAAACCCGCTGCTGTTATATATATTTGTGGTGACTAGACCGCTGGGATAAATGATGCTGGTTAATTGGGAGTTGGTGCTGTAACTATTGGCAAAAGAGGCATAAGTATAGCGGGTAACTTCGCGCAGCGCATTGGTTTCGGCCACCAATTGGTGAAGGGTATTGTAACCGTAACTGACATTTGTCACGCCATCCGGCCCGATGATTTGAAGCAGGTCAATATTGTTAGCTGCGTAAAGATAAATATTGGTGCGCAAGGCGACTGTGTTTCCAATTGAATAGGTGCTCACGTTAAGGATAGGATAACCCAGCGCATTATATTGCTGGTAAGTATATGCCGTTTGGCCGTTTGGCAATACGCGGGCAATATAGGATGGAAAGGCATTGGTTCCTGCCCCGTACTGGTCTCCGCTGGTCTTGCCGTCATAACCGTACCATATCATCTGGCCAAGGGTAATGCCGTCCGGACTGGGGAGCTGCTCCATGCTGAGCGTGTCGGATACCGTCCCACCGGTTGGTTCATCCAGCCAATTACGCATTCGCGCCAGATTATAGTCATTGGTTGTCAACGCTAATATATTTGTTGTACTAAGTAATGCGTATTGTCTTGGGCCCCAATAAAAGGAATTGTGCCATTGCATGTAGTCATCACAAATCCCATTTGTGTAGGGATCACTATTTGTGTAATCATCCACGGGAATACCGGTTAGCTTATCTGGATAGTATACAGGCGGATTGGGTGATCCCGTGTTGGCAAGTTGCCAATATGCGAATAAATGTGTTCCCCCATCAGGTTCAGTCACTTGGATTGCACGATCCAGTTGACTGTCGGGAATAAGACTCGCGGTCGGCAGGTAATAATTGAAGTAAGTATTGCCGTAGGGCGTGGTTAGAGTTATCAGTTCGGGTATATAATCATTGGTAAAGGTGTATTGGAATGAACTGCTCATGCCGGCTACGTCAGTCAGATTGGTCAACATGCCGTTGGTATCATATTTCAAGTAGACAGAACCGTATGGCCCGTCAACCTCGGTGACCTGATTCGAAAAGAGGCTATCGTTATATTTTATGGTGTTTGTATTACCATCCCAATCGATGACTTGACTAAGCAGAACCATGTTATTGTTAGTGTTATAAAAGAACTGGGTGGTACGTCCCTGCGGATCGGTCCGGGTGGTCAAAAAGAACAAGGATTCTGGGGGATAGGGGAAGCCAGTAATCACGTACTGAAGACCATAGGTAGCCACACTACCATTTGGATAATTTTCTTGAAATCCATTTTGGATCATATTCGTTACACCCGCAACTACATTGGTGATTAAGTCATTGTGCAATGTAGTATGAGTCTGGTACTGGGGGGTAACATCAGAGCCTTGCCATGGACCAATAAGATATCCAGCTAACCCGACAGCTCCTTGAGTTCCCTCGGGATAGTACTCATTTGCTCCAAATTCCTCCGAATAATCACTGGGGTCCGCCGCAAAGCTCAATTGCCCGCCGCCGGAGCCATATAGGATTGCTCCAAACGCGATGAAATTTGTGTCGGGGTAACCAGTATAATTATAATAAGCGTCGCTGCCGACGTCTAAATAACTCAGCCAATTACAATTCCAATTGGGGCCAAAATTAAATATATTAGTCCCGATCGGACGTGTTTCGCGCTGATAGTAATAGAATTTTAATGGAAATTCTTTGCCGGTGCTGGTCTTATAGGTCATAGGAGTGTCCTGCAACCATAGGGAAATTTCCGGCTCGCTGACGCTCCACCCCGACATACCGTTGCTGGGGCAATTACATGGTGGCTGATTCGTTGGACAATTGTTGCCATCTTGGTTTGGGTCCGGACAAGGCGGCGGATGAGGCAATGGATTATTCGAATCCAGACCCTTGCCGTAAATGGAATCTGTTTCCGATGGGGACAAAGGGCGCCAACCTGGCGGCTTTTTATCGGCAGGCACTAGAAAATCACCGCTCGCTTCCGAATTAATGACCTCGCGGGTCAGCCATTTTGGTTGTCCGAAAGTTGGATCTACCACCAGGAAATGTTCGCCGCCGCCGCCGACAATGGCGGCGTAATGATTTTGCCGCCAGTGGACTACCGAGGGTATCACCAAGTCTTCCCCCGAAACGCGTCTCATGGCCACCAGCCCCAGATTGTATTGGTTGGCTATTTTTACCAATGCAGACATGGAAAACCCCGTTTCCGGCGAGTGCATTCTTATGAGGTCGCTGATGTGTTGACCAGACGAAGGAGACAATACGCGCGCTACCTGAGCCAAAGCGAATGTACCACACCGATATGAAATATAGGGTTCCTTCTCCATTAAATACATACTATTGCGACTGCGTATCCATGCTTCCTGCCAATCAAGCCGGTCCATCCGTCGGTTCTTTGCCTCCGAGAACAATTGCTTCAATTCGTCCACCCGCCCCAAACTCGAAAGCAGCTGTGACCAATAAACCAGTGTAAAATCAGCTACGTGCTTGCCCGCACCTGAATCAAACCCCCGAGTCGCTTCCCAGGCTGATTTCCAATCTTCCAATGCCGGGGTATACCGCCCGGACTGACGATAATAGGATGCCAGATTTGCCTCTAGTGACGGAGTCCATGGTGACTGAGGATGCTGGGCAATGAAATTTTCAAAATCCAACATCCCGTCTGGACTATGGCTGGATTCGTTTTTCCCACAAATCAACCACAGAGCTTCACTTTCTGCTTCGCTCGGCGGGGTTGTTCCCACCCAGACCAAAGGTTCCTTGAATATTTTGGCTTGTAAAAGACGATCCGTATCGCTGTCCACAGCAGCCCAACTGGGAATAGTCAAGAACACAAGACTGACACAGAGGAGCAATCCAAGATGGGTATAACCGTACCGGCGCTGTATTTTCGGCACCCCTGAACGTTGATTTGCAGTTTCCATAAGTTTCCTCGGTTGAGAATTCGCTTTTTAGGGAAGGATGCTGCCGTTGCGCGGCCGTGTGATGATCACGTTGAGATTTAAGTTCTGCCAATCGCCCAAGTCACCGGAATCGTAAATCCCGTCGCCGTTGGCGTCTTCCAAGTAATCGGGAATTCCATCTCCATTGCTATCCAGCGGATTGCCGTAAGCATCGGTTGCCACGTAGTGATAGCCGATACTTACAGTGTTGGTGCCTTCAGGCAATTGATTGGTCTGAATTGTGAAATGGTACAGCCCCAATTGGCTGGCTAGTACATCACCCTTGTAGAGGAGCGGGCTGTTGGTGGATTGATAATAATTTCCAAACCAACTGCTCTGCCAGTTGAAGCTAACGATATTGGTAATATTGTGAGTTCCGCCAGTGGGTAATTCAGGTGCTCCGTTGGTATAGGCGTTGTAATCGTAATCGGCATTGGTGCCCGTACCGTAGCTTGAAATGGTAAATGTCGTTCCTTCAAAGGCACAGTCCCGCACGCTTATTGGAATGGGATCGTAGTAAGGGGAAAAACTCAGTCCACCACCAATCCAAGTACAGTTCCGAATAATGTATTGATTGCCCGGCCAGCCGGCCGCCTGTCCGCCTTGCATCCGCCCCATGAAGCAATTGGTGAAATAGCAACTGATGATGTAGCCACCGATCCCGCCTTCATAAAATTCACAGTGATTGGCCCGCACAATCAAATAACCCCAGTCATCCCGGAAATGGCCACCCTGTTCACCAGCAAGTTCGGAACAGCGGGTGAACGACAGATGCACCTCCGCCGATCCAGCAATCTGGTAGTTGTACTGATCATCGTCTCCACCAGTCAGACCACCCGGCCCATAGCCGCCCTGCCACGGGGCGTTGGCTCCTTCCTCCTGGACGGAGTTGCATCGCACCCAGTAGTCGGGCGCTGTCGCCGTCCCCTGAAAGGCAGCAACCGAGTTGGTGTGCATGTATAAACCCTGGCCTTCGTAACCGCTGTATCCTGACGTGGTCCGAAACCAGCCCACCGCTGTGCCCGTCGTAAAGGTGACGTTGCTGTTCGCCAAGCACCCTCCAAAGGCATAGTCCAACGGGTCATAATGATAGCCCAAGTCTGGTGCCGCATTGGTATCCCGCAGAGCTTGCGGACCCAGGATCAAATTAGTGGTAAACGTCTGGTTGGAATACACAATGGGCGGATAGCAGGTCTTCTGTGCCAAAGACGCCAACAAGGTCGCATCAATATTGGTTGTGCCCGCATTTGTGAAAGCACAACCACTGATTAGATAATAGTTGCCCGCGCCAACACTTTGGAACGGAAAGACCGAACTTCCGTTGGTGGACGTGCCAAACGGTTGAGTCAGGTAAAAACCGTTATGATCCCCATTTAAGCCCATGGCCGGATTATTGGTCAGATTTGTGATATTCGCGAAAATGCAATTAGCATAGTAAACACTGCTGTTGAGGCTGGGTTCTGTTTCCAAGTAAATGCTGCCGCTAAACGTCACGTTTTGCGCCTGCAAGTTTCCGCCCTGGAGATTGGCGAGGTTGGTCCGCACATTGGCAAACAACATGTTCCTCAAACTGCTGGAACTGCCACCGGTGCAGATTCCGTTCTGGCAATTTACAATCTGACCATTATACAAGTTGGGGCTGGTACCCGTTAACATTATCGCTTGGGCTGCGTACGCGATGCGGAAATTTGATATTGTGGGCGTTACGGAAGGGGCAATTATATCCAGCGCAGTGGCGGCATAATAATTTGTCGGGTTGCCGGTTGAACCGCCAATGGCTTCACCCACGCTGTTGTCATCCTTCGCCGTAAACACCACCGGACGATAGGCCGAGCCCAGCCAATTGATTACCAGCGGTAGGGAGGATACTGTGACTGTCAATGAAGCACCATTGGTATATTTAATCACCGCCCCACCTTCAAAGGTGTTCGTTCCATGGAAATTAACTGCGCCGCTGATGTAATAGGTCGTGTCCCCTTGAAACGTGTAATTAGTCTGCGAAGTCATTGCCACATAATCCAAGACCAATCCGCTATTGGGGCGCACAGCCTTGGCCAGAAACGTGGTCTTGGGCGATGTGTGGGTCAGCCGCTGTGGTGGTAGTATCAGGTTCCTTGAAACGACGAGCTTCGTTCTGGCACTGGCTTGGGCGAGATAGGGCGGCAGGGTGTCAATTTCGCTGGCGATTGATACGATGGGCACTTCCTCAACCAGAAATTGCCTCTCGTTCATCGTCAGCCATTGCTTGCTCACCTCCACCGGAGGTGAATTGGTGCCTAATAAAAACGCCTTCCCTTGCCCCATTCCCATTGCCCCAAAGCTCAAATAGTCATCTTCCAGATTGCCCGCTGCCGTCGGCACAGTCACCGCCGTCACGTCCGGCTGTGGTGGATTGAAGAACTCGGTCAACACCTGGAGCCGGGTCGTTTGGGGATTCAGGCCCAGTGATGCTGGATCAGGGGGTTGTTGCTGCAAAATAACATCCTGTTCAAACCCTGCTTTCGTATAGGTGTAAAGCATGTCAGCGTCCAAGCCGTCAAAGGCGTTGGTATAGGTCACCTGATTGCCCGAAGGCAGAATCGCCCCGGTCGAATTGGTCACCATGGCAATCAGCACACTGTTCGTCCCATCAAAATAACTCAATCCAATAGGCTGGCTTTGCAGGGTTTCTCCATCCGGGGTCACCAGCTTGATCACTCCGCTATAAATGTCGCCGGGAAAATAGACCTGATGCTGGCCGTTGGTGGCTGACGCCGAACTGCCGTCCTGTGAGATTTCAATTTGTTCGCTGCTCGCCACCCATTGGCCATTAACCAAATGGTTCAAGCCAGTTGCCAACTCTGTGTATTTGTGAATGTGCGGCACAGCACTGCCATCGGGAGCCTGTTCATACGTCTGCGATTGCCATATCTGGCTATTGGCATCTTGCGCTACAATCGTGTAAGGCGTCGGGGCCGGCAGGACTGGTTGGGTGGCAGTACGCACGAGAGCTGGGCGGAAAGTATCGTTGCCGCCGTTACCGACGCGGACGGCAAACCGTTTTTCGTCAATTCGCCGGAACTGGTAAGTGCGGCGGAAAGCAAAATTGATCATCCTTTGTTTGCCGCCGTCGTCCGCATCTTGGTTCGTACCAAAGAATTTGAACGCCTGTTGCAACTCTCACGCGACCTTGCCGGTTCGCTGCGCGTGTTCGCGCATCCGAACGGCAACGAACTCATCCCGCTTCGAAATGATCATTATCCGTTCGAGGAACACATTGAGGACGTATTACGGCGGCAGACCCGCCGCACGGGAATGCTGCTCAACAGCGGAGAGTTGAATGGTTTTGTCCATCTGCCATCCACCGCTGTCCGCTCGCCGGTGTTTCAAAGACAAACCACCAAGACCAAGGCGGCACCGGCAATCGTCCGGCAGCAAGGCTTGTTGCTGGGCGACAACGACCATGCGGGCGAAACGATTGAAGTCAGGCTCTCCACCGAACAGCGCACCCGACACACGCATATAATCGGCGCTTCCGGCACGGGAAAATCCACGCTGCTGTTCAATCTCATCCGGCAGGACATTGAGAATGGCGAAGGCATTGCTGTTTTAGACCCCCACGGTGATTTGATTGACCGCATTTGCGGCATCATTCCGCCGAAGCGGATTGACGATGTGGTTTTGGTTGACCCGTCCGATGCGGAATATTCCGTCGGATTCAACATCTTGTCAGCCCACAGCGAGCTTGAGAAGAACCTGCTGGCTTCCGATTTGGTTGCCGTGTTCCAGCGTCTTTCTACTTCATGGGGAGACCAAATGAACAGCGTCCTCCAAAACGCCATCCTGGCCTTTCTGGAAAACGACCGGCGCGGAACCATCGCCGACTTGCGCCGCTTTCTGATTGAACCGGCTTTTCGGAATGAATTCCTGAAATCAGTCAAAGATTCCGAGGTGGTTTATTACTGGCAGAAAAGTTTCCCGCATTTGTCCGGCAACAAATCCATCGGCTCAATTTTGACGCGGCTGGACACGTTTCTTGCCCAAAAGCCCATCCGTCACATGGTATCGCAGCCGGAGAACCGGCTGGACTTCGCTCATATCATGGACAGCGGCAAAATCTTTCTGGCGAAACTGCCAGAAGGACTTTTGGGCCGGGAAAATTCATATCTCTTGGGAACATTGCTAGTGTCGAAATTCCAGCAGATTGCCATGAGCCGGCAGGCGCAGCAGATCGCTGCCCGCAGGGACTATTGGATATACGCGGATGAATTCGCCAATTTCATCACGCCGAGCATGGCCGAAATCCTGTCGGGAGCGCGAAAATATCGTATCGGCCTAACGCTGGCGCATCACGAGTTGCACCAGTTGCAGCGCATTTTACACGATGGCCCCATAGACAGCCTTCAAGAGTTCGCCGAATTTGGGATGGTTTTGGTCGGCCCCTTGCTGCTTTATATTATCTAGTGCTCTTTGGAAACCCGCTTGCAGCTGTGTGTTCGCTGTAGGGACGGTTACGTTCGGCGGCAAGGGTCTGGGGGTAAGGTAGGCATCCAGCGCCGGCGCCGAAGGCGGCTCCGAAATCGGCTTATCGAAATTGAGAGCAGCAGAGAGGCTTTCCACCGAACGAGAATCAACATCCGCTGAAAAGAAGCCGCCGCCGAATTTCTCACCGAGAAATTTAAGCACCGAAGTGTGATCTAAAAGACCATGACTGACAGACCCAGCCTTAACGAATGGAGAAATCACATAGCCAGGAGTGCGTACGCCCAAAGAAACGAAAGATTTCGTGTCACTCCAGTCTGCATCAGGTCCCGGAGCTGTCGTGATTATCGGTGGCGAAACGTGGTCGAAAAAGCCGCCATTCTCGTCATAATCAACTATCATTACCGTCCTTTTCCAGAATTCAGGACTATTGGTTACCGCATTATAAACCTGCATAAGAAATTCCTGTCCGTTGCTGACACCTAACGGTGCATGGTCGTCCGTTGCAAAGCCTAAATGGGGTGCATCTTGGTACGTCGGCTCAACGAAAATAACTTTGGGTAGGTCATCCGGGGGCGTGTTCATCAAATCGCTTTCAAAAATCTCTCCCCTTTTGCCGAACGAGCGGAAGTGATCATTCCCAAGTATGTCTGGAATCCATCGCGGCATCATTGTAAAGAATGGGATTCCCTGATGGTACACACACCAACTTATTCCTTTCCTTGTGAGCCAGTCATAAACCAAATCTTGGTCCGGCAAAATATCATGATTAATGTCTATCTGGGAAAAACCGCCCATTGACATCAAGCGGTTAGGTTGAGTGCCCGCCGGTAACGAAGCGAACCATCTATCACAAATGGTGAAGTTTTGCGCAAAGAAATGATTGGTTGGCACCTGTATCGCTCCAAAATAGCCCATTACTAATTTTCGAATAGCCGGATCAGTTGACACATTAGCCGGTATACCGCTGACAAAACCGTTCATCGCATATTTGTCGTTTTGTAATTGGCCAAGATTAGCAGCCATATTGGAGCGTTCATGAGGCGGATCAAAATCGGCTGGCATGTCATAAGGATTGGGATTCAAAAACGGCTGATATGATTGACCTTGGTCGAAATTGGTGAACTGTTCCAGCCATGCCGGGTCTGTACTTAAGCCTTCGACCCTGTTGCTAAAAGGTGGCAAACTTAAATATCCGAGCATGTGGTCAAACGAACGGTTTTCCATCATTACAATGACCATGTTCTTAATTAAACCTAGGTCCACCATAAAACTTATTGTCTCATTCCAGTATTCGAACTGTTTCGTTGATCGGCCAATTTTCCGGCCGTAGCAGAGCATTATTTATTTACTTCAGTTGGCACACAACAGTGGCCGGAACGTAGCATTGAGAAATTAAATTCTGAGAATTATCTAGGCACCTCCGTCAGAGACATCCCGTGGTTTTACAGCCTCAAGCTCCATTCCAGCCGTGATTCCCATTGATTCCAAGCTACGCGAATCTGTAACCGGAATACCCACTGGAGTTTTTGTCAACATTCGCATGCCTGCAATCACCCGCTTTGTCGCCTTGTCGCGTAAAACCCAATCAACGCCATAAGCATATGGCCGAATCGATCCTTGAAGGGCGACGTAAACCGCATCCGTCAGAGCACCCATATCTCTTAATGCCGCCACTGGGTATGCCTTTACACCGTATTGAGTGCCAAAAGCTTTCAGGTCCACGGAAATACACGATTCTTGTTTGATTTGATCCTTAATTTGAGCAACTTGTTGCTGTAAAAACTCGCGGACGCTTTCGGGCTTTGAATCGACCGCCAATTTTGCAACTACTTCTGTCGAAGTTATTTTTTTAAGGATTTCTGTAAGTGATGGCTCAAATTCATTAACCTCCTTGGCCTTGGCCAGGCGCTCGGCTATGTTCTCATCCAAAAGTGCGTCATCCGAACGGCGAAACATAATAGCAATGGCGGTTCGAGTATTGATGTAACCCGCAAGGAAACCCGCGAATGTGAAAAAGACTAAGACCGATACTGCTATTGCCAATCCGCAATCATTTCCAAGGCAATCGGCCAACGGTTGGGCAATTGATTTAAGCCTTCCCGGCAACCCACGAAGTTCTATCAGTCCTAAACCAACAATGATTTTCGTAAGCCAATCAGAAACTTCGATCAGATTATTATTGACCTCAGGTTGAAATTTCGCAGGTTTTCCTGTTCCGTCCCCTTGTCCTTCGCTTATTTGCTGGCCAGCGTTCATTTGGCGCATCCTAGGTATGCCAAAAAGAAGCCCGACGAATGCCCCCACTGAAAGACAAGCCAAGGCCCAAAGGCAAACGGTTGCAATGTGCATTAACGACTGGGCAAATAGCTGTCCATCTTGCGGAACGAATACCGTCTCTAAGTCTGAATGTATTCCATATCCAAAGTGTGCCTCCAACCGTCGCCACCGCAACCCAAACAAATCGCCAAACCTGCGGCAAATCTGCAAACAGAATGCCACAGGCTACTCCAACCAGAGTGAAAATCCCGCCGCCTGACAAGAGAATGTATGCCGCCGTTCTGATACTCGATGGAAGCTTGGGTCTTGGCTTCCGAGCGTGCCTAATGAGCCAAGGCACGATGAAAAACTGCATCACGACGAAAAAGCCAAACGAGTATGGGTCGAATTTGATGCTCATATCGTCAAGTCGCCTAACGTTCCAAAGCTGAACCACGGCCACTGGCAGCCAACTCAGCAATGAAACAATGACAAACCAATCTCATATCTCGTTCCAAAACTCAAGGAGCAGTGGCCGTTGGCTCCAGCGCGTTGTTAGGCGGCTGAATGCTCCAACACGATAGATAATGCAAAGCATACGATAGCCACTGCGAATGCACAAAAATGAATCTTCTTTATGAGCTTCAATGTGTCGGTAAGCTTAAAAAGCTCGCTGTCTTGGACGTAAGAACCAGGGCTGCTCACAAAATTCTTAACCGTCAGTGAAGTCTGTATGGAATTGCCGAACGGAACGGGGCGTCCTAGCGAAACCCAAACGTCTGGATGTTTTGACTTGAGAAGGTTTGTGATTCTCGACGAATAAATATAGCTTGATGCGAAGGTGCAAACCATCGTCGCAAATCCTAAAACCCATCCAAAAGCTAAAAGCTCTTTCATAACGCTCGAAGCCGCCTAACGTTCCAAAGCTGAGCCACCGCCACGGGCAGCGACATCAGCAATGAAACAATGGCGAACTAATCTCATATCTCGCCCCAAAACTCAAGGGGTAGTGGCTGTTGGCTCCAGCGCGGTGTTAGGCAGCATGGGCTTGGTCTGGAATATCTGCGTGAAATATTCGCCGAAACCAGACGACCAAGCCGACAAACACCGAGAGCATGACCGCGTCAAAAACAAAATGAACTGCCAGCGAAAGTAACGGCGCTGGTCGAATGGTAACGGTCGCGCCGGGTGACGTCAGCGGGTGCGCTTCTGACAAGCCGACCTGCTGCAGCCTGGCAACAAACTCTTGATGCGATAATCCCGGATTAAGGACAACGGCGACTGCGTTGGGCGGAAACGGGACGGGTGCAGTTCTGACAAAGTGTCTGAATACGTGCGGATAAAGGGCTGTACCCGACGCGACAATAAGGTAGGCAAGAATGTATGGAATGAGTTTTTTCATGGTTTGGGATTTGGTTGTGCGCTCAATGCTGCCTAACGATCCAAAGCTGAGCCACGCCGACGGGCGAGTGGCTCCGCTGGCTCGATAATCGTTGTATAACTCAAACCGTCCATAAACTCAAGGGGCAGTCGGCGTTGGCTCCAGCGCGGTGTTAGGCGGCGTCGCAATCTCACCCACCTAAAGACCCGGCAAGAATCGTGTCTGCTTTGGTTTGAATCGCCTGATACTGCGCCCCCTCAATGTGTCTTGGATACTTCTGTCTGTATGCCTTCACTTCTCGCAGGAGTTGCAGTGCTGACGCCAACTGCTGCCTCGGCAATACGTCCCGATGCTCCCACAAGCCAACGATACTGTGGTCCAACGTCAGCTCCATTCCCGATAGCATGTAATTCGTGCCATGACTTCTGAGACTATACAGCGCCAGGTAAGAAACGTCCGTGTCCTCAAGGCTTGCGATGGCTGCTCCACGGTCGGCAGATAGGTGCTGAGAATATGCAAACCCGCCCCACCACGCAGAGGCACCAATGACGACACACAGCGCAACAATAGATATTGTGACTATTTTCTTGCTATACATATTGCTGGACGCTCGCCGCCTAACGATCCAAAGCTGAGCCACGCCGACGGGCAAGTGGCTCCGCAAGCTCGATAATCGTTGTATAATTCAAACCGTCCACAAACTCAAGGGGCAGTCGGCGTTGGCTCCAGCGCAATGTTAGGCCACGGTGTCATAAGCTCACATCGATCTCTTCTTCATTTCAATTTTAACCAAAGCATTTTCAACAGATGTTGCTCTCCATGAATAGTCAACTGTTGGAATGGTCACAGTGACATCTTCGTATCCTTTTGCGCGAAGCACGACATGGACAGGCTCAGAGCCAACGAAGCAAATGTAATGTCGGCTTCCCTCAGCAAAGTGCGTGTATTGTTTAGGTGTATTATGGCTGCCAACTTCAGCAGTGACGTTAGGAATATTGGGGTCTTCGTATTCGTTTATTTCAACAGGCAAGCCACTGACAGAATCCACCGTCTGAAAACATAAAACACCAAGTTTGTCTCCGGTGTGGTCAAGCACAGTAATATAAAAACAGAAGAATATTACGCTGGCCGTCAGAACACCTAAAAGGAAAAAAATCCAATGAGCGAAAGAATATGTCTTCATGTTATTTCCGTTCGTCATACCGAGTGGCCTAACTATTGTTAAACAACTGTCGGTTCGTTTATCCAAACCAATGCGTTTGACAAACTCAAAAGTTCTAACTCTTTCATAATCAACAAAACGTTGCCTGATTAAACAACCGCTGGTTCGTTTATCCAATTCAGCCTAACACACGGCTCCAAAAGTGGCAACCGGCTCATAATCAACAAAGGATTGGCTGATTAAACGACTGACGGTTCGTTTAATCAAACAAAATTTCAACCCGCACAGCAACTGGCACCCTTGGACAGTATTTGTCCTAGGGCACCTGCGATTCTCACGTTTGATTATGAATCTGCCTTTTGCCATCGAACAACTCCGAAACGTACTTCGTCGCCAGCACAAAGCCCTCGCGACCGAATCCAATTACGTCTATTGGCTGCGTCACTACGTAACCGCGCTGGAAAGCATGCCCGATTCCCTTTCCAGCGAGCAGAAACTGGAACGCTTCCTGACCAGCTTGGCTCGCCATCGTGACTTGTCTGCCAGCACCCAAAATCAGGCGCTTAATGCGATTCTCTTCTTTTACAAGGAAGTCTTGGGCCAACCCCTACAAGGCATCGACTCGCTGCGCTCCAAGCGGCCAGTTCACCTACGGCACGCCCCCTCGGTTGCGGAAACACAAGCACTGCTCCGAACGGTTCGGGACATAGCTGGTTATCCCACCAACTTGATTGCCCGCCTGCTTTACGGCTGCGGGTTGCGTGTCTCTGAACCACTCAATTTGCGGATTAAAGATGTCAACCTGGAGCGATTTAGTCTTGTTATCATGGGTGCCAAGGGCGGAAAGGACCGGGTGGTCTCCCTGCCCCCTTCGCTGGCTCCTGAACTGGTCCAGCAAATGGAGTTTGCACGGGCGGTCTGGCGGCGGGATAACCAGAACCACATCCCCCTGATGCTCCCGCATCAACTGGCCAGAAAATTCCCCGATTACCAATTCGATTGGCCGTGGGCTTGGCTGTTCCCGGCTTATCACACCTGTCGCCATCCGCGCACTGGCACCGAAGTCCGCTACCGGATGCACGAAGCCAATGTCCAACGTGCCATCCAACAAGCCCGGCGCAAACTTGGCATTTCCGTCCTCCCGCATGAACTGCGGCATGGCTATGCAACACATTGTTTGGAAAACGGCGTCAATCCGCGTGCCATTCAACGGGCGATGGGACACGCCTCGTTGGAAACCACGATGGGCTATTTACACGCTGAAAGTTTGAGTGTTCGCAGTCCATTGGAAACGGTTATGGGAGACAATTTAGCCCCTCCTTCTCCAACTTGATTATGGCAACACTTGCTCCCTGCCAGATTTGATACGTGCGTAGGGGAATTCCCGCTAGAATTTCGGTGTGTCTATTCGCAAACCCGCCCCCTTTTTTTGGCAATATCCCCCACCCGTTCACCAGTACGAGCACCACGCGTTTTCGTCCGCGTGCCCAAGACGACAAGCTTTTGCCGTCAATCACTTAAAACAAATCGGACGCATTTGCTTGAACAAAAAGAAGCGAGTGGGCTATGCACGTTTATGATATAAACAAAGGGTGAAGGTCATTTCCGCCGGAACCCAAAAAAGTTCGCGGAGGTGACTTGTAGTTCGCGCCATCTGGTTCGTGAAAAACCCGGAAGCCCCACCCGCCTAGCTCTAAATAATGCCGGTCATTACACGTCGGTTATTCCGGCTTTGCGGCTGGCATGAACTGCCACCACCGCTGCCACCATGCCAGACCGCCGCGTATCCCGAAAAACCGGCTTGTGCCTACGTTTGGTAACACCCGGCAAATTTATTCACTGACAGAAACTCACAAAACCATTGATTTTATTGGTGCCCCGGCACGGACTCGAACCGTGAACCAATTGATTAAGAGTCAACTGCTCTACCAATTGAGCTACCGAGGCACTCAAAAGCGGACGCGCAGCATCTCATAATCGCGCGGTTTGTCAAATGCAGGCTGGATGCGCCCGGACGAATCCCAGAAAATCACATTTGAACAACCTGCTGGCTGCCCTGGTAGGTTATGACCTTGTCCGGGTTGCCGGTGATTCCCATACCGGCGCCGTGGTCTTTGCCAACAACGACAACGTCAAAAGTGCGTTCGTTCAACATGCCGGGGAAAGAGCCTTTCCGATCGTCAATGGTGAGCTGCCGCTTCGCGTCGTCCCAGTGAAACGTGATGGTGGCATACACGCCTTTTTCGTAATCGTAGTTGTCGTTCTCATCTTCATACAATGTGAAGTCGCCATCCGCGCCGGGATAAATCCGCAGTTCAATCGGGTCCGCCGGTTTCTCGGCGGCATATTGGATGAAGGGACCCATCGGAATAACGGAGCCCGCCCTGACCAGCAGCGGGATTTTGTCTATCGGCGTGGCCGCGTTGATGGTTTGACCACCGGCAAGCCCTTGCCCGGTCCAGAAATCAATCCATTGCATCCCGGCGGGCAGATAAACCGGCCGGGTCTCTGGCCGTGATTCGACAATTTCTTCTTCGGCAAAGATTTCCGGCGTCTTCCAATAAAGCTGCGCGCGGAAGGCGCCCAGCACCGAATTCGCCGTCTCGCAGGCGAAGTTGTATTCCTTGCCGGCCTGGAGTTCCACCGGGGCCGTCTCGGCTTCCATGGCCGAATAACTATTGTCCAGCAACTGTCCGTCCAGGAAGACGCGTTTCGGGCCGAAGCTTTTGAAGTGGAACCGATACGTCCCGGTCTCCGCCGGAATCAGCTTGCCTTCCCAGCGCATGGAGAATTTGGGGTTGGTAATGTAATCCGGCCAGCCGGTGTACCAGAATAGATTGACGTTCGTCTCCACTTGTTCATGGCAAAGCGTTCCGAAGTGGTCATCTCTGTAATACCTGACGTCCAGGCCCGGCTGGCCGTCCTTGGTCCGGAACGATTCGGCCGGGATGAGGACGCTGGCTTCCGGCGGACGATGGAGCATGTATTGCGTTACCGGGCAGACCATGATGGCCGGACCGAACATGAACTGGTCGTCGATGGAATAGGTTTTTTGGTCGGCGGTGAAATCCATGGGCAGACCGCGCATGATTGAATATCCGTGGCTGGTCACCTGCCAGGCCAGGGAATAAATATAAGGCATCAGGCGGTAGCGCAGGTTGTCAGCCTCCACCAGGGCATTGGTGAAATCGCCGAACCGCCAGATTTCGCGCGGGGTTTCCGAACCGTGCGAGCGGAAGATGGGGCAAAAGGCGCCGAACTGGAACATGCGGGTGTATAATTCCTCATAGGCGGGGTCCTGGCCGCCGCGGTCGAAAACCCCGCCGGCGCTGTTGAGCACAAACGCGCCGATGTCAAAAGTCCAATACGGAATGCCGGCCATGCTGTGATTGATCCCGGCCGGGATCTGACGTTTGTAAACGTCCCAGTCTGCGCCGATGTCGCCCGACCAGGTGGTGGCGGCGGCCCGTTGTTGGCCGGCAAAGGTTGACCGGGTTAGAATATAAACACGTTTCTGATCGGTTTCCTGCCGTTGATGTTGATAGACCGATTCGGTGTCGAGCAACGAATACGGGTTGAGGTACCGGGCGAAGGAGCCGAGATAATTGGTCCCGACCCGTTTCATTTCATATTCCTCGGATTCCTTGGTCAGGGCATTGACGATGTCGGGCTCGGTCGAGTCCATCCACCAGCCATCCATGCCTTTCGAGAACAAACCCCGGCTCACGTACTGCCAGTACAAGTCATTGGCCGCCGGGTTGTAGGCGTCATAATATTTGAAACCGGCCCAGCCGGTCGGCGGATAGAGGTAACCCCTTTGTTCCATGTCCTGGTAAATCGGGGTGGCCGGACCCAAGCCGGCCCAGATGGAAATCATGAGATGGAAACCCTCCTGGTGCAGGATATCGATCATCCCTTTCGGATCGGGATAGGTATTTTCGTCAAAGAACATCCCGCCCCAATTGGTGTTGCCACCCCAGTAATTCCAATCCTGGACGAGGCCATCAATGGGAATCTGGCGCTGGCGGTATTCCTGCGCGATGGCGAGAAGTTCGGCGCGACTGGCATAATGTTCCTTGCTTTGCCAGTAACCATAGGCCCATTTGCCGTACATTGGAGCCGCCCCGGTCAGGTTTCGGTAGCCGGCGATGACCGCATCCATGTTGGAGCCGGCGATGAAATAATAATCCACGTTGTCAGCCACTTCGGACCACAGCGACATTTTCTGCGGATTATCGGCAAAGATGGTTTTGGAATAATTGTCCCAGAGAATGCCATAGCCCATGGTGGAAATCAGGAACGGCGTGACCGCGTCGGTGTTGGCCTGCACCAGTTTGACGGTACGTCCGCGATAATCCATGTAACCGTTTTGATGCTGGCCCAGGCCATAAAGGCCTTCCTCCGGCGTCAGGGTGAACTCCTGCTCCACGCTAAACGCGTTCGTCTCATACTTCATTTGGACCGGCGTGATAACCGGCGCGCCCTGTTCCTTGAGCAGATTCCGGTTGCCGGCGGTGAGAAATTGGATGGCTCCGTCGCTTTTGGACAGGTTCACGGTGACGTTTTCAGAAGCCAGCCTGACGATTCCCGCATCTTCCTGGAAGCGGATGTTCAAATCCGGCACATTGGTTTGAATCACCACTAGGCTCGCCTTCTCAGGGGTGCCGCTGGTCCGCCACTTGAGCACCCGCACAATATCGTCCGCATAGAACTGCACTTTCACGTGTAGATCACCGGTGTTTAACAGGACGCCGTTTTGAATGTGCTGGACCCGGGCAGCCGGCGGCACGGCGGGATGCGTGCAACAGGAAACGAGCAAAAGGCTCAGGCAGGAAGCACTGAACAAACTTGTTACTCGCGGGATGGAAGATGGAAATTTCGTCATAATGTCATGCTTTTGACTTTTTCGGTTGACTAAATGCGTCTCGAAAATTCCGGGTAAGGCAGCGTGTTGTCCTGCAGGGACAAACGACAATAGCCCGGCGTTTCAAAGCCGGGTTCAAATTCGATTCGTGGCACGTCCCGGAGGGACGGTTGAAACATGAATTGCGGCGCTCGCTCAGCCGTCCCGGCGGGACTCGTTCGTTCATAAAAGGGCCCCCGGCGTTGAAACGCCGGGCTATTTCCATTCAATCCCTCCGGGATAAACATGGCTGTCAACCTGCGAGCACAGCTTCAACCTGGATGGGCTTGGACTGTGGTGGACGCACGGGCAGGAGGTTGCCCGCGATTTCCTTCCCGTTCACCAGCAATTTTTTCACTCCGCGCTGTTTGCCCTTTGGATTTTTCACCTCGATGATGTAGGTGTTGCCGCGGAACCGGCGCGTGACGGTGAAGCCCTTCCATTTCGCCGGGATCACCGGGTCCACCCGCAGTCCGTCGTAATCGGTCCGGATGCCGAGAATCCATTGGGTGATGGTAAAATAGGTCCAGGCGGCGGTGCCGGTGAGCCAGGAATTCTTGGCTTCGCCGTGCGTCGGCGCGTCCTTGCCCGCAATCATCTGGGCAAAGACATACGGTTCGCAGCGATGCAGCTCACCGATGTTCTCGCGCGCAGATGGATTGATGCGGGTGTAATAGTCGAAGGCGCGGTTGCCATTGCCGACCATGGTCTCGGAAATGATGATCCATGGATTGTTATGGCAGAAAATGCCTGCATTTTCCTTGTAACCGGGCGGGTACGAGGAGATTTCGCCCATTTCAATATAATACTTCGTGAAGGCCGGTTGCTGGAGCACGATGCCGTGTTTGGTGGCAAGATGCTTGTTTACCGAGTCCAGGGCCCGTTTCGCCTTGCCGTCCTTCAAGCCAATGCCGGCCATGACGCACACTCCCTGCGATTCAATAAAAATTTTGCCTTCCTTGCATACCTTTGAACCGATCGGCTTGCTGAAATCATCGTAGGCGCGGATGAACCAGTCTCCGTCCCAGCCATGCCGGTAAATGACCTTTTCCATTTTGGCGGTTTCGGCCAGGCAACGTTCGGCTTCCGCGTTTTGACGGCGTTTTTTGGCGATGGCCGCGAGTTCCTTTCCGGTCATCACGAACAGGCCGGCGATGAAGACCGACTCGGCAGTTGTGCCGTCCTTGTTGGTTGTCGTCTGGAACGACTGGCCCGGTGTATCGGAAAAGCAATTGAGGTTCAGGCAATCATTCCAGTCGGCGCGGCCGATAAGCGGCAGCCCATGGGGGCCGATGCGTTCCAGCGTGTAATCGAAACTGCGGCGCAGGTGCTCGTAAAGCGGTTGTTCGGAGCCGGGTTCGTTCTCGAATTGCACCGGCTCGTCTAAAATGCCCCAGTCACCGGTTTCCTTAAGGTAGGCCGCCACGCCAAGAATCAACCAGTGCGGATCGTCGTTGAACCCGCTGCCGATGTCGTTGTTCCCGCGTTTGGTGAGCGGCTGATACTGGTGGAACGCGCCGCCGCTCTTGAGTTGCGTGGCCGCGATGTCGAGGATGCGTTCGCGGGCGCGGGCCGGGACCATCTGCACGAAACCGAGCAGGTCCTGGTTCGAATCGCGGAAGCCCAGGCCGCGGCCGATGCCGGACTCGTAGAACGACGCCGAGCGCGACATGTTGAACGTGGCCATGCACTGGTAGGCATTCCAGATGTTGACCATGCGGTTGGCGTGGACGTCGGGCGATTGCACCTGGTAAACACCGAGCAGGCCGTCCCAGTTTTCGCGCAGGGTTTGGAAGGCCGCGGCGACGTTTTGGCCGTCAAGATATTTCGCGATGACCGGTTTGACGGTCTTTTTGTTGATGGTCTGGGAATCCGGCGGGTCGAACTTCTGGTCCACCGGATTTTCGTGGTAACCGAGGACAAAGATGATTTCCTTCGTCTCACCGGGCTTCAAGTTCACCTTGACGTGGTGCGAGCCGTGCGGCGCCCAGCCATGCGCGACGGAGTTGAAGGACTTCCCCTGCTCCACCGCCGCCGGGTTGTCCCAACTGCGATAGGCGCCCAGGAACGCATCGCGTTGCGTGTCGAAGCCGGCAAGTTTTTCCGAGCACGCGAAATACGCGAAGTGATTGCGGCGCTCGCGATACTCGGTCTTGTGATAGATGACCCCGTCCACGATCTCGACCTGGCCGGTGCTGAAATTGCGTTGGAAGTTGGTGGCGTCATCCTGGGCGTCCCAGAGACAGAACTCGATGCTGGAAAAAACGGAGAGCCTGGCCGGTTTTTTGCGGCGATTGGTCACCTGGAATTTCCAGATCTCCAGCGTTTCGCCCATCGGCACAAAATAACACGTCTGCGCCTCGATCTGGTGACAGCTCGAACCGATGAGGGTATAGCCCATGCCGTGGCGGCATTCGTACTTGTCCAGTTGGGTGCGCGTGGGCTGCCAGGAGGGCGACCAGAACCTGCCGGTGTCGTTGTCGCGGAGATAGAGGTAGCGTCCGCCAAAATCGAACGGGGCATTGTTGTAGCGGTAGCGCGTCAGGCGGCGCAGGCGGGCGTCCCGGTAAAAGGAATAGCCGCCGGCGGTGTTCGAGATTAGGCCGAAATAGGATTCGCAGCCGATGTAATTGATCCACGGCAGCGGGGTGTTGGGTTGGGTGATGACGTATTCCCGTTTATGGTCGTCGAAATGTCCAAAACGCATATTGATGATTTCCGAACAAGATATTAATGGGCCATGGTTGCGGTTACGCCCGGCTTATCCTGAGCTTCAGGAGCGGCATCGGGCGTGGGCGGCGGCAATTTGTCGTACCAGTTGAACTTCAAGATGATCGACGTGATGACGAGGACGGCGAGCGTGATCAGCATATTGCGGAAATGGCGCGTCACCAGGAACATGGCGAGCACAATGAAGCAGGTCTGCCAGATGGTGCCGAACACGATGTTGAACATGTCGCGGAAGAAATCCTTGTTCCGCTGGAAGGTCGGATCTTCTTTGACCACCAGTGCATGGACGGGTCCCCAGAAACCCCACGGCCGCACCCGGCGGTAAAAATCCTTCAGAACCCCCATCTCTTCCGCTTTGGTCAGGAAGGTGGCGATCAAACAAACGATTAGCGAAATGCCGAGAATGATCGGGAACGTATTGATGGCATGGACGTCGGGAAATATCTTGGGTACGGTCAGCGAACTGGCGATACCGGCGAGCATGCCCCAAAAATACCCCCAGCTATTGAACCGCCACCAATACCACTTCAGAACGTTCGAGGCTGTGTAGCCACCCCACAGACCCGATACAATCCACCCCACAATGTCATTGATGGAATGCGTGAAAAGGCCGAATACAAGGCCGACGACGACCACGGAGAAGGAGACGATATAACTCAGCCAGACGTAGCGCTTTTGCGGGGCATTGGGATTGATGTACCGCTTGTAAATGTCGTTGACGAGATAGGCCGGCGCCGCGTTGACCGTCGCCGCAAAATTCGACATGAACGCCGCGAGCAGGCCGGCCATGAGCAGACCCAGGATGCCCACCGGGACAAATTTCGCCAGGGCCAGCGGCAGGATTTTTTCGAGGTCCAGTTTGTCGCCCATCGCCGCCAAATCCGGAGTGTAAAAGGCCAGGGCCAGAACGGTGAGGCCGGTGATCATCATGTACCGGGGGAAAAACAGCACCACATTGACCGTTGAACTCATGAGTGCCGCCTCGCGGGGGCCCTTGGTCGAGAGCACGCGTTGCATGTCATAATTCGGCGCCGGGCCGGCCGCGCTGATCAGGATGCCCTTGAAACACATCATGATGAAGAAAATCCCGAAGAGCGAATAACCGTCAGAGGCGATCTTGTTGTTAATTTCGGGAATGGTGGTCCAGTTCAGATTGAGATTCCAGCCGAAGAACAGGTCGTGCCAGCCGGCCGGCACCACCCGGTTCAGCATGTCCGGGGCGACCTTGACCATGGCAATGATGCCGATGGCAATGGACGCAACGGTCAGGATGCAGAACTGGACGACCTCGGTGAACACCACGCTGAACATGCCGCCTTTGACGACATAGAAGGTCGTGATGCCCATCAGGATCCACGCGTAGGTGTCGTCCGACAGATGCCCGGGTAGAAACTCACCGGCGAACTTGCCGATGCCCTTGGAAGCGTAGGCCAGAAATCCGATCACGCTCACCAGCGCAAACACCACCACAATGATGTGCGCGGCCGTGGCGCCGGTGCCCTTGCCAAACCGGGTCTGGATCCATTCCGCACCGGTCATCACGTTCGATCGCCGCAGCCAGACGGACATGTAGACCATCAGGAAAATCTGGTTAAACACCGGCCAAATCCACGGCAGCCATACTCCCTTCATGCCGTACGCTACCGTCACATAAACCAGCCACATGGTCCCCGAAATATCGAACATGCCCGACGCGTTGGAAACGCCCAGCATGTACCAGGGCAGTTGATTTCCACCCAGAAAATAGTGCTTCATGCTCTGGGACGCCCGTTTGGAAACCCAAAAGCCGACAAAAATCGTGGCGATCAGATACAAGACGATGATGCCAATGTCGATCCAATGAAGTTGCATAGGGTTGGTATGGTGGGATCAGGGAATTGATTCGCGGGCGAGTGTTTTGCAGGCAGAATCCGGGCAGGCAGTAGAGCCACACAAGGGGTAATTCATGGTCGTGAGCATATTTTGTCGACGACCAGCGTCAAGGACGAACCCCTCAACGACTTGTCACTGAAATTGGTTACATGATACGACGGTGTCACTGCTTGTTCTCGAACCCAAAAACCGGTTGACTGTTTGGATGACCACGCGATTTCCCCGCCCGGGTATGATGGCCACGGCATCGCTTGCCGCAGTTACCCTGGCGCTTCTGCCCATTCATCAGACCAAAGCGACGGAAGCATCGCTTCCCATCCGGCTCAACACCGTTGGTTACCTGCCGGACGCGGAGAAACAGGCCAGCATTGCCCTGCCCTGCACCAACTTCATGGTTGTCCGTCTGCCCGATGGGGCAACGGTTTTTCAAGGCAAGGTCACCGGCCCGGTTTTCGATGCGGACACGCAGGAGCAGCTTTACACAGCGGATTTTTCAAAGCTCGAACAGCCCGGTGATTATCAGCTCGAAGTGCCGGGCCTGGGCCGGTCGGCGCCGTTCCACGTGGCATCGGATGTTTATCGCGAACCGTTTTACCTGGTCATGCGCGGATTTTACCTGTGGCGCTGCGACATGGCAGTCAGCGCCACCTATCAAGGCATAACGTTCGCCCACGACATCTGTCACACGAACGACGCCTGGCTGGATTATGTGGGCGGCGGCCACACGCAAAAGAACAGCACGAAAGGCTGGCATGACGCCGGTGACTATAACAAATACGTCGTCAACGCCGGGATTACGGTAGGTTCTTTGTTTCGCGCCTGGGAGGATTTCGGTCCGCAAATCCAGGCCGTCCGGCTCGACCTTCCGGAATCCGGCGGCCCGCTGCCGGATTTTCTGGCCGAGATCAAATGGGAAATGGATTGGGTGCTGACCATGCAGGCGCCGGACGGTTCGGTGTATCACAAACTCAGCACCCGGAGCTTCGGCGGTTTTATCCCGCCGGAATCCGAGACGACCGAACGCTATTTCACCCCCTGGGGCAGCGAAGCCACGGCGGACTTTGTGGCCATGACCGCGCAGGCGGCCCGGATTTTCCGGCCCTACGACCCGGCGTTTGCCGATCGTTGCCTGAAGGCCGCCCGACTGAGCTACCAGTTTTTGCGGGCGCATCCGGAATATCATCAGGCCGACCAGACCGGCTTCACCACCGGCCTCTATGAAATCAACGAACCGAATCACCGCCTGAACCGCATTCCGCAAAACCGTTTATGGGCGGCGGCGGAGCTTTGGGAAACAACCGGCTCGCCTGACGTGTTGCGCGACCTGGAAGCCCGGGTAAAAGCGGTGAATGGCCAGGTAAGTCCGGATTTTGACTGGGATGAAACCAAGGATCTGGGACTGCTCACCTATTTGTTTTCGGAACGTCCCGGGCGCGACAACGCCCTGGTGAAACTCGTGCGTCGCAACCTGCTGGCAACCGCGGATGAAATCGTCCAGGACTGCAAACACGATGCTTACGCCCGTCCTTTGGGATCGCACTATTACTGGGGTGACAACGGCGGGGTGGCGCGCCAGGCCATCATTCTTATGGCGGCCGATCAGGCGACCCGCCACAAAATCTCTTGGCTGTCATCCAAGGGTGTCTATCGTGACACCTGCCTGGATGCCTTGAATCACCTGTTGGGCCGCAATTACTACGGCCGGTCGTTTGTCACCGGCCTCGGTTTTGAGCCGCCGGTGCACCCGCATGATCGTCGCGACACCGGTGTATACCTGAATCATCCCTGGCCCGGCTACCTGGTTGGCGGTGCTAATCCCAAGGCCACCGATTGGCACGACGAACAGGGCAACTACCGGGTTAATGAAATCGCCATCAACTGGAATTCCGCGCTGGTGTATGCGCTGGCCATTTTCCTCGCCAATGGGGCGGGAACCACTTGAAGTCAAAGCCGAACCGGCTGTCCTTCAGAAAATCTCAGTGGTGGCAGCCGCAGCCGCCCTCGCCGCAGGCATGGTCTTCCATGTCCTCCTCGGTGGGAACGCGGCCGAGTTCCAGCGTTTTGGAGACGTATTTCTGGATGGAATGCTGGATTTCTTGAAGTTCCTCGCGCGCGTCGAGAAAACCGCGGCCGACGGGATTGTTCAACAGCGCGTCACGGTGTTGTTCAAAATCGGCAATCTCGGTGTCCGCCAGTTGCTGTCCTTGAGATTGTTTTTCCTGAAGCGCCTGGCCTTTGCTCATTACGGCTTCGTACTGGCCACGGGCGGCGGTGTCGGACATGAAACTGCTGATGCGCTGCCGGATGGATGACATTTCAGGCTGGTCCACGATGGCCTGACACAGCGCCTTGGTCTTTTCGATAATCGTGTTTTCCACGGTTTGAGTCGTCATGGCAATGAGTCTAGCACAAATGCTTCAATAAGTCAGGCCAAATCCGAAGGGAAAAACGGGTTGCCGTCCCGAGCGCCGCCAGGGAATTAAAGACATACCGAGGCCGGAAATCGAATTTCGTGGTCATCCGCCCATCCTGGTTGTGTGGCCGTTTAATCGAGTTTGAGGCGCAGCAGTTTGCCGTTGTATTTCACGGTCTGTTCCGGGGCGGGCATGGACAAAAATCCGGCTGGCTTGTCCGGGGTGACGAGCACCACGTTGAAGGTGCGTTCCTTCAACATTCCTTTGAACGAGCCCTCACGTTTGCCGATGGTCAGCGTGCGTCTGGCTTCATCCCAAAGAATGGGAATCCGGGTGAACGCACCGTGTTCGTAGTTGTAAGTCAGACCGTCATCCTCGTAAAGCGCGAACCTGCCATCCGCGCCTGCATAAACGTGGAGCGTGACCGGGTCGGCGGGTTTCTCGCCCGTGTATTGGATTTCCGGCCCGGCCGGGATAATCGACCCGGCCCGCACGTAAAGGGGAATGGCGTCGTAAGGCGCAGGCGAGTCAATGGTTTGGCCACCCGGTGTGCCGGCGCCCGTCCAGAAATCGTACCAGCCGCCCGGGGTGGTTGGCAGATAAACACTGCGACTGCGCGCCTCGTAGGTGGTGACCGGCGCCACGAGCAATGCCGGGCCGAACAGGTATTCATCGGTGATGTCCCGCGCATTCACATCGTCAGGAAAATCCATGACCAGCGGCCGCATCATCGTGCCGGCATCGAACGTCACCTCCCCGGCGAGTGAATAAATGTAAGGCAACAGCCGGTAGCGCAACTGGTCGAACTTGACGATGGTTTGATAGGCCGGACCGGAATCGCCGCCAAAAGTCCACGGCTCGCGCGGCTTCAATTCGCCGTGCAGGCGCGTCAATGGACAGAACGTGGCAAACTCGAACCAGCGCGCGTTCAATTCGCACCACTCCTGAAAATCGGCCGGCTTCGGGTTCTCCGCCGAGAAGCGTGACTCCATCGTGTAACCGCCGCTGTCGCTCGTCCAATACGGGATGCCGGAAAGACAGAAGCCCAGGCCGGCGGGGATTTGTTTGCGCAGGGCGGTCCAGGTGGCGGTGACGTCACCGGACCAGGTGGCGGCGGCGTAACGCTGACTGCCGGCAAAACCGGAACGCGTGAGGATGAACACGCGCTGGTCGGGCTTCACGCTGCGTTGCCCTTCATAAATCGTCATGCTGTTCATCAGCGGATAACCATTCAACACCTTTGACGCCGGTCCCATTGCCGTCGGATTCATGTGGGTGAGCTGCCCTTCCAGCGTCGGCGGCGACGGCGTCAAGTCGGGCTCGCTGGCATCCATCCACCAGGCGTCAATACCCTTGCTGAACAGTGCGGTATTGATTTGCGACCAGAACAACTGGCGGGCACCGGGATTGAACGCGTCGTAAAAGGTGTAGGGATAGCCGATCCAATCGGCGATTCCCTCCTTCAGGTTGGGCTGATACAGGAAGCCGGCCTTTTGCATGGCGTCAAAATTGCCCGTGCCCGTGTAGAATTTGCCCCAAACGGAAATCATGACGTGCGCGTGCAGCGCATGCAACTCGTTGAGCCAGCCATCCGGATCGGGAAAGCGACGGGGATCGAACTCGTGGGAACCCCACTTGTCGGGCGTCCAGTATTGCCAGTCCTGCACGATGTCGTCGAAGGGAATGGCCCGGCGGCGATATTCTTTGACCACGTCGAGGCTTTGTTGCGCGGTTTCATAACGCTGCCGCGACTGCCACAAGCCAAACGCCCACTCCGGCATCATCGGCGCCTGGCCCGTAAGACTGCGGAAACCGGCGACAACCTGGTCGAGCGCCGGACCGTATATGAAGTAATAATCCACCCCGCCACCCACCTCGGACCACAGGGAAGTATTCTCGTCGGGGTCGGGGGTTTTCCAGGTCAGTTCCATGGTGGACCGCTGGTCGCCGCCGGACTCGATCCGGATGGGATAATGACGTCCGGCTTCGAGATGAACCTTGATTTGATCTTCGGCCGTCAACCAGCCTTGCCGCCAATGGTCAATGACCAGCTTGCCATCCAGCCAGACCTTGATGTGGCCGTTGGAGTAGGTTTTCAGTTGATAATCGCCGTTGACAGGTGGGACGAGTTCACCTTCCCAGCGATTCCAGCCGCGTGAGCCACCATCTTCGTGACCGGAGGACGCGAAGGCAATTTCGTTGGTGGCATGCTCATTTTCCAACTGGCCGGGCTGGTCCGGCGTGAACGTGCCGGTCGTGAGGCCGCCGGGCTGATTGGAATCATCCAGGAGGCAATCCGGCGGAATGGGTTCAAATTCACGCAGGTCGCCAAAGCGTGTGTAAGAAAGATTGTCCCACAGCGCACCGTAACCGCGGCTGGAAACCAGCAATGGCACCACCACGTGCGTGTTGTGCTGCCACAAATCCAGGTCGTAGCCCTTGATGTCCAGGATGCCGATCTGCCGCTGGCCCAGACCGTACAACGACTCGTCGGCGTTCGGTTCCCATTCCTGGCGGACATGGAACGTCTGCTCGCCCTGTACCTCGGCGGGCGTGATCATCCGGCCATCGGGTGTTTCGGCCAGAATGGATTTGCCACCGGCATCGAAAAATGAAACCGCGCCGTTGGTAAGGTTCACGTGGACCTGGAGCCTCGCCGTGGAGAGGATGGCCTCGCCATTTTCGGTCCTCAGCGACCAGTCGGTTTTGACGGCGCGCTTCGGTTCCGTGACCACGCTCTGGCGATCGAAGAACGCACGGTCCCTCGCGCACGCGATGCGCACCACGTTGCCGGCATAAACCTGTACTTTCAGAAAAGTGTCATTGACGGGAACAACGATGCCGTCCGCGACTTTTTCCGGCGGTTTCGGGGCCGCGCCGGCCGACCATGAGACCGCGATGACAATCGCGGTGAGGAAAGAAAGATATTTTGCGTGCATAGAGCGATACCGGTGAATGGCGGACATTAGAAATTGAATACTGTTTGAATGAAATGACTGTCAATTACGATTCCGGTTGTCGGCCAGTGACAAACCCAATCCGGCTCAGTGTTTTTTTTCATGTGTCAGCCAGAGTGCTTCCATTTGTTCCAACGTGCGTCCCTTGGTTTCGGGGACCCATTTCCACATGAACAGGGCCGCGAGGAAGCTCATCACGCCATAGATCCAGTAGGCGAACCCATGATGGAAGGCGTTCAACAGATAAGGATTGTCGTTGAGAACCGGGAAGGTCCAACTGACGAGGAAATTGGCGATCCATTGGGCGGCCACCGCCACGGCCATGGCCTTGCCGCGGACCTGGTTGGGGAAAATCTCGCTTAACAGGACCCAAACCACCGGGCCCCAGGACACCGCGAAACCGGCGATGTAGAGCAACATGCAAAGGAGGGCCATCACACCCTTGATTTGGAGGGCGAAAGCGCCGCCCAGGGCAAACATGGCCACCGCCATGACGAGCGCGCCGATGATTTGCAGGGGTTTGCGGCCCAGTTTATCCACGGTAACAATGGCCACCACGGTGAAGATCAGGTTGACCGCGCCGACGATGATGGTCTGGAACAGCGAGGCATTGGTGTCAAAACCCACGTTCTTGAAAATTTCCGGGGCATAATAGAGGACGACGTTGATGCCGACGAACTGCTGGAAGACCGACAGCATGATGCCGATGAAGATGAGCATTACGCCGAAGGAAAACAGGCGGCCGGAATGATGTTCGGCCAGGGAAGCACGGATGTCGGCGATTTCCTGTTCGCCCTCCTCCGCCGTCGTCAATCGGGCCAGCACTGCGCGCGCACCGGCCTCGTTACCTTTCAACATCAGGTAACGCGGCGTCTCCGGAACGAAAAACAGCAGGAGCAGGAACGCCACCGAGGGGATGGCGCCGGACAGGAACATGTAACGCCAGCCTATGGTATTAAGCCAGACATCGCCGCTGCCCGCCCGGGAAATGCCATAGTTGACAAAATAAATCACCAGCATGCCGAAGATGATGGCAAACTGGTTCCAGGCCACCAGATTGCCGCGGATCTTCGCCGGCGCGATTTCCGCGATGTACATGGGTGACAGCATGGAAGCCAGCCCCACCCCGATGCCGCTGAGGATGCGGTAAAACACAAAATTCCACATGTATCCCGGTCCGCCGTGGCCGATGGGGGCGAAGGGAAATTCCGGCGCGGCGGCCCCGAGCGCGGAAACCAGAAACAAAACCGCGGCAACGATCAATCCGCGTTTGCGGCCGATGCGGGTGCTGACCCAGCCGCCGATGATGCCGCCAATGATGCAGCCGATGAGCGCGCTGGAATTGACGATGCCCCACAGCGAGTTGGCGGCATTGGGGTCAGTCAGATTCCGGGGATCAATAAAATATGCCTTCAGACTGCCCACCGCTCCCGAGATGACGGCGGTGTCATAGCCAAAAAGCAAACCCCCGAGGGTGGCGATGAGGGTGAGTAGAACGACGTAGCGGTTTAGTGTTCGTGACATAAAATGTGTGTTGATTTCCGTTCAGGGACCCATGGATGCATCCCGGAATTGTGCAACGGCATGCGCGTCGGTCAAATTTGTTTTTTAACGATAAACTGGCGACACCGGCACGGTATTCTGCAATCCGGTTGATCTCGTCAAATAAAGGTCAGTACAGGCATTTGGCCAGATACCCGCCCAGGGCCGTGTATTGCTGCGTCGAACGAAATTCGGCGACCTTCCGCCGGTCCACCTTGAGCGCCCTGGCCCAGAGCCGTTGCAGGTTGGCGGCGCTGGTGTGCAGGATGTCGGCGATGTCCTCCTGCCGGTCGGTGCGCGGGGCCTTGACATCAAACGCGAGGATGCCCTCCCATTTCGCGTCCTGCAGCACCACGCACAGGGCCAGGTCCTTCAAGGGCTCCATGTAACCGAACGGCATGTCCTGGTCGTAACGGGTGGTGTCCTGCGAATTCAAATGGATGTGGAACAGCTTCCCGGCTTCCAGGCAAAGCTCCACGTCCCAGACATAATCCAGGCCGGCCATCCGGCTGTGCGCCGTTTCGGGATTGACGCCAAACAATGGCTGGAAGGCGGGGTCCAGACGGCTGATCAAATAAAGCACCTCACCCACGTTGCCCAGATACATGTTGGCGCGTGGTTCGTTCGGCTTTGGCTCCAGGGCAAACACCGGGGACTTTTTCCCGTATTTCTGCTTCGCGTACTCGCCCACGGCGTTGAAACCGTCGATCAGCCGGCGGAAGGCATCGCGCCCGTTCTTGGCGAGCACAAAATCAAACCCTTCGCGGCCGTTCCAGAAAACCATCACCTCGGCGCCCAGTTCCACGGTGGCGTCCACCGCCAGCAGGGCGTTGCGCAATGCCTGCCGGCGGACATGGCTGTCGTTGCTGGTCATCGCCCCATCCTTGAAAACCGGATCAGCAAAAAACGACGGCGTGTACATGCCCATTCTCAGGCCGTATTGTTTCAGAAGTTTTCTGGCCTTGGGAACATCGCGCAAGGGAATTTCCACGTCATGCGCCTCGACATAGGTGATGCCGGCCTTCGCCAGCAGTGGGATGCGATCCAGGACGGGGATTTCCTCGCGGGTGGGGCCGCCGAACGGATCGCGCCCCGGGCCCAGATTCCAAACGCCCGCGCCGATCCCCTGTTTTCCCTTTTTGGGTGAAATGATGATTTTGTTCATGCTCTTATATTCAGTTTCGATGGTTTTAATCAATCTAACCAGCCGGGCAGGAAATGGCTTGCCCATATTCCCGGTGGTAAAAAATACACAAGGATTGACACCGGAATTTTACACCGGTTAAATGCAGGCATGATCCGCCGATTGCCCCGCAAACCACGCCGGTTTTTCGATTTGTTCGAGGAATTCGGCAGCGGCAGCATCGCGCGGCTGCCCACGCATCAAAACGGCGGGTTCGAACTGCACTACATTGCCGAGGGACATCTCCATTGGGAAATTGAAGGGCGCCCGTTTCTGGTTCCGCCGCACTCGGTTTTTTTCACGTTTCCCTGGGAAAAGCACGGGAGTTGTGTGGATTTTGAACCGGGGCATTTTTTTCATTTCGCCGTCTTTCGCCTGGAGGGTGGATGGAAAACGGGTTCGAAGCCGTTGAGGCTGGTCCCGGGGTTCGGCCTTTCCGAAGCGGAACAGGACCAGATTTTCCGCAAACTGTTGTCCGCCCGCACCCGGTGCTTTGCCGCCGGCCGGGACCTGGGCTGGACCATTGTCCGGCTGGTGCGGGAACTGGCCCGCCCGGGAATCATGGCCCGGGCCCATGTGATCGCCTTGTCCAGGATGGCATTATGCGAGCTGGTCGGAGCCGTTCATTCCCAGCGGAACCGGAACCATGATATTTCTCCCAGCGAACGGCAGGTGCTCCGGTTCGTGGACGACCTGCGCTTGAATTGTTCCAGACCGTGGAGCCTGAACAGCATGGCCGCGGCGTGCCGGCTCAAGCGCACCCGGTTCGAAACCCTCACCAAGGAACTCACTGGAGACAGTCCCTTGCTTTTGTTGAACCGGTTCCGGGTCCGACAGGCCCAGCAGCTCCTCAAAAGCGGCAGCCAGCCCATCACCGAAATCGCCTTCGATTCGGGTTTTGGCTCCAGCCAGTACTTTTCCCGCGTGTTTCAAAAACTGGCGGGCACCACCCCTTCCGAATATCGCCGGCAACGGGGCAGTCCGGCCGCTTATGACCAGCGCTTTCTCAAGGCCCTGACCCGGCTCCAAAAATATCCGCTGTCCCCGCGCCTTTCGCGGCAGCACCCGCAATCCCCGACCATCCTATCCGGCGGAAAACTGGTAAATGATGGTGTTGCGATAAACCTGGCCCGGCGACAAAACCACTGATGGAAAGTTCGGCTTGTTGGGCGAATCGGGAAAATGATGCGGTTCCAGACAGAGCGCCGCGTACCGTTGATACACCGCCCCCTGCTTGCCCAGGGTGGAGCCATCGAAATGGTTGGACGTGTAGAACTGCAATCCCGGCTCCGTGCTCAGCACTTCCATGACGCGACCGGTCGTCGGTTCAAAAACCCGGGCGTGCCGGCCGAGCTGGCCGGGCGGGTTGTCGATGACAAAGTTCTGGTCGTAGCCGCCGGCCAGCTTGAGTTGCGGGTCGTCCGCCTGGATGCGCGCGCCAATGGCCGTGGATTTGCGAAAGTCAAAGGGCGTGCCGGCCACCGGCCTTATTTCGCCGGTCGGAATGAGCGCGGCATCGATGGGCGTAAAATGGCTCGCGTTGATGCAAACCTCGTGATTCAGCACGTCACCCTGGCCGGCCAGATTAAAATAGGAATGGTGCGTGAGGCTGCAAATGGTCGTCGCATCGGTCGTCGCACTGAAATCGATCCGCAGCCCGTTTTCATTCGTGAGGGAATAAACGGCCTTCACCGTGAGGTTGCCGGGGTAACCCTCCTCGCCATCCCGGCTGAAATAAGTGAGCTCGAGCGCGGGCCCCTTCGCCGATTTCAGGGTTCGGGCGGTCCAGATGACCTTGTCGAATCCCTTGATTCCGCCGTGGAGGGAATGCGGTCCGCTGTTTTGGGCGAGCGTGTAGGTCCGGCCCGCCAACGTGAATTTCGCGCCACTGATCCGGTTCGCGTAACGCCCCACAATGGCGCCGAAATAAGGCGAGAATTTCAGGTAATCCTCCAGCCGGTCAAAGCCCAGCACCACGTCGGCGAATTTACCGTCGCGGTCGGGCGCGGTCAGGGACACCACGATGCCGCCGTAAGTCGCGATCCGCGCTTCCATGCCGTGGCCGTTCCGGAGCGTGTAAATCTCCACCGCCCGGCCGTCGGACGCACTGCCAAAATGTGTACTGGTAATCGAACCCGTTGAGTCATGTAAATGAGACATCGGTGGTAGTCTACAAGGCGCCGCGCGCCCAGTCCAGTTTCCACTAAAATTCCATTTAAAATAATTCACCTGACGAAAGGTTATCGGTTGACATCACTCATGAAATCGCATAAATCGTCCGCCAATCCTTATGCAACCAATTCATCTCGCTTGGGTTGATTACACCATTCTCATCGCCTATGTCGCGTTCGTTTTGGGAATTGGTTGGGCGCTGGCACGCTACATGAAAACCTCGTCGGACTTTCTCACGTCCGCGCGCTCGATTCCGACGTGGGTGACCGGCCTGGCGTTCATTTCCGCCAACCTCGGAGCGCTGGAACTGGTCGGCATGGCCGCCAGCGGCGCGAAATATGGCATTGCCACCGCGCACTTCTACTGGGTCGGGGCCATCCCCGCGATGATTTTCCTCGCCGTGTTTATGATGCCGTTTTACTACGGCTCCAAGGCGCGGTCCGTGCCGGAGTATCTGCAGATGCGGTTTAATAAACCGGTGATGGGATTGAACGCCATTGGCTTCGCCGTCATGACGGTGTTCGCCTCCGGCATTTCCATGAACGCGCTGGCGAAAATGCTGGCCAATTTGTTACCCTGGCAACTTAGTTTGAATTTAGGTTTTGCCCACCTTGTCAGCTATGATGTTTATTTGTGGATTTGCTCCGGCGTCGTGCTGATTTACGTTTTAAAAGGCGGATTGACCTCGGCCATTTACACCGAGGTGCTGCAATTCTTCATGATCGTGCTCGGTTTCGCGCCCGTGGTTTATCTCGCCTTGAAAGACGTCGGCGGCTGGACCGCGATGACCGACAAACTCCACGCCGTCGCTCAAAATCCAATGGCACTGGATTTGAACACCAGGGCGTTCGCGCCGGACGCCTGGACGAGCGCGTGGAAGCCGCTCCTGGGAGGATATGACGCCAATCCGATGGGCGTGAACGTATTTGCCATCGTCTTCGGTCTCGGTTTCGTCCTTTCGTTCGGATACTGGTGCACCAACTTCCTTGTCGTCCAGCGCGCCATGGCCGCCAAAAACATGACCGCCGCGCGCAACACCCCCATCGTCGCCGCCCTTCCAAAGATGCTCTTTCCCGCGCTGGTCATCCTGCCGGGCATGCTGGCGGTGGCTTTGACGGCGATGCCGGATAAAAACTACCGCATCCCGCCGCCCATCATCGCGCCGGAGAATTATGCCAGGGCCGTGGACGTCATCAAAAACACCAATCAGCCGAATCCCGCCGCCGAAATCAAGGACGTCGGCGACGCGCTCGGACAAAAAGTGAATGCGGACAAAATCACCGCGCTCATCGCCGCCAACGCCACGACGAAACTTTCCGATGATCAAATCAAGGAGGGCGTTTACAACGCTGTGGCCGCTTACGACTACGACAGCGTCATCTTCTCGCTCGTGAAAAAGTATTGTCCGGCCGGCCTGCTGGGCCTGGCGCTCACCGCCCTGCTGGCCTCGTTCATGTCCGGCATGGCGGGAAATGTCACCGCCTTCAACACCGTCTGGACTTACAACCTCTACCAGGCCTTCTTTGTCCCGAATAAAAGTGACGGGCATTATTTCTGGATGGGCAAATTCATCACGGTCGTTGGCATTGGCTTGAGCATCCTCTGCGCTTACTTCGCCCGGCAATACAACAATGCGATGGACATCATTCAACTGGTGTTCGGCTTCGTGAACGCGCCGGTGTTCGCGACGTTCCTGCTGGGCATGTTCTGGAAACGCACCACCAGCATCGCCGCCTTTTGCGGCCTGTTCGGCGGCATCGCCGGCTCAACGGTCTTCCACGCGCTGACGATTGCAATGGGCAACGTGCCGGGTGTGAAAGGTGCCTATCTTTGGCGTATCCTTGGCCATGAGGTTCCTAAAAGCTGTATATTCCCCAGCGAAATGGCACAGAATTTCTGGTTGGCCACCTTTGCCTTCTGTGTCTGTTTCGGGTTGACGCTGGTGATTTCGCTCGCCACCCGGCGCACCCGGAGCGACGAGCAGTTGAAAGGCCTCGTCTATTCACTTACGCCAAAAATCGTGGACCACAACGTGCCGGTCTGGCAGCGGCCCGCGGTCGTCGGCACCGTGCTGCTCGCCGCCTGCGTCGTTCTGAACTTTATTTTCTGGTGAACCCAAAAACCTCAAACTGAGAGAAACCATTATGGGACTCGATATCCGCTGGCCAATCGGCCTCATGTTTACGTTCATCGGCGTGCTGCTGACCGGCTACGGCGCGGTCAACCGCGCCGCGTCCGTCACCAACATTGATGGGCAGGAAATCGACATCAACCTTTGGTGGGGCGTCGTTCTGCTCGTGTTTGGTGTGCTGATGCTGCTGGGCGCCATCCGGGGCAGAAAAAACCCGCCGTCGGCCTGAAAACCATTGATTTTCGCTTCGCCGGCAGGTTACACTGACCGGCGTTTTTTATTTATTCATGACACTCCCGGAACTTGCCACCTACGTTTCACAACAATTTGCCAAAACCTACGGCCGCCCGCCGCGTTGGATCGCCGCCGCCCCCGGCCGCGTCAATGTCATCGGCGAACACACCGATTACAACGACGGGTTCGTGCTGCCCATGGCCATCGAACGCTACACCCTCCTGGCCGCCGATAAACCCGCCGGTGGCCGGAAGACCATTCAAATCCGTGACACGGCCGAAGGCGTTGAACCGGCCACGATTGACCTGGCCGTTCCCGTCAAACCCGGCGCGCCAAGGTGGTCGAACTACTCGCGCGGTGTCCTTGCCGGTTGTCTGGCGCGCGGCATCAATCCCGGCGGGCTCGATGTGCTGTTGCATTCCACCGTGCCACTGGGCGGCGGACTTTCCAGCAGCGCCGCGCTCGAAGTTGGCACCGCGACCCTGTTTGAAGCCGTCACCGGCAAAAAACTGGATCCCGTCGAAAAGGCCCTGCTCTGCCAGACGGCGGAACATGAGTTTGCCGGCGTGCCGTGCGGCATCATGGACCAGTTCATTTCCGTGATGGGCCGGGAAAATCATCTGCTGCTCCTCGATTGCCGCTCGCGCCAGACCGAGCTGGTGCCGATGAACGACCCGTCGGTTGCACTGCTCATCATCAACACCAATGTCAGGCACGAACTGGGCAGTGGTGAATACGCCAAACGCCGCACCCAATGCGAAGCCGCAGCGAAAATTCTCGGCGTGTCGTCGTTGCGTGACGCGGATCCCAATTCACTGGAGAACGCAAAAAACAAAATGGACGAGGTGGTTTACCGCCGCGCGCGGCACGTGATTGGCGAAATCGAGCGCACGTTGCACGCCGCCGAGGGAATTCGGGCCTCCAACTGGCCAACGGTGGGTAATTTGATGTATGCGAGCCACGCCTCATTGCGTGACGATTACGAGGTAAGTTGCCGGGAGCTGGACGCGGTCGTCGAGCTGGCGGAAGCCATCGGTGTGAAGGGTGGCGTTTACGGCTGCCGCATGACCGGCGGCGGGTTTGGCGGCTGCACAGTCGCCCTGGTAAAAGCCGGCGCCGTCGAAACCATTTCAAAAACCGTTGCCACCGGCTACAAAGCCAAAACCGGCATTGATGCCACCATTTTCAGTTCGCGTCCGGCGTCCGGCGCCGTGGTGATCAAAAGCTAGTCCCCCAAACACGTTCCCACGCGCCGCGCGGTTTCCACCCAGGGATGGTCAGGCGAAACAATCTTGCGTTTGCCGGCAACCTTTTCCAGAGGCACCGGCTCCGTCCGGTCCCCGCGAGCGGCCACCATCACACCAAAGACGCCTTCATTGATCAAATCCGCACACGCACTGCCCAACCGCGTGGCCAACAGCCGATCGGCCGGCGACGGCGTGCCGCCGCGTTGCACGTAGCCGAGGATGGTCACGCGTGATTCGAGGTGCGTGAGGTCTTCCAGTTGCCGGGCCAGCCGCAACGTGTTTCCGGTATGACGCGCTTCGAGGGCGGCGAGTTCGTTCTTCGCCTCTTTTTTGTCGTGCAAGGTGCGGGCGCGTTCGCGTTTGCCTTCGGCGGATTTGAACGCGCGCGCGTCGTCAATGCTCATCGCGCCTTCGGCGACGGCCACAATGCTGAAATTCGTCCCATGCCGGCTGCGCCGCTTGATGGCATCGGCGATTTTCTGAACGTCGTAGGGAATCTCCGGAATTAAAATCACGTCCGCACCACCCGCGACGCCGGCACCCAAGGTCAGCCAGCCCGCGCGATGCCCCATGATTTCGGCCACCACGATGCGATGATGACTGTGCGCCGTGCTGTGCAACCGGTCAATTGCCTCGGTCGCAATGTCCAGCGCCGTGGCAAAGCCAAAGGTGGAATCCGTCAGCACGACGTCGTTATCAATTGTCTTGGGCAGGGTGATGACATTGAGTCCGGCCTTGGCCAGATACAGCGCGTTCTTTTGCGTGCCGCCGCCCCCGAGACACACCAGCGCGCCGAGCTCGTATTTTTTGTAATTTTCAACGATGACGTCCGTCATGTCGCGCGTGCGCCCGTCAATCAACATCCGGTGCGGTTTGTCGCGGCTCGTGCCGAGAATGGTGCCGCCGACGGTGAGAATTCCGGAGAGCGCGGCCTTGTCGAGTTTCAACCGCCGGTCTTCCACCAGCCCCCGAAAGCCGTCGCGGAAACCGATGATTTCCATGCCGTAAAAGCCGAGCGCGGTCTTGCCCACACCCCGGATGGCGGCGTTCAAGGCGGGGCTGTCGCCGCCCGAGGTCAGTATCCCGATACGTTTGGTTTTGGCCATGGCCGTTGCGAAATTAACAATGTGTGGTTGTCTGTCGAGAGGAAGTTCTGATTTTTTTCAAAATCGGAAAGTGACACCGGCGGCAGGTATTCGCCCACCCGCTCCCGTTTCCACCACGCGCCGGAGGCGTGCCGTTCGGCAAAACTGGTAAATTGATAGTCGTAAAGCCCGGCGCGAAGGTAGCGCGGCGGGTGATCCGGAAACGGATTTTTGGCCAGCAACGCCGCCACCTCCGGTGAACCTTGCAGCAGGCGCAGGCAGAAATTTACAAACCACGGGTTCTCCCGGTAATCGCCCAGCGCCGCGAACCACATCTGCCAGTCCAGGCGCGGCTGGTGCGGCGCGACAAAGGCCGGACGCCGGTCCACGTCACCGGGTTTGTTTTTGAATTCATACGGCCGCCAGTTCATGCCGTCATCGCTACCTTCCACGACGATCTCGCGCCGTTCGGTGGTCATCACGGCGAACAAACCGTACCCGTTGAATGTCCGAAAAGGTTCGAGCCAGGCATCCGCTACGGCCACCGGATACAGCCAGACCGGCCGGGCGCCGAACGTCAGGCTGATCTGAAACAGGTAAAGGATCGTCACCACCATCGCGAGCGGAACGGTGATGAAACGCGGCCAGCGCCGGGACCGGTTGAAGGTTGAAGGTTGAGGGTTGAAGGCAAACAAACGCCGGAGTTTTAACGGCACAACCTTCTTCAATACGAAATCATCCAGCAGCAACAGGCATAATGCCAGCGTGAGCCAGTTGAAAAAGGTGTAATTGCCGGTCAACAGGATCAGGATTTGGAGAAACGCGATGGCTGCCCCGCCGCAAAACCGCAGTCGCCGTGGCATAAAGATCAGGAACGGCGCACCCAGTTCAATCGCGAACATCCCGGCACAGGACGCCTTTTGAAACCACAATGGCAGTTGCTGCGCGTACCAGCCAATCCACGTCGGCAGCGGCTGCGTTTGATAGTGAAAAGTCAGCGCGGTAAGGTTGCGCCAATTCGGGTCGCCGCTGAACAGCTTCACACAGCCGGATGAAAATATCAGTTTGAACAGCAATAATCGCAGCAGCCACAACACGATGCGGGAAGGTGGCGCTTCTTGAGCCGGAGCGCCGGCATCTTGCCGGCCAGATCCAACAACTCCACGCCGGCAAGATGCCAGCGCTCCCAGGAAACAGCGCGGCAGCCATTGCCACGGCGCCAGAAAGATCGCGAGAAAGCCGGCTTCGAGCAGCAGGTTGTCCCATTGGAAACCGAGAAAATCGCGCCCAACGGTCGCGAGCGAAAGATACAACAGCCACAGCAAGGTGAGACATGGCACGGGTGCAACGCCAACCATCAAAAGGACCGCCAGCCCCACGCCGGCCGCGCATTGAAAACCAAGAAAGCCATCGGATGAATCGAACCAGCAGAACGTGGGTATTAAACGAAACCGGTCCGGGCCGATCCCCTCCAAGTCGCATTGCTGCCGCGCCGCCGCCACATACTGGTCGGTCGGCAAAATACCGTCGTGACCGATCAGGCCGTCGATTTGCGTCCACAACGAAACGAACGCCATCAGGTAAATTACGGCCAGCGCACGCAGAAAAATCCAGCGCGTGAGAACTTGCGCCGGCGGTTCGACGTGCCGTCCCCAAAACCAGCGCGTCAGGAGGGAGAAAAAAGCCCGATGGGTCGCGACCTGGCGGTAAGCCCATTCCGTGATGTTCGCAAGGAACGGCGAGTCTTGGTAAAGGCGCAACGGCCATTGACGATGGGAACTGTGCGCCAGCGTGCGAAACACCGCTTCGGCGCCGGAATAAACCGTACCGTCGGATTCGACAAGCTGGACGGCGGTATCAAACTGTTCGCGGGGAATTTCAGGAAACTGCGCCGGGATGCCTGGATCCTGCGCCGGCAGAAAGTCCACGCTCTGGCCGGTCATCTGTTGCCACCGGCGGATCCAGATCGTGCAGAAATTGCAGTCGCCGTCATAAACCATCAACGGTTTCGCCGGCGGCGTGGCCACGTGCAGGACGGACTTCACCCGGCAGAAAAGGCGCTCCGGGCTGGAAAAGTCAAGACCCGCGTGTCATGCTGGTGCGGAGAGTGAGCCATGAAAATTGCCATTGGGTCAGATCACGCCGGATTCAGGTACAAGGAAAAAATCAAGGAACTGCTGCAGAACCTCGGACATGACGTCACGGATTTCGGAACGCATTCGGAGGAACTGGTAGATTATCCCCTGTTCATCCGGCCCGTGGCGGAAGGCGTCGCGCGGGGCGAATTCGAACGCGGCATCGTGCTGGGTGGTTCCGGCAACGGCGAAGCCATCACCGCCAACCGCGTCAAGGGCGTCCGTTGCGCCCTATGCTGGAACGTGGAGTCTGCCCGTCTCGGTCGCCTGCACAACAACGCCAATGTCATTTCCATCGGCGAACGAATGGTCAGTCTTGAAATGGCGCTCGAAATTGTCCGGGTGTGGCTGGAAACGCCATTCCAAGGCGGCCGGCATCAACATCGGATTGACTTGATTGACGCCGCGTAGTTGTAGCGTCGGTATATGACCGGCGCCGATTTGGTGGGGCGAGGCTACTGACGAGCCGTCGCTGCCCTGCTTTGACCGTTAGCCGGCTCGCGAATACGCTCGCCCCACCAATTGACGCTGGCATTCCAAAGCCTTACGCTGTCGGCAGCTTTATGAGTGAATTGCAAAATTCCTTGCTCGAATTGATCCGGCGCACCTCGGCGGAAATTCCCGACGACGTCAACCAATCCATCCTCGCATCCCTGGAACAGGAAAAAAAAGGCACGATTGCCGAAAGCGCACTGAAAATCATCGACCAGAACATCCAGCTTGCCAAACGCAAGTCGCAGCCCATCTGCCAGGACACCGGCAGCATCCTCTTTTACGTGGATTGTCCGGTCGGTTTCGACCCGATCGCGTTTGAGGAAACGGCGAAGGAAGCCGTGAAACTGGCGACCAAAAAAGGATTTCTCCGCCAGAACTCGGTGGATTCGCTCACCGGAGTGAACGACGGTACCAACGTCGGCCCCGGCGCGCCGGCATTTCATTTCCATCAGCATCGTTCACCGGAAGTCAGCGTGCGGCTGGTGCTCAAGGGCGGCGGCTGCGAAAACGTTGGCGCGCAATACTCGTTGCCGAATGAGAAGCTTCAGGCCAATCGCGACCTCGACGGGTGCCGCAAGGCGATTCTCGACGCGGTGTTGCAGGCGCAGGGCAAGGGCTGCGGCCCGGGCATCCTCGGCGTGTGCATCGGCGGTGACCGGGCGACCGGTTACGAACTGAGCAAGACGCAGTTCCTGCGGTTGATTCCCGACCGCAATCCGAATCCCGAACTGGACAAGCTGGAGCAGGACATTTTGAAGACAGCGAACGAACTCGGCATCGGCCCGATGGGTTTCGGCGGCAAGACCACGCTATTGGGCGTGAAGATATGCGCGGCGAACCGTCTGCCTGCTTCCTATTTCGTCAGCATCAGCTACATGTGCTGGGCCTACCGCCGCCAGGGCGTGACGCTGGATGCGGAGGGGAAAATTGGGAAGTGGTTGTATTGAATAATCGAGAATCTCGTCAAGCAGAAGTTAAACCGATGAACGATGAAGCTCCAATAGCATTTCCTAAAAGCGCCGAAGCGGTGGCGGCGACGCTGACCGAGTTGTTTCGCCATCAGGGAAATCATTCAGCTTGTGAGGTTCTAGAAAACGCCAAACCAAGAATTGAGGAGACGGGTTACGACAACTGGGATAGCGGGCAGTATCTTTTCACCCTGTTCTTGGATTTGCCATTGAAAGTGTTCGCACCCATTGAGCCGGACGTGTCGCAAATGGAGAAGGCCATTGCTGGGAAGCTCCCCTCTGTTTTGCGCAACACTGGCAATACGTTGCTGCGCGAAGTTGCAATCAGTCTTATCTTGGAACAACCTCCAAAAGCCGTTGACCCAAAGATAGCTCCTGTTGATGTCGAGCATTTGTGGCTGCCGGGCATGCTGCGACTATTTCTCAGCCACGTCTCCACCCACAAGGTTGCGGTGTCCAAGCTGAAGTGGGAGTTTCGAAAGTTTGGTGTTTCATCGTTCGTTGCGCACGAAGACATCGAGCCGAATCTTGAGTGGCAGCGTGAAATCGAACTCGCACTACGCTCCATGCACGCCTTTGTCGCATTGCTCACGCCTGATTTCCATGAAAGCAAGTGGACTGACCAGGAAGTGGGCTTCGCAATCGGCAAAGGCGTGCTAGTAATTCCTGTCAGGCTTGGCCTAGACCCTTACGGCTTCATCGGCAAACTGCAAGGTTCGCCGGGCAAGCTCGACGCACACGACGCGCTTGCCGCCGACGTGGTGGATTTGTTGCTGAAGAACAAAACGACCGCAGGCACGATGCGAGAAGCGCTGGTTGTAGGTTTGGAAAAAGCACCTTCATTCGCAGCTTCCAAGGCCATTGCTGGAAAGATTGAAGGCCTCAAGTTCTTCACCTCGGAGCAACTCACGCGGATGGAAGCCGCGTGCAAAAAAAATGAGCAAGTAGAGAGCTCGTTCAACGTACCTGAACGGATTCAAAGAGTCATCCAACGGTTTAAGCCAGCGGTGGCCGACGAACCACGGTTCTAGTTTAGATGTTGTTATGATTAAACTTTCATTCCCATTTTCCGAAGAAAAAATCCGGGCACTGAAAGTCGGCGATGAGGTGCTGATTTCCGGCGTCGTGTTCACCGGGCGCGACGCGGTCCACAAATACTTGCACGAGGGCGGCAAGCTGCCGCCGGGCGTGAACCTGCGCGACGGCATCCTTTATCATTGCGGCCCGGTCGTGATGAAACAGGACGACGGTACCTGGAAAGCCACTGCCGCCGGCCCAACGACGTCCATTCGCGAAGAACCGTATCAGGCGCAAATCATCAAGGACTTCGGCATTCGTGGTGTCATCGGCAAGGGTGGCATGGGCGACAAGACGCTCGCAGCGTGCAAGGACTTTGGCTGCGTCTATCTGCACGCGGTTGGCGGCGCGGCACAGGTGCTGGCCGACTGCATCAAGAAGGTGCGCAACGTTTATATGATGAAAGAATTTGGCGCGCCGGAAGCCATCTGGGAATTTGAAGTCGAAAACTTCCCCGCCGTGGTGACCATGGACGCGCACGGCAATTCGCTGCACAAGGAAGTGTTTGCGAAGAGCCAGGCGGAACTGGCGAAAAGAATTTAATTAAACCGCAAAATACACGAAATACGCGAAAAAAAATTATCCTGTTAGCGTATTTCGCGGTTAATGTGCGTATCGGCCCTTTTCAGCCACGATACGTTCAACCTCAGCCTTGGGATAATGTCCCAAATTGACCAGCAATCCGAGTTTCAGTCCCGTCGCTGTCAGATAATTCTGTACTTGCGCCCGATGTTCATCAGTCAGCTCGGTCACAGCTTTCAGTTCCAACATGATCTTGTCGTAACAGACAAAATCCGGCACATATTTTGAACGCAGCGGACAACCCTTGTATTCGAGTGCCAGCGGCTTCTGAGGCACAAACGGAATTCCTTGCAGGCGTAATTCAATCTCCATGCATTCCTGATACACCGGTTCAAGGAAACCACAGGCTTTCTCACGATAAACTTCAAAACACGCTCCAACGATCTTATAACTTTCCTCTTTGAATAATAATTCAGTTTTCATGGGGAAAAGAATAACTGAACCGCCAAACACAAAAAATACGAAACGTTAATTTGCCGGGAAGCCGTTTAAACCGCTAAATACACGAAAAAGTTTTAAATCCTGTTAGCGTATTTCGCGCATTTCGCGGTTAATTCAAAAGCCGTAAAAAGATTAACCTCGGCACAGGTTTTTTTGCCCATGCCGAGGTTTGGGTAGAAATAGTTGGCCGTTTTACTTTTTTTCCGGCTCGGCCATTTCCTGGTCGCGCTCTTCCATGGCGGCCTTGCGGGACAGGCGCACCCTGCCCTTTTCATCCACGCCCAGGCATTTGACCCAGATTTCATCGCCCATTTTGACGATGTCCTCGGTCTTCTTGACGCGGAAATTGGCCAGTTCGCTGATGTGCACGAGGCCGTCCTTACCCGGCAGGAATTCCACGAACGCGCCGAATTCCTTGATGGTGACGACCTTGCCGCGATAAACCTTGCCCACCTCGGCCTCGGCGGTCATCCCTGTGATGGCGTCGAGGGCAATCTTCATGCCTTCGGGCGACACCGAGAAGATGTTTACCGTACCATCGTCCTCGATGTCGATTTCGCAGCCGGATTCCTCGACCAGCTTCTTGATGTTCTTGCCACCGGGTCCGATGAGCGCGCCAATCTTCTCCGGATTGATCTTGACGGTCTGGATGCGCGGCGCGTACTTGCTGATTTCCTTGCGCGGCTCGGCCAGGGTCTTGGCCATTTCACCGAGAATGAACAACCGGGCGACGCGCGCGTTCTCAACGGCCTCAGCCATCATGGTGTGCGGGATGCCCTTCAGCTTCAGGTCGAGTTGGAAACCGGTGATGCCCTTTTCCGTGCCGGCGATCTTGCAATCCATGTCGCAATACGCGTCTTCCCAGCCGATGATGTCGGTGAGGAGTTTGTACTTTGCGATTTTATGGTCGGGGCCGTAGGCGGTGCAAATGCCGATGCTGATGCCGGCGACCGGCCGGATCATCGGCACGCCCGCGTCCATCAACGCCAAAGTGCCGCCGCACACGCTCGCCATGGAGGTCGAGCCGTTCGATTCCATGATCTCGCTCGTGACGCGGATGGAATACGGATAATTTTCGACGGGTATCATCGGTTCGATGGAACGTTCGGCCAGGGCGCCGTGGCCGATCTCGCGGCGGCCCGGGCCGGCAATGCGGCCGGTTTCGCCGACGGAGAAATTCGGGAAATTGTAGTGCAGGATGAATTTCTTTTCGTTCTCGCCCCCGGTGTAGGAGTCAAATTCCTGCACATCGTCACCGGTGCCGAGCGTGGCGAGCGTCACCGCCTGGGTTTCGCCGCGACAGAAAAGGGCCGAACCATGCGCGCGCGGCAGGATGCCGACCTCGCTGGAAATCGGGCGCACCACGTCAAAGCCGCGGCCATCCAGGCGCTTGCCGTTTTCCAAAATCAAAGTCCGAACGGCCTCCTTTTGAATGTAATAAAAGGCGTCCTTGATGACAAAATCGGTCACCTTTTCTTCGCCGAACTTTTCAACGAGTTTTGCGCCCACCTCGTCCTGAATCGCCTTGCACGCGTCCTCGCGCGCCAGTTTGCCGGGCGTCAACAGGGCGGGTACAAAACGGTCGCCGGCAAGTTTTTTTGCCTCCTCGAGGATTTCGTCGGGAACAACCGTGAGCTTGATTTCACGTTTCTTCTTGCCTGCTTTCGCGACCAGTTCCTTCTGGGCGGCGATCAGCGGCTGGCAGCTTTCCTGGCCGAACTTCAACGCGGCATTGAAATCGGCCTCGCTGATTTCCTTCGCCGAACCTTCGTACATCACAATGTCGGTTTCGTTGCCGACATAAACGAGGTCGAGATCGCTTTCCTTCATCTCGGCATGGGTCGGATTGGCGACAAACTTGCCTTGAACGCGGCCGACCCGCACCGCACCGAGCGGCCCGGCCCATGGGATGTCACTTACCATGAGCGCTGCAGAGGCGCCGACGATGCTCAGAATGTCAGGGTCGTTTTCACCATCCGCGCTCAGCACAATGCTCTGGACCTGGACCTCGTTATACATCCCCTTGGGAAAAAGCGGGCGAATCGGCCGGTCGGTCAGGCGCGAGGTGAGAATTTCCTTTTCGGTCGGACGGCCTTCACGCTTGAAGTAACCGCCGGGGAATTTTCCCGCGGCGGCCGCCTTCTCGCGGTAGTCCACGGTCAGGGGGAAGAATTCCTGGCCCGCCTTGGCCTTGGTCGCGGCGACCGCAGCCACCACGACGATGGTTTCTCCGAGCTGGACGGTAACGGCGCCGTCGGCCTGTTTGGCCAGTTTTCCGGTTTCAATGACGATCTGTTTATCGCCCACCTGGGCAACGATTTTTTCTGACATGTCTAACTTTCCCGTCACCGCCGGAGGAACTTCAGTGAATCCCGAAACAATCGGGACTGAATGAAATTTCCCGGAGTGACGTTTTATTCTTACGCGAGGTTTTTTTTGGTTGGGGAATCGGGCCGTTCGCGTTTCCCGGCTCAAATCCAAAAGCGGAAGGCAGCTTGCAGCAAAAGGCCTAAGCCGCGCCGCCGCAAATTAGTGGCGCAGTTTCAACTTCTTGGTGACGGTTTGATAGCGCTTCCGGTCCGTGCTTTCCAAATAATCCAGCAGCCGGCGGCGCTGGCCGACCATCACCAGCAAACCACGGCGCGAGCTATGGTCCTTTTTGTTGGTCTGCAAATGCTCGGTCAAGTGATTAATCCGTTCGGTCAACAGCGCAATCTGCACGTCCGCCGAACCCGTGTCCTGCGCGTGCAATTTAAATTGTTCAATCGTTTTCGCCTTCGCTTCCATAATCAATAAGAGTGGCGGAGTGTAGCCAACCGTTACCCTGATGTAAAGCGCTTTAACGGATTCCTGTTGCACCCGGGACAAAGTGAATATTCCCGGGTTGCACAGCGTGAACCAATTCATCATGATGGGCTTGTGCAGTATTTGAAAAATTTTTACCGGCTGGCCATTGCCGCCCTGTTGCTACTGGCACCGGTCCTCAAGGTTTGGTCCCAGGCGGGCACGAATGACCTGGTCATTTACGACGACGGCATGGAGAATGGATTCGAGGATTGGAGCTGGGCGACGCGGAATATACTCAATACCGATCCAATTCACTCTGGAAGCGTTTCCGTGAGTGTGACGGCCAAAACCTGGGAGGGCCTTTATTTCTGGCATCGCCCCATGAGCACCGCCGGTTACGAGAGCGTGAGTTTCTGGGCGAACGGCGGCGAACACGGCTTGCAGCTTCTGAGGATCCGGGGCATGCTAAGCGGCAAGGAAGTGCTTGGAGATAACGTGCCGGTGCTGCCCCCCAACCGCTGGCGGCAGTATAAGGTTTCACTCTCGGACATCGGTGTCGCCGACAAGACCAACTTTACCGGCATCGAAATCGTTCTGGCCGGCGAAGTCACGAACACATTTTATGTGGATGACGTCCAATTGGACGCCAAGGTGCAGCCGGTGGCGGCAAGAGCAGTGAAGCCAGCGTCTCCGGCTCAACTGCCGCCACTTCCGGCAATGGCAAAAGCGGCACCACCCGAACCAGCCACGACGCCGGTTATACAAACTCCGGAGCGTTCAATCTGGTGGATCCTGGGCTCACTGATGATAATCATCTCCCTGCTGGCTTGCCTGGTCCTCCTGTTTTGGCGGCGGGATCGGGTTGATTCACCCGCCGCCAGTTCCACGGCCATGTTGCCATCGCCGGGCAATGGCGACGAGGACCCGGCAGCTGCGGAAGAGTGGAGGCAGCGTGCGCTCACGGCTGAGGCGATGGCGGGCAAGCAGGGCCAGATGCTTCGCGAGCAGATCATGCCCGAACTGACCGAATTTGCGAAGCAAAGCCTGGTTCAGGGTCTGTACACCCAACGGAATGCCCTGCTGGAAACGCAGCAAAAGGCCGCGCAAGCCATGATGGAACTCGAAGCCCGGCTTGCCGCCCTGCAACTGCCGTTGCAGGAACGCATCCGCGCCTACGAAAAGCGCGTCGCTGAACTTGAGAAAGAGGTCGAATCCCAGCGCGAAGAGGTGCGCGAGCTGGCCAAGGCGACATTGATGCTGGTCCGCAAGAAGCTTGATGACGAACGCGAGCGCGAGCGCGAACAGCCCCCCAGCCGTTTCAATTGATCGGCCGCCAACACAGTTTTCAGACTTTCACCACGGTATGATACATCAGTCACTGGTTGCGGCTAAAAAGGCGCCCAACATCCGTCAGACGCCCTGCATCAACTGATTTCCATGGCGTTCAGGCGATCACGGCCTTGCCTTTGCGTGCAAACGTGCCGCGTACGGCCAATGGAACAAAAGGAGACCGAGCAACGCATACGATGATGGCTCCGGAACGGCGTCGGCCGCGACCTGAGCGTTAACTTGACTCCTTGGCCGTCAAACAACAGCTATCATCAGGGTTGAACAAAAAGGGCGTCCAACTTTCGTCGGACGCTCTGTGTAATTGATTTCGCTCGCGCTTAGGCCAGTAACGGATTTTCCGCGGCCACCACCGCCGCCGGCTCCTCCGGCTCGGGTTCGTCGCTGACTTCAACCAACATCTTGAGATGCACCTTGCGGTGGTGGTCAAAGCCGGTGCCCGCCGGAATGATGTGACCCATGATGACATTTTCCTTGAAACCGCGCAGGCTGTCGATCTTGGACCGCGTGGCGGCCTCGGTCAGGACGCGGGTCGTGTCCTGGAAGGACGCGGCGCTGAGGAAGCTGTCGGTTTCCAGCGACGCCTTGGTGATGCCCAGCAACACCGGCGAGGCCTCGGCCGGCTTCCCGCCCATCTTGTCCACTCGCTCGTTCTCTTCCTCGAAGTCGAGCTTGTCAATCTGTTCGCCCCACAGGAACGAGGTGTCACCGGGTTCGGTGATGCGCACCTTGCGGAGCATCTGGCGCACAATGATTTCAATGTGCTTGTCATTGATGGTGACGCCCTGGAGGCGATAGACCTCCTGCACTTCGCTGACGAGGTGTTCCTGCAATTCCTGCGGGCCGCAAACCTCGAGGATATCGTGCGGGTCCATCGGGCCTTCGGTCAATTGCTGGCCCTTTTTCACCATGTCGCCCTTGAAGACGATGACGTGTTTGCCGATCGGAATGAGGTGTTCCTCCTCCGCCTTGGTCTGTGTGTCTTGGATGACAATGCAACGCTTGCCGCGCACGCTGGCGCCAAAGTCCACCAGGCCTTCAATCTTGGAGATTTCCGACGCGTCTTTCGAGCGGCGGGCCTCGAACAATTCGGCCACGCGCGGCAGACCACCGGTAATGTCCTTGGTCTTGGCCATCTTGCGCGGCGTCTTGGCCATCAACGTGCCGGGGAAAATGTCGCTGCGTTCCTTCACGACAATGTGCGCGCCGGAAGGAATCGGATAATTCGCCACCACCTCGTCATCCGCGCCGCTGATGATGATTTGCGGGTGCAAATCCTCCTTGTGCTCGATGACGACCATGGCTTCCTGGCCGGTGGTTTCGTCCATCTCCTGCTTCATCGTGACACCTTCGATGATGTCATGGAATTTCACCTTGCCAGCCTTCTCCGAGAGAATCGGGACGTTGTAGGGATCCCACTGCACGAAGGTTTCACCCTTCTTCACCTGGCCGCCGTCCGGCACGGAAATGACCGAGCCGACCACAATGTTGTGGTTTTCCAGTTCGCGACCGTCGCCGGCGAGAATGGAAACCGAGCCGTTTTTGTTCAGCACGATGTTATTGCCGTCTTCGAGCCGTACCAGGCGCAGTTCGTTGTATCGGACCGTGCCTTCGAACTTCGCCTTGATTTGCGGAATTTTGAACACACCGGCCGCCGTGCCACCGATGTGGAACGTCCGCATGGTGAGCTGCGTGCCCGGCTCGCCGATGGATTGCGCGGCGATGATGCCAACGGCCTCGCCGAGTTTCACCAGGCCGCCGGTCGCGAGATTGCGGCCGTAGCAGTTGATGCACACGCCCTTCTTGCTTTCACAGGTCAGCACCGAGCGGATGCGCAGGCGTTCAATGCCCGCGGCTTCAATGCGCTTGGCCTTTTCCTCGTCAATCTCCTCGTTGGCGCGAATGAGAAATTCCTTCGGGTTCGTTGGATTCACCGTGTCGTCGCAGGCGAACCGGCCGATCAGGCGGTCGCCCAACCGGACCACTTCGTCCTCTCCTTCGTACACCGCCGTGACCCAAATGCCGTTTGACGTGCCGCAATCCTGTTCCTGGATGATGACGTCCTGCGCCACGTCCACCAGCTTGCGGGTCATGTAACCGGAATCCGCGGTCTTGAGCGCGGTGTCGGCCAGACCCTTGCGGGCGCCGTGCGTGGAGATGAAGTATTCCAGCACCGAGAGGCCTTCGCGGAAGTTCGCGAGAATCGGTTTTTCGATGATGTCGCCGCTGGGCTTGGCCATGAGGCCGCGCAATCCGGCGAGCTGGCGCACCTGCTGCTTGTTGCCGCGCGCGCCGGAATCCACCATCAGGTAAACCGGGTTGTACTCCTTCTTGCCCTGGTTGGCTTCGAGTGTGCGGAACATGACGCCGGAAATCTGGTCGGTGCAATGCGTCCAGATATCCACAATCTTGTTGTAACGTTCGCCCGGCGTGATGACGCCCTTGCGATACTGCTTCTCTACTTCCTTGATCTGTTTCTGGGCGGCGTCGATCTGCTCGTCCCGTTCCTTGGGCACGATCATGTCGTCAATGCCGATGGACACGCCGGACTTGGTCGCCTCGCGAAAGCCCAGTTCCTTGAGTTTGTCGAGCATGGTCACGGTCTTCTCGTGGCCGGCAAACTTGTAACATTTCCAAATGAGATCGCCGAGCTGGCTCTTGCCGGCGGCCTTGTTGTAAAAGCCGAGTTCCGGCGGCCAGATTTCGCTGAAAACCACGCGCCCGACGGTGGTCTCGATGAGTTTCTTGTTCGTGTCGCCGAAAACCGTCTGCCGGCCGATATCCGGATTGGACAGGCGAACACGATCATGCGTCTTCAACGCACCGTCACTATAGGCAAACAACACCTCTTCCTTCGTGCCGAACAGCGACAGTTTGTTCACGTCGGACGGCATGGGCGTGCGCGGCTCGGCGGTGAGATAATAACAACCGAGCGTGATGTCCTGCGTCGGGGTGATAATAGGTTTGCCGGACGACGGACTGAAAATGTTGTTGGTCGCCATCATCAACAGACGCGCCTCCATTTGCGCCTCCACCGATAGCGGCACGTGCACGGCCATCTGGTCGCCGTCGAAGTCCGCATTATACGCGGTGCAGACCAATGGATGAATGCGGATGGCCTCGCCCTCGATCAATTGCGGCTCGAACGCCTGCACGGACAAACGGTGCAGCGTCGGCGCGCGATTGAGCAGCACCGGATGACCCTTGGTCACCTCTTCCAAAACGTCCCAGACTTCCTTCGTCTGGCGCTCGATCATCTTCTTGGCCGAACGCACCGTATGGACGTAGCCGAGTTCCTTCAGGCGGCGGATGATGAACGGTTCGAACAAAACCAACGCCATCTTCTTTGGCAAGCCGCATTGATTGAGTTTGAGTTCGGGTCCAATGACGATGACGGAACGGCCGGAGTAATCCACGCGTTTGCCCAGCAGATTCTGGCGGAACCGTCCGCCCTTGCCTTTGAGCATGTCGCTCAGGGATTTCAACGATCGATTGCCCGCACCGGTCACGGGACGGCCATGACGGCCATTGTCGAACAGCGCGTCCACCGCCTCCTGCAACATGCGTTTTTCGTTGCGGATGATGACTTCGGGCGTCTTGAGCTGGAGCAACGTCTTGAGACGATTGTTCCGGTTGATGACGCGGCGATACAGGTCGTTCAGGTCGGACGTGGCGAACCGGCCGCCTTCGAGCGGCACGAGCGGGCGCAAATCCGGCGGAATCACCGGCAACACTGTCAGAATCATCCATTCCGGACGGCTCTTGGAAATCTGCAGGCCCTGAAGCAGCTTGATCCGCTTCGCGAGTTTCTTGCGGATCTGTTTGCTCTTGGTTTCAGTCATTGCCACCTGCAACTGGTCCACGCCCTTGGCCAGGTCCACCTTGGCCAGCGCATCGCGCACGGCTTCGGCGCCCATTTTGGCCTGAAAGGCGTCCGCGCCGTAGGTCTCACGCGCCTCGCGATATTCATGCTCGTTGAGCAACTGGTTCTGCTTCAATGGCGTGTTGCCCGGATCGATCACCAGGTAATCCTCGTAATAAATCACGCGCTCCAGGTTGCGCGCCGTCATGTCGAGCACCAGGCCGATGCGCGACGGCATGCATTTGAAAAACCAGATATGGCAGACGGGCACGGCCAGTTCAATGTGACCCATGCGTTCGCGCCGGACGCGGGCGAGGGTCACTTCAACGCCGCAACGGTCGCAGACGATGCCGCGGTGCTTGATGCGCTTGTACTTGCCGCACGAGCATTCCCAGTCCTTGACCGGGCCGAAAATGCGTTCGCAGAACAGGCCGCCTTTTTCCGGTTTGAACGTGCGGTAATTGATGGTTTCGGGGTTCTTGACCTCCCCCTTGGACCAGGAACGGATGGCTTCCGGCGACGCGATGGAAATCGCGACGTAGTCCACCTGATTGACCTTGTCCAGCCCGAGCAATTCACGGGCGCTTTCTTTGGTGCTGATCATACGCGTTTGGGTTCAGCGAATATTTTTGGTTACAAATTAAATCGTGGCCAACGTGGTGGCCGCTGTTTCACCGTTGGCGGCATGTTCAACTGGATTGGAATACCCGACCTTGACATCGAGGCCGAGTGATTGCATTTCCTTGACGAGCACGTTGAAGGATTCGGGAATGCCCGCCTCCAGGGCGTTGTCGCCCTTGACAATGCTTTCATAAATGCGCGTGCGGCCCTGCACATCGTCGGACTTGACGGTGAGCAATTCCTGCAAGGTATAGGCCGCGCCATAGGCTTCCATCGCCCACACCTCCATTTCGCCGAAGCGCTGGCCGCCGTACTGCGCCTTGCCGCCCAGCGGTTGCTGGGTGACGAGCGAATACGGTCCCACCGCGCGGGCGTGAATTTTGTCGGCGACCAGATGGCCGAGCTTCATCATGTAAATGTAGCCGACCACGATTTCCTGGTCGAACTGCTCGCCGGTGCGGCCATCAATCAAATGGGTCTTGCCATGCTCCGGCAATTTCGCGTCCTTGAGATAGTTGCGGATGTTCTTTTCCTTGATGCCGTCAAAGACCGGCGTCGCAAACTTCATCCCCAGGATTTTCGCCGCCCAGCCCAGGTGCGTCTCCAGCACCTGACCGACGTTCATGCGTGACGGCACGCCCAGCGGGTTCAATACGATTTCCACCGGCGTTCCGTCCTCCAGGAACGGCATGTCTTCCTCCTTCACGATGCGCGCGACCACGCCCTTGTTGCCGTGGCGTCCGGCCATCTTGTCACCGACGGACAACTTGCGCTTGGAGGAAATGTAAACCTTCACCGATTTGACAATGCCCGCTTCCACGCCCTCGCCCGCCTCGGCGCGCTCCATTTCCTCGTCATACTGCATCTGCAAATCGTCGAACTTCTTTTTGAACTGCCCGATAATTTCATTGATCTTGTTGCGGATGGGCGACGGATCAATTTCGATGCGGTCATAAACCGTCGCCAGTTTGCGCAACAGCGTCTTGGTGATCTTGCGATTGGCCGGGATGATGATTTCGCCGGTCTCGCTGTTGACCACGTCGAGCGGGATTTTTTCACCGAGCAGAATGTTGCTCAACGCCTCCGTCAACTGGTCGCGCAGTTCGTCGGTCTTTTTCTTGTGATCCTCTTCGATTTGCTTCGAGTGACGCCGCTCGTCGCTGGAACTCGTTTTGGCGCGATCGCTGTCCTTTTTGGCCGACACCTTCACGTCCATGACAATGCCGTAGGTGCCGGACGGAACCTTGAGCGACGTGTCCTTCACGTCGGCGGCCTTTTCACCAAAGATGGCGCGCAACAGGCGTTCCTCCGGCGCGAGTTCGGTCTCGGACTTCGGCGTGATTTTTCCGACCAGAATGTCGCCGGGCTTCACCTCCGCGCCGACGCGGATGACGCCGTCGGCGCCAAGATTTTTCAACGCTTCATCGCCCAGGTTGGGAATGTCGCGCGTGATTTCCTCGGGGCCGAGTTTGGTGTCGCGTGCGCTGACCTCGAATTCGTCAATGTGGATGCTCGTGAAGATGTCCTCCTTCACGATTTTTTCACTGATGAGAATGGCGTCCTCGAAGTTGTAGCCGTTCCAGGGCATGAAGGCCACCAACACGTTGCGGCCCAACGCCAGTTCGCCGTCGCGCGTGCAGGGCCCGTCGGCAATGATCTGGCCTTTCTTCACATGCTCGCCCTTGTGCACCAGAATTTTCTGGTTGATGCACGTGGCGGCGTTCGACCGCATGAACTTGCGGACGGGATATACCCAGACGCCATGTTCCGGATCGTGTTTAATCTTCTTTTTCCCCTCGGGCAGCTTGCCGTCCTCGGTGACGATGATCTGGCTGCCGCTGACGGAGGCGACCTTGCCGCTTTCATCGGATACCACCACGGCGCGCGAGTCGCGGGCCACCCGGTCCTCGAGGCCGGTGGCGACCAGCGGCGCCTCGGTCACGAGCAAGGGCACGGCCTGGCGTTGCATGTTCGAACCCATCAACGCCCGGTTCGCATCGTCGTGCTCCAAAAACGGAATCAGTGACGCGGCCACCGAGACCAGTTGCTTGGGCGAAACGTCCATGTAATTCACCCGCGCCGGCTCGACGTCCACGAATTCGCCGCGCGCCCGGCAGACGACGCGGTCGCTGAGGAAGTGGCCCTTGTCGTCAATCAAGGTATTCGCCTGCGCGACGATGAATTGTTCCTCGCGGTCGGCGGTAAGATAGTCAATTTTCTCGGTGACCCGGCCGTTTTCGACCTTGCGATAAGGCGTTTCCAGGAAGCCGAATTCGTTGATGCGCGCAAAGGTGGCCAGTGACGCAATCAAACCGATGTTCGGGCCTTCCGGCGTCTCAATCGGGCAGATGCGGCCGTAGTGCGACGGATGCACGTCGCGGACTTCGAAGCCCGCGCGGTCGCGGCTCAAGCCGCCCGGCCCCAGCGCGCTGAGACGGCGCTTGTGCGTCAATTCCGCCAGCGGATTGATCTGATCCATGAACTGGCTCAACTGCGAGCGGCCGAAGAAATCGCGAATGACCGCCGAAAGCGCCTTGGGATTGATGAGTTTCTGCGGCGTCATGGCCTCGACACTTTGATCGAACAGCGTCATGCGCTCCTTGACCAGGCGTTCGGTGCGGGCGAGCCCGACCCGGCACTGGTTGGCCAGCAACTCGCCGACCGTGCGGATGCGGCGGCTGCCGAGATGGTCAATGTCGTCGAGCGACCCCTCACCCTTTTTAAGGCGGAGCAGATACTTCGTCGCGGCAATCAAATCGTCTTTCGTCAAAATGCGCGACTCTTCCTTGTCCTTGAGGCCAAGCTTCTGGTTGATCTTGTAACGGCCCACCCGGCCCAAATCATAGCGCTTCGGGTCAAAGAACAACCGCTTGAGCAACGCGCGCGAGTTGGCCGCCGTCGGCGGGTCGCCCGGACGCAAACGCCGGTAAATGTCCTTGAGCGCCTCGTCTTCGTTCTTGGCCGGGTCCTTCTTGAGACACTTGATCAAGACACCTTCGTCCACAGAGGTGTCCACGACCTTGATTTTGTTGACGCCCAGTTCGGCGATCTGTTTGACCACCGCCTTGGACAAGGGCTCAAAGGCGCGCGCGACGACCAGGCCTTTTTCCTCATCCACGGCGTCATGAATCAAAACGCGGCTCGAAAGGTCCTCGAGTTTCTCGGCCTCTTTGACCGAGAGTTCCTCGATGTCGTAAAACAACTTGATGATTTCCTCATCCGTCCCCCGTGTCTCACCGCCATCCTTGTCCTTGCCCTTGCCGGTGGCCCCTTCCACGTCCAGAAAGCTCAGCGCGCGGAAAAATGTCGTCGTCAAAAATTTCCGGCGGCGTTTCTTGCGGTCGAGATAAACGTAAAGCAGGTCGCTCGTGTCAAATTGCGCCTCGTACCATGAGCCGCGGTCGGGAATGACGCGGAAGCTGTGCAAAATCTTGCCGTTCGGATGCTGCGTGGCCTCAAAGGCAATGCCCGGCGAACGGTGCAACTGGCTCACCACCACGCGTTCCGCGCCATTGATGACAAACGTGCCCTGCGGGGTCATCAGCGGCAATTCACCCATGAACACCTTTTCCTCCTTGGCGCTCTTGCCTTCCTCCTTGAGCAGGAAGGTGACGTAAAGCGGCGCGCCGTAGGTGAGGCCCTCGCGCAGGCATTCGAGCCAATCCACCTTCGGCTCGCCGATTTCATAGGAATCGTAATCGAGCATGCACTTGCCATCGTAGCTCTCGATGGGAAACACCTCGCGGAAGACCGACTCCAGGCCGGCGTGCTTCTGGCGGCGTTTCGGTGGGGCATCCGCCTGCAGGAATTCCTTGTAGGAATTGGTCTGCAATTCAATCATGTTCGGCGGCACCACGATCTCTTTGATCTTGCCGAAGTTGATTCGTTCTGTAATTCGCGATGGCATTGGGACTTTCCGGTTTGGCCGGCGACCGCGCCGGACCGACGTTTCTCATTCAACGACACAAGGCAGGCGCGCCGCGTTCAACGGCCGGCCTGCCAAACCAAACTGCTGTTTGTTACTGTTCGTAATTTCCAAATCTTCCGCCCGCAAAATTGCGGGAATAAGGCGGCGTCCGACCAACGGGCGCCGCCCAATATAATTCAACTTTACTTGACTTCCACTTTCGCGCCGGCTTCTTCGAGTTTCTTCTTGGCCGCGTCCGAATCCGCCTTGTTGGCGCCTTCGAGCACCGGCTTGGGCGCGCCTTCGACCAGCGCCTTGGCTTCCGCCAGGCCCAGTCCGGCCTTCACTTCGCGGACCGCCTTGATGACGGCAATTTTCTTGTCCGCCGGCAGGGATACGAGGACCACGTCAAACGTGTCCTTGGCCGCAGCCGCCGGAGCGGCGGCGCCGCCAGCCGGAGCCCCGGCCGCCGCCACCGCGACCGGCGCGGCAGCGGAAACGCCCCATTTTTCTTCCAGTTTCTTCACCAAATCGGCGGCTTCAATCACCGTCAACTTGCTCAATTCCTCTACGAGGTTTCCAATGTCAGCCATATTACCTTTCGTTCGTCTCGTCGTCCGCCGCGGCCACGGCGGTTTTCAGTTCACGGCCCGTGAAACCGACGATTTACGTTGTTGTTTCCTGTTTATTTCTCCGACCACCGATTGAGACGGCCGGAAACCACTTTGGCAGGGCCGACCTGCCGGTCGGCCTGGACGCGCGGCAGCGCGTCCCTACCGTTAAAATTCAGCTCTTCGGCGGCTCGGTCGCTTCGGACTTCGCCTTGATGACACGCGCGAGTTGCGACGCGGGCGTGTTGATCAGGACCGCCAATTTGGTCGCCGGCGCATTCAGCAAGCCGAGCAGCGTGGCCCGCAAAACATCCAGGCTCGGCAAATCGGCCAGCGCCTTGATCGCCGCCTCTTCAAGCCGTTGATTGTTCAAATAGCCGAACTTGACCTTCGGCTTGTCAAACTCCGCACTGAAATTTTTCAGCGCCTTCGCCGCGGCGGAAATTTCCTTCCGCCCGGTGACCACGGCCATCTGCCCGCCCAGCGCCCCGTTCAATTCGCCAATGCCGGCCTCTTTGGCCGCAATCTGGAAAATGGAATTTTTCACCACGTGAATTTCCGCGCCCGCCAGCGCCAGGCGCTTCCGCAGTTCAGTCAGGTGGAGAACCTTCAGCCCCCGATAATCCAAGACGATGAAGAACGGTGAGCCGTTCAGCCGCGCCACGTATTCCTTCGTCAAAATTTGTTTTTCAGCACGCATGATTCAAATCCTCGTTAATTGTTTGAAAATTCCCGCACGTCCACCCGCACCGGCGGACTCATCGTCGCCGAAATCGTGCAGGAATGAATATAAGTGCCTTTGACACTGTGCGGCCGCGCCTTGGCCACGGCCTCAATCACCGCGCGCGCGTTTTCCTCAATCTGGTCCGGCGCAAATGACACCTTGCCCACGGGCACGTGCACGTTGCCCGCCTTGTCAATTTTGAACTCAACACGACCCGCCTTGACTTCCTTCACGGCCCTGGCCGTGTCGTCCGTCACCGTGCCGGTTTTCGGATTCGGCATGAGGCCGCGCGGCCCCAGCACCTTGCCGAGCTTGCGGACTTCGATCATCGCTTCCGGCGTGGCAATCGCCACGTCAAAATCCGACCAGCCTTCGTTGCACTTCTTGATCATGTCCTCAAAACCCACATATTCCGCGCCCGCGGCCTTGGCCGCGTCCGCCCCCGCGCCGCTCCGGGCGAACACCAGCACGCGGACGGTCTTGCCGCTGCCGTGCGGCAGCGGGACGGTGCCGCGCACCATCTGGTCGGACTGTTTCGGATCCACCCCAAGACGGAACGCGAGATCAACCGTCTCGTTGAATTTGGCCTTGGGAAATTTGGCGAGGACGCCGACCGCTTCCTTGAGCGGATACGCTTTCCGGGCGTCCAGGACTTCGAGTGCTTTTTTGTATCGTTTGCTTGGCATTTGTCTGGTTGCGGTGCAACCGAGTTCCGCACTGCGGAACTCTCCCGCGGTTTCTAGTTTGGATTAAGTTGGATATTAAGATCAGGAATGCAATCTGTCGAATTCACCGACGGCTTCATCATCTTAATTTTCATCTCAATCGGGTGGTTAAATTATTCGACGACTTCAATACCCATGCTGCGCGCCGTGCCGGCAACGACCCGGAACGCCGCCTCGGGCGAATTCGCGTTCAAATCCTTTGACTTCATCTTGACGATGTCCAAAACCTGTTTGCGCGTCACCTTGCCGACCTTGTCCTTGTTCGGCGTTTTGGAACCGGCCGTGATGCCCGCCGCCTTTTTCAACAGGATCGACGCCGGCGGCGATTTGGTGATGAACGTGAACGACTTGTCCTGATAAACCGTGATGACAACGGGAATCACCAAACCCGCGTCGGCCTTGGTCGCCGCATTAAATTCCTTGCAGAAGCCCATGATGTTGACGCCGTGCTGGCCCAGCGCCGGCCCCACCGGGGGCGCGGGATTCGCCTGCCCTGCCGGAATCTGCAATTTAATCTGTCCTGTGACTTTCTTTGCCATAAAGCGTCTATGCCTTTTCCACCTGCCAGTATTCGAGTTCCACCGGCGTGTTGCGTCCAAAAATGTTCACGGTCACCTTCAACTTGCCGCGTTCCGGATCAATTTCCTCGATGATCCCGCTGAAATTCAGGAACGGCCCGTTGTTGATTTTAATCGTCTCGCCGACTTCAAAATTGACCTTGGGCTTCTCCGTCTCCTCCGACGCCGAAATCTGGGCCTTGATGGACTCGACTTCCTCGGCCGGCGTTGGCGTCGGCGGCTCGCCACCCACAAAACCAATCACTCCCTGCGTTTCCTTGATGAAATACCACGGTTCCTCGATGATGCGGTTGTTTTCATCCAGCAACACCATGTCCACAAACACGTAGCCCGGCCAGAGCTTGCGGCTCGACACGGTCTTCTTCTGATTGCGCACTTCAACGACCTTTTCCATCGGCACCAGGACCTCTTTGACAAAGTCCTGCATCTCGTCGGTCTTGACGCGCTTTTCAATGCTTTCCTTGACCTTCTGCTCCTGGCCCGAAAGCGTATGTATGACAAACCACTGGCTGCGCATGTTGCTCAGAGTTTAAAGAAAATTGCGAAAAAGATCTGGTCCACGGCGTAAACAAAACCGCCGAGCAGGCCAATGCAAATGGCAATTACCATCGTTGAGCCTTTTAATTCATCCCACGTTGGCCACGAGCATTTTTTTAATTCTTCCAATGTCTCCCCGCAATAGTCGGCCAAACGCCGGATTTGTCCCTGCCACCATAAATAGGCAAAGACCGCACCCACCGCCGCCGCCCAGATCAAAATTTTAGTCCAACTGTTCACGTTAAATGTGAGATTAAGAGTACTTTTAAGATTAAAAACAAAGGAGTTCTTCGACGTCCGGTTTCTTAATCGCAATCTTCTTCTTAATCATAATCTTTCCAGTTCTGGCGGAGAGGGAGGGATTCGAACCCCCGTTGGGCTTTCACCCAAAGCGGTTTTCAAGACCGCCGCGATAGACCACTCTGCCACCTCTCCAATGACAGACTGGATTTGTGGATTGATGGATTACGGGATGAATGCCCTCATCCAATCCACCAAACCAATTTATCCAGCAATCCATTCATCCACCCACCCATCCTCTCCGGCTGGCACGGCAGGAGGGACTTGAACCCCCAACCAACGGTTTTGGAGACCGCTACTCTACCAATTGAGCTACTGCCGTATCACCCAATCTCGTTTGTTTTTCAGACAAAAAAGGAGGCGCGGGGTTCATGGTCCCGCGTTCCCGAATTTGAAACCGCTTTAGGCGACCACTTCGCTGATCCGGCCGGCGCCTATGGTGCGACCGCCTTCGCGAATCGCGAATCGCTGGCCCTTTTCCATGGCCACCGGCTTTTGCAGGACCACTTCCACCGAAACGTTGTCGCCGGGCATCACCATCTCGACGTTCGCCGGCAGCGTCAAGGTGCCGGTGACATCGCTGGTGCGGAAATAGAACTGCGGCCGGTAATTGGTGAAGAACGGCGTGTGACGACCACCCTCATCCTTCGACAGCACGTAAACCTCCGCCTTGAACTTTGTGTGCGGCGTGATCGACCCGGGCTTGGCCAATACCATGCCGCGTTCCACATCTTCCTTTTTAGTGCCGCGCAGAAGAACTCCGACGTTGTCGCCTGCCGTCGCCTTGTCGAGCAACTTGCGGAACATTTCGATGTCGGTGGCCACGGTCTTGGCGGTGTCCCGCAGGCCGACGATTTCAACTTCGGACATACGATCGAGAACACCGCGCTCCACCCGGCCGGTCACCACCGTGCCACGGCCTTCAATGTTGAACACGTCTTCGATGCACATCAGGAACGGCTTGTCCACTTCGCGCGCCGGGAGCGGAATGAACGCGTCAATCGCTTCCAGCAATTCCTGAATGCATTTCGCGCCTTCAGGATCATGCGCGAGTGCCTTTTTCGCGCTGCCGCGAATGACGGGCGTCTTGTCTCCCGGAAATTCATACTTGGTCAACAGGTCGCGGACTTCCATTTCGACGAGGTCGAGCAGTTCCTTGTCGTCCACGAGATCAACCTTGTTCAGGAAAACCACAATGGCGGGCACGCCGACCTGGCGGGCCAGGAGCACGTGTTCCTTGGTTTGTGGCATCGGGCCTTCCGAGGCATCCACCACGAGAATGGCCCCATCCATCTGCGCCGCGCCAGTAATCATGTTCTTGATGAAGTCGGCATGGCCGGGGCAGTCAATGTGGGCATAGTGCCGCTTGTCGCTCTGATACTCGACGTGCGAAACCGCAATGGTCACCGTTTTGGTTTCGTCGCGCACCGTGCCGCCCTTGGTGATGTCGGCGTAGGAAATGGGCGTCGCCAGACCTTTCTTCGACTGAACCTCGACAAGCGCAGCGGTTAAAGTGGATTTGCCGTGGTCAATGTGTCCGATGGTTCCGACATTGACGTGCGGTTTCGTTCGTTGAAATTGCTCTTTAGCCATTTTATTTCTCCTGCGTTGGTTTCGTTATTTTTTATCAACAAATTTGTCTGGAGCCCATGATCAGGATCGAACTGATGACCTCATCCTTACCAAGGATGTGCTCTACCAACTGAGCTACATGGGCACACTGAAATCATTAGTCCGACCAGATACGTCAAAAGACAAAAAACCGCTTCCCCTCACTTCTTTTCTTTCGAAAATCCGAGGGGCAACCGGCTCTTTAACTTTTTACGGCCCTGACGCCCTGCAAACTAGCAATTCCACCCGCCCTGTCAACAGGTTTTTTAACTTAATTTTATTTGCTGATTCCCCGCTCGCTGGACCGTACAAATTGAACCAAATGGCCGATTTCCTCCATTCCCGGCAGCTTTTTCTCCACCTTTACCACGGCGTTGCGAACGGTCAGGCCCTCCCGGAACAATATCTTGTAGGCCTGGCGCAATGCGCCCTGGGCCTTTTCGGAAACTCCGTTCCGTTCCATGCCAATTTTATTGATGGTGCGCGTCTCCGCCGGATTGCCGTCGGCCATCATGAACGGTGGCACGTCCTGCACCACCTTCGAGCAACCACCAATCATCGCCATTTTGCCAATCCGGCAAAACTGATGGATGGCCGCCAGCCCGCCAATCACCGCGTAATCCTCCACCGTCACGTGCCCTGCCAGCGTCGCCACGTTGGACATGATGATATGATCGCCCAGCAGGCAATTGTGCGCGATATGGCAATAAGCCAGAGTGTGATTGTGCGAACCGACACGCGTCACCTCGCCGTCGCCGGTCGCGCTGTGGATCGTGACGTATTCACGGAAGGTATTGTGACTTCCGATTTCCACGCGGGTAACCCCGCCCTTCCATTTCAAATCCTGCGTCTTCAACCCAATGCTGGCAAAGGGGAAAATTTCGTTCTCCCGGCCCATCCGGGTATGACCGTCAACGACCACGTGGGAATGGAGCCTGCATCGGTCGCCCAGCACGACGTGTTCGCCGATGACGCAGTAGGGACCGATGTCACAACCGGCGCCGATCCGCGCCCGGGGATGGATGATGGCAGTTGGATGAACCATGAGGATTTACAATTTACGATTTACGATTTACGATTCACGATTTACGCGCTGCGCGAGATGCGCGCGGTTCTTGTTTCCGAGCCTTCATTTCTTCGTGATTCATAAGGGTTGGGATTTCGATTTGTTTGAGGGCGCGTAAATCGTATATCCCAAATCGCAAATCATTAGGCGTCGCGCAACATGAAGGTGACTTCCGCTTCACTTACAATTTCCTCACCGACCTTGCAGACGCCCTGGGCCTTGCCGATTTTTCCGCGCGACCGGACCAGTTCGACCTCGATGATCAGCACATCCCCCGGCAGAACGGGCTTGCGCCATTTCACTTCCTCGGCGGACATGAAGTAGGCGATTTGCCCCGCGTTCTCCGCCTGCCGCAACATCAGAATGCCCGCGACCTGCGCCATGGCTTCCAACTGCAACACGCCCGGCATGATGGGGTGTCCGGGAAAGTGCCCTTGAAAATACGGCTCGTTGTTCGTGATGTTTTTTATCGCCGTGATTTTGTTGCCGTCAATTTTCACCACGCGATCCACCATCAAAAATGGGTAGCGATGCGGAATGATTTGCATCACCTGCATCGCGTCCAATCCGGTTCCGGCATTTATCAGTTCGGTCAGGGCGGCGGTTCTTCCGCCGTCCGCCTTGGCGGGAACGGGCGGTGGGCCAAAAGCCTGGGCCGCGCGCAATGGCCGGTTCATCTGCGCGGAAATCAGGCGGACCATCTCGCAATTCGCGGCGTGGCTTGGCCGGACGGCAATCAAATGCCCGCGCACCGGGCGTCCCAGCAACGAGAGATCGCCCACGATATCGAGCATCTTGTGCCGCACAAATTCCTCGGGATACCGCAGCGGCTCGGTCGTCAGCACCGCGTCGTCGCGGATGACCACCGCGTTTTCCAGGCTGCCGCCCTTGATCAGATTGTTTTTGATGAGATGCTCGATCTCCTCGTAAAAGCAAAACGTCCGCGCGTGGGACAGTTCCCGTTCCCAGGTTTTGGGCGTGACTTCCGTGCTGTAAAACTGCGTGAACCGGCCGCTCTTGTCCGCGCTCGTGCAGGTGATCTTGAAACCGTCATCGGGAAACAACGTCATCACCGTCTCGCCGGATTCCAGTTCAATCGGCTCGGTCGGCAAATACGTCTCGCGCTTTTCCGCCTGCGGCACGATGCCGGCGGCCTGGATGATTTTGCAGAACTCGCGCGAACTGCCGTCGGCAATCGGCGGCTCGTTGGAATCCAGTTCAATGATGGCGTTGTCAATGCCGTAGCCGGCAAGCGCCGCCAGCACGTGCTCGACGGTGTGGATTTTCACGTTGCCCCGGGCCAGCGTGGTCGAGCGGGTGGTCTCGCCCACGTTTTCCACGCGGGCCTCAATTTCCGGTTTGCCTTCCAGATCCACGCGGCGGAATCGCACGCCGCTGTTCGCCGGCGCGGGCAGAATGGTCATGTTCACCCGGTTGCCGCTGTGCAGGCCGATGCCGGAAAAACTGGCGGGACGGTTGAGCGTCTGCTGATTGAGCACGGACGGATTAGACAAAACACCAACGCGCTTGGCAAGATTGCATTGAGAATCGCATCCGCCCGGCTTCCTTTGCTTCACGGTTGACATCCAGGCTCAGCCCAGCTCAGCTTTTACTATCAGGCCGCACTACACATTATGCCGAAAATAGCTGACAAGATTTCCGTAAGGCTGGCGACCGCAAACGACATCCCTCAGCTTTGCGAGCTATTGGCCATTCTGTTCACGCAGGAGGCTGACTTCAAACCGAGTGCCCGGAAACAGGCGCGCGGGCTTCGACTCCTTCTCGAACAACCGGAGGTGGGGCGCGTTTATTGTGCAACCGAAGGAAAGACCATTATCGGCATGGTAAGCATTCTTTTCACCGTGAGCACGGCCGAGGGCGGTCGCGCGGCGTGGCTGGAAGACATGGTCGTCCACCCGACCCGGCGCGGTCAACAGATTGGCCGGCGGTTGTTGCGGGAGGCCATCCGTGGAGCACGGGCCGCCGGATGCCGCCGCATCACGTTGTTGACCGACGCCACTAATAAGCCGGCGATGCGTTTTTATCAGCAGTCCGGTTTTGTTCGTTCCCGAATGGTCCCCTTTCGCCTGGGGTTATGAGCAGAGAACCTGAAACCAGGCGACCCTGATGCCGGCGATAGAATTGCCGCTTGCAGCGTTCGATTCCACGTTTAACCTGTCATCGTGGCTTGGTTCACTGACCGTCATTTCTTTCTGCTCGCCGTTGCCGTTTACGGTTTAAGCACGGTGTATTCGGTTTTCTTGTGGCGAAAAGGTTTTCGCAAGGACGACCACGTGAATTACCTTTTGCTGCTCACGGCATTTGTGCTGCATACGGTGGCAATGGTCCGGCGCGGCTTCTCCGTCAACCATTGCCCGGTCAACAATCTGTTCGAAGCCACCGTGTTCATTGCCTGGAGCGCCGCCGCCGCCTATCTTGTCATCGGCCTGCTGCCCAAGCTGCGATTCCTCGGCGCGTTTGCATCACCGGTGTTGTTCGCCATCGGCGTGTTTGCGTTGATGCCGGAACTGGATCCGCCGCATGGTCCGGCACCGCAATTCACCGGCGCGCTGACCAGTCTGCACGCGGCGACCATTCTGCTGGCGTACGGCGCATTCGGCCTGGGCGCGGCGGCCGCGGGCATGTTCCTGACCGAACAACATGATTTAAAATTCCACAAACTTCGCGCCGTGCTGTCTTTGCTGCCGCCGATTCAACGGCTCGAAATCGTCACCGGCCGTCTCGTGCTGGCCGGCTTCGTTCTTTTTACCATCGGCCTCGAAGCCGGCCGTTACCTGCCCCGCGCCGCGGACGCGGGTTACTGGTCGGACCCGAAAGTGATCTGGTCCGCCTTCATGTGGCTGGTTTATCTGGCGCTGCTGGTATCGCGCCTGGGTTTTGCCCAATCCAGCCGCCGATTCGCCTACGGCGTCATCGCTGCGTTTGTCTTCCTGCTCCTGACCTTTTGGGGCACGAACCTCCTCTCACCACTGCATCATCCATGAAAACAATGTGGCAAGTGACAAGTGAAAAGTGGCGCGGGCTGGATAGCCTGCCTTGTCTTGTCACCTGCCACTTGTCACCCGTCACCTGCCTGCAATGAACGTCGTCGTCATCGGTTTGAGCCATCATTCGTCGCCCGTGGAACTGCGGGAACGGTTCACCTTTGCCGAAACGAAAATCCCCGCCGCGCTCAAATCGCTCCGTGAATCGGGTATCGCCGAAGCCGTCATCCTTTCCACGTGCAATCGCGTGGAAATCTACGCCGCCGCGGCCCAGGGACCGGCGGTGGCGTTTGAGGAACTGAAAAAATTCCTGATCCAGTGGAGTGGAAACTCCCAATTACTGGAACATTCTCCCTCTCCTCAACGAGGAGCGGGCCGGGGAGAGGAGGCCGTTTTCTCAAATTCAAATCCCCTTGCCCCTTCCCTCTCCCCGCTTGGGCGGGGCGAGGGAGTCCAGTTGTCTGGTGATGAACTTTACACGCTGGCCGAGCCGCAGAGCCTGCAGCACCTGTTCAAGGTGGCGTGCGGACTGGACTCGATGGTGCTCGGTGAAACGGAAATCCTGGGCCAGCTCAAAGAGGCTTACGCGCTCGCGCAGCAGCATGGCCATACCGGCGCGCGGTTGAACAAGGCGTTCCAACGCGCTTTTCACGTGGCCAAACACGTCCGCACGCACACCAGCATCCAGCGCGGCAGCGTTTCCGTGGCGTCCGCCGCGGTCGAACTCGCGGAGAAGATTTTCAACTCGCTCAACAACCGCGATGTGCTCGTCATTGGCGCCGGCGAGATGAGCGAGAAAACCGCCCGCGCCCTGCTCTCGCGCGGCGCACGTAGCATCATCATTGCCGGCCGTTCGTTCGAGCGCGCGCAAGTCCTGGCCGGGGAATTCGGCGGGCGCGCCGTGCCCTTTGACGATTGGGCAACGGAGTTTGAGAAGGTCGACATCGTCATCAGCAGCACCTCGGCGCCGCATCACATTCTGGACCGCGCGAAACTCGAACCGCTGATGAAGGCGCGCAAGCAACGCCCCTTATTGCTCATTGATATCGCGGTGCCGCGCGACATCGATCCGGCGGTGAATTTTCTGGAGAACGTCTATCTTTATAACATCGATGATTTGCAGGCCATCGCCGACGATTATCTGAAGCAGCGCCAGGACGAAATCGCGCGGTGCGAGGCCATCATTGCCGAGAAGGTCAAGCCACTGCTTGTACCGAAAATCATCCAGCCACAGATAAACACAGATGCACATAGATTGGAAACAGCACCAGCAAAACCCTGACGGAATTTGTTGTTCTTTTCATCTGAGTTTATCTGTGTTCATCTGTGGCTAGAAAATGGCTGTTGAACGCCCCATCATCATCGCCACGCGCGGCAGCGCGCTCGCGCTCGCGCAGGCCAACCTGATGGCCGCACAATGCCGCGAAACGTTTCCCCGGCTGCGCTTCGAACTAAAAATCATCAAGACCACCGGCGACAAAATGCAGACCGCCTCGATGGCGAAAAAGGGTGAGGCCCTGCCCAAAGGTTTGTTTACCAAGGAACTTGAAGTCGCGCTGGTCAAGGGCCAGGCCGACCTCGCCGTGCACAGCCTGAAGGATTTGCCGACCGATCTGCCCGCCGGTCTCGTGCTCGCCGCCACCCCCAAGCGCGCCGACGTGCGCGACGTGTTGATCTATCGCGATGCCGAATTCATCAAGAGCCGCGCCACCGACACGGCCTCGGCCGACTGGGCGCCGGGCCAGGACGCATTGCGCGGTTTCCGGCCGCACTTGAAACTGAAGGATTTCCCGGCCAAGGCGACCATCGCCACCAGCAGCACGCGGCGCAAGGAACAATTACTCGCCGCCCGGCCGGATTTAAATGTCGTGGAAATCCGCGGCAACGTTTCCACCCGCATGCAGAAGGTCGCCGAGCGTGGTGAACTGGACGCGACCGTGCTCGCGCTGGCGGGCATCACGCGGTTGAATTTCGAAATCAAACGGGACGGACGGCTCATCGGCGACGCGGTGCCGGACGGTCTGCTGGCGACGGTTCTGGACGTGGACGTGATGTTGCCGTGTGTCGGACAAGGAGCGATCGGCATTGAGATTCGCGCAGACGACGAGCGCATCGCCAAAATTTGCGAGCGGCTGAATCATTTCAACACATTTCATTGCGTGACGGCGGAACGGGCATTCTTGCGCGCGATGGGCGGCGGCTGCCAGAGTCCGGTGGCCGCCTACGCTGAAATCAACGGCAGCCGGGTGGAAATGCGCGCGGTTTCGTTCCACCACGGGCCGGCGAAACACAGCGAAGGGAAGCGCGCGATTGCTGAGGCGGCAGCGCTGGGTGAGGAACTGGCGGCGCAGTTGAAATAGGTTTTTCTAGCCACAGATGAAACACAGATTGAGCACAGATTTTTCAAAGCCCATAGGGCTGGAATCTTTGTATATTGGCAATTTCAAAACGGCAAAGCTCCGTTAGGAGCGACATCGTCGGGCGGATAAATGGAATATGCCGCCCCGACGGGGCTAGAAATGAGGAAAACATATGTCAATTCTTGCTGAAGAGATCGTTGAGGAATGGCTAAACCGGAAAGGCTATTTCACAATCCGCGGGATAAAACTCGGCGTTCATGAAATTGACTTGTTGGCAATAAAATCTCAACCGAATGGCACCACCGAATGCCGACACCTTGAGGTGCAAGCCTCCATGCGACCGGTTAGTTACATATCGCGAGTCCCGAAAGAACTCCAAAAAGGTGGACGCGCTGCAAATAGTGCAAAGCGTTCTGACACCGAGCTCGTTGACGGCGTCACTGAGTGGATCAACAAGAAATTTCATCATCCAAAGAAACTGGAATTGATGCGGTCACTTTGGAAAGGGGCTTGGTCGTCGGAACTGGTCTTGAACGTAGTCAAGTCTCAGCACGAGGTTAATCTAATCGAAGGGCACGGCATAAAAATCATCTGGCTCAAAGATATCGTGACGTCGTTTCTCAAAGGTGACTTCCTTGTTCCGAGCGCAGCGGGGGGCGACTTCATAGATCTATTGCATATGGGGCCTCATGCCCAACAAGACGCTGACAGGCTGTAAATTCTCTTCGCGTCCTTCGCGCGACTATTTTTAAAACAAGAACAGCTATTTTTCGAGACCAGCCAGGAGGTAATCCAATTGTTTCCGTTCGATGTCAGTGGCGGTCCCGGCGACGATGTGGCCGGCGATGCTGCGCAAGATGTGGGCTTTGTCGGCGGCCAGTTTCGGCGACAATTCTGTGATAAAATCGCGCGCAATGGCGGCAAAAGTGTTTCCGTTGTAAAAGCAGAAAGGCGCAAGGCGATGACATTGCAGGCAGATTTCGAGCGCTTCAGTCAGAGCCAGTTCCTTGGATTGGTTTTTCTCCCACAGAGTTTTGGCGGGCAAATGCCCATCGGAGGTGGGCTTGTGGAGAGCGTTCTTCTGCTTGCAAAGTCCGCGATTGATTTCGGTGACAATTTCCCAGTCGAAAGCGGCGAGCCAAGGTTTGACAAGGCGCGACATAGGAAATCGGCTGCTTCAATGAGCCGCGGATTTCCTTAAGCCGGCCTTGATCCGTTGCAGGGTTATGACGCCGTCGCTTTTGAGGTATCCCTTTCCCGTCCGCGCCAGAACGGGTTCCGCAGCAAAACGGTCTTGAATCCGGAGGGCGTCCTTCATGATCCGTTTCAGTCGTTTCTGCTGAACTTCTGTCATCCTTTAAAGATAACCAATGAATCCCATAATCGCAAATCCATTCTGGTAATGAAGCGGTACGCCTAGCACCGTGTCGGTAAATTGCCAAGCACCTCCCCACCAAGGCCGAGACGGCGCTCACGCTCCGGAACGGAACATAAACAAAATGGCGCGGACTTTTGTCCGCGCCGTTGCTCCCCGTTTCCTCCGGAGCGCGCTTTACACGTCGTAGTAAAGGAAGAATTCGTACGGATGCGGGCGCAGGCGGATGGCGTCGTGTTCCTTGCGCTTGCTGCTGATCCACATGTCAATGAAGTCTTCGGTGAAGACGTCGCCTTTGAGCAGGAACGCATGGTCCTTCGCCAGGCAATCCAGCGCTTCGCTGAGGCTGCCAGCCACATTCGGAACCTTCTTCAATTCTTCGGGCGGCAGTTCGTAGATGTTTTTGTCCAGCGGCGCGCCGGGTTTTATTTTGTTCTGGATGCCGTCGAGCCCGGCCATGAGCAGCGCGGCGAAGGCGAGATACGGATTCGCCGCCGGGTCCGGCGGACGATATTCGAGGCGTTTGGCCTTGGGATTCTCGCTGTAGGTCGGGATGCGAACGGCGGCGCTGCGGTTGCGCGCGCTGTAAGCGAGGTTGACCGGCGCTTCGTAACCGGGTACGAGGCGCTTGTAGCTGTTCGTGGTCGGGTTACAGATGGCGCACAGGGCCTTGGCGTGCTTCAGCAAACCGCCGGCATAATAGAGGGCCATTTCACTCAAGCCACCATATTCCTTGCCGGCGAAGAGCGGCTTGCCCTTTTTCCACAACGATTGATGGGTGTGCATGCCGGAGCCATTGTCGCCAAAGAGCGGCTTGGGCATGAAACAGGCGGTCTTGCCGTGTTTGCGGGCGATGTTTTTGACGACATATTTATAAATCATCATCCAGTCGGCGGCCGTTACCAGTGTGCTGAAGCGGTAATCAATCTCCGCCTGGCCGGCGGTGGCGACTTCGTGGTGCTGGCGTTCGATTTTGACGCCCAGTTCCTCCATCACCAGGCACATTTCGGTGCGAATGTCCTGCTGGGTGTCGGCGGGCGCGACCGGGAAATAACCTTCCTTGTGGCGGATTTTGTAGCCGAGGTTGGGTATTTCATCGCGGCCCGTGTTCCAAACGGCTTCTTCGGAATCAACGGAATAGAACGTGCCGTTGCTCCTGGAGTCGAACTGGACGTTGTCGAAGATGAAAAATTCGGCTTCCGGGCCAAAGAACGCCTGGTCGGCCAGGCCGGTGGAGATGAGATGTTTTTCCGCCTTTTGCGCGATGCCGCGCGGGTCGCGGCTGTAAGGTTCCAACGTGCCGGTCTCGGAAATGGTGCAGGTAAGGCTCAAGGTCGGGACCGCACAAAAAGGATCAATGAACGCGGTTTCGGGATCGGGCATGGCCAGCATGTCGGAGGCTTCAATACTTTTCCAGCCGCGAATGGAGGAACCGTCAAAGCCAAGGCCTTCGGTGAAAATGTCCTCGGTCAGTTCGCTGACGGGACAGCTGAAATGTTGCCAGGTGCCGAAAGTGTCGACGAACTTGATGTCCATCATCTTCGCACCCGCCTTTTTTGCGAGTTCAATTACGCTCTTGGGAGTTGCCATAGTTTAATGTGTAGATTTTTGTTTCCGGTTGTTTGGCGCCAACGAAATTGACCGCTGCGTCGTTGTCGGATTCTGCCACCAATCAGTGCAGCGTCCACATTTTTTTGGCCCGATTTATTCACAATTTCAACCACCCCGCCCGTGGGTTGCATTCGCGTAAACAAAAAACGGCACGGGCCTTTGCCCGCGCCGTTTTCCCCAGTTCCTCCCGGCTGGTGGTCTCGAAAATTACTTCTTCGCCGCTTTCTTGGTTGGCACCGTGGCAATGGTCTGGAGGATGCGACCGGCGATTTTATAGGGGTCGCCCTGGGAGTTCGGACGGCGGTCTTCCAGATAACCGCGGTAGCCGCTGGGAATGAAGGTTTGCGGCAGGCGGACGGAGGCGCCACGATTGCCCACGCCGTAATTGAACTTGTCAATGGACTGCGTCTCGTGCAGCCCGGTCAGGCGCAGATGATTGTCCGGGCCGTAAACGGCAATGTGCTCGTTCTTGTATTTGTCGAACGCCGCCATGAGTTTCTCGAAATATTCCTTGCCGCCCACTTCGCGCATGTGTTCAGTGGAGAAGTTCGTGTGCATGCCCGAACCGTTCCAGTCCACATCCTTGCCGAGCGGTTTGCAATACCAGTTCACGTCCACGCCGTATTTTTCGCAGAGGCGCATGAGGAGGTAGCGGGCCACCCACATCTGGTCGGCGGCGTTCCGGGAGCCTTTGCCGAAGATCTGGAATTCCCACTGACCCTTGGCGACTTCGGAATTGATGCCTTCGTGGTTGATGCCGGCGTCGAGGCAGAGGTCGAGGTGCGTGTCCACAATCTCGCGCGCGATGCAGCCGACGTTCTTGTAGCCGACGGCGGTGTAATATTCGCCCTGCGGCGGCGGAAAGCCGCCACCGGGCGGGAAACCGAGCGGCACGCCGTCCTTGTAGAGAAAGTATTCCTGCTCGAACCCGAACCAGGCGCCGGGGTCATCGGGAATCGTGGCGCGGGCGTTGGTCGGGTGCGGGGTCGTTTTGTCGGGCATGAAGACCTCGCACATGACGATGGCGCCGTTCTTTTTGGTGGTGTCGGGATAGACGGCCACGGGCTTGAGCATGCAATCCGAGGTGCGGCCCTCGGCCTGGCGCGTCGAACTGCCGTCGAAGTTCCACCAGGGAAGCTCATCGAGTTTGGGAAACTTTGAAAATTCCTTGATGGTGGTTTTGCCACGGAGGTTGGCGACGGGTTCATAGCCGTCGAGCCACAGGTATTCCAATTTATATTTTGCCATGGATTGAATATAGAATGTTTTATTGTTCGGTTTGGTACGTCAAATCTTCAAGTTTCTTACCAACTTGGAGATGGTTTCGCATCGACTAGCAGGTCAAATACCATTTCGTGGGAACCTGCGTGACCGGCTTCAAAAAAGGCGGTAATCGCCCGCATCCGCGCGACTTTTTCGCGCTCGACGATTTTTTGACCCGGGAACCAAACTGAAAATCGGCTGTATTTATTTATCCACGCTGCGCTGATTTATCCGTTGAAATTTGATGTCTTAACCGATGCAGTGGAACGGCGGGAAGCGACTTCCCAAGCCGCACAAAATGGACGATATTTGAAATCGAAAGGGAAAATGGCGACCAATTTGGCCGGGCCCGGTAACGTCGGAATCAGCAAATATAAAATTGCCGGACCTTGATGACGAAGTCCCTATGTTGCAAGTCAAAGACACCCTGCGATCGACCGTGAATCTCGCCTTCGACGGCCGTGTGCTCAAGGCTTATCATGGTTCGGACGCGCCGGCGCGGTTCGCGAACGAGGTGCGGATTCTCCGTCATCTCGAAGCCCGCCACTGCGGGTTCGTACCCCGGCTGCTCGAGACCGATCCGGGGCAACTCTGCATCGTCACCACCAACTGCGGCAGCCGGGTGGAACATCTGGACGCGGAGCGCATCCGGGAGTTGTTTGCCGAGCTGGAACCCTTCGGTGTGCGGCATGATGATCCCGACATTCGCAATGTGACCTACCGCCAGTCGGACGGACGCTTTTGTATTGTGGATTTTGAACTGGCCGCCATCCTTCCGGGTTTTGAGCCAACGCCGCCGGCATGAACCGCAATCAAATACGCCCGATCACCACCCCCGTCTCCCTGAAATGGTCCGGACGGACGGACCGCGGCAGGGTCCGCCCCAACAACGAGGACGCCTTTCTGGGATTGCGATTCGATGCGCAGGAAATACATCGTCTGGGAAAAACCGGCACGGCCTCGATGGCAGACATGGACTTTGCCTTTGCCGTGAGCGACGGCATGGGCGGGGCGAAGGCGGGCGAGCACGCCAGCCAGATTGCAATCGAAAAAATCACCACCCTGCTGCCGCGGTCGTTCCAGCAAGCTGCGACCGGCCTGGAAATCGGTTTTGAGGACGTGTTGTTCGAATTGTTTGATCAAATCCACCGGGCGCTGCAATACGTCGGCGGCAGCTACGAGGAATGTTCAGGAATGGAAACCACTCTGAGCCTGTGCTGGTTCACCCCGGGATGGATGTATTTCAGCCACGTCGGCGATAGCCGGATTTATCATCTGCCGGCGCGGAAAAGCCGGATCCAGCAGCTCAGCCACGATGACACGCATGTTGGCTGGCTGTTTCGGAACGGCAAGATCAGTGAGCGGGAAGCCCGTACTCATCCCCGGCGCAATGCCTTGCAAAAGGCCCTGGGCGGCGGCAACCAGTTCGTGGACCCGCAGGTGGGCGCGGTGGCTTATCAAGCCGGGGACACCTTTCTGCTTTGCTCGGACGGACTGGTGGAGGGATTGTACGACCGGCATCTCGTCGAATTATTGCGCCCGGATGAATCCGCCGGGATGGTCCCTGATCTGGCGCATCTTCTGGTGGAGGAATCACTGAACAAGGATGGCCGCGACAACACGACCGCCCTGGTGGTCCAGGTGATCTAAATTCAGTCTTGTACGGCCACCTTTCCGGATCACCCCCCGTCCGGCTCCTGGTTTCGAGAAAAAAAACTGCGCCGGTTGTGGTTTTGGCCAGCAACCGGCGCAGCGTTGAGACTTCTTTTAATTACGAGTGATAACCCTCTTCACCATGTTCGTTGATGTCGAGACCGGCGATTTCGACTTCCTCAGTCGGCCGCAGGCCCACCAGCATCTTGGTGATGTAGGCAATCACAATCGTGCCCACAATGAACAGCACCAGCGATACGCCGATGGTTTTTATCTGCTCCCATAATTGCGGCTGGAAGATATGGTCCGTGACGGTTTTGCTCAGGTTGGTGGCCAGGTTCGGATTGGCCGCCTGGCGGGCAAACATGCCGGTCATGATCGCACCGCACATACCACCGATGCCGTGGACGCTCCAGGCGTCCAACGCATCATCCATGCCCAGCCAACCCTTGACTTTGTAGCAGAAGAACCAAGGGATGGTTCCGGCAGCAATGCCAATCCAGATGGCGCCTGACGGCAGTACATAGCCGCAAGCAGGGGTGATGAGCACCAGGCCCGCCACCGCGCCGGAGCAGAATCCAAGCACGCTCGGCTTGCCTTTGACAACCCATTCCCACATCGGCCACACGAACGAACCAATCGCCGTGGCAATCGTGGTGGTGGTGAAGGCATTGGCGGCAATCACGTCACCCGCTACCGCGCTGCCGGAATTGAACCCGTACCAGCCGACCCACAACATGGAAGCACCAATGTAAGTCAACACGATGCTGTGGGGGGTGAAGTTTTCCTTCCCGAAACCAAGCCGTTTGCCCAGGATGATGCACAACACCAGACCCGACCAACCGGAGGACATGTGCACGACCGTACCACCGGCAAAGTCCAGGCCTTTAATCGTCGCGGCCGGGTTCCAACAGCCGTTCATCATGCCGTTGACACCCCAAACCATGTGACCTTGCGCATTGTACACAATCAGGATCCACAGGGTCATGAAAACGAGGATGGCCGAGAATTTCATGCGTTCTGCAATCGAACCCACGATCAGCGCCGGCGTGATGATGGCGAACATCAATTGAAACATGGAATAGACGTTTTCCGACACCCAATAAGAGTAACCCGGATTCGGCGCCGAGGTGACGCCCTTGAACATCCAGCAAACGCCGGGATTGCCGACGATGCCTTTAACCCAGTCGTGGGTCATGCCCAACGGGCCGGTAGGGGTGCCATCGCCGCCGAAGATCATCCCGTAACTGCAGATAATCCACAGGATCGTCGTTAAACCGGTAATCAGGAAGCATTGGGCCAGCACGGACAGGACGTTCTTTTTGCGGACGAGACCGCCGTAGAACAGGGCCAGACCGGGCAGCGTCATAAACAACACCAACGCCGTACTGGTCAGCAACCAGGCGTTGTGACCGGCGCCGGGGAACGATACATAGTTGCCCTGGCTGTTAATCAGGTTGGTGTTGATGATGGAAGCACCAAGCCCAAAATTCACCGTCCAGTTGCCGTTGGTGTCCTTGTAAGGAAGGGTTGGGTCGCCGTTCTGAAAATACGCCTCGACGGATTCCAGGCGCTCTTCGGTCGTTGGCGCATTGGTCGTCCAAGCCGCGACCGGCGCGTTGGTGGATGCCATTGTGTTCGTTTGCGCGCGCAGTGAAGCGACGCCGAATGCAGTGGTGGTAATTAAAGCGAGGGTCAGTAAATATCGTTTCATGGTTTTAATTCGAGTGAGGTTCAAGTTGTTCGCTGATTAAACGGCGGCATCGCCCTTCTCTTCGGTACGAATGCGCACGGCTTGTTCGATGCTGGCCACGAAGACCTTGCCGTCGCCGATCTTCCCGGTCTTGGCCGCCTTGACAATCGCGCCGACCGCGGCGTCGGTCTGGTTGTCTGCCACCACGAGTTCGATTTTTATCTTGGGCAGAAAATCCACGGTGTATTCGCTGCCGCGATAGATTTCGGTGTGGCCCTTCTGACGGCCAAACCCTTTGACCTCGCTCACGGTCATGCCTTCTATGCCGATTTCGCCGAGGGCGTCCTTGACTTCTTCGAGTTTGAACGGTTTGATGATCGCTTCAATTTTCTTCATATTTTTTTCATAGTATGTTTGAGTTGTGCCTGTCCCAGCCAACCCGTGCGCCCGTTTTGTCCGGCGTCACCCAGCTTCCGCCCGCAATTCACGAGCGGTATATAGTATGCGTCTGTGCTCGGCTGTGATTGGCTCACGCGCGTTTAGCAACGGCGATGCCAGCGGGAAAAATTTTCCGGACGGAAATCAAATAACTGCCGGTTTTACAAGGGATTCCAGGCATATATTAAAATTTGCCCCGCATCCAAGGAAGCAGTTATTTCTGTTTCCTTTTGCGCACGGAACAAAATTTTCGCCAGCGCAAGAATTGTGAATAACCCGGCTAATAATTTGCAGCGGCGTCCAAAGGACATTCCGCCGGTTTATGGAGCAAAGCTTACCGCGCGCTGAGTTGCGTCTGGTATCGCGGGACGATTTCCACGTTGTTCAGGGAAACCACGCTCGGTGTGTCGCCAAAGTCCGGCCGCGCCTCCCGGGCCAGCAGGATCGGCGCGTCCTGGCGCAGCGGCAGAATTTCCACCCGCAGATCGCCCGTCAGAATCTCCGGCGCGTATCGGCGCAAGCCCACTTCAAACACCGTCCCGTTGTAAAAATTGTCCGTCAGCAGTCTGCCGTCCAGCGTGATCCGCGCCACGTCGCCCACATAATGCAGGCGCAACAGCGGGTCGGTGTTCAAATCCAGGTTACCCGGCAGCCTGATCCGCCAGATTGCCGCCCCTTTAAAATCCGCGTCCTCCGGTTCTGCCGCGACCGCATCCCGGATTTTGCCCAGCGGAATGTTGCGCGCCGGGCCGGCCGGTTGAATGGTTTCCAGCGCGACTTTGAGCGCGACCACGGGAGGTGCGGGCGGCGTGAATACCTCAAACACACCGTGTCTCCCGCCCCGTAAATGTTTATCGTTGAACGCGACGATCGCGGGTGCGGGATAAACACTGACATTGAGGTCGGCGCGGTTGTCCGACGTCAGCCGCAGGTGGTCGCCGTCCAGGACCAGTCCGGCATGAGTCAGGAAGACCCGGTCCTGCCCCTGCCATTGTCCCTTCCACACCGCCAGCGACTGGTCGTCATCCAGCAGCACAATTTGCACCGTGCCATTGGTTCCCACGATTTGCAGGGCGGCGCCGACGCCGTGGTGGACATCGCCGACAATCGTCTGCTCGTGGCCGCTCGTGGCACGTCCGGAAATGACCTTCAATCCGGCACCATTGCTAAACGCAAACTTTGCCCGAACCCCCGGGGTTTGGGCAAAAAAGACCGTACGCACGCTGCCCTCGTCAATTGCCGTGAGCGGCTGCGCTGTCGCCCAGGCCAGTCGCACTCCCTGGCCCAGATCCAGGTTGAACGGCCAGAGGAAACACGCGTCCGGCGGGATCGTAACCGGTTGCGCCGGAAACGTCAGCAGGCCCGAAGGCAGATGGATCGTAAACTGCACGTTGGTCCTGGCCGGCATGGCTTGAAAACGCTGATAATTGTTCACGAACACAAAACCGTTCGTTCCGTTCGACCGGACACACCAACGCAGCGTGTCCAGGTCAGCTCTTCCTTTCGGACGCTGGTCGGGCATGGTTGAGGGCATGTCGGCCAGTTCAGGACCCCATTCGTGCAGAAACAGGTGCAGCCGGCCCAGCAGGTGATATTGCGGCCGGATCTGGCCGTATTGACCCAGCGCCGTCTGGAAATCATACGTTTTGACCGGCAGATCGTTCCAATAACCGGTCGCCTGCGATTCCATCAGCGTTGTCAGTTTGCCGTCGGGATTCTCGCCCCCGTGATACATGTAGTAACCCAGCGACGCACTGCCCGAGCCCAGCTTTACCAGCGCCGTCGCTTCCGCGTCCTCAGGGTATACCAGAATCCGCCGATGATAACTCGCCATCATCCCCGCCCCGATTTCGCAGGTCAGATACGGATACCGCCTCACATCGGGGGGATCGCTGGCACCGCGTTGGCCCAGGCTGTCACTGCCGATCGCCGCATCGGTGCGCAGCCCGCTGAAAGAAAATCCCTGCCAATAACTGCCGGGCATCGCCGCCAGCGTCCGGTCCCAAAAACCCTCCGCATACACACCGTACAGCGGCACAATCTCTCCGAAAGGCATCGTCGTGCTCAAGGACGGCCAGCCCGTCCGCGTGTAGAGCGGCACGTCCAGACCTGCCTGCCGCGCCAGCCCTTTGAGCCTCAATAAATGTTCGGCTGGTCCGTAGTATTCGTTTTCGACCTGAATCCCGATCACCGGCCCGCCTTCCTTCCACAGCAATCCCTGGAGTTGTCCGGCTATCTGACCATACAGCACCTGGACCGCCGCCAGATAATTGGAATCGTCGGAACGCAGGTTCCACCCTTTGCTTACCAGCCAGTCCGGAAATCCCCCGTTACGCACCTCACCATGATCCCACGGACCGCAACGCACGATCACTTTCAATCCCACCTGCTGGCAAAGCTCAACGAACCGGCGCAAATTCCGCCGCCCCGACCAGTCAAACTGGCCCTTGATTTCCTCATGGTGTATCCAGAATACATACGTGGAAACGATGTCCACGCCCCCGGCCTTCAGCTTCAGCAATTCTTCCCGCCATTCGGCTTCCGGGTAACGCGCATAATGAAATTCCCCCATCACCGGCATCCAGGGCTTGCCATCCAGCAACAGCGAATCACTGTCGAGTGTAATGGTCGAACCATCCGGCCGGCGTGACTGGCCCATGTCGAATCCAGCGCTCTGCGGGGGCGGAGGGACGGGAACGGTCACGCTCAACGGATTGGCCCGCCCGGTCGTCAGCACCAGAAACATGGTCAACGTCAGCAGGATTGGTCGCTTCTTCATCGGAATGGTTCGAAAGCCCGTTCGCTGATTAAATTAAAGTATGGGCATTCCCGCATGACAAGCAAAAGCCGGAATTCTCCCCGGGACAACGGGTTGCGGCCATGGTTCGTCCGGACCAGGTCACACCTGGACAAAAGGTGAAGAAATGGTCGGAGCGACAGGATTTGAACCTGCGACAGCCAGCTCCCAAAGCTGGTGCTCTACCAAGCTGAGCTACGCTCCGACTTGCAGACTGAAGTATCCCCGCATTCAGTTGGATTCGCAATGACATTCGTTTAAGGCAGGAAAGTATTGAAGCGCCGGATTGGTGGATTATTGGAGGAGCGCGGCCGGGGACCACGTCAATAATCCAAAAATCCATCAATCCATTTCACCGTGGCTTTCGCGCTAGACGATGCCCGTTCGCGTGTTACACTTCCTTTGTTATGTCAACCGAAGCGCCCGCCGCGCAAAAAAAAGTCAACCTCCGCCGGCCCGACATCCTTGAGGCCGTGCAGGCCCAGGTGCTCTCCCATTATCGCAGCGAACTCGTCGAACGCGTCCGCGCGAACGGCTGCGTGCTTTCCGCCGACAGCCTCACCGTGAAGCTCGCGAAGGAGTTCGGCTTCTGCTATGGCGTCGAGCGGGCAATTGACCTCGCCTACGCCGCGCGGAAATATTTCCCGCCGGAAAAACCCATTTATCTGCTCGGCGAAATCATCCACAACCCGGAGGTCAACGACCAGATCCGCAACATGGGCATCCAGATCATCTCGCCCAAGCCGACCGAGGAGGAGATGACCCGCCTGAATCCCGGAGACGTGGTGATGATTCCCGCGTTTGGCACCGAGGTTGGCACGCGCAAACGACTCGAAGAGAAAGGCTGTGTGCTCGTGGACACCACCTGTGGTGACGTGATGAGCGTCTGGAAGCGTGTCCGGCAATATTCCAAGGACAGCGTCACGAGCATCATCCACGGCAAGGCGTGGCACGAGGAAACCAAGGCCACCAGCTCCCAGGCCCGCGCCTATGGCAGCGGACATTATCTCGTCGTCTTCAACCTCGCGGAGACCGATTACGTCTGCAATTACATTGTTCAAGGCGGCGACAAGCAGGAATTCCTGGAAAAGTTCAAGGGCGCGTATTCGCAGGGGTTCGACCCGGAACTGCATTTGCAGGCGGTCGGTGTGGCGAACCAGACCACCATGTTGCGCGGCGAAACCGAGGAGGTGCAACGCCGTTTCAAGGCCGCCATGGAGAAAAAATACGGCCCCGAAAACGTCGCCGAACATTTCCGGTTTTTCGACACGATTTGCGGTGCGACCCAGGACCGCCAGGACGCGCTCCAAAAACTGTTGCGTGAGCCGATGGATTTGCTGCTCGTCATCGGCGGTTACAATTCGTCCAACACGTCGCACCTCGCCGAAATGGGTGAGGCCAAACTGCCGACCTACTTCATCAAAAACGCGGCCAAAATGGAGTCGGACCGGCTCATCCGCCATTACGACCAGCACACCAAAAAGGAAACCGAGACCCGTGACTGGCTGCCGTCCGGCAAAATCACCGTCGGCATCACCGCCGGCGCGTCGTGCCCGAACAACCTGATCGAAGACGTGATTCACCGGCTGTTTGGACTGCGCGGCATCTCCGTCCAGAAATTGCTGGCCACCTGACGTGGCAGGTGGCCGGTGACCCGTGGCGGGCAAAAATCCGCTCGCCACCAGAATGCCTTTCCTGTCACCTGTCACCCGTCACTGGTCACCACCTTGAACCATGCCCCGCACGCGCCAGGAACTGGAATACATCGAACGGCAAATCCTCGCGCCCTACGCCCAGCTCAGCGGCGACACCCGCGGGCGTAATTACCCGGAATCGCCGCCCCAATGGCGCACGCAATACCAGCGCGACCGCGACCGCGTCATCCATTCGCGCGCCTTCCGCCGGCTTGAATACAAAACCCAGGTTTTTCTCAATGGCACCGGCGATCATCTCCGCACCCGGCTCACCCATACCATCGAGGTCGCCGCCGTTTCGCGCAACATTGCCAGCGCGCTCAAACTAAACGAGGACCTGGCCGAAAGCATCGCGCTCGCCCATGACCTCGGACATTCCCCCTTTGGCCACAAGGGCGAGACGGTTTTAAATCGTCTGATGAGAAAACACGGCGGTTTCGAGCACAACCGCCAAAGCCTGCGCATCGTCGAGGAATTGGAGCAAAAATACCCGGATTTCCACGGCCTGAACCTTACCTGGGAAGTCCGCGAAGGTCTGGTAAAACATTATACCGCCTACGATCATCCCGGCCGGCGGAAAGGCTTCGATGCCAAAAATTCCTCGCTCGAAGCGCAGATCGCCAATCTCGCCGACGAAATCACCTACTACAGCCACGACCTCGACGACGGGCTGGATTCCGGATTGTTGTCCGAAGACAACCTGCGCCGCGACGTCCGCCTCTGGGCCCAGGCCGCGCGGCTGGTGAAAAAGGAACATGGCGATTTGCCCGACGAATGCCGCCGTTACTTCATCATTCGCACCATCATTGACCTGCAAATCCACGACGTCGTCAATACCAGCGAGCGGCTCATTGCCGACGCCGGCGTGCAGTCGGCGGACGAAGTCCGGCTTTTCCCCAAGGCGCTCGTGCAGCACAGTCCGGAACGCCGCCTGCTGAATCTGGAGCTGCGCGATTACCTGTACAAAAACCTTTATTACCATCCCTCGCTCCGCTGGCTGAATCGGCGCTCCTTGAAAATGCTCGAACAGCTTTTCCGCTATTACCTGGCGCATCCGAAGGAAATCGGCGCCAGCGCACGCCGGCGGATTCAAAAGGCCGGCCTGCATCGCGCCGTGTGCGATTATCTCGCCGGCATGACCGACCGTTACGTCGGACTCGAATATAAGCGGATTTTTGGAAAAACCTCCAAAGCCTGAGATGGAATGACGGGAGCTGAACTCTTATTTTCGATTTACGATTGACGATTGACGCGCCGCTCAAATTACGAAAGGACCTCGTAAATCGTAAATCGCACATCGTGAATTGATCGATTCAGAGCCGTTTGACCGTTTCATCATCCGCAAGCCCGGCCAGCAGTTGGACCACGGTCTTCCCCTGCTCCGGCAAAACCAGCTCCGGCGCGATCTCACTCAATGGCCGAAGCACAAACCGCCGCAGATGCGCCCGGGGATGCGGCAAAATCAGCTCCGGCGTGGCGCGCGTTTCGGCGCCGAACGCAATCAAATCCAGATCCAAGGGTCGGGGTTCGTTTAAGGCTGTTTTCGGCCGGCGGCCAAATTCCTTTTCGAGCGACCGCAGTTTTTCCAGCAACGATTCCGGCGTTTCTTCGGTTCGCGGCGCCAGGCCCACCACTGCGTTGACAAACCGGGGTGAACCTGGCGGACAATTCACCGGTGACGTCTGCCAGAGCGAGGATTTAAGTATCGGCCGGTCTGACCAGTTTTGCAGCCGCGCCATCGCTTCCAAAATGATTTTGCGCGAATCACCGAGATTGGAGCCAAGCGCAACGTAGGACAGGCGTCGCGCCTGTCTCTGAATTTCTGTCTGCATCAAGGAATTAAAAATGGAGACGGGCTGGAAGCCTGTCCTACTTCAAACCGAGCACGTCCTGCATGTCGTAAAGGCCGGGCTTTTGCTTGGCCACCCAGATCGCCGCGCGCAACGCGCCGTTGGCAAAGGAGTCGCGGCTGGAAGCCTTGTGCGTCAATTCGATGCGCTCGCCGTTGGCGGCAAAAATCACCGTGTGATCGCCCACCACGTCGCCGCCCCGCAGGGAATGAATGCCGATCTCCCCCGGCGCACGCTCGCCGATGCCCAGCCGGCCGTGCCGCGCCACCTTGTCCAGATGTTGCTTGCGCACCTCGGCCAGGATTTGCGCCAGCGCCTTGGCCGTACCGCTCGGCGCGTCCAGCTTCATGCGGTGGTGCATTTCGGCGATTTCCAGATCGAAGTCCGGCCCCAAAATCTCCGCCGCCTTGCGCGTCAGCCAGAACAACGTGTTGACGCCGGTCGAAAAGTTCGCGGTCCAAACCATCGGGATTTTCGTTTTGAACTTTAAAATTTCATTTCGTTCGGCGTTCGTATGTCCCGTGGTGCCGATCACCAGCGCTTTCTTGTGCCGCGCACACACCCCTGCGATGTCCGCCGTCGCCGTATGCGTACTGAAATCCACCACCACGTCGCCCTGCGCGGCGGCGGCGGGAAGGTCGTCCCCCATGTCAATTTGCGCGCCGATTTGCACTTCGCGAAAGTTCTTCGCACAGGCCACCAGCGTCTGGCCCATCCGGCCCTTGGCCCCGGTAATGATAATTCTAGTCATAGCAAATAGCAGTTGGGAGTTTGCAGATGGCAGATGGGGGAATCAGATTCGACATATTTTGCTTTGTTGTTTTTCCTAACTCCCATCTCCCGTCTGCCATCTCCTATTATAAGACGCCGCCCGCCTTCATGGTGGCGCGCAATTTCGCGCGGTTCGCCGCACCCATCGGCACCAGCGGCAAACGATATTCCTCGTCAATCAAGCCCATCATCACCAGCGCGGCCTTGACGGGAACCGGGTTGGTCTCGATGAACAAATCCTTGAACAGCGGGTAAAGCTTCGCGTGCAGTTGCGATGCCTTCCGGATTTGACCGCGCCGGAACGCGGCCACCATCTGCGCGACCGGGCGCGGAACGATATTGGACGCCACGCTGATGACGCCGTCGGCGCCCACCGCCATGAACGGCAACGTGAGCGAATCGTCGCCGGACATAATGTCAAATTTCGGACCAAGCGCCGCGCGCAACGCCGACACGCGGTCGCAACTGCCGCCGGCTTCCTTGATGCCGATGATGTTTTTGCATTCGCGCGCCAGACGCCGGACGGTCTCGATGCCGATTTCAATGCCGCAACGCCCCGGAATGCTGTACAGCACGATGGGCAGGCGGGTCTCACGCGCAATTTCACTGAAATGCTGGAACAAACCTTCCTGCGTCGGCTTGTTGTAATACGGTGCGACCTGCAGCGAGCCATCCGCGCCGATTTTCTCGGCTTCGCGCGTCAGATAAACCGCCTCGCTCGTCGAATTGCCGCCGGTGCCCGCAAGCACCTTGATTTTGCCCGCACAACATTTCACCGTGAGGGCGATGATTTCGAGATGTTCCTCGTAATCCACTGTCGGCGATTCGCCGGTGGTGCCCACGGGCACCACACCGTCCACGCCCGCCTTGATTTGCATCCGGACGAGGCGTTCCAGGGCGGGCGAGTCGAGCTGGCCGTTTTTGAACGGCGTTACGAGGGCGGTGTAGGTTCCGGTGAACATGACTTTATCAGGCGGGTAAATTAGCCCAAACCCCGCGTTTGGCCAGCAGGAAATTGCCCGTGGCCCATGCGCACCATCGACGGTCATTCGCGCTCTTGCTCTTGAACATTCGTTTGCTTAATTTCTGCGGCCTTGAAGAAAACCGGTACAGTCATTCCGCGCAAGACGATCTATCGTCTCTCGATTTATCTCCGCTGCCTGGCGCGGCTGCGGGAGAACGGCATCGGCACCGTCTCCAGCGAGGCGCTCGCCAAGGCCGCCGGCGTCAAATCCACGCAACTGCGCAAGGACCTCGCCTATTTCGGCACCTTCGGCACGCGCGGCCTCGGCTATGACGTGGCGGAGTTGTCAAAAAAAATTGCCGATGAACTCGGCACCTCGCGCCTGCAACCGGTCATTCTGGTCGGGGCCGGACATCTGGGGCTGGCGCTGCTTTCCTATCGCGGCTTCGGCAAGGAGGGATTCGAAATCGTGGCCGCCTTTGATGCCGACCCGCGCCGCCATCGCGACAAAAAAGTCGGCCAGCCGATTCTGGGGATGAACCGGGCCGCGGAATTTGTCCGTCAGCATGGCATTAAAATGGCCATCCTGACCGTGCCCGCCGCCGCCGCCCAGGAAGTCGCCAACCAGCTCGTGGCGGCCGGCATCATGGGGATTTTGAACTTCGCACCGATCGCCATTTCCGTGCCGGAAGAAGTCATGGTCAGCAACGTCAACCTGGCCATCGAACTGGAAAACCTGAGCTATTTTATTCAGGAATGACGGAACCCTGCCTACTACCGCTGCCTCCGTCCGTGGTTAAAGCGGTTTCAGCTTTATTATTGTAACGCGGACATTCCTGTATGCGGGTGGGCGGGACCTTCTTGTCCCGCGTTTATCCGCGTAAACGTGGCGACTGGAAAGTCGCCAAAACCCGCCGGCGGGAAAGCCTGCGCTACGTCATAATGGGAGAGGCTCTGACGCGGTCAAACCACCAGCACGGTCTTTTTCGATTTGCGGGTTTTTTTCACCGGCTTCGAGCCGACGGCGGGTGCCGCGGGGACCGTTTCCGGCGGCGGCGCCAAATAAAGATACCGCCCGCAACTCTCACAGAGTTGAATGTCCTCCCCGTGCTTGAGTGACATGATCGCGCCGATGGGCACGCGCATGTGGCAACCGGTGCAGACCTGGTCGCGAACCATGGTGATGCCCTTTTTACCTTTGACGACGATGCGGTCATAATGGGCGAGAATTTGCGACGGGATTTTGGCGCGCAATTCCGTCATGGTGGCCTCGGCGTTTTTGTCGTCGGTCTCGCCAAATTCGAGGGACTGAAGTTTGATTAAGTTTTGAAGTAATTCATTCAATGTATTCATAAAACCATCCACGTATAGTCATGACATAATGGGTGAAAATCAGCAAGCCGAATCCAGCCGCCCCAACAGCCGCAACAATCCGTCCAAAATCGTGATCGGATGCGGCGGGCAGCCGGGAACATAAAGGTCCACCGGCACAATGCCGTCCGCGCCGTTGCGCTGCCCGGCGTGACCGACGTAAGGCCCGCCGGCAATCGCGCACGCGCCCACGGCAATCACCAGCTTCGGTGACGGCACCGCCTCGTAGGTCTGGCGCAGGGCCGCAACCATGTTTTGGGTCACCGGCCCGGTGATGAGCAACCCGTCGGCGTGGCGCGGCGAGGCGACAAATTGAATGCCGAACCGCCCCAAATCGAACACCACCGTGTTGAGCACGTTCACGTCGGCCTCGCAACCGTTGCAACCGCCGGCGCTGACCTGGCGCAGCTTCAGCGAACGTCCGAAAAGTTTGCGCGCTTTCCCGTCCAGGGCCCTGGCGAGTTGAAATTCCTTGTCGCCGAGAACCAGCGCGTCACGGGCGGAAGTCGCGAGGCGATATTCCGGCGTGAAACGAATGGCGCCTTCCGGGCAGGCGCGCTCGCATTCGGGGCAAAACAGACAGCGGCCCAGATCAAGTCGCACACCCTTTTCATCCACGGTGATCGCATCGGTCGGGCAAACCCCGGCGCACACCCGGCAGCCGTCCGGACATTTGGCGGCATCAATCTGCGGACGCCCGCGCAGCCGGTCGGGCAACACCGGCGGTTGATCGGGAAAACCGATCGTGCGGTGTTTCTGATGGGCGCGGGCCAGAAGTGCTTTTAGCATACCTTCTTCCCGTCCGGTCGTGGCAGCCGACGTGAGTCAGCTCCATCTTTCTTGACCGGAAAATTTTGCCAGTGCCCGTTCATAAATCGTGTCCGCAATACGACAGGTTGAAACTTTTGTTGCACAGCGGGAAATCGGAGATTTGCTGGTCGCGCAACGCCAGGGCCAGTCCCATCCAATTATGAAAGGACGGGTCCACAATTTTATAATGCGCGAACTTGCCCGCCGCATCGGTCAACGCCACGTGGCAGATCTCCCCGCGCCAGCCCTCGGCCAGTGAGATCACGGCGTGGTGCGCCGCGAGCGGGCCGGCTTCCGCGCGCACGGGCCCGTCCGGCAACGCCTTGAGCTGGTCAAAGATGAACGCCAGCGAACGCTGAATTTCCATCCACCGCACATGGGCCCGCGCAAAAACGTTGCCGGAGTGATACGACGACACCGGAATCTGGGCAAAGCGATAAAGGCCCGACGGAAATTGCGCCCGCACATCGCGTTCGATGCCGCTCGCCCGCGCCGCCACGCCAACCAGTCCCAGTTCCAGCGCGGTCTCGCGCGAAATCGGCCCCGCGTTTTCGAATCGCGAACGAACCGACGGCGCGTCCCACAGCAGATTCACCGCGTTGGTCACGTCCTGGCGCGCCAGTTCCAGGCGTTCGACCAGTTGTGTCTGCCGGGTTGGGTCAAGGTCGAACAAAACGCCGCCGGGCCGGACCAGGCCGCGCCCGAACCGGTTTCCGCAAATCAACGCCGTCAGGTTCAGAAAATCACCGCGAATGCGGCCGCAAAAACTGGCCGTGGGCAGATAGCCGACATCACCGGCCAGCGCGCCGAGGTCGCCGGTGTGGTTGGCCAGCCGTTCCAATTCCAGCGCGACGGCACGCAACGCCTGCGCCCGTGCCGGCACCCGGCAACCGGCCAGTGCCTCAACCGCCTCGCAATGCGCCAGCCCGTGGCCAATGGTGGTATCCCCGGCCAGTGTTTCCATATACGGAATGGTCCGCTTGGTGGGGCCGCCGATAAGCGCGCGTTCGACACCACGATGCTGGTAGCCGAGTGAAATCTCCAGGTGATAAACCTTTTCGCCATGACATTGAAAACGGAAATGTCCCGGCTCGATGATGCCGGCATGGACCGGCCCCACCGCGACTTCATGAACCTCCTCACCGGACATTTTGAAAAAATCCGTGACCCCCGGCTGGATCGGCGTATCCGCGGCACGGTCCCAGGCATCGTTACCCTCGCGGTAGGAATGATGGAAACGAATCGGTTTCAACCACGGATGGCCTTCCGGACGCACGCCCCACTGTTCCGCGATTTCGCGTTCGAACCAGTGCGCCTGCGCGCAGCCCGGCGTCAGTGCCGGATAACGGTCGGTCACTTCAGTTGAACACAATGTCAATTGTCCATCCGCGTCGTTGGCCAGCACGGCGAACAGCCGGATGCGGCCGGCGCCGGCAGTTTGCCCGAAGAACGCCGCGATCCGCCCATGGTTGTTTTCACAGGCTTGCAGAACTTGTTCGCGAAAATCCTCGAGACCGAGGCCGGGAATTTCCGCAAGTGCCACCGCGTTGCCGTTGTGAACGGGATTGCGCGCGCCGGTTTTCATTGAGCACCTCCGAGCGTTGACGCGATTTGATGCAACACCTCGCTCAGTCTTGACGGCACGGACAGGCCCAGACACAACACCAGAAAACCGAGGATGGCCGGGGGCGCGATCTGCCACCAGTCTTCGTCCGAAGCAAAGCGAGGACGAAGACCGCCGCGCCGAAGCCCTGTGGGCGTAGGCGGGCTGACTGGTTCCTTATCCAACGGACTACGACTCGGCAAGCCATCCGCTTGCTTTGGAGGTTCGCCCTGTGCCATGGCCAGAAACGCCGTCGTCATGCCGATGAAAATGACCGCGAGAAAAACGAGCAGTATGATGGCAATCCACAGATGACCGCCGTCAAACGCGGCTTTCAAGATGGTGAATTTGCTCAGAAACAATCCAAATGGCGGCATGCCGGTGATGGCCAGGAAACCCGCCAGCCAGAGCAGCCCGGTGGCCGGCGCGGCCACCAACAACCCGCGCACCCGGGCGATGCTTTTGCTGTGGTACCGGCTCAGGATGTTTCCCGAAAGCAGGAACAGCATGGCTTTGGCAAACGAATGGTTCACGGCCTGCAACATCGCGCCAAACGCACCCGCACCGCCGAGCCCGATTCCCACCGCGATGATGCCCATGTTCTCGACGCTGGAATACGCCAGCAACCGTTTGTAGTCCGTCTGGCCCAAAATAAACACCGCGCTCACCACCAATGAAATCAGCCCCAACGCCAGCCACACGTCCCGGCCGAAATTTCCCAGGCCGGCCGCCACGCAGATTTGCTGCACGCGGATGAGCCCCAGTAACGCGCAGTTCAACACCGCGCCGGACAGCAACGCCGAGACGGCCGAAGGCGCCTCGCTGTGCGCATCCGGCAGCCAGGTGTGCAACGGCGCCAGGCCCATCTTCGTGCCGTACCCGACAAAAAACAACAGGCAGGCGGCCTTCAACCACGGCGTCTGCAACTCACGCGCCTGCGTGACAAGATTGGACAACACCATCGGGAAACCGGCGCCCGTCGCCGGCGTCGCCGCCACGCCCAGGAAGAAATTCGCCAGCAAGGCCAGGGCGATGCCCACCGAGCAAATGAGCAGGTATTTCCAGGTCGCTTCGAGTGAACGATGGTGCCGGTGAAAGTAAATCAACGGCGCGCTCGCCAGCGTGGTCGCTTCGATGCCCACCCAGAGCAATCCGAAATGCTGGCTGACCGTCACCAGCGTCATCGCCGCCAGAAACAAAAGCAGGCAACTGATGAACACCGCTTCCGGCGCGTTGTCGAACAGAAATCCTTCCTCCGGATCGGTCGCCCGCCGGTTTGCTTCCTGGCCCAGATAACCCACGACATACCACGACACCATCAAAAACAAACCGCTGGTGATGCTCAGAAACAACAACCCGGCCGCATCCAGCGCGAGCCAGCCCCCCAACGCCGGGTCGGGCGTCCCTTTCCAGCAGACAGCAACCAGGGTTGCGTGTATCAACGCCGTGCCAACCAACAACCCGCGCCGAATGGCCGGACGCGTCAAAGCAAACGCCGCCAGGCCGGCGAGCAAAGGCAGAATGACCAGGGCCAGAATCATTGGGATTGCGAAATGGAAAAGTATTGTTCGCCGGGAGCGCCGGCACCTGTCGCGCCGTAGTCCAACGAAGGCTGATCCTGCCGGCGGGTTTCCGGGTTGCCCGCCACGCCGCACGCCGGCGAGATGCCGGCGCTCCCGGAAAATTCGCGCGCGCCGCACGCAATCGTAAATCGTAAATCGTAAATCATAAATCTCCTCAGTCTTTCAACGTGCTTAACCGGTCGGTGCTGATGTGATCAAACTCGCGATTGATGTGAAAGATGGTGATGCCCATGACGAACACCGCGACAAACACGTCCAACAACACGCCCGCTTCCACCAGGAATGGCGTTCGCGCCGCGACCCCCACCCCGAACGTGTAAATGCCATTCTCCATAACGAGAAAACCCAGAACCTGATTCAGCGCGCGTTTGCGGCTGACGATGAGGAAGAGCCCGGCAAAAATGGAAAAAAACGACACCGGCGCCAGCCACGGCGAGGCGATGTTTTCGGGAATCGGTAATTTGGTGCATACCCAGAAGGACACACCGAGGGCCACCGCCCCCGTCACCAGTGACGCCGCATAGCCGACGTAAGGTTCGATTTCGCGTCCGATTTCGGCCTCGCGTATCGCCCGAAAAAGAAACCACGGAAACACGATGCCTTTGATGGCAATCGTCCCGACAGCGAGCAGCCCGAAACGCAGCGACAATTCGTTCCAGTGCGCCAGAATCGGCAGCAACCCGAGCACCATGCCCTGCGCGGCCACAACCCGAATCGAAGCGCCCAGCCGGCTGGAACCCAGCAGCTTCAGGTTCGTCAGCACCACGATCACGAGGATGAGATTGGTGGTGAACATAAAGGTCTAGGCCAGTCCCAACAGAAACGCCACGGCCGCCAGCGCACCGGCGCCCACGAGCAGTTGCGGAACAATCACCAGACGCAACCGCGCCATGACGGATTCAATCACGCCAATGATCACGGCCACCAACAACATGCCGCCCACGGCCAGCAACAGGTCCAGCCACACGTTGCCGGTCGCCGGCAACACCATCCCAACCATCAGCGCCGTAAACAGCCACAACTTCAGCGCCGCGCTGTAAAGAATGAAAGCGAAGTCCGGCCCGCCGTGGTCCAGCACCATCACCTCATGAATCATCGTCAGTTCGAGATGGGTGTTGGGATCGTCCACCGGAATGCGCGCGTTCTCCGCCAGCAACACGATCATCAGCGCGATGACCACCAGCGCCAGTACCGGGCCGGAATGCAGCCCATGGATGCCGGCCGCCGGCCCAATCATTGTCGAGAGTGAAAAATTCCCCGCCTGTCGCGCCAGTGTGGCCAGCGCCACCAGCAGCGCCGGCTCGGCCAGCGCGGAGAAAAATACCTCCCGGCTGGCGCCCATGCCTTCAAAACTCGACCCGGTGTCGAGCGCGGCGGCCACGGTAAAAAACCGCATCACTCCGAACAAACCGGCAAAGAGCAGAAAGTCCGCTGGAAACGCGATCAGCGCCGGGAAATGCCCCAACGGCATCAACATGGCCGCCGTCAACGCCGCCGCCAGCCCCAGGATGGGCCCGGCGCGGAACAACCACGTCGTCGTCCGGCTGTAAACCGCGCCTTTTTGCAGCAGTTTCCACAAGTCGAAATAGGTTTGCAGCAGCGGCGGACCGCGCCGTCCGGCAAAAACCGCCTTCGTACGGTTGATGACACCGAACAATAACGGCGACAACCCCAGCGCGAGCAACAACGGGATGAAAGGAAGGGTGTTCATCCTGAAAAACCAAATTGAACCAACGATGCACACAGATGCACACGGATGAAATGCAAAGCCGCCGTTGGCAAGGTAGGGCGCGTCACTCCGTGCGCGCCGTCATTGGCGACCGGGCGACCGGCGGGCCGTGGACTGCCCGCCCCACCAAAAAAGCCGTGTCCATTCGTCCCGCATTGCGGGATCCGTGGTAGATGCTCTCCAGTTTTAGTCTTCGCGTTCATGGTCAGCGGAATTTCCAGACCAGCAGCACGATCAAGGTCACGGCAATGTAGAGGACGTAAAGCTGGACGTTACCGTGTTGCAACCAGCGCAGCCGCGCCAGCCATTCATTCGCGCGCTCGAACATCGGCCGGAACATTTCCTCACGGGATAAATCGGGCGTCTCGGTTTTCAATGCCGCCTCCGCCGGGAAAAATCCGCGCGGCGCCAGAATCTTTTTCTTCGTGCCCAGTAATGGCCGGAACAGGTCCGTCAGCGGCTGGGCAAACGATGAGGCGGTGTATTGAATTCGTGCCGTTGGCCGCAGGTAACCGCAGCCCCACGTCACGCCCTCCTCCACCGGGCGATTGGCCAGCAGACCGCGCCGCACCAAAACCAGCATCGCCACCAGCAGTAAAAATATCACCGACCCGATCACCACGAAGGTCAGCGGACTGGCGGCCGTGGCAAGATTTTCACCAATGATGTCGGGTGACTGTCCGGTGAGGTTCTCCAAAACCGGTTGCAAGCATCCGACGACCAGGGGCGCGAATAAGCCAATGCCGACGCAGCCGGTCGCCAACACCAGCATGGGCCATCGCATGGTCCAATCCACCTCGTGTGCACGCGAGACATGTTCGCTGCGCGCCTCGCCCAGGAAAACAATGCCGAACGCCTTGGTAAAACAAGCCACCGCCAGACCACCGATGAGTGCCAGCGCAATAATCAACGCCAGCAAAGGGACCGCAACTTCTCCCCCGGTCGAAGTGCCGCCCTTGAACGCGCCGAGAAAAATCAGGAACTCGCTCACGAAACCGTTCAGCGGCGGCAAACCCGAAATCGCGACCGCGCCAATAAGAAAAGTCACCGCCGTCCACGGCATCCGTTTCAGCAGCCCGCCGAGCTGGTCAATCTCACGCGTTCCGGTCCCCTGCACGACCGCGCCCGCGCCGAGAAAGAGCAACCCCTTGAACAAGGCGTGATTGAGCACGTGCAACAGCGCGCCACCAAAGCCCAGCACCATCAACAGGGGCGAAGCCGTGCTCATCCCCAGCAGGCCGACGCCCAGCCCCAACGCGATGATGCCGATGTTTTCAACGCTGTGATACGCCAGCAGGCGTTTCAGATCGTGCTGGGCCAGCGCAAACAACACGCCCAGCACACCCGAAGTCAGCCCAATGACAATGAGTGCCCACCCCCACCATAAGGGCGGAGTTCCCAGAAACGTGAACGCGCGCAGCAATCCATAAATTCCCGTTTTGATCATCACGCCTGACATCAGGGCCGAGACGTGGCTCGGTGCCGCCGGATGCGCCTCCGGCAGCCATACATGCAGCGGCATGAATCCGGCCTTGGTGCCAAATCCGACCACCGCCAGCAAAAACAGCACGCTCGCCAATCCTTGCGTGTGAATTCCCTGTGTTGCCCAGACATCGAAATTCATGGAACCGGTCTCACGTCCCAGCAACAGGAAAAAGGCCAGCAGAAAGGCCGTGCCCAGATGGGTGGCGACCAAATAGATCCAGCCGGCTTCCCGGACGCTTTGGCGTTCGTGCTCGAACGTCACGAGGAAAAACGACGCCACCGCCATCAGTTCCCAGGCAACCAGGAACAGCACGGCATTGCGCGCCACCAATACGAGCATCATGCCCAACACCAGCAGGCCGTAGAAAAACCAAATCGGACCCAGCGCACGCCGCTGCTGCCACGGCCGCAGATAACCGACACCATAAACCGCCGCGAGTGCCGAGAGCAGAAGGGTCGGCACCAGGAACCACGCCGAAAGGGGATCCAGCTCAATGAAAAATTCGCCGTAGGGCACCGGCCACGGGAATCGCAACTGCAGAACCGCGCCGCCCAGCAATACCTGAACCGCCGGAATGCAGCCGGCAATTGCCGCCACCACAACCGGAAACGCGCCGAGCCACGAAAAGTTCAGGCCCGGACGATTCATCAGCAACAACGCAACCACCGCGCCGAACAGCAGCACGACCATCGCTGTCAGCAGCAATGTCACAGGGCCGCCTCTTTCTTCGTATTCGCCGGTGAAGCCCGCAGGCCGTCGCTGATTTTTTTAACGGCCGCGAGAATCTCGTCACGGCTGGCCTGCCGGACGATCTGCGCCTTGAAATCGGGGTTGCGCAACGCAAACGCCAGGCGGGACAGCAAATGCAGGTGCGCCTTGACCGTGGGGCTGATGAGCGTAAACAACGTTTGCACCGGCTGGCCATCCAACGCCCCGAAATCCACCGGCGCTTCCAAAAAACACAACGTCACCACCGGCTGCGGCACGTGCAGCACAATCGGATTCCGGACATGCGGAATGGCGATGCCGTCGCCAATGGCCGTGGATTCGAGAGCCTCACGCGCCAGCAACACCTGCAAAAGAAATTCCCGATCAACTTTATCGGGCAATCGGAGCACCTCCACCACACTTCGAAGAACGGCCGGCTTGTCCTTGCCGGCCAGCCGATAGAAAATCCCCCCCACCTCCAAGGCGTCGGACAATTCCGGAAGCGGCGCGGAGCCGTTTTCCGGTTCTTCAAAAATCCGTGGCGAAACATTGATGCGATTGGCTGTGGCCCATTCCAGCAGTTCGGCCCGATTGAACCGATATTGTCCACTGAGGCGGTAACCGGGCAGTTTACGCTCATCAATCCAGCGATAAACCGTCTTTTCCGAGATATTCAACAACCCGGCAACATCTTTGACAGTCAGTTGCATCTGTTCGCAATGTCCAAACCGCGAAACGCACTTTGGACATCTTTGGACAATTTGCAAACAATGCCCACTGATGTCAAGCACTCCTTAACGCCGGTAGTGGGGTCATTTGTCTTTTTAGGCGTTCAGCCTCTTTACTTCGCAGGATTTGGCATGAAATTGCGGGATGGACGTATAAAAGAACGGTTTTAGTTGGAGGCGTAGTTCTTTTCAAGGCATGGTTGAGTGTGTTTTTCATATACAGGAGTTGTCGCCCGTCGCGACCTCCAACTCAACTCATGCCTTCTTTGGAACGTTAGGCTACGTACGCTCCCCCGCTGCAGGAAGCGGTCGCGGGCTGCTAAAATTCCGGTGTGTCTGCCGTCTACGCGAATATGAGCTCACGCTATAACCCGGGCCGAGTCGCAGGATGCCTTTACCTGTTGACGGGCTTCTCGATGATCCGGCCCATGTATGTTGGGCGCACTCTGATAGTGCGCGACGATGCAGCCGCCACAATCCACAACATCGCCGCCCATGAATTGTTCTTCCGCTTCGGCATGGTCTCCGATCTGGTCGGCGGCCTCGGGTGTCTTCTTACCGCGCTGGCACTCTACGAACTGCTCAAAGGAGTAGACCGCAAACTCGGCGTCCTCATGGTCGTTCTCGGCGGGCTCATGCCATGTGTCCTTGCCGTCATCAACGTGCTCAATGACGCTGCTGCCGTTGTGATCGCGCGCGATGAACCCTTCGTTGCCCTATTTGACAAGCCGCAGCAAGCTGCGCTGGTTGCGCTCTTTTTACGTATTCACGATCACGGCTTCCTGATCAGCGAAGTCTTCGCGGGCCTGTGGCTCTTTCCCTTTGGACTCTTGGTGTTTCGCTCGGGATTTCTCCCGCGGATCCTGGGCCTCTTATTGTTCGTGAGCGGCTTCGGTTATTTGGCCATCAGCGGCACCGGGCTGCTGTTTCCATTAAATGTGGAGCGAGTCTCCATGATCGCCTCCCCGGCCCTGCTCGGAGAGGGTGGTATCATCCTCTGGCTTCTGATCAAGGGAGCCTGGCCGCCCTAAGTTCGCATGCAAAAGCCCAACACCTATTAAGTCCGAACTGTCAACAGGCAAAAGGAATTCCATCCGGAATTGTATTAATTCCGTTTTCGCGTCCAACGAACGGGAACTCCCACCTTCGCCCTAAGCTATGGTGGGCAGGCC
>Ga0187871_10000037_pt1 | contig 102422 bp, 89 predicted proteins | sample June2016WEW_16_1_FD_132988 | JGI IMG/M metagenome (GOLD analysis project Ga0187871, IMG submission 132988) | Peatland microbial communities from SPRUCE experiment site at the Marcell Experimental Forest, Minnesota, USA - June2016WEW_16_10 | ecosystem: Environmental > Terrestrial > Soil >...
AGTGGTCAGTGGTCAGTGGTCAGTGGTCAGTGGTCAGTGGTCAGTGGTCAATGGTCAATGGTCAATGGTCAATTGAATAATGCAAAACATTCAATGCAAATCAAGAAATCTCTCTGTGACCTGGTCTGCTCGCGCTACCGGGGCGAAACTGATCACTGACCACTGATCACTAACCACTGTTTCTAATGCACGACGTGGAAGATGCGCTTCCAGCGGGCGAATCCCGTAAGTCTGGCCGAGAGTTCACTGTCGTGTCCGAGTCTATCATCCGCAGCCTGTTGCACATCGGTGGTGGAGGCGCGGACAACCGAGAAGTAGATGACCAGCGGCCGGGCCACAATCTCCTGCCGCGTTACGAAGCCCCAGTAGCGGGAGTCCGTGCTGTGATTTCGATTGTCGCCAAGTACAAAATATTCATCCTCTGGGACGACCAATTCGCCCTCGCGCGTGAGGCTCTGCATCTGTTTCCACCAGCCAGGATCGACCTCAGGATCGGTGTAGATCCTGGCGGGAAAGTCGTCGCGGAAGGGATTCGGCGTGGCGGGTTCGAAGGCCGCGTAAGGTTCGTCCAGGGTCAAGCCGTTCACCGTCACCCGCCCATCCTCAATGCGCAGCCGGTCGCCGGGAATGCCCACAACTCGCTTAACAAGATAGGGGTGCTGCGGGTGATGGAAGATGACGATGTCGCCGCGATTCACGTCTCGATAAGGCAGCAGCCACCGGGTGAACCTGTCAGACGGGGCAAAGACCTGCTTGTTCACCAGCAGAAAATCTCCCACCAGCAAAGTGCGCTCCATACTCTCGGATGGGATCAGATAAGGTTGCAGCACAAAGGAGTTCAGAAACAGCGCCGCTACCACCAGGGTAAGCAGCCAGGCCAGGGCCTCAGGCACGGCAGGCAGATGGTGCGGCAGCCCGCGAATGATCCAATGCAGCCTGTGCGTGCCGGGCTGTTCAACTGCGCTGCTCATTGCTCCGCGTGCTCCTCTTCGTTTGCGCCCGTCGCCGGGTCGCCGCTTTTGGCCTCGTTGGCCGTCAGCCCTTCCAGCGCGCGCCGCGCCGCATCCTGTTCTGCGAGCTTCTTCGTGGTTCCCTTGCCGCGCGCCATCGGTTTTCCTGGCCCTCCCTCATCCGCTTTAAGCAAAACCTCTACCAGGAATCGCTTGCGATGATCGGGACCACTCTCGCTTCTGATCTTGTAAACCGGCGATCCGGCCCGCGCAGCCTGAAGATGCTCTTGCAGCGCCGATTTATAGTTGCCCAGCGCGGCCCCGGAATTCAACTCGCGCGCTAACTGATCGGCGGCCTCACCCATAACCCAACGGCCGGCAAACGCCCTCACCGGTTCCAGCCCGCCGTCAAGAAACATCGCAGCCAACACCGCCTCCATGCTGTTGGAAAGCACGGTGCTCCTGTTCCTGAGTCCTCCGCGCTCCTCGCCCGGGCTCAGGCGCAGGTAGATGCCCAGCCCGATTGACTGGGCCACCTCCGCCATGTGCTGCCGGCTCACCAACTTGGAGCGTACTCGAGTCAGCTCACCCTCCTGCCACTCAGGATGCGTCTTGAACAGCTCTTCCGCCGCAACCAGCCCCAGCACGGCGTCGCCCAGAAACTCCAGCCGCTCATTATCCCCCATGGCCGTCAATTCTTCATGCTCGTTTTCAAGTGCGACCGCCTGCTGTTTTATCACCGAGCGATGCGTCAGCGCGCGCTCCAGCAACTCCGGCCTCCTAAAGACATGCCCCAGGGAAATCTCCAGTTCGGAAAGATTTACTTTCATCTGCGCCTCGACAGTTTCAAATCTCGATTGATTCGTCATGGGGACAGCGGCGCTACCAGCGGTTTCAGAAAAATTCCCCCAATATTTTTATTAAACTCCTTTGAGTTCCTTGAAGGTTGCGCGATGCGGGCTATTGCGGTTTTGCCGGTTGCTCTGAAGATCCGGTATCCGGTTTCGCCGCGCCGGAAGGATCATCCTGCGCATCCTCTTCGCAACTGTGGCCTCTGACGGCATAGGCTGCCTTGAGTCCGCGCTCCGCGGCCAGCCGGGTATCCTGCTGCCCATCGCGCACCGTGAGCGCCGCCGTGTACTCTGAAAGCGCCTCGTCGCGCTTGCAGTCCAGGTCCAGCATCCGGCCCAGGTAAATGTGCGACCAGGCCAGCAGCCGCGGTTCCTTGCTGGTGGCCAGGGTCTTCTGGAATCCATCCATCGCATCCCCAGGATGACCAGTGAGTATAGCTGCCCTGGCCAGGATGAAGTTGGCGCGGGCACTTGTGGCCACCGACTCCACGTTATCGGACTGCACGGTGAGCGCCTGCCGCGCCAGTGTGCTGGCCGTTGCCACATCGCCTGCCGCCAGCTTCGCCTCAGCCAAATCCAACCCGGTTAATTTGCGCGGCGTACTGCGTCCCAACACCTCGCCATCGGCTTCCTTGTCAAAGTCGATATTGCGAGCACGTTTCACCTGCTGATCAACGTCCATGCTGTAAACCATTTCGCCGATGGTATCTTTCAGGCTGGCCGCGTCCTTCTCAAACTGGATCAACTGCTCATAGAAGTACTGCGTAAACACAAATCCCTGCGTCATATCGTGGTGCACAGCGGCCCAGCGCACCACATCCACCTTCTGCTGGTAAACAATCCGCTCGTGCTCGTAACGCGGCAGATCGGAGCGGTCAACGCCAGCCGGAATCTTGTACTCGGGAATCCCTGTATCCATGGTTCTTGCCTCGATAGCCTTGATCAGGCACTCGATGGTCAGCGGTATGGAATCGGAGCGCAGACGAAAATCCAGCGGAGCGTCGCGCACCACCTTGAGAATCGGTTGCATGCGGTCAATCGCCGTAGCCCGCGCGTAGAGCAGCGGCTCGATAATGTAGTGCAGGTAGGTGTGGCGCACATCGCTCATGCGAATCTTGCCGTCCACAGGCGAAACCACCACCACGTAGTCGGCGCCGTAGATGCGTGCGTTGACCATGCGCGGTGAGTAGAGCGGCTCCAGGATCACAATGAACCGCTGCCCTTCGTAAGCCGATGCCGGCATCTTGAGGTAGAGATTGGTGTTGACGATCATGTTTGACAGCGGATCGTGCAGCCGGTTCTCTTCCTCGTCGTAGATATGGTGTACGCCAAGCCAGATTCCGTGCAGGTCCACGGCAGCCACAAAGTCCTTGAGCAGCGGCACAACCTCCGCCACCTGCGTGGAGTCGGGCGGCATCTCTGAAAGATCCTGTGTGACCTCAATCTCCGGCGGCGGGCTCAGATATAGCGACAGCGAAATGTACTGCGAAATATCCAGGTCCGAGCCCGTCAGGCGGTGCTGGGCAACGTACAGGCAGAGGTTGTCCCGTTTGGCGCGCGCGTCCTCGCTCTTCGCCAGTGCCTGGTTGATCTCGTCGCGCACCCGCTTGCGCACCGGCGCGCTCTCCTCCAGGCCTTCGTTGTAGCCGCATGCATTCAGAGCCGCGGCCATCAGAAAGACCGGCTCGGCGCTGATCAGCGAGATGGTAGGCCCGGCCGGATCGATCAGCGAAGGCGCCCGCTCCTGCGGCATTGCCGAGGTGGACGAACTCTGGCCCTTGGTGGAGCTGCTGTCTTTGGATTGGGCGCGAGCCGGTGCGGCCACAAACCCGGCAAACAAAAGAACGGCAAATAAAACGGCGAAAGATCGATGAGTGCGCAGCGTCATGAATATACCTTGCTAGCAAGTCTAGTTTAGTAGACGCAGCAGCCAGTGAACAGGGATCAGACGAATGAGCAGAGTGCCATCGAACGAGTAAAGGGCCATTTTGAAAGGTATGTGCTGGTAGGTCGGGGTTTTAACCCCGACCCGGATGCGTTTGCCCCTTTTCGTAATCGCGCTCAGCCCGTTCGCGAGTGGCAGCGCTGGCTTTGCCGCGAGCGGGAGGCTTCAGCGGTATACCCGCGCGCCGCGCCTCACTCAGGCCGATCGCGATAGCCTGCTGCGGCGACCGTGCGCCGTGCTTTCCTTCGCGAACGTGCTCCTGTTCCTGGCGAACAAACTCCCCGGCGGCCGTTGAAGCCGACTTCCCTTCCTTGATGTCCTTGCGTGCAGCCTCCACAGTCGATTTTTCTGGCATGGCAATCCTCCTTTTACGAGGAGTCAGATGCGCCTGCAACGGCGTAGGATGCAGGCCTCGCCAACGAACAGTGGCCGACCGCAAGCATCATCCATGCCGAAAGGCGCGCGGGAATGTAAATGAAGAGGTAACTGCCGGTTGGCCTGTCGCTCGCCCGGAATCCGTAGATTTGCCTGCCAGGCGCTAGATTCACACCATTGCGAACGCCCATTGATGTGACCGAGACGCCGGCCGCGGTTAACTGTTGTACAGTTCTTAGGATGCCTTTCTTTAATTATCTTTGGGCAATTCTCGTCCTGTTAATAGGCACAGTCGCATTCTACTGGGGGGTCACGGGTAAGGACCTCTACCCTCGGAGCAGTTGGGGGAGTAGCTCGATTCCCGTTCCAAAGCCTCTGGGCCGAGCGGTGTGCTTCATTGTAGCTGGATTAGCAATCTATATTCTAGTAATCGGACTGCACTAAATTGTCAGGTCGCATGATCGAGACAACAAACAACAGGAAGGCATTTTGGGCTTCCTTCTGAGCGCCTATATGACTGAATACGATGGCGAATTAACGCGGCTTGTCGAGCAAGTCAATCGTTCGGCCAGGGAATCCAAAGCGGACGAGATCAAACTGCTTGACCAGTTTCTGACCCTTGCGGCCCAGCGCCGGGCATCCGACCTTCTTTTGGTTGCCAACTCACCGGCAATCCTGCGGGTGAATGGCGCTCTCACTGCGGGGATTGGACAAAGTTTATCGCCTGCTGAACTGCGCAGCCTTCTGCTGCCCATGTTGACTTCAGATCAAATGGCGGAGTTGCAAACCCGCAAATCTCTCGATTTCTCCTTTGTACGAAAATCAATTGGGAGGTTCAGAGCCAATTATCACTACCAGCGCGAAACACTTGCAGCGTCAATTCGTCTTCTTCCAGAGCAGGTGCCTACTCTTGAGTCGCTTCACTTGCCGCCCGGGCTTGCGCTCCTCGCAGAGCGCCGCCAGGGCCTTGTGCTGGTCACCGGGCCCACCGGCAGTGGAAAAAGCTCTACGCTTGCCGGACTGATCGACCTGATTAACAACCGCCGGCGCGATCACATCATTACGATTGAGGATCCGATCGAATTTCAGCATTCCAACCGCAGCTCGATCGTCGAGCAGATAGAACTGGGACATGACACGCCAAGCTTCGCTCAAGCCGTACGCTCGGCGCTGCGGCAAGACCCCGATGTGATTCTGATCGGCGAGATGCGTGACGGCGAAACGATGGCGGCAGCGCTGACCGCCGCTGAAACAGGACACCTCGTTCTGAGTTCTCTGCACACCAATGACGCAGCTCAGACAGTTCTGCGAATCCTCGATATTTTCCCCTCCACCTTTCAGTCGCAAATTCGGCAACAACTGTCATTGGCTCTGTTGGCGATCATCTCGCAGCAGCTCCTGCCGACACCAGCCGGGGCCGGGCGCTATCCCGCCGTCGAAATCATGCTCGCTACACACGCGATCCGCAATCTCATTCGTCGCGGAGATGACCATCAGCTTCGCGCCCATATTGAAACAGCGAGATCTGAGGGAATGCTGACGATGGAACAGTCCCTGGCAGAGTTGGTCCGTTCAGAACGCATTTCACGCGAGACAGCCTTCGATCACTCGCACCATCCTGAAGACTTGCAGCGCCATCTCTCTTTGTAATTTATATACAGTTAACTTCCGCAACTAAACACGTAGCTGACCTCCTCGAGAGAGGTTTTCACTCCTGAATGGCGGAAACAATCCCCGGCGCATCTATATCACTCCTTCGTGTTCAGCCCGTGTTGTTGGCTACTCGTCCCTAACGTGATGGCGCTCACGTCGCTTACGTGTAGCCGGTGATATCTTCACGATCAACTCAGTTGTGCAGGATGAAGGTACCTCGTTTGGTAGTTACAAAATAAATCCCCTGATCGGGGCGCTGCCAACTTTTACCGAAGATGCTTGCAAGGAAGAGGAAAGTGTGGGGGCGACTTGCACGTTACCTGAGATCGAAACCCAATCCTTGGTCGGAGAACTCGTCACCCGGTTCGTAGTTGGGGATCGCGTCACTGTGAATGCTAGCTGCGGCGATAACTGCTTTAGCGGAGGGGAAGTCGGTACGGTCGTGGGCATCACCCTGTCCGGCAATCCCTTTGTACGCTTCACCAGCGAGGTTAATCCAGACAGCCTGGCTCTTCTTCCCAGTGGCATCCACGATGCTGTCATGGTGTCTGAAGACTTGGATTCGGCGGTAGCTACGGCATCCCGCATAAAACGCAGCTCATACACTTTGGAGGAACAGAGGCCACGTTACTCGGCATCCACCCCGAAGCAGTTTGCATAATTTATGCCCGCCGAAGCGCACAATCATTTCATAAGCCCACCCATAACCGGCGAAACGCCGGCAAGCGTCCGTAACCCCTTTTCTTTCTATATTATGCAAATAACTTCATTAAAATGAGGACTTTGCAAAAACAGGTAGGGGGGGTATGGGCAGGCAAAGGCAAACCTACACACCAGTGGTTGGTATCCGCTCTTTTTGAGATAACCGAAATTGTAGGTAACTCAACGTGTGGGTCACACACCGGAACGAAACTGACCACTAATCACTGGCCACTGACCACTGTTTTATCCGCGTACTGAAACGCCGGAGAAGGAGAGCACCGCCAGGCCGCGAACTGGCTGGCCGAAGAAGCGGGCCGGCTCGAAGACGCTGAACAGAAGCACGTTTTCAATCTGCGCGCGGGTGGCTTCGTCAGTGGGTCCGGAGACGATGCGGTAGTCGTATACCCGGCCTGCGCCGTTGATATAAGCCTCCACCACCACGGGGCCGGAGATGTCGCCCATGCTGTTGTTGTCAACAGCGCTGGAAAGGTAAAGCAGACGCGGAGCGGTTGCGTTGCCAAGCGGTTCGTCCTTGCTGGCGTGGGCTATCTCAGGCTGAGTAAACATGGTGGCCAAAACGATGACCGAACCCATCAGCAGAACCGCGCTGGCGAAGCCAGCCGAGGCCTGCAGCAGGAACGGTCCCAGGGTATTTCTCCACACCAGGTTCCAGCCGGTAAAAATGCTCTGGCGGCTGCGAGCACGCTCCTGGCTGATGGCCACTCGAATCCGCAACTGCAGATCTTCAGGCTCCGGCGCCGGTCCAAGCGAGGCCAGCGAAGCCTGCATCTGGCGCAGCGACGACCACTCTCGTGAGCACTCCGGGCAATCTTCAAGGTGGGCCGCAATGAACTGCATCTCTCGTCCGTTCAGCCGGTCGTCTAAATACTCAGTAAACTTTGCTTGCACTTCACTGCAACCGTTCATCGCGCCTCCTCTCCAAGAGGTATCTCTAAACTGCTGTTTACCGCGTCAGGCGGTGCCGCGGACTGAGCCGTCAGAATCGCCTTTAAATGAGCGCGCCCGCGCACCAGTCTTGATTTCACCGTGCCCAGATTCACGCCCTGCATCTCCGCCACATCTTCGTAGACGAATCCCTCGATATCGCGCAGGATCATCGTGGCGCGAAACGGTTCCGGCACCTGCTGCAACGCCGCCTCAACCCGCGCCCTATTTTCCTCGTGCACAACCTGATCGAAGGGCGACTCCGCCGGATCGATCAGAGTGTCTTTGAGCAGCAGAGGCGTTCCGCAATCCCCGCCGCTCATTTCCTGCTCGATGGGCGTCTCCTGCTGCTTGTGCCGCATCCACCAGCGCCTCTGGTTTGAGGCTTCACGCAAGGCGATGCGGTAGATCCAGGTGCGCAAAGAAGACTCGCCGTGAAAGCTGCCCACGCCGCGGAAGACTTTTACAAACACTTCCTGGGTGAGGTCGGCGGCGTCGGCGCGGTCTTGTACGGAACGCGCAATCAGCGAGTAAACGGGCTGGTGAAAGCGCGCAATCAGCCATGCAAACGCCTCCTCAGAACCGGCCTGAAGTTCAGCGATCAGAGCCGCTTCGTCGGATTGGAGGGTCAGCGCGCTGGCAAGATTGCCCATGGTGAGGTCCACCTGCACTTCAGTATCCTCCCACCTCATCGCAATCACAAGTACTTAGGGCTTCTTGCCGGGTCAATCACCCGATGCCGATTACCCAAGTACCGATCGCGACCACTCCCCAGGGGCCCAAAAACTGTTGCCGGAAAACCCAACTGCCACGGAGTGCGCGGGAAACGGAACAGAGCCAAATGAGCAAATGCCCCGCGCGCTCTATTGTCTTAGACACCGAAGACCCCCCAAAGTGTTCCCGGTCACGGTAGTGGGCACTCTTTCGTAACCTGAAATTAAAGATTCAGGTTGTAAACACGATTCTTCGCCCCGGCTCGGAGCGGTTCCACCTCTGCTACGGGTTTCGCAGCCGGTGGGTTCCCGCCGGATTGACGAATCAGGCCAGAGCAGAGACAATAAGGGAGTTGCATCCCGCAAGTTAGTGGGCCTGTGGCGCAGCTGGGAGCGCGCTTCCATGGCATGGAAGAGGTCATCGGTTCGATCCCGATCAGGTCCACCAAATCACCCGGACAATTTATATTTATTTCATTCTCTCCCGCAGAGCCAGTGGTGCACCTGTGTTCGTTCAGGCTGTGCGGGGCGAGAAGTCTTGTGGGGTATATTGACCATGATGCTAAAGGGTAAATGGATAGTCGCTTTGCTGATGGCCCTCACGCTGCTGTCTGCGCAAATCATCGGCCAGGCAAACGGAAAAGCCGGCCCGAATCAGCAGCCTCCGTTTACTTCGCTTTCTGCCGGTAATCCAAGCCTCCTGCAGCAAACTCCGGCACTGCGGACTTCAGCGATCGTCTCGCCGCAAAGCACAAGCAGCCCCATCGCCAAGCCGGAGTGTGATGGCCTCCCCTGCGATTACCCTGAGCCGCACATCTCCGTTTCCAACCCGCCGCCTGTGGCCGAATCCTGGCCCACCCGCGACCGCATTACCTGGGCAGCCAACGTGGTGCTGGCCATCGTAGCCTACGGAGCAATCATTCTGGCCGTTTCCACGCTGAAAAAAATCGAGCGCAATACGCGGGCTACCGAGACCCTTGCCATGGCCGCGGCAGACAGTGCCCAGGCGGCGTTGTTAAATGCGCAAGCGGTCATCGATGCGGGACGGCCCTGGATGCTGATTTCGGTCGAGCCGTCGCGGAGCGTGTTGAACAGTTTTGTCATAAAGGCCACCAACCGCGGACGCTGCCCAGCAAACGTGATCGACTCAATGGAACGAATCATGATTGCACCCGATGAGTCACAACTTCCGCAAACCCCTGAGTTTGAAAACCAGGAATCGAACCCTCCGTTTGTCCCCATTATTTTGCTGCCAGGCGAATCGACAACCCTCAAGTCGTTTGGCCGCGACGATGTAAAAGGGATTTGCGAGTCAGAGGAGATCGCCAGGCGGATTGAAAACTGGGAAGATAAGGTATTTATCTATGGGAAGGTTCTTTACAGGGAACTTATCGAGTCCGCCGACAAACCGGTTCATGAAACTTCATGGTGCTGCTGGTATATTCACGGGCGCCAGAAGAGCGGATTGGTCATAGCCGGGGCGCCCGAATATAACCTGCACACTTAGGAACTCGTTGAAATCGTAACTCGGAGCAGTGAGGTTCTTTCGCAGGGGCCAAGGCCCGCATGGATTTTTTGGCATTTGCGGCATGACTGAAGTCGTGCCCTGATACAAAACCAGGGCATTTCAGCAAGTACTCAGGGGATTTTCAATTGGAAGGTGGAACTCGCCGCGGTGATGCCGGAGTCATCCCTCAGGAATTCACCGCATCGCTCAGTTCCTGCTCATAGGTCGGCTCGGTTTCGTCAAGCCTGATCAGGCGATGGAGGTAAGCCCTGGAGATGCACAGGCTCCGGGCAGCCAGGGTCTTGTTTCCATTGTTATCGCGAACGGCGTTGACGGCCAGTTTGACTTTGTAGTCACGAAGCTGACGTTCGAAGGAGCCGGCGGGATGGTAGTCGCCGATATTGACTACGCCGTCGAGATCGGCATCCTCATCTTCCTGCACTGCATTCAGGGTCAAATCTTCCGCGCGGATGGTTACTCCGGGAGCGGTGATGATTGCCCGCTGCATGACGTTTTCAAGCTCGCGTACGTTGCCGGGCCAGGAATAACTCTGCAGCATGGCTAACGCATCCTGATCAATATCCTCCATGGGCTTTTGGAAAATTTCCCCGTAGTGCCGCAGGAAGTGCCTGGCGATGTTGGGAATATCTTCCGGATGCTCCTGTAACGGAGGCGATTCAATCTGCATGACGTTGATGCGGTAGTAAAGATCCTGGCGGAATTTGCCTTCGGCCACCAGTTTGGCCAGGTCGCGGTGAGTGGCGAAGACGAGGCGCGCGCGCAGCGGGATAAGCTTGTTGCTACCCAGGCGGCTGAACTCCATCTGCTGAATGGCACGCAGCAGTTTGACTTGCGTAAAGAGGCTGAGATCGCCGATTTCGTCGAGGAAGAGGGTTCCATCGGCCGCCTGCTCAAAGTAGCCTTCGCGCGCGCCCACCGTTCCGGTGAAGGCGCCTTTTTCATGCCCGAAGAGTTCTGCTTCAATCAGGGTCTCGGGAATGGCTCCGCAGGAAACGGCCACAAACGGGCGCTTGGCGCGCGTACCTAGATTGTGAATGGCGCGGGCGATTAATTCTTTTCCGGTTCCGCTTTCGCCGGTTACCAGCACCGAGGCATTCAGATTAGTTACGCGATGCACAAGCTCGTAAACATGCTGCATCATCGGACTCGAGCCGATGAGCTTGTCGCAGCTTCCGGGCTCTTCCAGCCGCTGCTGCACGGTATGCAACTGCTGCTTCAGCGTGGAGTTTTCATAGGCCCGGCTGAGCATGGTCTTGAGGTCGCGAATCGATGGCGGCCTGCGGCAGTAACCGAAGGCTCCCGAGCGAACCAGTTCAAAGGCCGTTGAGCGAAGGCCGTCTTCGGCCAGAATCAGCGAAGGCACCTGGGATGCAATGAAGCGCCGGGAAGACTCGAGACGGTCGCGCAAGGAATCGTGATTGGAGTAGATATCCAGAACCATTACATCGCAGGCCCCGGCCGACAGCAGGTCTTTCATCCCTTCCTCGCCCGACTCCAACAAAATCTTGAAGTCCTTTCCGAGCGCGGAGGAAAGAAGCGGGTACAAAGTGCGATCTTCTGAATACAACCCAATCCTGATCATTGCTTTACGAACTCTTTCTCTAGGTCAGGCCATACCGATCCATTCAGGGACCGGTGATGCTGAACTCATGCTCTTCTATCGACTAAGAAGATGCCAATACCAGCTTTGGGGCAGAACCATGCAACCTTAGTAATACAGTTTAACACTCGAATGGGTGATAAACCTCATGAAGAGAAACACATACAGGGCCATCATCTGGGGTTGGGGAAGGATCCAAAATTGTTAGAAAATGCTTATCTGTAAGTATTCACTAACCTGGGGGTTTCAAAGGACCAGCTCGATCCCGCCGTGGTGAAGCTTCAATGGAGGATTTCGCTGTCTTGAATCACCGAGAATCTGGGCGGTTCCAATGCCCGATTCAAGATCGAAAATATTCCGGCAACTTATTCATAATAAGTATCTTGTAAAGAACTGGTCACTTTGGCTCGGTGAGATTGAACGTCCGCCGAAATGAGGGAGCAGGGAGCGAATCGGCTGCCCAGTTGTTTTACAAATTGTCCGCCACAGGCGGATACAACTTAAGTAACATTCGTGCTGTCACTTAAGTTGTAGATAATTTCCTGCCGGGTAACCAACATCCCGCTCGAATAGGAGCTGCCGACTGAGCGATTGGTACAATCACGGGTGTGAACTCCAGGCAGAGACTTGAATTACTTTTCTTGGGCTGCGCCGTTGCCGTTAGCCGATTCCTGTTTCGTAGCCGTTTTCTCTACGATCTCGATTCAGTAAACTTCGCGCTGGGAATGGGGCGCTTTGACCCTCGTACTCATCAGCCCCATCCGCCGGGCTACTTCTTATACGTCTGCCTGGGCCGACTGATCAATTTCTTTGTCCATGATGCCAACCGGTCGCTGGTTCTGCTGAGCATTGCTGCGGGCATCGCTTCGGTGGTGTTTATCTACCTGTTGGCGCTCGAGTGGTTCAGTGAAAGAGCAGCTGTTTTCGCGGGCCTGTTCTTTCTGTTTTCTCCGCTCGCCTGGTTCCACGGGACGGTGGCTCTGACTTATAGCGTTGAGGCCTTCTTCTCGGCCCTGATGGGCTACCTATGCTGGCAGATCGATCGCGGTAGAGCCCATTGCATTCTTCCAGCGGCAATCCTGCTGGGCATCTCGGCCGGCATACGGCCGTCTTCGCTGATGCTTCTTGGGCCGCTGTTTCTCTACTCGCTTCGGACGGCGGCGATAAAGAAAATCCTGCTCGGAGTTGCTGCGCTCGGCCTCACCATCGTGGCCTGGTTCCTGCCCATGATTTGGGCCAGCGGTGGATTCGATGCATACTTCGGAGCACTGCTCTCTCTGTGGCGGCTGGTGCCCTCGAAAGATACAGTTTTCAACTCCTCGCCCGCCACTTCCATTGCCCGTGCCTGCGTGATCGTTTTTATCGGCTTTCTGTGCTTTGGGGCCGCATTGCTGGCTCCAGCGGGCGCGCGATACCAATCCGTTCCGGCCGACCGCGCCAAGAAGCTCTTCACCGCGGTCTGGATGACGCCAGCCGTGTGCTTCTTTACCTTTATATTCTTGAAGTTCGTAAACAGCGGCTACCTGCTGCTGCTGGTCCCGCCCGCCTCCATATGGCTCAGCTCGTGGGCAGCGGAGTGGTATGAGCACTGCGCGTGGCAAAAATCGCTGAAGATTGCGGCCATCGGCCTCTGCGTGGTCGTGAATGTTCTCATTTTTCTCGCCTTCCCGGCCTACTGTTCCTACCGCTCCGTGCGGCAGTTCGAGGGTAAGTTGGAGGGAATCCGAACGGCCTTACCCCAGCTTGGCGCCCCCAACGACCTCCTGATCCTGAGTTTCGACTCTCACTTTCTTGGCTATCGCCATGCCGGCTACTATCTGCCCGGCTACCTGACCCTGCAATATCCCGAGGTCAAGCTGAGTGAAGGTACGCGGATCTTCGCAATGCAGGGGCAGGATACGCGTTTGCTCGCGAGCTTGCCGGTTGGTTCCTATAAACGATTTGTTGTGTTTCCTTTACCAGGAACAGACGCCGAATACCAGCATTATCTCGACACGTTCAAAAAGTTGCTCCCCGCCTCCGACCTCGCTTACGTTAGCGTGGACGACCATCAGTTTGTAACCGGGCCGATTGGGGATCTACCTCTACTCTTCCCTAAAGCCGCTCAGGCAACCCGATAGGGCAAATACGTAGCGGTGTGTGTATACGACCCGCTTCACTCCGGCATCCAATTCGTAAACATACGATTACACCAGCCGCAACGGCAAGCAGCTAACTACGTGAATTCACTAGGCTTGCTCCTTCTGGAGTTTGGTCGGACAATTGCTTTAATCACAATGTTCCCTAGCCAAAAGGGAAAACGGAGTCTGGAATATGCACTCTTTTGCCTGGTGGCCGACACTCATCGTACTGGCTGTGGCCACCTTCACCGACCTGCGCAATCGCCGCATTCCCAACTGGCTGGTGCTTCCCTTTCTGCTGGTGGGGATCGTCGTTTCCGGTTGGCTGCACGGCTGGCACGGAGTGGGTCAGAGCTTCGCCGGCATGGGGCTTGCTCTCCTGATCAACGGTTTTGCCTTCTGGATGGGCTGGACCGGAGCAGGAGATGTGAAGCTGTTCGCCGCCATCGGCGCCTGGATTGGACCGGTACAGATGTTCTGGGCCATATTTTTCACCAGCATGGCCGGGGGATTCATGGTCCTTTGCTGGGTCGTCTACAGCAAGTTAATCAAAGGTCTTTTCGCAGGTGCGGGCAAGGCCGTCATCGGCTCGAAGGAGCACGGAACGCAGAGCGATTCCGATGCGGAGCCGGTCTCCTCCAATTTTCTGAAGCGCAAGATGCCCTATGCGCCTGCAATCGCAATCGGAACACTGATTTCATTCTTTGCTCACTAAAGATCGGAGTACTTAAATGATGAACGCGCAAGTGAAGTATCAATTTTTGATCGACCCACAAGAACCATTGGAAAAAGTTAGGAGCATAACTGACGTGAATGCGCATTCAGCTTCGTTTGCCGAACCCCAATTTCCTGACTCATTCGGCTCGGGGAATATGTCGATCGCGCTGATCGGCCCGGATGATCAGCGCCGCAAAGCTGCCGCCGAAGCCCTTGCTCTGTGCCCTGGAAACGACGTCCGCGAGTTTTCCTCGTATCCTCCCGGCCTGGACGATGTGCCGCGGATGCTGGAGCAACACAACGACGTCATCATCATTGACCTCGATAGTGACCCGGAGTACGCACTGGAACTGGTGGAAAGCATCGGCGCCAACGGCGCGACGACATTGATGGTCTACTCGGCCAAGGCCGACGCCGAGCTGCTGGTGCGCTGCATGCGCGCTGGCGCCCGCGAGTTTCTCACTTTGCCCTTCAGCCACAGCACCATGGCTGAGGCACTGATTCGCGCCTCTGCCCGCCGCCCGTCGGCGAAGGCCGCGAAGGCGGCGACCGGCCGGCTGCTGGTATTTACCGGCGCCAAGGGCGGTTCCGGAGTGACCACAATTTCAACCAACTTTGCCGTGGCGCTGGCCCAGGAATCAGGCGAAAGCACCCTGTTGATCGACCTCGACCTGCCCCTGGGGGACGCGGCGCTGAACCTGGGCATCGTGGCCGAGTACTCAACGGTGAATGCGCTGCAAAATGCCAGCCGTCTGGATTCGGCTTTTCTCTCCAAGCTGCTGGTCAAACATAGCTCCGGCGTATCCGTGCTCGCGGCTCCCGGAAAATTTCCCCAGTTCAACGCGTCCAACGAAGCCGTCGACCGGCTGATCGCCGTGGCACGCCAGGACTTTGATAACGTGGTGGTCGATATTGGCTCCAGACACGATTTGACGGGCACTGTCCTTTTCAAGGACGCCAACAGAATCTACCTGGTAACCCAGGCCGGCATCCCCGAGCTGCGCAACTCCAACCGGCTGATCAGCCAGTTCTACCCCGCCGGTGGCCCTAATCTGGACATCGTGATCAACCGCTACGAACCCCGTACTCTGGGAGTCTCTGAAGAGCACATTACCAAGGCACTTACCCGGCCGGCGCAGTGGAAGATTCCCAACGATTACGGCGCGGTGCGCAAAATGCAGAACACCGCTACGCCGCTGGCGCTGGCTGACTCGCCCATCTCAAGGCTGATCCGGCAGATGGCCAGGGCCATCAGTAGCAAGGCCGCGGCAGCCCCAGTAAAAAAGAAAGGCTTTAGTTTATTCAGCTAATGGTGAAGAATAGAAGTAACACCTCTCGCTCAGGTAACGACTCTCGCCCGATGGAAGGCTAAAACGTGGAACTGCTGAATCTTGAAAAGTATAAAGCGGAAATTCACAAGACCCTGATCTCCAAGCTGGATCTGGAAAAATTGTCGCGCGTCAACTCCAGCCAGGCTCGCCAGGCTGTTGCTGGCATTGTGAAAGAGATCATCGCCGACCAGCGTGTGCCGCTGAACTACGACGAGCAGGAAAAGATTCAGTCCGACCTGCTGGACGAGGTCTTCGGCCTCGGCCCGCTGGAACCGCTGCTAAGAGACCCGTCGATCTCAGACATTCTGGTGAACGACAAGGATCATGTGTTCATTGAGCGGGGCGGCCTGCTGCAAAGAGTGGATACCACCTTCCGCGACGACCGTCACCTGCTGCAGATTATTGACCGCATCGTATCGCGCGTGGGCCGCAGAGTGGATGAGTCCTCGCCCATGGTCGATGCCCGCCTGCCCGACGGCTCGCGCGTCAACGCCATCATTCCGCCATTGGCGCTGGATGGGCCTTCGCTCTCCATCCGCCGCTTCGGCACCGGACCCCTGGCAGCCAATCAATTGGTGAAGCTGCAGAGCATTTCCGCGGAGATGATGGAGGTGCTCTCCTCCGCCGTCAAAGCCCGCATCAGCATCATCATCTCAGGAGGCACCGGCTCCGGTAAGACGACGCTTCTGAATATTCTGTCGCAGTACATTCCTAAGAATGAGCGTCTGGTCACCATCGAAGACGCGGCCGAACTCCGGCTGGCTCAGGAAAACATCGTGCGTCTTGAAACCCGTCCCCCCAACATTGAGGGAACAGGCGCGATCAAGCAGCGGCAACTGCTCATCAACTGCCTGCGTATGCGCCCCGACCGCATCATCATGGGTGAGACGCGCGGCGAAGAAGCCTTCGATATGCTGCAGGCCATGAACACCGGCCACGAAGGCTCGATGACCACCATCCACGCCAACACGCCCCGCGATGCAATCTCCAGGCTGGAATCCATGGTTGCCATGGGCAATATGAACATGCCGGAGAAATCCGTTCGCCAGCAGATAGCCGCGGCGATTACCATCATCGTTCAAGCCTCACGCATGAGCGACGGGTCGCGTAAAGTGACCAGCATATCGGAGATTACCGGCATGGAGGAAAATGTTATCAGCATGCAGGAAATCTTCACCTTCAATAAGAAAGGAATCGGCCCTGACGGCAAGGTGATCGGCGCTTTCCAGCCTACCCGCATCCGTCCCCGTTTCCTCGACAAGCTGCGCGTCGCCGGCATCGTTCTGCCGGCAGCCCTGTTCGATACCGAAACGCTCGTCAACTGAGGCGGGAAGGAGACTCTGAAAATGGGAATAATGATCGCCTTAGTATTTCTTGGCGTCTTCTCGGTCGTTTCCCTGCTGATGATCGCCGGTGCGAGCGGGAAAACACAAGAAGCGAAGCAGGTGATCGCCTCGCTGGATACGGCGCTGGCGACTGAAACGCCGCAGGTGCGCGACCAGATCGTCAATCTTCGCAAGAGCGAACGGCTCAGCGGAATTCCCTGGCTTAATAAAAAGCTGCTGAAGATCGACCTTGCGCCACGTCTCCACACCCTGCTTCATCAGGCCGATCTTAGGTGGACCGCTGGAGGTCTGTTGGCCGGCTGCGGCCTCCTCTTTGCCATCCCGGCTTATGTGGTCTTTCTGCGCTTCGGCAACATATTAGTAGCAATGGCGGCTGGCCTGCTGCTGGGCATGATGCCCTTCGGATGGGTGCTTTTCAAGCGCAGCAGGCGCTTCGGAAAGTTTCTGGAAGCTTTGCCTGAGGCGCTGGATCTGATGGTGAGCGCGCTCCGCGCAGGTCACAGTCTCAACGCCGCCATGGGCCTGGTTTCCCGTGAATGCACCGCCCCCGTGAGCACTGAATTCAAGATATGTTTCGAGGAGCAGAACTACGGTCTGGAACTTAAAACCGCCCTGGATAACATGATCAGCCGCATTCCGCTGCAGGATCTCAGAATTGTCGCAACCGCGATCATGATCCAGAAGGAAAGCGGCGGCAACCTGGCCGAGGTTCTGGACAAAACCTCCCACGTCATCCGCGAGCGCTTCCGCCTGAAACGGCAAATCGGGGTACACACGGCGCAGGGCCGCCTTACGGGCTGGATCCTCACCTTTCTCCCCATCGTGCTGGGCATCGCTTTATACACGGTCAATCCTGAAATGATGAGGATTCTTTGGACCACCCCCATCGGCATCAAGTTGCTCTGGGCGGCCGGCATCGGCATCATCATCGGCGGCCTGATCATTCACAAGATTGTCAACATGGACGTTTGAGGAAGAAAAATGGGAGTTATCTTTCTTACTTTCGGCGCAGTTTTTCTCCTCATCGCAAGCCTGGGGATGCTGCTGTTTTATCGCGAGGCCATGATTCAGCGGATCACCGAGGTGATCAACCCGCAGCCCAAGACGAAGACCCTGTTGAGCACGCTTCAGCAGACCGGCGTTTCCATCAGCGAAGTGGTGGTGCAATTCCAGAATGTCCTGCCGAAAAGCCAGGCGGAAGTCTCCATTGTTCAGCAGCGGCTAACCCGAGCCGGCTATCGCAAGGAGTCGGCCATCAAGATCTTCTATGGCTGCAAGGTATTGGTTCCCCTCTTTCTCTGCGTCCTGGCGTTGGCCACCGGACTGGGGAATCTGAGCCCGTTTTTTGTTTATGTTTTGTGCCTGGGCCTGGGATATCTCGCACCCGATTTCTGGTTGGGAAGAATGATCTCCAAGCGGCAGTCCAAAATCCGCCGCGGACTGCCCGATGTGCTCGACCTGCTGATCATCTGCATTGAGGCTGGACTGAGCCTGGACCAGGCGACGGCGCGCACCGCCGAGGAACTGAAGAATGGCCAGCCGGAGCTGTGCGATGAGCTGGGCATTGTGGTGCTGGAGCAACGCGCCGGCCGGCCTCGCGCCGACTCATGGAAGCACATGGCGGAGCGCACCGATGTGGACGCAGTGCGCAACCTGGTTTCCATGCTGGTGCAATCGGAGCAGTTCGGAACCAGCATCGCCAAGACTTTACGCATTCATTCTGACACCCTCAGAACCCAGCGCGTTCAGGCTGTGGAAGAGGCGGCGGCCAAGACCACCATCAAGCTGATCTTCCCGCTGGTGTTTTTCATTTTCCCATCGCTGTTCCTGGTCGCCCTTGGTCCTGCGGTGATCTCGATGATGGATTCATTCAAACTGCTCAATGGAGGGCATTGAGGAAAGGAGGATTAGATATGGACGGTACAACAATTATTCGAATAGTGGCTGGGGCCCTGTTTGTAATCGTGCTGGTTCTGCTCATTCAGCGCCGCCGCACGCGGGTCAAGTAATCCAGATCAGACAGGTATTCCGGCGGCGCCGAAGAAACTTCTCGAGTCCCGCTGGCTGACTCCCAGGTCCTCAACGGACTCAAGGAGTGAATGCAGCACTTTTGGTGGAGAAAGGAATTTTTCATGGACGGTACTATGATTATCCGAATTGTTGCCGCGGTTTTGTTCGTCATCGTGTTGGGTCTGTTGATTCAGCGCCGCCGCACACACGTCAAGTAGTAGTCGAGGCTTCACCGGTGGCTGGTGGGCTCGAGAAGAGTTCCGCTGGCTGACAAGTTATTACCGGCCCCGACTGCAGGTCGTCGTTGCCGGAGTGGCTTGAGCGGAGACAGTGCCGTTTCAGAAGTGTACTGGCTCCACATCCTGTCTTGAAAACGGGAGAGGGGATTTGTACCCTGGCGGCCACTCCCAAAGAATGAAGCAAGGCCTGATTGCAGATCCAGATTCGTAGTAAGAAGGCTTGCTGAATGAGTTCGATTGGTGCGTTTGAAGAGCTTGAATTGATATCCGGGTCTCGGGATCAACGACCGGCTGGCGAATATTCGCCAAGGGCGAGAGGTTATATGGAGCTACGTAAACATTGCGCGTACAACCGCACCCGGGAATGCTTTCTGGGCCTTGAAATTGCTGCTGCAGATGTTCCGTTCGAGAGCCTGAAGGATATGATGGCCACGCTTGCTCTCAAGTCCGGCGAGGGCCTTTGGATGACGCCCTTCCGGGGAATTTCTGAATCCGGCATGCGCGCCCCGCTCGACCTGATTTATCTTGACGAGGATTGCCGGGTCATTGACGTGGTGGAGTCGTTCCCTACATTTCGGGTCACCCCTTCCAGTCCGCGGCCGGCCAGCGTGCTGGCATTGCCCACTCATTCAATTTATTCTTCGCAGACCCAACCGGGAGACCAGTTGCTGCTCTGCGAGGTCGATGAAATGGAGCGACGGCTGGCCCAGTTCTCCGGTACAAGCGCCGCCGCTGCCGTTGTGCAAAGCGCCGTTCTTTTGCGTGAACAACCGCTCTGGAGCGGGGGGCCCGGCGTGCTGCAACTCGAGGAGCGCTCTGCGGAGGAGCGTCCCGGCGCACAACAGACCCACGAGATGGCCCTGATCCAGCCGGGAATGAGAGACGTCAGGCCGCCCAAGAATTGGCTGGCGCGCTGGTGGTCGCCCGATCCGAGAAAAGCTCCACGGGAACCAGCATCCGGCGTGGCCGCCTATTACTGGTCCGGCGGCACTGCCCAGCCGCACGGGGTCAGGGATATCAGCTCGACCGGCTTGTACGTGGTGACTGAGGAGCGCTGGTATCCGGGAACCCTGGTACTGATGACTCTGCAGGATACAGAAGGCGGGCAGGAGACCACCGAGCGCTCCATCCAGGTACATTCCAGGGCCGTCCGCTGCGGCAGCGATGGCGTAGGCCTGCAGTTCATCGTGTCCAAGTCAAAGGATGCAAACGGAAAGAAGATCGTAGACGGAGCGGATCAAAAGGAATTGGATCGATTCCTTGAACGCCTGCGAAAAGGCCAGAGTTAGGTTAAGCTGTTGCAAGGTCGGTCCCCTAACAAACAAAATGACACTTAAGTAACACTGAAGTGTCATAGCTTTGGCTGTACCCAACGTAACTCTAATGTGGGATGGTCAGCCCCGCATTGTCTGTCTTACGGTAGACAATGCCAGAAAGTCTATGAGATGAAAACGCTTAACAAGAATCATCTGCAATTCACGGCCTTGACACCCAGCCTGAGGCACGCCGCAGAGTCGCGGGGCGTGAGCGGCAACCACCGCTTCTTCGGGAAGCGGTTACGCGCTCGTCTCCGCGGCGGTGAAGAGGGCGGGGCGCTGGTGGAGTTCGTCCTTGTGGCGCCTCTGATGCTGACGCTGATAACGGGAATGTTCTCAGTGGTCATGGCCCTCATGAACTATCAGGAACTCGGCAGCGCAACCAACGCCGCCGCGCAGGTGCTTATGACTGCCAGGGGCCAGAGTACCGACCCATGCGCAGTGGTGGCGTCGACGGTTACAGGCGCACTGCCCACCTGGACGGCGACCAAGTTTACGTACACGGTGACGATCACGGACTACGCCGGCGCCCTCCATACCTATGGGCCTACCACGCCAAGCGCCGGATCGCCATTTAGCTGCACCGCGGCGGCGGCGGTTTTGTCCGCGGGATCGGGATCGAGTGGAGCGCAGGGCGAACCTGCCTCGGTATCGGTCAGCTATCAGTACACCTGGATTCCCGCGTACCTGTTGAAGCTGTCTGGGAATCTGGCGACTTCCTCAACGGTACTAATTTCATGATGAAGAAGGAGTAAGGAATGAAATTCCATGGAGCTACATTTTTACGCAGGCTGCTGAAAGAAACCAGTGGCCAGACGATGTACATCGGGGCCGCAGCCTTGTCAGCGATCATCGGACTTTCCGGGATGGCGGTTGACTTCAGCCATGGATACTTTGCGCTGCAGGAGCTCCAGGCCTCGACGAATGCGACAGCAATGGCGGGAGCGTTTGCCATGCCCAACACCACCCAGGCTGCCACCAATATTGCGAATTACAGCTCAAAGGCGACAGGCTTGAACTCCAGCACGCTGCTGACCAGCGCTGTCGCGACGCCAACCTTCCTCTGCCTGAACACCCTGGTGAAGCAGGGACTGGCGTGCGTCGGTTCCACCGGCTCGACGAGCGGGACTTTCAATGCCGTCCGCGTCGTGCAGACCGCGAATGCCCCAACTTGGTTCGGGAGCATGTTCGGCCTGGCCAATTTCAAATTGACGGCAGTTTCCACCGCTGCCTACAACGGCGGCGCCGGCTCTCCGTGGAATATTGCCGTCGTCCTCGATACCACGGCATCGATGGGTGACAGTGATAGCGGCAAGCAATGCTCCGGCACGCAAATCTCCTGCGCACTAACGGGCGTGCGTGATCTGCTCTTGCTTCTGGATCCTTGCTCGTTGAACACAACCTGCACCGCGGTAGCAGGAACTTCTCAAGTTCAGAGTTCTGTGGCCAGCGTCAGCTTGTTTGTGTTTCCCGCCCTGGCAATCGCCACGGATCAATCCGACTACGGCAAGTACACTACTTCGCACGGTGTGACTACATTTGCCGCCGGATGCCCTGTCAGCACCCCCGGTATAGTGCCGTATACATTCCCCAGCAACACAGGCACGGGTTTGACTGAACAAATACCTTCCACACTTGGCACCTACCAGGTGATTCCGTTCTCAGGCGATTACCGCAGTTCCGACTCGGCTACTTCGTTGAATACCGCTTCGAACATCGTGATTGCATCCGGAGGAGCTGGTTGCGCAGGCATCACAGCACCCGGCGGCGAGGGAACCTACTACGCGCAGGTGATCTACGCGGCCCAGGCAGCGCTCGTTGCCCAGCAGAATGCCAATCCGGGTTCGCAGAACGCCATGATCATCCTCAGCGACGGAAACGCAACCGCTACCGCAACCGGCAGCAGCCCCCAGATAATGGTAGCGTCAGGCGGCGGCACTCTGAACGGAACCGGCAGCAACCATTCGTATACCTACCCATCCGCTCTGGGCGAGTGCGGGCAGGCAGTCCAGGCGGCCTATAATGCCGCTAACAACTCGAGTTACAACAACACAGGTTCCTTCACCAGGGTATACACGATCGGCTACGGTTCCCCGACGTCGGGATGCACAACGGATGCCACGTATAGTGCGACAGTAACAAACGGAGGCGGCAGTTGGGGGCCAGGGGACAGTCCCTGCCAGGCAATTAAGGCTATGGCCTCCGATCCAGGGTATTTCTACTCCGATGACGCCGACGGCTGCGCCTCAAGCAACGGCACAAATTACACCCAGTTGACGCAGATCTTCCAGGCCATTGCGACGAGCTTCTCCACCCCTCGACTGGTTCCCAACACCACCACATAGCTGCAAATGAGCAAAAGAATTGAGCCCGCATCCATTTCAGATGCGGGCTTTTTTTATTCTGGTATTTCGGTAATCACCAGCAGCACTTCCGCCACCTTCAAATTTTGCCCGCTCTGCGTCGCCTGGATCGATAACTTCAACGCCTTAGAAGAGGTCAAAATTTTGTTTGCAAAAAACCAGAATTAGGTTATGCTTGGGAAGGTCGGTCCCCAAGAACCAACTGCAAATCATGGCCCTGTAACAAAACTACGTTCCTTCTCTTTTCAGTACACCTGACTACCTTCTTTCTCTTTTCAGTACACCTGACTACCTTCTTTCTCTTTTCAGTACACCTGGATTCCGGCGCACCTGTCGAAACTGGCCGGAAATCCAACGACTTTCTTAACGGTATTGATCTCACGAAGGAGAAGGTGTAAGACATGAAATTCCATGGAGCTACATTTCTACGCAGGCTGCTGAAAGAAACCAGCGGCCAGACAATGTTTATCGCAGCCGCAGCCTTGTCCGCGATCGTCGGACTTTCCGGGATGGCGGTTGACTTCAGCCATGGATACTATGCGCTGGAACAGCTCCAGGCCTCGACGAATGCGGCGGCAATGGCCGGAGCATTTGCCATGCCCAACACCACCCAGGCTGCCTCCAATATTGCGAATTACAGCTCAAAGGCGAAAGGCTTGAACACCAGTCCGCTGCTGAACAGCGCTGTTGCGACGCCAACCTTCCTCTGCCTGAACACCCTGGTGAAGCAGGGACTGGCGTGCGTCAGTTCCACCGGCTCGACGAGCGGGACTTTCAATGCCGTCCGCGTCGTGCAGACAGCGAATGCCCCAACTTGGTTCGGAAGCATGTTCGGTCTGCCCAATTTCAATTTGACGGCAGTTTCCACCGCTGCCTACAACGGCGGCGCCGGCTCTCCGTGGAACGTTGCCATCGTCCTCGATACCACGGCGTCGATGGGTGGCAGTGATAGCGGCAAGCAATGCTCCGGCACGCAAATCTCCTGCGCACTGACGGGCGTGCGAGATCTGCTTGCGCTTCTCGATCCCTGCGCGCTGAATACGGCCTGCATCCTGAAATCCGGCAGCACTACTGAAGTTCAGAATCCGGTGGCCAACGTCAGCCTGTTTGTGTTTCCCGCCCTGGCAATCGCCACGGATCAGGCCGACTACGGCAAGTACACTACTTCGCACGGTGTGACTACATTTGCCGCCGGATGCCCCATCAGCACCCCCGGTATCGTGCCGTATACATTCCCCAGCAATACAGGCACGGGTTTGACTGAACAAATACCTTCGACACTTGGCACCTACCAGGTGATCCCGTTCTCAAGCAATTACCGCGCCTCCGACTCGGCTACTACGTTGAATACCGCCGCGGATATCGTGATTGCTTCCGGAGGAGCCGGCTGCGCCGGCATCACAGCCCCCGGCGGCGAGGGAACCTACTACGCCCAGGTGATCTACGCGGCGCAGGCAGCGCTGGTTGCTGAGCAGAATGCAAACCCGGGTTCGCAAAACGCGATGATCATCCTCAGCGACGGCGACGCAACTTCCTCCGCCTCCAGCGGCCAGATCGCGGTGGCGTCAGGCGGCGGCACTCTGAACGGAACCGGCGGCAACACGTCGTATACCTACCCTTCCGCTTTGGGCGAGTGCGGGCAGGCAGTCCAGGCGGCCTATGATGCTGCTAACAACTCGAGTTACAACAACACAGGTTCCTTCACCAGGGTATACACAATCGGCTACGGCGCGGAGACTTCGGGATGCACGACGGATAAGACATACAGTGCAACGGTAACCGGCGGTGGTGGCAGCTGGGGGCCAGGCGACAGTCCCTGCCAGTCAATTGCGGCCATGGCATCCGACCCGGGATATTTCTACTCCGATGACGCCAATGGTTGCGCCTCAAGCAACGGCACAAACTACACCCAGTTGACACAGATCTTCCAAGCCATTGCGACGAGCTTCTCCACCCCTCGATTGGTTCCCAACACCACCACATAGCTGCAAATGAGCAAAAGAATTGAGCCCGCATCCATTTCAGATGCGGGCTTTTTTATTCCGGTATTTCGGGAATCACCAGCAGCACTTCCACCCTGACATATTGCCCGCCCTGCGACGCCGGCCTGAACTCCCACTTGGCCAGCTCCTCCAGAACAAACCTGGTGTCCGGAAACTCAGGCGGGAAGGCGACGGCCAGTTGCTCGAATCGTCCGGCCTTATTCACAAAGCCGTGAATCATGAGGGCGTCGGCGTCGATTGAGCCGGGAGCGATGTTGGGCCGCACGATGTTATACGGCCAGGGCGCCTCAATGTGCGTGATGTTGCCTGCCGAGGACGCATCGTCGGCACGCGAAAGCGAATACTGGAGAATCCAGCTCCTGGCCAGGCCCACGTGCACATAAACGGTGTAGGACATCCTGCCGCCCCACAGCTCGGCCGTTTCAGGATATTTGTTTTCAATCGACGAGCCCACGACCACCGCTCCGAACTCACCGTCTCTGGGCAGCTTGATCACAGCGAATGAAGGACGGCTGCCCGCGGCGGAAGCGGAGTCTCCACCTTGCGCAGCTTCGGTCTTCGCGGCGTTCTGCTTGCCGTTCGTTCCTGGGTCTTTCGTCTTCTCACCCTTGCTGCCGGCGTCCTGTCCCGCACCTGCTCCGTCGCCCTTGGAATTCGAGTTGCCACTCCCGTTTTGTGCGTTGTCTTTTCCCTGCCCCGGAGCAAGCGCTCCCGGCGAGGATTTTGAAACCGTCACATTCTCGGGCGGCAGGCTGACGGTTCCATCCGCTAAGCGCATATCTGAGAGCGAAATGACCGAGGCGGGCGTGGGTTGCGCGGCTGAACTTGATGCGGTTGCCGGAGGCAGCTGCACGCGATCAGGCCCGTGAACCACAATTGGAGAAGTAGTGCTGGGCAGGATGGGCTGCTTCCGCGTCGCCAGGTCTGTGGCTGAGATGCCCAGGTCGGCCAGGTTCACCTCTTCATTGGGCGCGTCGAGCGAGGGCTTTACTTCAGCGGCAGTGGGCAGCGCAGGCTTGGGAGGAACAATGGTCTTGACCTCGGCCTTTTCTGGAGCCCAGACCATCGCCGTCGGAATGGGAACTTCTGTGACCAGGGTGACAGGATTTTTAATCTTCGGCTGCACCAGCGTCTGTGCGCCCGGCGCCCCTGGCGCGGTTTGCCTGAGAGCCGCCTGCTCGGTCTGCTTTCCGCCTGGGGCGGGCGTCTTCGGCTTGGGTCGCGCTCCAGGGTATCGAATACCTGCTGAAGTGTGCGGCTTCTGGTCCGGCGCGTGGAATTCGAGATGCCGCACGGCATAATGCTCGATGATAATCTGGGGATTCTGCGGCCCGTATAGAATTGCCAGCGCCACCACACCGATTACCGCGCCATGCATCAGAATCGAGACTGCAAAGGATGATCCCGAGACAAACTGATCTGGGCGGTCGGAAAAAAGCGTGATGGTGCGGGAAGACCTCATGACAAAATCACTATTCTCCCCCGCGCCGGATGGCCGTGTGCGTTGGAAGCCTCTGCATGTGCTCTCAGTTAATAAGAATGCTCAAAAAGTGGGGTACGATATCCCCTGAAAGTGGGGTACATACTCCCCCAAAAGAGGAGTAAGAAACTCCCATCTGAACTCCATTGTATCCTCTTTCAGAATTGCAAAAGGCGAGGGTCGCGGGGGTAGCTAATCAACTAACAAGTTCAGGCTTGACTTATGAATTGAAGGGAATAAACTAAACAGCAGTATTCTCCGACTTGATTGTCGATACGACCCTTTGGTCCGGGATGTTCGTGGCTCGCTTCCGAAGGCTTTCAAATCATCCTTGTGTGCGGAAAGACAGGACTGGCCGATCAGGCAGTCCCAGTAGGCTAAAAGATGAACCGACGAGTCGTTACAATTCTGGTCATCGCTTTCGTCATTGCAGGCGCTACAGCGTTTGTAGTTGCGCGTATGCTTGGCGGCATCAAGTCGGCGGCCAGGCCGGTGCTGACCACCAGCCTGGTTGCAGCCAATGCGGATATCAAACTTGGATCCGTCCTGACCTCCGGGAACCTCACCACGATCCAGATAACCGGTACGCCTCCCAAGGGCGCCATCCTCAAGCCTGAGGATGCTATTGGGCGAGGCGTGCTGGCGGACATCTATCAGGGCGAGCCCATTCTCGAGAGCCGCCTCGCAGCCGTGGGCTCAGGCGGCGGACTGGCAGCCACTATTCCTCAGGGCATGAGAGCCTGCGCAGTCAGGGTGGACGATGTGGTCGGTGTAGCTGGATTCGTCACTCCCGGAATGCGCGTGGACGTGCTCATCTCCGGCACTCCCCCCGGCGCGCAGGCCCAGAGCGCGCTCGAAGGCCTTCAGTCAAGAACCATCCTGCAGAACATTCAGGTATTGTCGGCCGGTACCGAGATTCAAAAAGATCCCGAAGGCAAAGCCAAGCCGGTGCAGGTGGTCAACCTGCTGGTCACTCCGGAACAGGCTGAGACGCTGAGCCTGGCCAGCAACCAGCAGGTTAGGATCCAGCTGGTTCTCCGCAACCCGCTCGATACCAAGACCGACAAGGTTCCGGGAACGGCCATGACCAATCTATTTGCCGATCCAGGCGCTAAGAGGCCGGTGAGTTCGGAGCACGTTCGCAAGGCGCCGTCTGACACCTTCACCATTGAAGTGATCAACGGCGATAAATCGGGCACGGAAAAATTCAAATCGTCCGAGGGAAAGCAGTGAAAACAACGGCTGGCAATACTCTCGCATGCTTCTGCGCAGTCTTTGTTATTGTCTGCGCCGCTTCGGGCCAGCAGGCTGACACCACGCCGGCTGCTCCGCAACCCGCCCCGGCCAGCATTCAGGACTCTGCAAATGACCTCTATGTGGCCGTAGGTAAAACCGTGCTTGTGGATACCGCCAAGCCCATCAAGCGCATTGCCATCGGCTCGGCCGAGATCGCTGAAACCCATGCCATCAACCGTACTGAAATCATGGTCAGCGGAAAACTCGTTGGTGAAACCAGCCTGATTATCTGGGACACGCTGGGCAACCGGCAGTTCTTCAACGTGAAGGTAAGTGGCAGTTCAGCGGCATCGGAAGGCAGCCTGGAGGCTGTCCGCCGCCAGCTGAGAACCGAGCTGCCCGGCCAGGCTTTGAAGGTCAGCTTTGACAACAACATGATCTTCCTGCGCGGCACGGTCAATAACTTGAACAGCTCCGACCGCGCCGTCAAGATCGCCTCCACCGCGGGAAAAGTCGTCAACCTGCTTGACGTCAAGGTGCCGCCCGCCGATCCTCAGATCCTGCTCAAAGTACGCTTCATGAGCGTTGATCGCAACAAGGCCCAGCAACTGGGCATCAACATGTTCGACAACGGGCTGGGAAACGCGCTCGGCGCGATTTCAACCACTCAGGTCATCACTCCTCCCTTGCTCGCCGCCACGGCGGGAACAACCCTTGCGACCAATCAGAACCTCGCGGCGTTATTCCCCGGCCTGGGCGGAGTGGGCGCATCCATCACTGCGCTCAATACCAAGGGCGTCACCGAGGATCTGGCGGAGCCAAATATCCTGGCGGTGAACGGAAAAGAGGCCAGCTTCCTGGCCGGCGGAGAATATCCCTACCCGGTAGCGCAGGGCACCTCCAACGGCACCACGATTACCATCATGTTCAAGGAGTATGGAATCCGCCTCAACTTCATCCCCGTCATTACTCCCCGCGGAACCATCCGTCTGCAGATTGCCCCGGAAGTCAGCGCGCTCGACTTTACCAATGCCGTGGATATCTCAGGATTCGAAGTGCCCGCCATTACCTCGCGGAAGATGAAGACTGAGGTCGAGCTGGGCGACGGTCAGACGTTTGTCCTCGCCGGCCTGTTGAACAACACTGAAACCGAAACCTTTGAGAAGATTCCTTTTATTGGCGACATTCCGATTCTGGGCAAGCTCTTCCAGTCCATGGCGAAGAGCAAGACCAACACCGAGTTGATCGTCCTGGTGACCCCAGAGATCGTGGCTCCCATTCCGGCCGGCGGCCAGTTGCCTGATTTGAAGTTCCCGACCAAGTTCCTGCCGCCCAACTCAGGCGTTCCCATGAATACTCCGGATGCCAAGACCGCTGACAATACGCCGGCTCCCGCGCCGACAGTCATACCCGTTGAGAAATTACTCGACAGCATGAGGCCCGAGCCGCCACTGGAGATCGAAGGCGCCACACAAGGCTTTGGCGCCTCGTCAAGCTCGTCCAGCAGCAGTACCACTTCTTCTTCGCCTCAGTAGCGCTTTCGCCGGCCGCCTTCACCAGGCTGCCGGCGGAAACGGCTCGTGAGCATTCTCTGTCAAACCACGGTTTAATATCTATTGGTTAGTTGAATTCGCGCATTCCCTCGTTCAAATGAAGCCCGCGTAGGCCGTTCATATCGACCACTGCGCATGGCCAGGCGAAAGGCATTCCGATGAATGTGCTCAGCAGGATCTTTGGCAGGCCGCGGAATGGCATCACTCAGGCCAGACCGCCGACCCCTGAAGCTCGCCTGCAAGTCACGAACCTCACCCGCCATACGGTGCTAGCCACCAACCTGGAAGTAGCCAACAGCGGGTCCACGCGCAGCAAGGGCCTGCTGGGGCGCGCGCGGCTGGCTCCCGGGGAGGGTCTGTGGATTTTGCCCTGCGAAGCCGTGCACACCTTCTTCATGCGGTTCTCCATCGACCTCGTTTATTTGGACCGCAAAAACCGGATCAGGAAGATCTGCGATGCAGTGCCTCCGTGGCGCCTTTCAGCATGCCTTACGGCGCACTCTGTTCTCGAACTCGCTCCCGGAACCATCCGAGACACGCAGACACAGCCCGGAGACCAGGTCGAGTTCTCGCCTGCATCTTTGCTCCATCACGGATCCCAGAGCCCTACTACCCAGCTTTAGGGCGGCCCAGGCAGTGCCGTGGGCAAGAGCCGTGGTTTGTCCGGCGCCCCATCATCCCACACAGTGCACGGGGACTTTTTCCGACAATTCCCGCTCAATTACCCGGCGCAAAAGAAAGAGCTGCCCCAATCCAAAAATGGCAAGCAGGATGGTGAGCGGCTGAATTCCATGCCTCATCGCAATCGCATCTGAATCCCATGAAGCCACGCATATAAATATCGACAGAAAGACCGCCCAGCGCATGGCCGTGCTCCACTCCAGCTCTTTCAGCGCTCCCAGAGTCACGATTGCCGCCACGGTAGCCAGAACGCAGTCGTAGCCCGGGACATAAACATTCAACAGCAGGGTCCAGGTAAGAGTCGCCGCCCACGCCAGGGATTGCGCAGGCCTGCCGCTCCCGGCAGACTTCCACAACAACACCGCAAGGGTGCCCGCTATCGCGCTGGCAACAGAGATAAAAAGAACTGTTTCAGTCATGGTCCGGCCGCCGCAAACCGTCTGAAAAAACGAGCTGAAGTCCACATATTTCCAGAGACGGAGGACCGGTTGACCGCCGAAGCCGGCGACGCGCCCAAAATAGCGCAGGAAGTGCGCGTAGGACGCCCAGATTTGTGTGCCTGCGCACGCCGTCGTGGCCAGAATCAGCGCTGCCACGCCGGTTATGAATCCAAACAGCGTCCTAAACCTCCGGGTCAGAAGCAGCATGGGGATGAGAAGCAGGAGCAGCGTCGGCTTATAAGCCAGAATAGAGAGCGCAAGCCCGCTCGAAAACAGTTTTGAGCGGCGATCCTGGGCGATCGCAAGCCCAACCGAGCACACCGCCACAGTACCGATCTGTCCATTCGCCAGTGTACTGTAGAGAAATGGAGCGAATGCCAATGCAAAACAGAAGATCAGCGAGACTTTGAGCCGCTCCCAGGGAAAGAAGCCCTTCACGGTGGCTGCGATCCCCGTAAGATAAAGAGCCAGCGAGACACTCGCCCAAAGGAAAAAAGCCGGCACAAACGGAACTCGCGCGAACGGGCCAAAGCACAGAGCCACAAAGGGCGGATAGGGGCTTGGTCCATAGGCGCCGTCGTGCAAGGCATAGATATCGTTAAATGTCTTCAGTTGCAGGTTGTAGTCATAGAGCCTTGCGAGTGGATACTCGTTGGCGATGCGGCCAATGCCATAGAAATAGATAAAATCGGCGGGCCGAATGTGAAAAGAACCCACTCCGGTCCTGAACTGAATCCAAAGGGGATAGCAGAACCGCGTCACCAATAGTGCGGCAAACACCCCCCAACAAACCAGATTCATCTCTTTCAGACCCGGAGTCGGACCCAGGATCCTGCTGGGCCACGGGAAGGGGAACTTTCTGCCGCCATCGAGATCAACAGCCCTGTTTTCGCCGTTCATGCCATTGCTCCATCGGTCGAGCGTTCACCGGATGCTGTTTCCTCCATGGTTGGCCTGAGGGATAGGGCTCATAGGTGTCGCCACCGGCGTTCCCGACAGTCCGCCTCCAAAAAGCTCCCGCAGCTCCAACCGCGCGCCTCGGTCATTCGTTCCCCGACTGATATTTTGCCGTTCACCTTCCCCGATACTACACTTTTGAGTCATGTATACAAGCTGGCGCTTCCCATGCGCCCTGTATACAGTCGTTTACACAGCTGCGGAATCCTTCGGGTTACCAACTTGGTAAGTTATTGATAAATAAAGATGACAAATCCTCGTGCCGAATGGCACGCCACTTGCTATATTGAGGGTGCCCTAGCTAAGGCTGGGAGAATCCATCTACGGAGAAACCACAAATGAATACCATGCTTATCAAGCTGTATGTGAAGTTCCAGGATCTGATGAACCGCGAGGAAGGTCAGGATCTGGTCGAGTATGCTCTTGTTGTTGCCCTTATCGCTTTCGGCGCCACTGCGGGCATGAAGGCTTTGGCCGGCGGCCTCAACACAGCATTCAGCAACATCAACACAGTTCTGGGCACATACACGGTCTAACCTCCTGCGAAGCAGGGTAGGGCCTTTACAGACCAGCATGTTTGCTCCTTCGCGGGAGAGTTACTCAACACCAGACCAGGTGCTCAGATAGCTCTCCCCACAAAAGGTGCAACATTTCCAGGTTACCTAGGGGTTTCAGCATGAATCCTAAACATCGGAAACTCATCGATCGAGTGCGGGATCTGTTGAGGCTGGAAGACGGTCAGGATCTCGTTGAGTATGCCATGGTCATTGCCTTGATCACGACTGGTGCAACAGCCGGCATGAAGGGCCTCGCTCTTGTTATGCTCAATGCCATGGTAGACCTGAGTAACACCCTTGGTAGTTACACGGTTTAATTCCTTCGTTGCAGAATCGAAAGATCAAACCTGACAATATCGCCATATCCCTCGAAAGATTGGCGCTGAAAGTTAGTGCCTGGACGATATATAATCCAGACAAAATTCCAATTAAACATTGCCAAACTGGAAAGGCAGACGCATGAGACCCGCCGTTCGAAAGCTTATTGACCGAGTGCAGTGCCTGCTCAAACAGGAGGACGGTCAGGATTTGGTTGAATATGCTCTGGTTGTTGCGCTGATTGCATTCGCCGCGACTGCCGGCATGAAGACCCTCGCCGGAGGAATCAACACTGCATTCGTCCATATCAATACGGTTGTCGGCAATTACACGGTTTAAGCCCTTCCAAATGAATAAATCAACCTAGGAATATCTACTGATGTTGCCATTGAAGGCGTGCGGCAGTTCCTCGCATGTTGGTGATGGATTTTTCGCATTTTCAGTTATTGGAAATTTATATAAGACGAATTGGTTAAACAATTGCTTCTGTATTGTCTGGATAGAATCAGCGCAGAGTTTCGAGAGCCACAACCAAAGTTGGATCTGCTAGCTTTGCCTGCGCGGATTTTATTTAAAATGCGCATCAACGGAACGTTTCGTGATGACGCGGAGGATACGAATGAATTGCCTCTTCCCCAGGCTGTACTTGATGCTCCAGAACCTGATAAACCGCGAAGGCGGCCAGGATCTGGTCGAATATGCACTGACCGTGGCTTTGATCGGATTCGGCGCCACGGCCGGCATGCAGTCACTGGCCGGCGGCGTTAACACGGCATTCACCAACATTTCCACAGTCCTCAACACTTACACGGTTTAAGTTCGGGAGGGGCGCCGACCGAAGGTAGCGCATTTTGACGTTACTTTTCGAGATGGGCTCGATGAGCTCGTTTTGTTGCGGTTTGCGCCCTGACCATTTACCCGCATCGAGTTTTGCAGGGTTACCCCTGAATAGGAAATTATTTGCACAAATATGTGAAATTCTTTGCCTAGTCCAACCTGAGTCGTCGTTGCTTCGAATGCGCGATGCCCATATTCCTTCCTGCGTTACGCCACAATTCGGGGCACACCAGCCACCCGACAGCATAAAATTAGCGGTATGCTCCTCATCGAAGGCGGCCTCACCCTGATTGCCATCGCCGGCGCGTTCTGCCTGCCGCATCTTGGTTCCTCTGTCTTCCGCCGCATGGAGCGCGCCTTCGGGCGGCTGGCGAGAAAACAGGGACTGGCCGTCGCGGTTGTTGGCCTTGCCACGCTTCTGTTGCGTCTCGCCATCCTGCCCTTTTATCCCATTCCTCTGCCCTTTGTTCCTGATGATTTCAGCTTTCTGCTCGCGGCGGACACATTCATTCACGGCCGGTTGGCCAATCCCACGCCAGCGATGTGGACCCATTTCGAAAGCATCCACATCACCATGCAGCCCACCTATATGTCCATGTACTTTCCCGCGCAGGGACTGCTGCTGGCTGCCGGCAAACTGCTTTTCGGGAACCCATGGTTCGGCATTCTGTTATCGAGCGCTCTGATGTGCGCCGCCCTCTGCTGGATGCTGCAAGCGTGGCTGCCTCCAGGCTGGGCGCTGCTGGGGGGAATGCTGGCTGTCCTGCGCCTGGGAGTTTTCAGCTATTGGATCAACACCTACTCCGCCGGCGGGTCGATTGCCGCTATCGGTGGAGCGCTGGTGCTGGGAGCCCTGCCGCGACTGATGAAGACAACTCGCCATCGATACGCAGTCCTGATGGCCGCCGGCATTGTGCTGCTGGCCATCACGCGACCCTACGAAGGCCTGCTGCTTTGCTTACCGGTAGCGATTGCTCTGGCCCGCTGGATCTTGCGCGGCAAGAATCGTCCATCTGCCGCCGCGCTGGTTCGATTGAGCGCTTTGCCGCTGGCCATGATCGTCGCCGCCGTCGCGTGGCTGGGGTACTACGATTACCGCGCCTTCGGAAGCCCCTTCACCCTTCCCTACACCGTCGATCGCGCCACCTACGCTGTGGCGCCTTATTACATCTGGCAGCAGCAGCGGCCCACGCCAGCATACCGGCACGAAGAGCTGCGCCACTTTTATTTCATCAATGAGCTGGGCGGCTACAAAAAAATCCATAAGCTCAGCGGCTTCTTCACTGAAACCTCGTTCAAAGCAATCCGATGCTTTGAGTTTTTTGCCGGATTCGTTTTGCTTCCTCCGCTCATCATGCTGCGCCGCGTCTTTCTCGATCGCCGTATCCGTTTTCTGGTTTTGTGCTCGCTCGTCCTGGCTGGCGGCATGGTCATCGAAATCTTTCTCATCGCCCACTACCTTGCGCCGTTCACCGCTGTCTTCTATGCCATCGGCTTACAGGCCATGCGCCATCTACGGGTCTGGAATCCAGGCGGGCAGCCCGTAGGCGCAACCATGGTTCGCCTCTTGGTGGTGATCTGCGTTGCGTTGGCTGGATTGCGGGTGTTTACCGTGCCTCTCCACATCGCGATCCCAGAGTGGCCGCCCTCTGAATGGGCTGACAAATGGTATGGCCCGGAGCATTTCGGCGTTGAGCGAGCGCATATTGAGGCCGGGCTGGAACAGCTCCCCGGCGATCAGCTCGTGATTGTCCGCTATACCCCAGGCCACAATCCGATCGATGAGTGGGTCTACAACTGGGCCGATATCGATGGCTCCAAAGTGATTTGGGCAAGAGAAATGGACAGCGCGAACAATCTTGAATTGATACACTACTACCATGGCCGGAAGGTTTGGCTCGTCGAGCCTGATACGCTGCCGGCAAGCATTTCTCCTTACCCGGTGCCAGAGCAGTTGCCCGCAGCCTCGCACTGAATTGGCCGTCGGGTTTCGGATAGCAGAATATTTAGGAGTCTTAGCCATGATTAATGGGAAGAAAATTGCGGTTGTCATGCCGGCCTACAACGCCGAAAAGACTCTGGAGCAGACGGTGTGCGAATTGTCTGACGTGGTCGACATAAAGATTCTTGTCGATGACTCCAGCAAGGACCAGACCGCCGCTCTATCCCGCAAGCTCGGCCTGCTGACCTTTGTTCACGACAAAAACTACGGCTATGGCCGCAATCAGCAAACCTGCTATCGCGAGGCGTTGGCTGCGGGCGCCGATATCGTGGTCATGGTTCATCCCGATTACCAGTACACGCCCTCACTGGTTCCAGCCATGGCGGGCATGGTTTCCAGCGGCGTCTACGATATGGTCCTGGGCTCGCGGATTCTGGGAGCCGGCGCGCTGAAAGGTGGAATGCCGTTTTATAAATACGTCGCCAACCGCGTGCTAACGGCATTCCAGAACCTGATGCTGGGGGTCAAGCTCTCCGAGTACCACACCGGCTTCCGCGCCTTCTCGCGTGAGCTGCTTGAGACTCTGCCCTTGCTTGAAAACTCCGACGATTTCGTCTTCGATAACCAGATGATCGCCCAGGCCGTGATGTTCGGCTTCAACATTGGCGAGATCTCCTGCCCGACGAAATACTTTAAAGAAGCCTCTTCCATCAACTTCAAGCGCAGCGTGGAATATGGATTGGGAGTGCTGGCCACGACGATTAGTTATGTCGCGCATAAGTGGAAAATCAGGCGCATACCGAGATTCGACTCCACAGGCCGCAAAGTGCATCAGAAGTATTATTCCGAGATTCCATTGGGCTCGTAAGACCCCGAATGAACGCCATGGCAAAGCAAGATGATCGGCAACTTGCGCTTCGCACCTGGCAGCACGCCGCCATCTTCCTGTTTGCCTGTGCGGTGATAGTTGCCCGCCGGCCTGATGCGATACTCAATGCCCAATTCTGCAATGAAGATGGACATGTTTTTTTTGCCGAAGCTTATAACTACAGTTGGTGGACCGCCTTGTTCCGCAGTTATGAGGGCTACTATCATGCGTTCCCGCGCCTGGGCGCTTCCCTTTCGCTGCTTGTGCCGTTAGCCCTGGCTCCCCTGGTGTTGAATTTGTTCGCCATCGGCATCCAGGCGCTCCCCGCGAATCTGCTGCTTTCATCGCGCTCCTCGGCGTGGGGGAGCCTGCGTTTTCGCAGTCTTCTGGCAGGCATTTATCTCGCGCTGCCGAACACTCGCGAAATGAGCAACGGCATCAGCCAGTCGCAATGGTTTCTGGCCCTGTGCGCCTTCCTCCTGCTTGCCGCTATAACCCCTAAGAGTGTCGCCGGCCGAATCCTCGACTTATCCATCTTGTTGCTCTGCGGCCTGACCGGGCCGTTCTGCATCTTCCTATTCCCCATCGTGCTTTTCCTCGCCTGGAGACGACGCGATCCCTGGCATTGGACAGAGGTTTGCGTTGTTGCCGCGTGCTGTTTTCTTCAAGCCTGGGGACTGTTCAGCGGAGGATTCTCCGGCCGGCCGCATTTCGCCCTGGGCGCCAGCCCCGCATTATTTGCGCGCATTCTGGCCGGCCAGGTCTTTCTTTCCACGCTTATTGGTGGAAACGGCCTGGCAGCACATTCAAATCCCCAGCTTCTCATCTTCCTCATCTGCGTTGCAGGGGGTGGAATCGCGATTGCCGTAATCTGCTTCGCCGCATCCACCTTGGAGATGCGTTTATTCCTTGTGCTTTCTTCCATGATCCTGGCCGCATCGCTCATTTCTCCCACGGCTTACCCACCTGCCGGCATCTCCATGTGGGATCTGCTTGCGGGAGCGGTTGGCATTCGCTATTGGTATTTCCCCACTCTTGCCTTCGCGTGGTCCATCCTCTGGTGCTTCCGCAGCGGAGAAGTCATGCTGAAGTCAGTCTCGGCAATTCTGTTATGTCTGATGTGTTTCGGAATTATTCGAGACTGGGCACATCCCGCCTATCAGGATATGCATTTTGCTGAGTATGCCAAACAAGTTGAAATTGCTCCGGCGGGAACAGTCGTCACGATTCCCGAGAATCAACCGGGCTGGAATTTACAGTTAGTCAAGCGCCTGCCGGGACGATGAGTTATGCGTCCGAAGTTAGCGCACAGGTTATGTATAGAAGAAACTTTCTCGATGAGTTACAGGTCAACTTCCGCTTGAGTAGTATTTCAAAGCTCTCTCAATGCCGTCCTTAAAGTCGATCTTGTGTTCAAATCCAAGCTGCTTCTGTTTAGCCGTATCACCACCCCGCGCATAAACTCCTGCCGGCTTGTCAGATAGGCCCTTCACCGCAGGGTGGTAGCCCGCCAACCCCGCAGCCAATTTTGCAAAGTCAATAAAGCTGGTAAGGATCCCGGTAGAGAGATTCACTGCGCCACCGTCGTCAATTTTATCCATCGTCTCCATCACGCCAGTCACGCAATCTTCAATGTGAATGAAGTCGCGCATCTGGGTTCCATCTCCCCACACATGCAGCGTCTCCGCTCCGCGTTCTGCCAGCACACGCTTGCAGATGCTGGGAAACGGATAAGCATCATCCTGGTCCTCGCCATATCCTGAAAAGGGACGATAGCAAATTGATTTCAGCCCATGCTTCTCATAGGCCAATTGAGCCAGGTATTCGCAAGTCAACTTCGCCCAGCCGTAGCTCATGTCCGGCATGCCAATGTCAGTATCGAAGGAGATCATCTCCTCTTTCAAAAGCACATAACCGTCGCGCCGTTGCAGCTTGATCGGGTAAGCCGCGCTGGAACTGAAGCATGCCGTCTTCTTCGGACGAGCCTCTTTGGCCCATCCCCAGTACGCCGCGTCAATAGCCAGGTCATCCGCCACAGCCAGTGGATTATTTTCAATCATCAGGCGCCCGCCGACCATGGCCGCTAAATGAAATGTATAGTCGAAATCTCTGTCCTTTACTCGACTGAACCAGGATCGGCAATCTTCTTTATAGAAATGAAAATGTGGATATTCTTGCGGGTCGAAGAGCGGCCAACCGTTTGCCGGATCGATGCCCCCGGTAAACTCCGCCACGCAATCCACGGCATGCACTTCATCCCCTGCTTCCAATAAGCGCTTTACCATATGCCGTCCGACAAATCCGGCAGCGCCGGTAACCAGGACCTTACGCATCTTTGAAATGCCTCCGATATAGTTCGAATGCGCGATTCGACTTCTCAGGCAGATACGACGCAATCGATTCAGGATCCAGAGCCAGATCCTGAACCAGCTTCAAATTGTTCTCATATCCCAAATACTCCTGCTTCATATCGCGAACCAGGTCGTGAGGATTACGCAGCTGATAGACAGACGCCTTCGCCCAAACGGCCCGATACCCTTTGGCCTGCAGGTAATAAGAAGCCCAAATATCGTCCATTCGTCCGATATGCGGAAACATGAAATAGTCTTTCAAGCATTTGCCCGCAATAAAAGTGTTCTGCGAGTTAAAAGGACCCATTTTGTTCGCGCACATTGGAAAATATTTCGGATTGAACTCGCACTCCGGTGCATGCTCCATTCGGCACAACGCGTCAATGTCAGGGTCACCATTCCAGAAGTCCGCCTGCACATCCACATGGACCGTCTTGCGTACTTTCTTCGAGTAATCCCGCTTTGGCAGCAATTGAAGCGGATAGCCGCGATGCCAAAGATGAGGATAGTTAGTTGCGCCTACAGAGTCGAATGCTGGTAACTCGGTCTCATAGCAATCCATTTCCACATCTCTGCCCACCAGCAGATGCTCGCCCCATCCATCGAGCGGAATATTATCATCGTCCACCACGGCCACAATGTCGGCCTTCATATCGTGGGCCCACAGCAGACCCATACTACGCCGCTGTATGCAATTCCATCCAATAGCCTCTGAAAGTTCAGGATCGTACTTCTCCTGCTCTTCGGGCGTGACGTAGACGCCATGATCGAGATGATAGCCGGCCGGCGTCTTTTTATCGCCAATAACGACCAGCTCACAGTCCTTCATCGACTGAAACTTTTCAATCGCCTCAGTGGGAGGGTTGATGGTTGTAGTTACAATGACGGTCTTCATACCTTGTCTCGCAATCCTCTATGTTTGAACCTACAAGTTGTTAATAGATGCGTGCCTTCTCGATGTTACCTCGGAACCCGCATTGTTCGAAGATGGATCCTTCACAATTGCCCTTTCAAGCGTAGCCTGAAAAGGCGCCATAGTTGCCGGAATGCTTCTTTCAGCGCAGATGAGCCAAGACGTGGACTTGCGGAACGATAAGTAATTGGCACTTCAACGAACTTCAGATTGCGGCAATACGTTTTTAACTCTGTCTGGAAGAAGTGCGCCCTGGATTGAATTCCACGGTCTAAGATCATACGAAGAGTTTGGCTTGAAAATAGTTCAAATCCGCTCGTCATATCCGTCTGTCGCGTCCCCAGCAGCAGATTCGAAAGCAAGGTTCCACCCCAACTGATAAAGCGGCGCTTGATCGAACTGTTTTCAATGCGCCCGATAAACCGGCTCGCGAATACGCAGTCCATCCCTTTTTCCATGGCATCAAAGAACTGCGGAATATCTTCTGGCTGATGGCTGAATCCGGCATCGATTTCCAGAATCCAGTCGCATCCTGCATCGAGAGCATCTTTGTAGCCGCGTATATAGGCGTCCACTACGCACCGGTTTTCAGGGGCCCACACTACCTGCAACCGCGGTTCGGTCCGCTCCAATTCGCGCATCTGATCCATGCTGGAATCTTTATTTACTCGATCGAAGACCGCATAGAATATAACTTTCTTGAAGCTCGCACACTGTTCCAACACCGCCCGGCAGAAGGCTACTGCCTGGTCTCCTTCATTCGCCATTGGACAGACGATGCCAAGCGTGACAACGCTGCGCGACAGCATCGTTCGTAGCGCGCTTTGACCCTCATTTTCGGCAAGTTTCGGCACAATCCTCTAATCCGTCAAGAACATCCGGATCTCTGCTGGGCGCTGTATCTTGACTGAATTCATTTTACTCGACTTGCACTTGGATCACGCGACAAATAAGGAGAATCAAGAAAGTCAAGAGCCTCCTGAAGCGAGACTCGCAAGAGTATGATGGTGGAGTCATCCTCATCTTCGCAGCCATGGAGATAGATATATGATCCCGCTTGCGCCAGGAATGAAATCCCAGGATCAAACCACCGTCAGATCATATTTATGCGTTCAGATGACCGCTTTGCTGCTTCCTCTAATTATTGTCGGAGTCATTCTGCTTGGCCTTATTCTTTCTATTTTGAAAATGAATGACGGTACCTTTCTATATACGATGGACGATCCGTATATTACGCTCGCGATCAGCGACCAGATAAGCCACGGCAATTACGGCGTGAATGCCGGATTGCATGCAGCTCCAGCCTCGTCGATCCTGTTTCCGTTTCTTCTGGCTACGGCAGCACGATTTCCCATCCATCCATATTTTCCTCTGATCATCAATTGCCTGGCGCTGTTTGTGACCTTATGGATCGTGTGGCAATTCCTCCAGCATTTGCATCTTGCCGGAGACACCTTCGGATGGGTGGTGCAAGCAATAGCCCTGGTCCTGCTGGCCGTATGCTTGAACCTGATCGCCGTTGTTTTTTGCGGCGCCGAACACAGTCTGCACATAGCGGCGGCCGCTGCCTGCATTTATGGGCTTGCATTATTTCTTGACAAAGGCGAGATGAACGCCTGGCTTCCTGCGGTCATAGTTCTCGCTCCATTGCTGCGTTATGAGGGATTGCCTTTAAGCATCGGAGCACTGCTGATTCTTGCGCTACGGGGATATTGGCGCACCGCGGCGGGAGCATTTGCATCCATCGTTCTCCTGCTGGGTAGCTTTTCAGCGTTTCTGCTCAGTATGAAACTGCCACCAATATCGAGTTCCATTCTCACTAAGTCCAATGTCGCGGCAAATGGAGTTAGCGGCGCCGGCGCAGGCCTTTTCCAATCGATCGGCTGGAACGTATTACTGATGGCCATTCACCCGGTTGGACTTGTGGTGCTGGCTATTGGCGTGGCGGCAGCGGTGCAATGTTTTAGGGAGCTCCCAGCCAAGCCCTGGCGCTGGACCTCACACGGATTGATGGCGCTGGGTCTGGTTTGCCTGATTGGCGGTCACGCAGCCGGTGGCCGATTCGGCGGGCTCGATCGGTACGAGGATTATGCGTTGCTGGGCACTGCAATGATGGGGATCTACCTATCGCAGAATGCAATCCGCAATGTGCTGGCCAACAAAAAGATCCGTCTCGCTGTCTGCTGCGCAACTGCGCTTTTTCTGGTCATTCTTTGCTTTCGATATATTCGGTCCACCTGGCTGGTTCCCCTCGAATCCAACAATATCTATGAGCAACAATTTCAAATGCACCGCTTTGTCAATGATTACTACCGCGCGCCGGTGGCAGTGAACGATCTCGGTCTTGTTTCCTACCACAATCCAAATTTTGTTCTTGATTTGGGCGGCCTTGCATCTGAAGAGGCCCGCCGCCTCAGATTCAGCAATGCGGGCGCCGATGCATATCGGGATTTTATCGCCAGTCACGGAGTTCACCTTGTCATTATTTACGACGAGTGGTTCGTCGGTCAGATTCCAGCCAGTTGGACAAAACTTGCGAGCATGGACCTATCTCGAAAACGCATATCTCCAGATAAGAAGGAAGTCCAGTTCTATGCGACTGATGCTTCTGCGGTAAATCGAATAGAGCCGGAGCTCCAGGCATTCAGCAAGAGCCTGCCGCCGCGGGTGAAGCTGATAATCTACAACACCGCCGCGAATGCATCTCGCTGACTTCGATAGGGAGTGGCTGTTACAATCCCGCTAAACCCGGAAGACTGCAATATGAAACCAGTTTCCCAACCAACCGGACGATCAGGCAGAGGAATGCAAATCCAACCAACAGAGCAGTCCCGTCTTCGCCCCTGGCACCATTGCGTGATTTTTCTGCTCGCCTGCGCACTTCTTGTATCGCGACGGCCGGATGCAATCACCCATGCGCAATTCTGGGCAGAGGATGGGCACGTTTGGTTCGCAGATGCCTATAACTTCGGAGGCTGGGCTGCGCTTTTCCGCACACAGGACGGCTACTTCCAGTTTCTTCCGCGGCTGGCTGCAGCGCTGGCAGTGCTGGTGCCGCTACGCATGGCTCCCCTGGTGCTCAATCTGATTGCGATCGCAATCGCAGCTCTTCCTGCAAACCTGCTGCTCTCTTTCCGGTCTTCGTTTTGGGGCGGCCTCCGCTATCGTGCCCTTCTTGCATTCGTCTACCTTGCGCTCCCGAATTGCTGGGAGATGGACGCCATTATTACCAGCTCGCAGTGGCTGATGACTCTGTGCGCTTTCTTACTGTTGGTTGCGACCATACCTAGAGGCGTTGCAGGACGTGTGTTCGATATTGCTATTTTGCTCCTGTGCGGACTGACCGGACCGTTCTGCGCATTCCTTGCTCCGGTCGCACTTTTTCTTGCGTGGAAGCGCCGCGAGAGCTGGCGATCGATCGAAGCCGGCATTCTTGCGGCATGCTGTCTTATTCAGGCGTGTGGGCTGCTCATTGTTGATCCCGCAGGCCGCTCCCACTATGCCGCCTTAGGCGCCAGCCCCGCTTTGTTTGCGCGCCTGCTTGCCGCCCAGGTCTACCTGGCTACGTTAATCGGTGGCAACGGGCTTGCGTACTATTCAAGCTCTCGCCTTTTCATCTTCCTTCTCATTGTGGCGATCGGTGGAACCATACTTATTGTTCTCTGCTTTATCAGGTCAACCGTGGAGATGAGACTTTTTCTCGCAGTTACTGCCCTTCTATTTGCCGTATCACTTAGTTCTCCAAATACCGGTTCACCAAAAGGCGTTACAGGCTGGGAGTTATTAACAAGTGGTGGTGGAATTCGTTATTGGTTCTTCCCCACTCTAGCCTTTGCATGGTCGCTCTTATGGTGTTTTCATAGTCGCATCCACTCGCTTAGAATCATCTCGGCTCCACTTATACTTTTGATGTGCTTGGGAATCATTCGTGATTGGCGGCATCCTGCTTTTCTGGATTTGCATTTCGCAGAACATGCGGAGCGCTTTGAAGCAGCGTCGGCGGGCACAGTAGTTAACATTCCGGAGAACCCGGCAGGCTGGATCGTCCGGTTGGTAAAACGCCCGGCTGGCAGATAGGGCATTGGTGATTTGATGATGATCCTCGCGCCCGACTCTGAAACCGGCCCTTCGCTGATGCTGATTGAAGCCGGCCTCACTTTGATTGTGGTCGCGGGCTCATTCTGCGTTCCCCGGTTGGCTTCCTCATGGTTCTCGCGCATCGAACGCGCATTTACCCGCCTGGCGCGAAGAAGACGTTTATCGGTTGTAATCACCGGCGCAACTGCGCTGCTTTTGCGCTTGGCGATTCTTCCTTTCTGCCCCATTCCCTTGCCCTTTGTTCACGATGACTTTAGTTTTCTGCTAGCTGCGAACACATTCGCGCTCGGCAGGTTCACCAACCCCGCTCCTGCAATGTGGAAGCATTTCGAAAGCTTCCAAATCACCATGCAGCCGACGTATATGTCGATGTACTTCCCCGCGCAGGGCCTGGTTCTGGCTGCCGGCAAAGTGCTCTTCGGTCACTCATGGTTTGGCCTCTTATGCGTGACGGCTCTGATGTGCGCGGCCATCTGCTGGATGCTGCAGGCGTGGCTGCCGCCCACCTGGGCATTGCTGGGAGGAATGCTGGCGGTCTTGCGACTAGGGCTTTTTAGCTATTGGATCAATACCTACTCTGGCGGCGGCTCTGTTGCGGCTCTGGGCGGAGCGCTGGTGCTCGGAGCGCTTCCCCGGCTGATGCGGTCGGTGCGCCTTCGCGACGGACTAATGTTGGCGGCGGGCATTATTTTGGTCGCCCTCAGCCGTCCCTTCGAAGGAATGCTTCTTTGCATTCCAGTCGTAGTTGTTCTAGGCCGATGGATCTTCTTCGGAAGAAATCGTCCTTCCGCTGCCATCCTTCTTCGCCGCGCCGCGCTGCCGGTGGCACTTATCGTCGCCGCCATTGCGTGGCTGGGATTCTATGACTATCGCGCGTTCGGGAATCCGTTAACTTTGCCATATACGGTGGACCGCGCGACTTATGCAGTCGCCCCCTATTGGGTTTGGCAAGCACCGCGGCCTGAGCCGGTCTACCGGCACAAAGTCATGCGCGACTTTTACGTCGACTACGAACTGAATTATGTGCGCAGGCTGCAGACTCTGCGCGGTTTCGTTTCAGAAGATCTTTTCTTCAAGCCTCTGCGGCAGCTCCTCTTCTATGCAGGCATTCTCTTGCTTCCACCTCTGATTATGCTGCGCCGCGTGGTGCTCGACCGGCGAATCCGATTTCTGGTTGTGTGCGTTGCAGTGTTGGCCGCCGGAATGTTGTGTGGAACTTTCCTCATCCCCCACTATCTCGCTCCATTTACCGCGGCCTTTTATGTTATCGGCCTGCAGGCCATGCGCCATCTGCGCCTTTGGAAGCCGGACGGGCGCCCGGTTGGGTTAGTAATGGTGCGCAGTCTGGTTACTGTGTGCATCGTCTTGGGTGGAATCAGGCTATTCGCCGAGCCGCTTCATTTGCGCCTCGCCGCCTGGCCGGGTTCTCAGTGGACTTCTACCTGGCACGGCCCCGGCCGATTGGGCGTAGCGCACGAAGAAGTCAAGCGCAAACTGGAACAATTTCCCGGCAAGCAACTCGCGATCGTTCGCTATTCTCCGCAGCATAGTTCGCTGGACGAGTGGGTTTATAACGCTCCGGATATTGACGGATCCAAAGTCGTCTGGGCGAGAGAGATGGATGCCGCCTGCAATCTCGAACTTCTTCGTTACTACAGCGACCGTACGGTCTGGCTGGTGCAGCCAGATTTGGACCCGGCGGCTTTTTCTCCTTACCCCTTGCCTGAATAGCCAGCTACTTTTCGCCTTCCTGTTCGCCCGTATAGATGCAGCCGCTGGTGCATGTCTCTCTTACTACCACCTTACTCAACCAAGGGAGCGCCGATCGCAGTTCCTTCCAAATCCAGCGCGCCAGGTTCTCGCTGGTTGGATTCTCGAGGCCATCCACTTCGTTGAGGCAGCGGTGGTCGATGCGGTCCTCGATGCCCTTGAAAGCCGTCTTGATCTCGGCAAAGTCTATGACCCAGCCAAGCAGCGGATCGAGCGGCCCCCGCACATGAACCGTGACGTGAAAGCTGTGGCCATGGAGCCGGCCGCACTTGTGTCCCGTGGGGACGTTGGGCAGCCAGTGCGCCGCCTCAATCGCGAACTCCTTGAAAATTTCCATCGGCTTCCCTGATTTCAATTACGGAATACCCAGGAACTTGTGGGTCTGCAGGCTCAATCGCCACTGCGGATGATCTAGGCAATACTTGAGCGCCAGCTCGGTATTGGCGTTACGACTGGGCCCATCCATCGGCTGCAGAAAGTAATGCCGGAAGCTCAGGTTTTCAAACTCCTTCGGATCGGCATCAGCTTGCGGATAGACCAGCTTCAGTTCGTCACCGCTCTTCTGCACCAGCTTCGATCCGGCCTTGGGACTGACGCAAACCCAATCCAATCCCGCCGGAGCCTCAACCGTTCCATTGGTTTCAACGGCAATTTCGAAATCGCAAAGGTGCAGCGCTTCAACCAGGCTTGCATCCATTTGCAGCAGGGGCTCTCCGCCGGTGCAAACCACAAATCGTCTCCCCAACGAGGAATCCCGAGGCCATTTCTCTTCAATAGCAGCCGCCAAGTCTTTTGCTGAATCGAACCTTCCCCCGCCCGGTCCATCCACGCCTACAAAATCCGTATCACAAAAATTGCAGATCGCCGCTGCCCGGTCCGCCTCGCGCCCCGACCAGAGATTGCATCCGGCAAACCGGCAGAAGACCGCCGCACGCCCCACCTGCGCGCCTTCCCCTTGCAGCGTATAAAAGATTTCTTTGACCGCATAGCTCATTTGGAAGCCCCGTTTTCTCGATAGCACAACGGGTCTGCGATCCCATTTTCCCTAAAGCCTTTTTGCCTCAGCAGGCATGAATCGCATTGCCCGCACGACGCGCCCGTAGGCGATGGATCGTAACAACTGCTGGTCAGCCCGTAGTCCACGCCCAACTCGATTCCCTCGGCGATTATTTGCGCCTTGGTGAGCGCGATGAGCGGCGTATGAATTTTGAGCGCCTGGCGGCCTTCCACACCGGCCTTGGTGGCCAGGTTGGCCATCTTCTCGAATGCCTCAATGAACTCCGGACGGCAATCTGGATAGCCCGAGTAGTCCAGCGCATTCACGCCAATAAAAATATCGCTCGACCCCAGCACCTCAGCCCAAGCCAGCGCAAATGACAGAAAAATCGTGTTGCGCGCCGGAACGTAGGTGATCGGAATGCCGTGCCCCATCTCGTCCGCCGTGCGTCCCTTGGGAACGTCGATGTCACCCGTCAGCGCGGAGCCACCAAAGACGCGCAAATCGATCTCCGCAATTCGGTGAGCCGCAACGCCTATGGATGCGGCAACGCGGCGCGCTGCTTCGAGTTCATAAATGTGCCGCTGGCCGTAGGAGAACGAGAGCGCGTAAAGCTCGTAACCTTCTCCGCGCGCAATCGCCAGCACGGTGGCCGAGTCCAGGCCGCCGCTCAGCAGCACAACTGCGCGTTTCGGTCGCGTTTTCATTACTTCAGATCCCCGCCCTTGCCAATATCCATCGAAGGCGGAAGCGGGTTGCTCTCGTCAATGGATGCTTCGATGCATTGCTGCAGCACGCCTTTTGCTTCAAGGATAAACTCGATCGCGTCTCGCGCGGCGCCTTCGCCGCCCTTGTTTGGAGTTACGTAGTGCGCTTCGGCCTTCACCTGTGCCCGCGCGTTGGCCGTGGCGACGGCAAATCCGCACTTGCGCATCACGGCAAGATCGATCACGTCGTCACCCACGTAGGCGATCTCCTCCAGCGTCACGCCTTCCTTTTCCATGATCTCGCGCACGGGCCGCATTTTGAAGGCCTCACCCTGGTAGACAAACTCGATTTTGAGATCGCGGGCGCGCAAGGCAACCGTTTCAGAAATCCGCTTGGTAATAATGCCCAGCTTCATGCCGCCCAGCCGCGCCAGAGTCATCCCCGCGCCATCGTGCGCGCAGTAGCCCTTGACCTCGATCATTTTGGGTTTCGTCGTTCCGTCAGGCTCGGGAATCGGAAAGGGAAATAACCAGATGGTCCCGTCGGTCCAAACGCCGTCAACGTCGAAGAGAATAATCTTGATGCGGCGGGCACGGTCTTGTGCTGAAAGTGTCATGCATCTATTTTACCGATAGCTTTTGAGGCGCATTTCGCACAGCGCCGCTTCCGGAGAAAATAGAACCATGGATCGCATTCCACCTGCCGCCGCTCCAGGGCTGCCCGCGCTTGAACCCGGAGACTATTACTACGATGGACCGAACCTGGTTTTCACCGCGGCGTATCACCTGAAACGCGGCTCGTGCTGCAACTCCGGCTGCCGCCATTGCCCTTATGGGTTCGCGGGCGAAGGCACACCGGCAGCGCCCGGCCCGGCTCCTGAAGATTGACCTGCAGCCGGAGCCGGCTCCCTCACCAGGATCGCAAAGCGCGGAAATGCAAAGCTGCCGCCGGCATCGTCAATCACATTTAGCTGGCACAAATATGGACCGGGCTTGAGCGTGGTCAGCGGCACATCCAGCTCGATTGCTACCGCATCACGCCCCTCCACGTTGATCGCTTTGGCCTCGACCTGCGGCGTTTCGTACACTTTCGCCGATCCTTGGATGAGTTCCAGACTGCTGAGCAAATCGATGCCTGATTTCGTTCCCTTTGCCGCATCGGCCGCAGGCTTTACGTGCGCCGGGGCATAGATTTCGTAGAGCAGATAGAGATGCTGGTCCTGGCGGAAGACGTGGGTAATGTTGGGCACGTATTCTTCTCCGCCGCGCACCAGTGGAGTGTCTTTCTTGCTCGGCTGGCGCATCGATGCCAGCACGATGGAACTCATTTTGAGCGGCGCCTTCTTCATATCCGGCAGCGTGATCTCAGCGTCGAACGAACCCATCTGGCCGGTCTGGTTTTCGCGCACCACAAATTTCAATTGGTACTTGCCCGGCGGCAGATTGAAGCTGGTGGTGTACTGAATATTTTTCTGTCGCGCCTGCAAACTCGGATCGAGATTCAGCTTCACCGTCTCCCGCGCGTGCCCGATGGGGTGCTTCGCATCGTCGATCACTTCTCCAATAATGTCCAACGTAGCCTTATCCTTGTCCCCGCCTTTCACAAAAGGAATCTGCGAGCCGGGCACAATCAGCGAAACAGGAACAAAGTAGCTGTTCTCGCTCATACGGAAGTACATCGCGTCGAGATAAACGGCCATATCAGTAGCCGGCAGGTCGCTGGCCAGTTGCTCTTCAAGATCGCGCTCGCGGTCCTCGTGGCCGGCATGCTGAAAGTCCGCCGGCGCATAGTAGCCGGGCCGGTATTCCAGTTTCACTTCCGGCCGGTCAACCTTGATGGTCAGCTTGCGATATTTCCCGTCGCGCGCGGGATTCGAACTGTGAAATCCGATTGCGTAGTAAGCCGACGTATCGCGCTCCACCTGCGCAAAGGCCGGTGCAAAATCGTTGGAATCTAAGAACGCCTTGCCGCCTGTATCGGTGGAGAGCGTCGTCATCACCTCCTGCGTGGCTAAGTTGTTGTTCATGTTGTTCAGCAGCGCGCCGCCGTTGAAGGCTCCTGTCCCGCGCAAGCTCCCGGTGGAGGCGTCGCCCACAGCAGAAATAGCCTGCAAGCCGCGCGTATCCACGCTGTAGATGGCCAGGTTAGCGCGCACCGCTGCGTTGACCGCCGAGCGTAATGAAGCCTGGTTCTCAATTCCATCGCGCTGGATGCCGCCGGAAAAGTAGAGCAGCGACTTCTTCTCCGTTATTTTTTCTAGAGATTTTGCCACGGCCCGCAGTGCGAAGAGTTCGCGGTCGGTATTGATGTCGTTGTACTCGCTCTCGTCGGCCGTGTAGCCGGTGGTATCCTCCACCTGGTTTGGATTCGCAGTTGCGCCCAGGGCAAAGCCCTGTCCTTCAGTACCGTTGTAAACGCCCACTTCATTCGTCAGCGCGTCCTTGTCGGTAGTAAAGTCCTGGTCCACCTTGAGCGTATTGCCGAGAGAAACCAGAGCCACCAGGTCCGCGGGCTGCATTTTATTTTTGAGAAAATCCTTTGCCGCCGCCACGCTGCGGTCAAGGTCTTCAGGCTGCATCGAGGTCAGGTCAAAGAACATTACGATCAGCCTGTGATTCCGCAGGTCCTCGGGCATCGCCGCCACTACGGCATTGTCTCCTTTGCCGCTGATTCCGCTGGCGAGTCCGCTGACCGTGGCTTCGTTGAGCGGCGCTGCTTTGTCCATGCTCTGAAAGTCGAAGGAATCGACTTGCTGCTTCTTGCCGTTCTCGTAGATGCTGAAGTCGCCCTCTTTGAGTCCCTGCACAATCTCGCCGGTTTTTGCGTCGCGTACAACCACGTTGGTCAGCACCAGTTCGGCATTCATCTTCAGCACAAAGCCGCCAGGCGGTATACCCGAGTCCTGCGAGCTTGATGTGCCGCCCGCATTCTGCGCAAGCGCGGGCTGCATCCCCGGCAAAACCAGCGCCAGCGCCGCAATCCCCGCCCCGAACCTTTGTGCCCAACCCGCCATGAATTCCCTTCAGTACATCTCGTGGGTGCCCCAGGTCTCGCGTTTGAGACCTGGGATCGCTAATACCTGAATCTCGCCGTAAATTGAAACGCTCGCATGGTTGTGGTCGATGTTACCTGCCCGAAGGAAGGCGAAACTACATTCGTATCCACGCCCGAGTACTGCACAGTATTGAAGACGTTGCTGGCTGTGGCGCGCATCTCCATGCTGCGCGTTCCACCCAATTGCATCGTCTTCGAAAGCGACATATTGTTTGTGATTGTTCCTGGACCAGCAATCGAATTACGCGATGCATTGCCGAAGACAGCGCAAGGATAGCTGGAATTGACAGGCGTAGGAGCCGTGAATGCCGCGGGGTTGAACCACTCTTTCAGCGTGCCTGCGCCCGCCGTGATCGAAGTGCCCGGCTTGAGATCGGGACGCAGGGAACCGGCCGTGCCGCAAGCGACGCTCGATGGTGCCGCCTGGTAACTCGGATTTAGAGGCGTACCGGTGGCGATGGTATAACTTCCAGAGACGGACAATCCTTCCAGAACGTGCGAAGCCGTTCCCGTAGCTACCCAACGTTTATCCTTGCCAAAGGGTAACTCGAAAAGATAAGTCCCGCTAACACTATGGCGGATGTCGAAACTTGAGTTCCCTTCATCATGGCTAAGGTGCTGCCAATCTTGCGCCACTATAGTCGACGTTCCGCCCACCGAACCCGCGTCGTCGATGGAATGCGAATACTGATAGTTGGCTCCCAGCGAAATTCCCTTGCTCAGCCGCTTGTTTACCCTGATCGTCCCCGCATTGAACTTTGAAAACGACTCCGCCTGCTCATAGTTGAAGATCAGACCAGTGGGATCGGTGCCGGGACTGGTTGCGCTCGGGCGCGGCGCGATGGTGTCGTCCAGGTGGTTGCCCTTCGATCCGTTGTAACCGATGTTGAGCACCACGTTCCAGGGCAAAGTCTTCTGAACGTCCAGATTCCACACCTGCACATAGGGCAGGTGATAACGCGGATCGAGCGCGTAATTGCCTATGGTGTCCGGCGCGGGAAATCCATTCTGCAACGTAAGGCAATCGGCGGGCGCGGATGCGCAGGCGCTCGCTTCGTTAATCTGTTCGTTGGCCCAGGGCGGCTGATGCGCCATCGTCGGAGCGAGAGTCGCGTACTGGCCTACTGTGTAGTTGATGCCATACCCGGCCCGCAGCACAAATTGTTTGGGCAGCCGCAGAGCCAAACCAAGCCGCGGCGCAACTGCCGTGCGGTACGGATAGACCAGCGCATCCGGCAGCTTGCCATTAAAAATTCCCGTGCCTCCAGCCTCCACTTCGTCGACTTCATCAAACTGAGCGGGGTTAGTCGAATTCATTATCGGGTTAGTGTCCACCATGGCCAGGTGGCCATACTTCTCCGTATACGGTGCATAAAACTCGTAGCGAACTCCATAGTTCAGCGTGAGAATCGGCAGCACGCGCCAGTCGTCCAGAGCATAGAGGTCCATCACGTTATCGCGCAGGTAGCTCTTCGAAATTGCGGAATCGATGCTGGTCTCCTCCGGCTCTCCCAGCAGAAAATCGCCCAGCGCGGTGCCGGTGAAAGCCCCTGTGAAATAGAAAGTCCCGGTGGTATTCGAACCGCCCTGAAAATCGCGATGCACGCGGCGATAGTCGCTCCCGAAACGCATATTGTGCTTGCCGTAAATCCAGCTCAGCGTCTCGGAAAGCGAGATGGTTTGCGCGATGGAAAGATTCGGCTGTTGCTCGCTAAGCCCGGTCAAATTGCTGAGGACCACATCAGGCAGTCCGTTATCGAACGGGCTGGAATTCAGCGGCGGTGTACAGACAGATCCCGTGCAGCCAATAGGTGGCGGTCCGTAGATCTGAAGTTGACTCGCAATATCATCCACATTAGTAAAAAAGTTGATCGCCCGGCTGGCGCTGCGATTCCAATTGGCGTTGAAGATGCTGGTTATCTTGTGATAGCCCACCGTGTACCCGGCTTGCAAGGAGTTGGAGTTCGTCGCAGTCTTGCCGCCCAATTGCGGGAAGATGTTCACGTTGTCCGCGGCCGTGCCGATCCAGTTGTAGTTGAAGTTGATGGTCTGCCGCAGCCCCTGATTCTGCGATCTGCGCCCGCCGCCGCGCCCTCCAGGCAGTGTCGCGTTTTTGCCCAGGCTGCGAAGATAGCGCACGCCGGCCTGTGTAGTGTTTGTCTGCGCGGTAGTCAGCAGGTGATAGTTTTGCGTGTCTCCAGGCAGGTTCGGCGCGGGAAAGAATTCAGGAAGAGAGTTCGTTCCATTCAACAAGGTGTACGCAGGAGACGGATCAATACAACCAAGTGGAATCATGTTCCCTGGAAAAGGTTGACCTGGTGTTGGCGGCGGTTGCCCCGGTGCATGGAAATTGACGCAAGTAGTGTCAGCGGCCGGATCGATGATGGTAGGCTGGCCGGTGAAGTCGCCCGTCCGCTCATCGTATGTTCCAGGGAAGGTGCCATCCGTTGGCACGGTCGCATATTGATCTGACGGCGTAGAAGCGCGCGTGCCAGAGAGCGTAAGAAAAATCGTATCCTTGCCGCTCGGCTTAGTCAGATGCGGAAGGTAAGGCTCGCTCATGAAGGTGATGCCGAAGCGGTTGCTCCCTGAGGGCGGCTGCTCCTGCGGCTGGCCCCGCAGCGCAAACGGCTCCGCGTTGAGCGCCGAGTTGCTCCCAATCCAAAAGACGGCGCCGTGCGGTTGTCTGGGATCGAAGCCGCGGAAGTTTCCCCGTCCGCCGCCGAACCCCCCGCCTCCAAATCCTCTACCACCGCCGCCGCCCAAGCCGCCTCCGCCTTGCCCCCCGCCAAATCCCCCGCCACCCTGGCCGCCATTCTGCCCGCGCGCCGAATCGATCGCGTCCCTGGTTCGGTCTGTATCCCCGCCGGCTTGCGGGCTTACCGTTCCCGACTGCCCGCTGATGGCCACCGAATCTGCGCCAAAGTCAGAGTTGCCGGCGATGGAGGGCAATTCAGCACCACCGGCGCCTGCCTGGACGGACAAATCTCCCTGGGTTTCCGTATCAGCTTCCAGAGCCCTCTGCAAGCTCAGGTTTTGCGCACCCCTACTGTACTGTTGCCGTGTTGCAGGCTTGCTGGCTTGCTGACTCGCTGACTCGCTGTGCTGCTGCTCCGCCGCCCGCGAAGCCAATATCAATGCAAATGTCACGGTCTGATCATTCTTCGCGGCGTTGAGCTCAGCCTCCTGCGTCCCGGGAGCAAAACCCGCAAACTCTGAGCGAATGACGTAGTGGCCATCCGGCGGAACGTTCAGCGACCAAGCTCCGTTAATGCCGGTGGTAGTGGAATAGCGTTTGCCGGTGACCGTGTTTTGCGCGGTCACAGTTACGCCGGGGAGTGGAATGTTGCCGCACTGCACCATGCCGTGCAGCCTGCCCCCGGCCTGAGTTTGAGCAGAAGGAGTTTGAGCCCGCGCGGTCTGATCCGGCTGCACCTGAGTGTTTGGAGCCTGCGAGGTTGTCGAATCAGCCGGCGCAGAGTTAGCCTCACCGGGAGCAACGCCCGGAGTTTGGACCGGAGCTTGCGCCCATGCCGCAAAGCAGCCTGCCGCGACGATCCCCATCCAAGCTGCCCACAACCCTGACCGTCGCATTCAAACTCCTGGGCATTTCGTGCCGTATGCTTGTCTGACGGACCACGCGCCACGAAGGTTTACTTGTCTTTGGCGTTCATGCACCGCGCATCATTAATTTACAGTCCCGTGGAAGAACTCGTGCATCAATAAAACAAGTGGTCGCTATGAGAGAAATTTTTGACTCCGGCGGCCATCTCTCAAAGACAATCGACTCAGAACCGAGGTTTCCCCATGAAGTTTCTGCGCACGCTCCTCTTCGCACTGCCTGTGCTGCTTGCCTTCCTCGTATTCGATTCGAGCGCCCAGCAGGCGGTCACATTCCCCAGCGGCGACGCGACGGCCCACGGACTGCTCTACCTGCCCCACGGCGCCGGCCCGCATCCAGCACTGATCGTGATCCACGAGTGGTGGGGCCTGAACGACTGGATCAAGCAGGAGGCGGCCGGCTATGCGGCCAAAGGCTATGTGACGCTGGCCGTCGATCTCTATCGCGGCAAAATTGCCACCACCCCCGACATGGCTCATGAACTGATGCGAGGCCTGCCCCAGGACCAGGGTGTGCGCGATCTCACTTCTGCCGTCACGTATCTTGAGAGCCGCAAAAACGTCAAGCGCAATCGCATTGGCGCCGTGGGCTGGTGCATGGGAGGCGGCTACGCATTGCAACTGGCCATCGCCGCGCCCTCGCTTAAAGCCGTGGCCATCAATTACGGCGCGCTGGCCACGGACAAATCGGACCTGGCCAAGATTCACGCCGCCGTGCTCGGCAACTTCGGCGGTCAGGATCACGGCATCACGCCCGACTCTGTTCATGCATTTGAAGCCACGATGAAGTCGCTGGGCAAACCCGTAGATGTCAAAATTTATCCCCAGGCCGGTCACGCCTTTGAGAATCCCAACAACGCCGCCGGCTACCGCGCTGACGACGCCGCAGATGCCCTAGCCCGCGTCGACAGCTTCTTCGCCGAGAAGCTGAACCACTAAAGAATTTTCACTGAAAGCAAAAGTGCGGGTGCCCCACCCTCGCGGCGTCTTTGTTCTTGCCGCTAGGGTGGGAAATCATCAAACAGAAATCCATTAACAATTGCGCTTGCATTCTCCATTCGAGCATGTTAACTATTAAGTCATTAATCTTTTGGTTGCTGCCATTGGAGTAAACTTCGGCAGACAGCGGAGAGGGACCCATCCCACCATGAAGATCGGCACCACGATTCGTACTTACAGGCTGCAGAAAGGCCTGTCTCAAGGGGATATCGAAAAGAAAACCGGCTTACTGCGCTGCTATCTCTCGCGCGTGGAAAACGGTCACACCGTGCCCTCGCTTGACACGCTGTCAAAGATTGCCCTGGCGCTCGACATTCCCATCGCCCAGTTCTTTGCCGACGACACGCTGGGCCACGAGTTCAACCCGCAAAAGCTCTCAGACGAGGAACTCCGCTTCCTCACCCAGATCCGCCGCTACAGCACAAACCTGAACGAGAGCGACCGCAAGCTTCTGCTGGCCATGGTCAAGAAATTCGCCGCCACGGCGATCCGCTAGCTACCTGTGCCTTGAATCGGAATATTGGAATAATTGACCGTCGGCTTGACTGGACGCGCCGTAATGGTCACGTCCAGAGAAGGAAGCATTTCGACTTTGGGATTCGTTGAGGCTTCTATTTCTTCGCCAGAAATTTTATAAGTAAACGTCACTGTAAACGCGCCGTTTACACCATCGTCAAAGCGCCAGGTCTTCAGATTTGCAATCGTAGGTATCTGCAGCTCAGTTCTACCCGACTTAACATCGGTTCCAACGATTCGCCCATCTTTGACGGTCAAAAATACGACCACCTTACCGGTGATATGTGCAGTTCGCCAGATTGGAGGATAGATCGGCATGGCAGCCTCCAGCAGAATCGGAACTTCTGGAGCCTTCGCTGCTTGAGTAGTTTGTCCAAAACACGGAATACCCAAGAGAAAGACCAACGCTAATTGATTCCATTTCCCCATATTTATTCCTCGTCAAGCATTACAAAATTGCCAAGCCAGCCCTAAACGTCGTTACCCAGGTGGAAGATCGGTTCCACTGCGTGGGCGCCGCTCAGTAACGCCTGCTCCTCGTGCGCTTCCAGCGGTTTGAAGTTTTGCGCCACGTCCATCGCCAGGCGGAAATACTGCTCGTCTCCAGGCGGGATGGCTGCGGTAATGGGATGGCCAAGCGTCCAACGCAACCCGAGCGATGCTTCGTCGGGAAAACCGGCAGGCTTATACCAGCAATTCGGCTGCGGATGATGCGGCTTCTCGGCAGTGGGCCAAACCGTCTTGGCCATACCCTTGATGGCCAGAATGCCCATCTTCTTTTCCTGCGCTCGCCTCAGAATCTGCGGGCCAAAGTTAGCCTGGGAAAACAGAACCCAATTCACAGGGAAAAGAACAGTATCGAAGTTGTATCGATCCATCGCCGCAAGCGCGGTCTCAACCGAATGAACTGAAAATCCAATAAACCGAATCTTGCCTTCCTTCTTCGCGGCCTCCATCGTTTCCATCGCGCCGCCCGGCCCCAGAACCTTGTCTAGGTCGGTCATTTTGGTCAGTGCGTGGAACTGGTAGAGATCGAAGTGATCGGTCTTGAGCAGCTTGAGGGATTGCTCGAGTTGTGCGCGTGAATCGTCTTTCATGCGCCCTTCAGTCTTGCAGGCCAGAAAGCTTTTGTTCCTGTAAGGAGCCAGCGCCGGACCCAGCCGCTCCTGCGCATTGCCGTAGCTTGGCGCTATGTCGAAATAGTTGACGCCGCGATCCACCGCCTCGGCCACCAGGTTCGCGGCCATGCCGGGGTCGCCATTCATCAACATGATCCCGCCAAAGCCGATGATGGAGAGCTGTTCGCCCGTCTGGCCCAGTGGCCGGCGCGCGATGGGGGCGGAATGCAACGGAACGCTCGCGTTCAGTCTGCTGGTAGTTGCAACGGCTGCGGCGGTAATGCCGGCTTGCTTCAAAAACTCGCGGCGATTCATAATCTGTCTCCGGGGTTAGGAATGAGTCGGGCTGCGTACGGAATTATTCTTGCACATGCAGTGAATCGACGGCGGCCAGGAGCCAGCCGCTCATCGGCAATCAACCCGCCAACTTGGACAGGTAAAACCCAAACAGCACCAGTAAACCCACCACCATGACGGTAGCAACGCGCAGGCGGGTCTCGAACAGTCTGCGCGGTGAACCGATCCGCGGCACCATGGGAGCAGCAAAGAGCAACCCGCAGGCGCAGCCACCCAGGTGGGCCATATTGTCGATATTTAGCCCGGAGTGCGCCACCAAATTACCAAAACTGATGGAGAGGCCCAGCACCAGGTTGAGCGCGGCAAAGTAAATCACCGACCGGCGCAGCTTTTTCAGCTCGACAGGCGGCACTGGCAACCGGTGCGATTTGAGCAGCACGATCAGCGCGCCGGCAATCCCAAAAACGGCTCCCGAGGCTCCTGCGCCAGGAGGAAATATTTGAGTGGGATCAACTGCCCCCGCCGCATGATACGTTTCCCAAACATGGTGAAACAAATACCAGCCTCTAAATGTTGAAAGCAAATTGCCCGCCGCGCCGGTAAGAATGTAAACCGCCAGCACTCCCGCCGACCCCATCACCGGCTCCGCCAGAAGGCCGAGATTCCACAGACACCACATATTCGTAGCCAGGTGAAGAATGCCCACGTGCACAAACATGGCAGTCACAATTCGCCACCACTGATCATTAATCAGCACCGAGCCAGCGTTATTCGCACCCCAGAACATCAGTTGACTCGGCGTGGGGTTCCAGATGCTCAGCCCGCGAGCCACCATGGCCACAAACACCGCGCAGTTAATCCCCACCAGCAGGTAAGTCGCGGGCGCAACCGCCCACATCGGCCGCGGCTTGCGAACCGGAGGCGGCGGAGGCGATACATATCCGGTTCCGGGAGGAATATAAACCGGCTCGCTGCCGAATCCTTCTTTGCGGGATGGAGGAGGTGGGGAATAACTTCCCATAACTCCACTCTAAAGCATTTTCAAAGACTATGTGGAATGAGACATAAATCCCCAATGAATCGCAGACCCCTTCCACGCGCGATTTTTTCGCCGCCAAAAATCCATACCCGATACCACGTTGTAATCTGGTCTTTGGTATTTGGCCCGCTCAAAGGGGAAAACTGCCACGAATCTTCCAAGAACGAGGAGTGCAACCGTGAGCTCGGAAAAGCGAATCCGCAGAGCGTTGTTAAGCGTCACCGACAAGAACGGCCTGGTGGATTTTGCCCAGGCACTGGTCGGCTTTGGCGTAGAACTGGTCTCCACCGGCGGAACGGCGCGTGCTCTGCGCGAGGCCGGCCTGGTGGTCAGAGACATCAGCGACCTGACCGGCTTTCCGGAGATGCTCGACGGCCGCGTCAAGACCCTGCACCCCAAGGTCCACGGCGGCCTGCTCTATATTCGCGGTAACAAGGAGCACGAAGCCGCCGTCGCCGCCCACGGCATCGAGCCCATTGATATGGTGGTGGTCAACCTCTATGCCTTTGAGAAAACCGCCGCCCAACCCGGCGTAGCATTTGGCCATCTGATTGAAAACATCGATATCGGCGGGCCCTCGATGGTCCGCTCCGCCGCCAAAAACTTTGAAGACGTAGCCATCGTCACCCGCGCCGCGGACTACCCCGCTCTCATCGAAGAACTGAAAAGCGCCGGAGGAGCCCTCAGCCGCGAAACCCGCTGGCGGCTGGCAAAGCAGGCCTTTTCTACCACCTCCGCATACGATACGGCCATTGCCAACACTCTCGACCAGATCGCCGAGGCTCCCCCACCCGATCAGGCTCTGCCGGAGGCGTCTGCCACGTCGCAGTTGCCCACCACGCTGCGCATCAACCTGCCGCTGGCCCAATCTCTCCGCTACGGCGAAAACCCCCACCAGCGCGCCGCGCTTTATTCTGACGGCAGCGGCACGGGCGTTGCGGGGGCAACCCAACTCCAGGGCAAGGAACTCAGCTTCAACAACCTGGTCGATCTCGACGCCTGCTGGGAGCTGGTCCAGGAGTTCACTGAGCCCGCGGTAATCATCGTCAAGCACACCAACCCCTGCGGAGCGGCCACCGGCGCAATCGTCCTCGAAGCCTACCAGAAAGCCCTGGCCAGCGATCCGGTCTCAGCCTTCGGCAGCGTCATCGGCATCAACCGCACCGTGGACGCCGATGCCGCGGCTGAGATTGCCAAGCTCTTCGTCGAGGCCATCGTCGCTCCTGCCTTCACGCCAGACGCCCGCGAGCGCTTCGCCGCCAAAAGGAATCTCCGCCTGGTTCAGGTTCACTCCGCCCCGCCGCGCCCCATCGTCAAGCAGGTCTCCGGCGGCATGCTCATGCAGGACGCCGATACCGCCCGCGTCGCCGAATCGGAGCTCAAAGTCGTCACCTGGCGTCCGCCCACCGCCGAGGAGCTGCGCAGCCTGCTCTTCGCCTGGCGCGTCTGCAAACACGTAAAATCGAATGCCATTGTCTACGCCCGCTCCGGCCAGACCCTCGGCATAGGCGCCGGCCAAATGAGCCGCGTAGATGCCGCCCGCTTCGGCGCCATGAAAGCCGTCCTACCGCTCCAGGGTTGCGTAGCCGCCTCCGATGCCTTTTTCCCTTTCCCTGACGGCCTTGAAACCGTAGCCCAGGCCGGCGCAACCGCCGTAATTCAGCCCGGCGGCTCCGTCAAAGATCAAGACGTAATCGCCGCAGCCGACAAGTTAGGCGTAGCCATGGTCTTCACCGGCATCCGCCACTTCCGGCATTGATACTCAAGAACCTCCGAGCAGATACCGGGCGTTCCACCTGCGCGCCGGGGTACCCTCTGGGTCGGGGCACGACGCTTTTGTTTTTGTCGCCAGGGCGGCATTCCACTCATCCGTTGAGGAATGAACTGTTTCACCCCTCTCCTTAGCCCGCCCTTACCCAAAAATCCCCTGAATCGACGTGCCTTTGCGACCAATCCCGCGTAGAATCGTCTTTAATAGTAGGCAGAGTTGCTCCTACCGGCTGCCTGTGCTGCCTTGTGGTGCTCCGGCGCGATTTTTTCCCCATTCGCCCCGGCCCCAAAAGGCGCGGAACCTCCAGGATGATGAAACCAAAGACCTTCGTATTGCCACTCTGCTTCGAATTTGCCGTTGCACTTCTTTTCATGCTGCCGGCAACGAACTTCCGCGCCCAAACCACCACTGACCAGATGCCGCCGGAAACAACCGCGCCGGGCAAACCAGGCCCAGCTTCCGTCAAGCCCGCCCTTGCCGAGCCTGCCGCTTCCGAGACCCCCGCGACCGCCGCAACTCCTGCTGACCGCGCCGTGGCCTACTATCATCTGGCGCTGGCCTCCACCTACGAAGACGAGGCTCTCGAAACAGACCGCCCGGAGTATGTAACCCGCGCTATCGACGAGTACAAGACGGCCCTGAATGCCGACCCCACCTCTCCGCAGTTGAATGACGGGCTGGCCGATCTATACCTCCGCACCGGCCGTACCCACGACGCGGAAATTACGGCGCGCGCCTTGCTCAAGAACTCACCCAATGACGTTGACGCCCACAAGCTGCTGGGCAAGATTTATCTGCGCCGGTTGAGCGATGCCTCCAACTCCGTCTCCTCCACCTCGCCCTCCGGCAACACTCTTGACCAGGCCATCGCCGAGTACGAAAGGATCGTCGCCCTCGAGCCCAGGAGCGTCGAGGACCGCATGGTTCTGGGCCAGCTCTACACCGTCAAGCACGATTCCAAGAAAGCCGAAGAAGAGTTCAAGACCGCGCAGGCCATCGAGCCCGAGTCGGAAGAAGTGGTGCTCAACCTGGCCCGCCTCTATGCCGAAAGCGGCGACCTGCGGCATGCCGCCAAGGTGATTGAAGACGTGCCGGAAGACGACCGCACACCCAAGATGGAGCTGGCCTTGGGCGCATCTTATGACCAGCTGAAGCAGCCCAAAGAAGCCATCACCGCCTATAAGCGCGCCAACGACATGGAGCCCGGAGACCCGCGCACCCTTGACGCGCTGGCCGAAGCTCTGCTCAACGATAACCAGTTCGACGAGGCGCAAAAGCAGTTCAAGCTGCTCGCCGACGCCGATCCTGAGAACGCTGAGACCTACGTTCATATCGCCGAGATCCAGCGCCGCCAGGGAAAGTACGAGGATGCGCTGGCCACCGTCCACACCGCGCTCAAAAAGGACCCAACTTCACTTGAAGCCGGCTTCAACGAGGGACTGCTGCTTGACGTGCTGGGCCGCCTGGACGAGGCCGCGCAGACTTACGAGAACCTGCTGCAACAGCCGACGCTCTACCATGCCAACGGCGCCTATACCTCCGAAGAGAAGAACAACCGCGGCATCTTCCTTGAGCGCCTGGGCTCCGTCTATCACGAGCAGAACAAGGTCGATAAGGCCATCGCCACCTACCAGAAAATGATCGATCTCGGCGGCGATATGGCTCTGCGCGGCTACCAGGGCCAGGTGGACATCTACCGTGACGCCAGACAGTTTGACAAGTGCATTGAGGTCTCGCGCAAAGCCGTCGCATCCGACCCCAAAAATCGCGACCTCAAGCTGATGCTGGCCGGCGAACTGGCGGACCAGGGCAAAGCCGATGAAGGCCTCGCGATGGCCAAAGGGCTCCTCGATAACTCCGACAACGATCGCACCGTGTGGCTTGCGCTGAGCCAGATGAATATTCGCCTGCGCCGCTGGAAGGACGCCGAGGATGCCATCGACAAGGCCGCCACGCTGACCACCAAGAAGGAAGATAAAACCTACCTGGTCTTCCTCAGGGGCGAACTGGCCGAGCGGCAAAAGCACTATGAACCGGCCGTGCAATTGTTCCAACAGGTCCTTGACCTGGACCCCAGCAACGCCATGACGCTCAACTACCTCGGCTACATGATGGCCGACAAAGGCACCCGTTTGCCTGAGGCGCTGAAGATGATCCGCAAGGCCGTGGAGTTGGAGCCGATGAACGGCGCCTATCTCGATTCCCTCGGCTGGGTCTACTTCAAGATGGGGGAATACGAGCTCGCCGAGGAGAATTTGCGCCAGGCCGTCTCCCGCGACCAGTCCGACCCCACGGTCCACGACCACCTTGGCGACCTCTACGAGAAGACCGGACGCATCCGTCTGGCCGCCGCACAGTGGGAACTCTCGCTGGCAGAGTACGCAAAGTCAGCGCCCGCCGACGTGGAACCCGGCGACGTGGCCAAAGTGCAGAAAAAGCTGGAGAGCGCCCACGTCAGGCTCGCCAAACAGGAAAACGCCATCGGCACGCCCAAACCGGAGTAGAAACCGGCGCTACTGTTTGGTATCCAACGGGTGCTGTGAATCCTCGAAAAATTGATTCTGCAGCTTGAGGCTTGCCTGGTCGGCTTTGATCGTCTTCAGCGCCTCGGCAATCTCACGCGACCATTCTTTCTGGTCAAACTCGCCAAGCTCTTTGGTCGCTGCCGCGCCCTCGCCCGAATAATGATTAGGGAAACGCGCATACCACCAGATCCCGGTATAAACATTCTCCGGCAACGACTGCCGGTTCAGATCAGTGCCTGATTCCTCCGTTGCGCGATTCATGTGGACCAGGTCTGGCCGCGCAATCAGCATCAACGACGTCTCCGTTTCGCCCGCGTGCTGGTCGACTTTGGTTTTCAACGCCGGGCGTCCCGGCGCATTCTTGTTCGGCAATCCCAAAACGTAAACCACGTAGTCGCGCGGGCTGGCAAGTTGCGCCTCCGCGAACAGCGGCAGCAGGTAATTGTTTCCGCCGTGGCCGTTCACAATGAGAATCTTCTTGCAGCCGTTGCGCGCCATCTCCTTCACCGTTTCCTGGAGCAACGTGAGCTGTGTCTCCAGGCTGTAGGCCACCGTTCCGGGCTGCTGTTGAGCCTCAAAGATCTGGCCGAAATAATACTCGGGAAACACGACTGCATACTCCTGCCGCACCGCGTTGAAAACCGCGAATCGAACATCGAGCAGGTCGGTTCCCAGCGGCAGGTGCGCTCCGTGCTTCTCGAGGATCCCGAAGGGCAGCACACAAACCCCTTGCGACTGATGAATCGCCTGGATAAAGTCGGGCCCGGTAAGCTCCTCCCATTTTGCTGAAAGGTTCGCCTGGGAATAGCAAACCTCCACTGAGAACAGAAGCAAAGACAGAGCGAGAACAATGCCGCGTCTTGTTTTCATCTGCAAACTCCTTTGGCCTGCCAGCCGCCGTTCATGCTACTCTTGCGGGCGGCGCACTGACAAACATCGGTAGGAATGGCATACTAGTGCGCATCGACGATGACGAACTCCGAATCCAACTCTCTCAAAAAACTTCACCCGGAAATTGCCGTCCGCGGGGATGGCGAACTTGCCGCACGCGCGCACGCTGAATCGCCTCATCCCTATCGCAGTCCCTTTGCCCGCGATGCCGCCCGCATCCTGCACGCGCGCGCCTTTCGCCGCCTGGCCGGAAAAACCCAGGTCTTCCCCCGCCTGCCCGCCGAATCTCCTTCCGATCACATCCGCAGCCGCCTCACTCACACGCTTGAAGTAACCCAGATCTCTCGCACGCTGGCCGGGGCCCTGGGGCTGAATGCGGAACTGACCGAGGCCCTGGCGCTGGCCCACGATATCGGCCACCCGCCCTTTGGGCACGCCGGAGAAAAGGCTCTCGACCAATGCCTGCGCGGCGCCGGACTCACATTCGACCACAATCTCCACGCCCTGCGCATCGTCACCTGGTTTGAAGAGCGCTACGCCGCCTTTCGTGGTCTCAATCTCACACTGGCCGTCCGCGAAGGCATCGTCAAGCACTCCCACGACTACTCCGCCGCCACCCACCCCGAGTTGGCCGATTACTTCCTCGATCAGTTCCCACCACTCGAAGCCCAGCTCATCGACCTTGCCGACGAGATCGCCTACCTCACCGCCGATCTCGACGACGGTCTCGACTCAGGGATCCTAACCCTGGAGCAGGTTCGCGAGGGCGTGCCCCTATTCCGCAGCTTCCACGACGCCGTGCTTCAGCAATATCCCGCCTCCTCACCAAAGTTAGCTGGCTATGAGACCCTCAACCGCGTTCTCAACGCATTGGTCACCGATCTGATCAACGAGGTGCGCTCCCGCGTAGAAACTCTAGAAGCAACCACACTCGACGATATTCGCCGCGCGCCCCGCCGCCTGGCAGCTCTCAGTCCGCAGATGGAAGCAGCCCGCGCAGCCGCAAAGGAATTTCTCTACGCCAACTTCTACAATTCCCCCGTCATTGAGGAGGCGCACACCCACGCCACCACGGTCGTTGAAAGCGTCTTTGCCAAATTGATCGCCGACCCCGGCATGCTGCCCGCAGACCATCAGGCGCAAATCCCCACCCAGGGCTTGGAGCGCACCGTAGCCGACTACATCGCCGGCATGACAGATAGTTTTATTGAGCAATTATGGGAACGCTGCGGCCAACGGATGTAAAAAGCCTCGAAACTCAACTTTGCAAAAGCTCGGGTGCCCCACCTGGGCGCCCTCTGGGCACCGCGTCTTTGTTTTTGCGGCTAGGGTGGGTTTCCACCATCGGTCCGGCTGGGCTTGATCAACGGGTCAGAACTTTTTGGGGTCATCTTTTGCCAGACCCGGATTAGGACAAAAAACACCGCGGCGACGATCCAATAAATAAGGAATACATTAGCTGTAACACGCAATACTGACAAAAAATAATCAAGGAATGGCGCATAGAAATCATTCAACAATCCAGGGAAACAGAGCGCTCCAACAAGGTGGTACGAGGCTGAAAAACCAACAGCAAGCGCGGCCGGTGCAAGAAACAGGGATACGGCGTAACCCTCATCGCGAACCCAGATCCACAGGAGCAACGCCATCGCGAGAGCCGTTGCGCCAAGAACAAGCGGCTTTCCCTGATCAGCGAATTTCGTACGGGAAACAAGGATAAAGACGGTTAAAGAGGCCGACTGTACCACTACTCCAATGACGCTAAAGCAGATGAATTTCATTAGCCCGCGCCTATTCATTGAGGCTGCTGTCACTTGCGCCATTCTTCTCGATCTCCACAATGATCCTCGCACCATCCGGCCGAAACACGAGCCGCGTCCCCTCCACAATCCCTAACGATTCACGAATAGCGACCGGAATATCAATCTCACCGCATGTACCGACGGTAACGAGAAACTCTTCCATGGCCTGCATTCTGATAGGAATAACATCCTGCGAAGAAGTGCCGCAAGAAGAAAACGGCAGAACAAAATGCGTTCGTCCCGCCGTCTCCACAAATTCCCGATTCGGGGCACCGCTTTACTGCACCGTCCCTTGTGGCCTCAGCCGTCGCAAATCCAGCGCGCACTCCACGGCATTCTGAGCATGCAACCGTAAATTGTCTGACGCAGCCCATAACCACAGCCGGGTCGTCTCGGTGGGATTGCGTCCGCTCAGCTCCGGCTTCAGCCGCACCAGCACATCGTTCTGCCCTGTGGCGGCCAGGTTCGACGGCGAATCCGTATCTTCGAGCACCAGGTCCACGTGCTCTCCGCTCAGTGCCTCTTCGAGCGTCGAAATCTGCGCGGGCCGCTCCAGTTCCACGGCAATTGAAAACGCGTGCCCGTGAAAGACCGGCGCATGAATCACCTGAAGAGCGAGCTGCGGCCAACGCCCTGCAGACAGCGCCTCGTAGTGGCGCCGAATTCGCGCCTCTGCCGCGCTCAGACTTACTTTCGCGTTTTCGCCCAGCCCGCTCAGCAGGTTATAGGCCACCTGAGTGTCGTAGATGGCGCGCGGCATGCCCTGGAAACTAAGCAGGCTCACCGTCTGCTGGTGCAGCTCATCCATGGCCCCGCGACCAAATGCGCTTGCCGGCTCCAATACCGTAGCGGCGGCAAATCGCACCGGGGCGGCCATTTGCAGCCGTTCCAGCATCAGCGCCAGGGCCAGCGCCGCGGGATGGGCCGGGACCACCGCGGGAGTAAACAGGTCCGGGGTCACCGCTGCGGAACCAAGCCACGGAGCGCGGACCAGCACGCCCGTCTCCTGGTCCAGTGCGCCGCTAAGGTCCAGTACTGTCGACCCTGAGCGCAGCGCCTGCCGCCAGTGCTTGCGGGTCAGGTCCTCTGTGCCGGAAAAAAATGTAAAGTCCACGTGATCGAAAGCATCCGCGCTGATGGCCTGAACGAACGTCACTTCGTCGCCCACTTGGTCCAGCTGGCCCTGCGCCTCTTCCTCATCCAGCAGGAAAAAACTGGCCGCGGCCAGCGACGACTCTGACAGTGCTTCTTTCAATTCCCGGCCCAGCAGGGTTGAAGCTCCAGCAATGGCTATCTTGTACACATGCATCCTTCTTTTATTCGATTGGGAATCTGCCAGCCTTCAATGAATCTGCTTCTGCCGACGCTGCATCAGGCCCATCAGCGCCGATTGGCCTTCTGCGCCGCCGCCGCGACCACGAGTAAGCCGCCCGCGCCCAGATGCCGCTGAACATGTAAAGCAGCGCCCACACGAATAGAACTGGTCCCGAAAACCGGACAATGATATAAAGCGCGATCGGCAGTATAAACAATATCTGGAATGGATGGCTGCGGGAGAAGTTGATCTCCTTGGCCGACCAGAATCGCCAGGTGCTCACCATCAGGAAGCCGCTTAGCCCTACCAGGATCAGCCAGGGAATTGCGACCCACCACTCATACACCGGATAACCGTAAAAGAAATGCACCGTAGCGGCCAGCAGCCCCGCCGCCGCCGGAATCGGCATGCCCACAAAATATTTTCGGCCCGGCCTTCCCGGATTCCTCGGCTGCGCATCATGGCTGATGTTGAAGCGCGCCAACCGCGAAACCCCGCCGATCAAAAACAGAAAACAGATAAACGCCCCAGCCTGGTGCAGATGCTGCAGCAGTTGCGGGTTGGTCGAATCCGGCAGAAAATGGAATCCCCAGACCAGAGCCAGCAGGCTGGGCGCCACGCCAAATGTGATGGCATCGGCCAGCGAATCCAGCTCCTTGCCAAACTCGGTGGCGGTGTTGGTCATGCGGGCAATACGCCCGTCCAGCGCATCGAATGGGATGGCAAAAATTATGGCAATGGCAGCCCAATCCAGGTGCGCATGCGCATCCCCACTACTGTTGATCGCCTTGATGGTCTCGGTAATGGAAAAGTAGCCGGCGGCAATGTTGCCCACGGTAAATAGCGAGGGCAGCAGGAACATTCCCCGCCGCAGACGAGCCTTTGCATTGGCTTTCATCAGAGCTTGGTCGCGGCCGTTCATAAGCTCTCACCACCGGGCATGGCCGCCAGCACACTCGCGCCGCCTTTCACCCGCTCGCCCACCCTCACGCGCAAAATCGCCTCGGCCGGCAGCAGCACATCCACACGTGAGCCAAACTTGATCAGCCCCACACGCTGCCCACGCTCCACTCTGTCGCCCTCGCTGAAATTGAAGACGATGCGCCGTGCCAGCAGCCCGGCAATCTGTTTGAATGTGATCTCGGTGCCCTCGTCGCCCCTCACCGTAACAATGTTCTGCTCATTGCGGTCTGCCGAGGCCGGGTTCATAGCATTTAAATACTGCCCCTTTCGGTAGCACACACTCCTGAGAACCCCGCCGATTGGCGAGCGATTCACGTGCACATCAAAAACGCTGAGGAAAATGCTGATCCGCTGCCGGGGCCCATCGGCCGTGGCGATAGTGGCCGTCTCTGTGACCAACCCATCTCCCGGCGACACGATCAACCCAGCACCGGCTGGCACCGCACGCCGGGGATCGCGGAAAAACCATAGAAAAAATACTGCCAGCAGCAGCGGCGCAATCACCCACGCCCAACTGCCCGTTGCCCACTTGAGCAACCACGCCACTGCCAGAAAGCTCAAACCGTAAATGTAACCATCGCGAACCATGTCCCAACGATTATACGGTGATTCGGCTCCTCTGCCGACTCCTGGCCCGGGCGCGAACCGACCACACTGTCGCCAATGGGCTTGTCGCTCACTTCATTTGCCTGCATCCAATCAACTGCTTTGCTGCCCTAGGCCACCGCCGGTGACCGGCGTTCCAAAGCGAAAATCAGGTCTTTGGCGTGCAGCTTCAGCTTTTTCAGTCGCACTTCTTCGAGCTGTTCTTCCTCTGAAAGGTAGGGTTTCTCAAGCAATTCTTCCAGCCGCTGAGCGTAGCGTTTATGTTCCGCGTGCAGGCGATCTATTTCTTCACTCAGCGTTGGATCCTGTATTTCGTCCATCAAGCACCCCCTTGTTACAGAACCATTACATATTCCCCCGCAGGCACGCAATTTACAAGATAGTAACGAGCAAAAATTGAGTGAAAGTCATTAGAAGCCGCGGACTCGCTGGCCGAAAATCGTGCACTCTTGTTGGTGCAGCACAACCTTCCCGCTGGTTTCCGCCCGCGTTTCCAGCGCAGGGAATCACTTGAGTTCGAGCCTCATCAGAACCGCATCCTCAACGGGATCAATATAATAGCGCGGACGCCGCCCGGTTTCGACAAATCCCAAAGATCGGTAAAGTTCGAGCGCCGGTTGGTTCGATTCCCGCACTTCCAGGACAACCTCCGTAATCCCGGCCTGGCCAAGCTGGTAGACCAGCTCATCAAAGAGCTTCCGCGCCAGACCTCGCCGCTGCACTCGAGGGTCGACCGCGATAATCTCCAACTCGGCCTGCGGCTGCAGCAGTCTGGCTACCAGAAAACCGGTCATTCGGTCCTCATCTGGCCCCAGCACTACCAGCGCAATCCGCCGCGGCACTGCATCCGGATTCATCGCGGCCTGATAGTTCTCGCGAGTCCATTGCGGCAGTCCCTTCAGGTTCCCGGCAATCTCCATCACGTCGTTCAGGTGCATCCCGAACATGGGACATACGCACATCACCGGCTCGGGTTTCGCGCTCTCTTTGGCCGCCTCGGCAGCCTCGCCAAAGATCTCCGCATCCGACCGCCGCAGATAGTGCCCGTCCAGCAGCGCCAGATCAACAAACTCCCCGGCATCGACCCACGCCGCGCCGAAGAAAAGCGCATTCGCCGCAGTCGGAGCGGCAATCCGCACTTGTTCCGCAGCCGGCCAGACAGCCGCCAGCAGCGCCTCCGCAGCCTCATCACAGACGGCAACTCGCTTCGGTACTGGATTCACAGCCGCCAGTTCCTCAGCCCCGGCCAGAACTTCCCTCACCGGTGTCCCCGGCTCGTCAATACGCAGAAAAATCTCATTTCGATGAGCATCGAGAGCCGCCGAGGGAATGCCTGCTTTGTGCGCCAGCACCTCAAGCCGCGAAACCGCAACCACCGGAATCTGTGCCGACTCGGCCAGCCCCTTCACGGCAGCCAATCCCACGCGCACCCCGGTAAAGCTGCCCGGCCCGTTGACGACGACAATCGCGCCCAGCTTGGGCAGTGGCACTTCCGCCATGCTCAGAAGCTCACAGACGGACGAAACCAACTCGGCCGAGCTGCGCTGCGAGCCCATCGTTTTTTCGCCCAGGATTTGGAGTTCCCCGAAAAGTTGCTGCCCCAACGCGATCGTGGGGGTCGTCCCGCAGGTGTCGATAGCGAGCAGAAATGCATAGTCTTGCATGGCGAATGATTATACGGCTTCGAGCGCCTGCTCAAGATCAGCGATCAGGTCTTCCTTGTCTTCAATTCCGATCGAGAGCCGCACCCGTCCCTGCGTGATGCCCATCGTCGCGCGCACTTCATCGCTCACCGAGCCGTGCGTAGTGGTAGCCGAGTGCGAAGCCAGCGACTCCACCCCCCCCAGCGACTCCGCGCTCAAAAACAGCTTGATCGCTGCCAGGAACCGTCCCGCAGCCTCCCGCGAATCCAACTCGAAGCTCATCATCGACCCGAATCCCTTTTGCTGCTTCACTGCCAGCTCATATTGCGGATGACTCTTCAGCCCCGGATAGGCCAGCTTCTTCACCTTCGGATGCGTGGAGAGATACTCCGCCACAGCCATTCCGTTCTCCTCGTGCTGCCTAATCCTCAGCGGCAGCGTTCGAATCCCACGCAGCACCAGGAAACATTCAAAGGGCGACATAACTCCGCCTGCCGCCTTCTGCACCAACGAAAACCGCTCCTTGTGTTCCGGCTTCGAGCCGATCAGCGCCCCGCCCAGCCCGTCCGAGTGCCCGTTGAGATATTTAGTGGCAGAGTGCATCACAATATCCGCACCCAGCTCGAGCGGACTCTGCAGCACCGGCGACAGAAAAGTATTGTCCACGCTGACCTCGATACCGTGAGCATGCGCAATCCTGCTCACCTCTGCAATATCGGTTAAAATCATCAGCGGATTGCTGGGCGTCTCAATGTGAATCAGCTTCGTCGTAGGCCGTATCGCCACTTCCACAGCCTTCAGGTCGCTCGAATCCACATACTCAATCTCGATGCCGTAACCCGAAACAATCTGGTCGAAGAGCCGCACCGTTCCGGCATACACATCCTTGCTGCAGATCAGGTGGTCGCCCGCCCGCAACATGGCCACCAGTCCAGAGATAGCCGCCATTCCGCTGGTAAACGCATGTCCGCTCACGCCGCCTTCAAGCGCAGCCAGCGCCTCTTCCAGCCGATCCCGCGTGGGATTTCCTGCGCGCGAGTAGTCCCAGCCCCGGTCCGTGCCGATGCCCGTCAATTGAAAGGTAGAAGAAAGGTAAACAGGCACATTTACAGCGCCCGTCAGCGGGTCCGGCTGCTGCCCGGCATGAACGGCAAGGGTCGAGGGTCCGTAAGGGGAATGAGTCATCTTTCGCGATTAAGCTCCTGTCTTCCAGCTTATCGCAGCAAAATGAGGCGGGAATAGCAGAATACTGACGGGGCGATACTGCGAAATGTTGAGTCCGCACAAACGCGCCGGAGGCGCAGAGTTTGTTAGCCCCGCGCTTCACCGGGGCCCCCAAGAAACGATCTTTGTTTCTTGGGGTGGAAGCGTGGGGGAAATGGACTCCACGAGTTAGTTAGTGAGTCCCGTAGGGACGATGCAACGGCATTATTTCTGCCGGAATCAATAACCAGCAACATTCCGCTATTCCCATTGAGGCTGTCATCCTGAGCGAAGCGCAGCGGAGTCGAAGGACCTGCGGTTGCTTTTGTTCTTTATTTCCACCGATACTGTCGTCCCGTTTTTGGGTTGAATCAAGTTGCAACTTTTATTCGAATCAACAAATTTCGCTTGGCAAAATGCCGCAGCTTCACGGTAATTTGCTCGGGATCGAACCCGTATGCGGACACATAAAGATGATGTGTTGTTCCCATCTTCGTATCTGGAAACACAAAAAGTCCATTGGCATCGGTTGTTGCGGAAGCCAGAGCGTGTTTGGGTTCAAAATGGCAATCAAGAATCATGCTTTTCTCGGAAACGGGCGGTTCAGCGTCGCCTGGTACCCTAATCTGCCTAAATGTCTGAACGCAGTCTTCAATCACGACTCCAGCCACTGGCGATCCCATGGAATCCACAACAACTCCGGCCAAATGATGAGCGCGAAACGGATGCTCGAATTCGATAAGTTCTATCGCTTGCGCAGGAATCGCACAAAAAAGAATCGTCCCGACCAAACCAAGTTGCACCACAATCTCCCGCATAATTTCTAACCTTCACTATCTCTGCGCCGAATCGCCATAGCCGGGTGCCCCAGGTCTGGATTTTCAGACCTGGGACCGAATCCACCATCTTCTACTTCGTACTCACCCTCAGCAGCAGCACCCCATGCGAAGGCACCGTAGCCTCATAAACGCCGCCGGTAAACGTCACGTCCTTGTGCGCCCAAAGATCCCGCACCTTCTTCACTGCGCCGTTCAGTTTCAGATCGCCGGCCTTCACCTTAGCCTGTCCCGCATTCGGCCCCATATTCACCACGCCCACAGCCACGCCCCCATCGGCCAGCGGCTTCGCCCAGATCTCAAAGTCGCCGCTCTTCACCGGTGAAGCCTGCTTGCCCAGCGGGTCCTGATCGATCGCAATCACTTCCTTGTTGAGCAGAATCGACCTGGTCGTATCCGTCATGGTGCGCACATCGTTCCCGGCCAGCAACGGCGCCGCCGTCAGCGCCCACAGGCTCATGTGCGTGCGGTACTCATCGGCCGTCATATGCCCGTTGCCGATCTCCAGCATATCCGGATCGTTCCAGTGCCCTGGCCCCGCATACGGCGCCGTCGGCACCTGCTTTTCAATGTTGGCGATCATGCTCTCCCAGTTATCGGCGATGTCCCCCGTCGTGCGCCACAGATTCGCGCCCACCTGCGCGCCCCACTTCTGCACGTCGCCCAGTCCGTACTCGCAAAGGCTGTAAACGATCGGCCGTCCCGTCGCCTGCAACGCGTCGCCCATCTTCTGATAAACCGGCCGCAACTTGTCGTCCTTGTAAATATTCCCCGCGCTGCACCAGTCGAACTTCAGATAGTCGAAGCCCCATGCTGCAAATGTCTTCGCGTCCTGCTCCTCGTGCCCATAAGTCGCCGGATACTCCCCGCAGGTCCGCGGCCCCGGGGAGGAATAAATTCCAATCTTCAGCCCCTTGGAATGCACGTAGTCAGCCAGCGCCTTCATATCAGGAAATTTCGAATTCGATTGCAGGTTGCCCTGTGCATCGCGGACGCCTTCCCAGGTATCGTCGATGTTCACATACACATAGCCCGCGTCGCGCATCCCACTGCTCACCATCGCATCCGCCATGGTCCGCACAGTCTTGTCGTCAATCTTCTCCGCAAATAGATTCCAACTGTTCCATCCCATCGGCGGAGTCTTCGCCAGCCCGTTATACGGCACCTTGTGCAGCGCCGGCGGCTCAAGGTACGGCAGCTTCGGAAATTCGTCCGCCGCCGTCGCCGGGTGCGCCACAAACGCTCCGCCCCACTGCATATAGTGCAGCTCCCCATTAACCAGGTCGCCCACAATGATCGGCTTCTTGTGTTCCCATGCATAAAGTTCAAAGTGGTTTCCCGAGGCCTTGCCCTCCACGTCCACGCCATACCCCAGCGCCACCAGCTTGCCCTTGATCTCACTGCCGTTTTGCGTGAGGTCAAGAATCGATTTATGCAATTCTCCGTTGTGCAACGGTTGCCCCGTCGCCGCCCATCGCCCCGCAAAACTCTGCCCGTACCCCAACTGTCCGAGCCCTGGACCCGCAAGCAGCGCCAGACAAAAAATCAGCGCCGCTGCATTTGTCGCAACGAGCGCTAATGTTCTCCGCCGATTCCATCTTCTTTGCATCATTCTTTCTCTCCATTCCCAACTAAATTTTAGTCCCGCCAGACACAGGGAATCCGTAGCCGATCCCGCGAAGCGCCTTTCTCTTTGCGTACTGAATTGTAAGCCACTACCGGCGCTTCAGCGTAAGCAGGGTCACGCTCTCATGAGGGAATACGTATCGAATGCGATCGTTCTCTGCCCGCGCGGAAGACGCCGCAGAAACCACGTGCAGCGGATCCTCTTCGCTGTTTCCGTCGAAAAGACTCCCCGCCGCAATCGACTGAACAGCCACCAACGGCTGCGGCCGGAATCCCTGCGTGCCGATCTCGGCGTCAAGGTCCCGCGTGAGGTGCCGGTTGATGATGAAAAGAGTAAGCGTATCGCCGCTCTCGTTCAAAGCTGCAAAGGTATCGAGATAGGGAACGTCATCGATATCCGGCAGGCGTGTAATGCCGTCGTGCACGTTGTAAGATCCCGCATCAGTGGTGATTGCCACAGGCCGGCTGGCATCGGCGCCGGCATACATTTGAAAGGCGTAGTAGGACGGAGCCGCAAAGACCTGGCCGCGTTTCTTTGCGATGCCGCCGAAATCCATCAGCCCCGTCATATCCGAAATAAAAACAATGTCAGCGTTCTTCATCAGCATCTGCAGAAATGAGGCCGTGGCCAGCGCGCCTCCCATATTGACGCAACTCGGCGCATCCCTGCGGCCGGACAGAAAGAGCCATTCAGTAAGAGCAATATGAGCCTGCTTTGCAAAAGCAGGAGCAGCGTCGATCTGCTCCTGCGCCTCTCGTAGCTTGCGGCCCAGTCCAACAGAAAGAGCAAAGGTAGCCTGCGCAATAAAATCCGCTGAAGGGTTCTGAATGCGCGTGCGGTCGGTTGTAACAACGAAATGAGCGGATAGATAGTCGAAGCTATGTGCGGGCAGTGTAAGTTGCGCGGCGTTCCAGTCATGAAAACTATCCGGGTCCTGTCCCGTAGCGATCAGCCGTGCGCTCGAGTCCACCTGTCGGACCGCTTGGCTGAACTCCAGTGTGCGCCCCGGAAGTTGTTCCAGGGTGGGCCAGCCAAGATTTCCTTTGCCCCATAACTCGTTGCCGAGCTCCCACAGCAAGCCGGAGTGCCGCCTCTCAAAGCGGTCATCCGCATATTTCACCCACGCGGCAGCTTCTTCCGGCGTTCCGCTGCCCAGGTTCAGCGCGATCTGCGGCTCCGCACCAATAAGATTTGTGAAACGCAAAAATTCATCCGTTCCAAATGTGTTGTATTCCGGAATCCCCCATGCAATGTTCTGCATACTGACCCGCTTTTCCTGCGGGCCAATCCCATCGCGCCAATGGTAGGCCGAGGTGAAGTTTCCTCCGAAGCGCACCAGGGGTGTGTGCATCTCTTTGGCCATCTTCACCGCGTCAGGATCGAGCCCTTCAATTGCGTCCGCGGGAAAGAGAAGAATATTATCCACATCTACGCGCTCATCCCCGCTGACCTCGATCACAAAGTCGGCAGGCTCCAGCGGCTGCAACTTCCCCGCAGGCAGCGTAAGGCTGAACTTCACATTTTCCCAATCGGCTCCGGCGGCTGTAACTTGCGCCTGGGCAAGAATCTCCGTTGAGTTTCTCTTGCGCAACTCGATAGTCATCTCCGCCGGACCGCTTAAATGTTTTGCGTACAGGCTGCCGTTGTAAGTGAGCACCCGCCGCACCGGAAGATAGACCTTTTGGCGAATCCCTGTCGGCTGCCCCGGCACTCCCATAATTTCAAGAGAGCGCCATGAGTTAACGGCGTCGCCCCAGTGCGGTTCATAGCGATTTTCCTGTGCATAGTCCAGAGGCTCCCAGGGCAGCGGCAACGCAAATTGCGAAGCCCTCCGCAACTGGGGTTCTTCCCGCACCATGTTGGCAACATAATCGCTATTCCCGAGATTTTCTTCCAGACTTGGATTCATCAATATCTCTGCCCATAGGCCGTTGTAAGTGGAGTTACCGATGGGCTCAAGAAAGGTTCCAAAGATGGTGCGTGGAATACGATAACTTGCAACCTGGGCTGTGTCCACATGGATATTCACAGTCTGCGGCGGCGCTGCGACTTCAGTAATCTGGGCGCGCGCGGGTAAGTTAGCCAACAATGGCAGGACAATAAGATACAGGCAGTTGAGTTTTCTTTGAGCCATAACCTTCCCTTCACAGACGCAATCAGTTATAAAGCTCTTATAACTATGGCAGTAAAGGCCAGCACACTTAATTCAACGCTGCTCCGGCCGGTTTTTTTGAGCCGGCTGGTAAGGGAAGTAACCGGTGCGCGTACGCACGTTGAGTTTGCCCATGCCCTTCCCCTTCGCCGTCACCTCCACGTGGCGAAAACCGGGCACCGTGCTCGGCTTCGTGGAATGGTATCCCAGCGTGTATTGGCTTCGTATATCGCGCGCCACCTCGGCGGCAATCTGGTCCACTTGCTCTATGTTCTTGGGAAAAAAAGCCATGCCGCCGGTCTCAGCGGAAAGCGTCTCCAGCGCCCGCCGCGCATGTTTTTCCTCGCTGCGGCTCATCTCGTCGCTCGACAGCAATCCGATAGTGTAGATGACTGGCCCGGAAAGCTGCTGCACCCGGTGGATGGTCTGCTCCAGGCTCAGAGTCGAGGCGTTATCGTCCCCATCGGTAATCAGAATGAGAACCTGCTTGGGCCGTTTGGCGGTGGCTGCCAGTTTGTCCGCCGAGGCCACCACCGCATCGTAAAGCGCCGTACCGCCTCTCGACTCAAGATGCGCCAGCCCTTCACGTAGCTTGTTCACGTCAGAGGTGAAATCCTGGTCAATAAAAGCTTCGTCGGAAAAGTTCACCACAAAAGCTTCGTCCTGCGGATTCGACGCTTCAATCAGATCCATCGCGCTCTTGTTCACTGAAGGTCGCTTGCGCGACATCGATCCTGAGTTATCCACCACCAGCGCAATTGAGACCGGAACATCGTTGTGCTGGAAGCTGATCAGGTTCTGCTTGACCCCGTCCTCATAAACCTCGAAGTCGTCTTTCTTCAGGTCGGGAACCAGCCGGTTGCCCTCGAGCACGGTGCAATAGAGCTCCACCTCGTCCACTTCAGTGCGCAGAATCCAGCCCTCGCCCTGCTTGTGCATCTGCGCGGCGGGATTCGCAACTGGATTCGCGACCGGCTCTCCATCCGGCGAGCGCACCGGGTCGCGATCCACCGTCAAAGACTGTCCAGCAGCCGGCGGAGCCTTAGCCGGACCAGGCTGCACGGGAACCTGTTGCGCCACCGGCGTAAGCACCGCCGCGGCAAAAAAAGCCGCGAGAATCGCGTGATGGCAAAGGCGCATGGGAACCGGTGCGAGCATAGATAGTGAGCGAAGGCAATCCTGTGTGAGGATTCTCCCTCATCTTAACTTTACGCCACTTGCCGCCGCGAGTACCGTGCAGAGAGCCTCAATCCGACCGCTGCGATACAATCGAGCCTGAGCGCGCCAGCAGCCCCGGCTAAACAGAATGGCTCTCAGCCGCGCAATCTCAGCACTTTGAACGTGGAGCAAGACCTACCGTATGGCCCGCATCTATCCATTTCGCGCCTGGCGCTACAATCCCTCCATCGTACGGCTAGACGACGTGGTCACCCAGCCCTACGACAAAATCTCCCCATCCATGCAGCAGGCCTATTACCAGCGCAGCCCTTACAATCTGGTGCGCATCATTCTCGGCCTGCCAGAGCTCTTTGATGCTGAAGGCGGCGAGAACGTCTATACCCGCGCCGCCCGCGACTTCCGCTCCTGGCGCGAACAGGAAGTCCTTGTCCAGGAAAAAGACCCCTGCATCTTCGCCTACTCGCAGCGCTTCAAGGTCCCCGGCACTGAAATCGTGAAAGAACGCCGCGGCTTCATCGCTCTCGGCAAGCTCCACGACTACGCCGAACAGGTCGTCTTCCGCCATGAGCAGACCCTTAGCAAGCCCAAGAGCGATCGCCTCAACCTGCTCAAGGCCACTCACGCCCACTTCGGCCAGATCTTCATGCTTTACTCTGATCCAGCCTGCAGCGTGGAGAAGATTCTCTACCAGGACGCAGGCCCCGCCGAAGCCGAAATCACCGACGAGTACGGCGTGCTCCACCGTCTCTGGCGCGTCAGCGATCCGGCGGCCATCAATATGCTCACCACCTCCATGGCTGACAGAAAACTCATCATCGCCGACGGCCACCACCGCTATGAAACCGCCTTGAACTACTCCAGGGAGCACGCGCCCGCCTCGCCCACCAAAGCCGAATCCAGCACCAGCCAGTTGCCCCAGCCTCCCTACCCTGAAGCAGCCGTCATGATGACCTTCGTCAATATGGACTGCGACGGCCTGGTCATTCTGCCCACGCATCGCGTCGTCCACAGCTTGCCCAACTTCTCGCCCGATGCCTTTGCTCGCGCCGCCGCCGAGTTTTTCACAGTCGAAGCGCTGCCCACCGCCGATGCCTCCGACTACATCGCAACCCTCAGCAAGCAGCAAGGCACAGCCTTTGTCGCTGTCGCCCGCACCGGTGCTCTGCTGCTGCGCTACAAGCCGGAGGCGGTAGCCGCCGCTCTGGCCAGCCTGCCCGAACGACAGCGCCGGCTCGACCTCACCCAACTGCACTCCATCCTGCTCGACCGCCTGCTCGGCCTCGACGCCGAAAAAGTCCGCGAGCAAACCAACATCCGCTACCTGCGCGATTCGGGCGATGCGGTGGAACAGGTTCGTCGCGGAGAAGCCGACGTCGTCTTCCTCACCAACCCCGTCACCATGGAGCAACTCAGGGAAGTGGCCTTTGCAGGCGACGTAATGCCGCAAAAGTCCACCGATTTTTACCCCAAGCTGCTCAGCGGCCTGACCATCTATGCGCTGGAATAACCGGGTGCTCAAATGCGCGCTGGCATCTCTCGCGGCAGCAGGATCATTAGTTGCCGCGCAGCCGGCCCCTCCCGCACCCGCTACCCGTTTCGTAGTGGTCATTGACGCCGCTCACGGCGGCGACGATCCCGGCGGCCGCCTCAACGGCACTGACGAAAAAACCCTCACCCTCGCCCTCAGCGTGCGCTTGCGTTCCCTGCTCGCAGCGCGCGGAATTCAGGTCCTCACCACCCGCGAATCCGACGCGACCATCGACCCCAACCGCCGCGCTGAGCTAGCCAATCACGCCAAAGCCGAGGCCTGCCTCAGCCTGCACGCCACTCTCAGCGGCATCGGCGCGCATCTCTTCGTCTCCTCGCTCACCCCCACGCAGCCTGCGCGAATCGCCGCCTGGAAGACCGCCCAATCCGCCTGGGTTACCCGCAGCCTGGCCCTCGCCGGCACTCTCAACTCCGCGCTTCTGCACACCGGCCTCACCGTCAGCTTGACCCGCGCCGCCCTGCCCGCGGTCGACAGCATGACCTGCCCCGCCGTAGCCGTCGAAATCGCCCCTGAAACAGCGCAGGCCCGCGACCCCGGCCAGCAAACTTCAGGCGCCCTCGACGATCCCAACTACCAGGCCAGAATCGCCGAAGCCCTCGCAGCCGCCTTGCTCGAATGGCGCACCGATGCCTTGCGAACCGAGGCCCGCCCATGATCCCCCGTTACCAGGCCGTTCTCTTCGTTATCCTGCTCGTGGCTTCGGCAGTTATGGCCGTGGCCCTGTGGCAGTTGCGGGAGCGCGCACACCAGCGCCTCATTGCCAACCAGGACTCGTCCTCCACCAACGCCCCTGAAGTAGCGCAGGCTGAGCCCGCAACTCTCATGGTCGCCAACGACGCTGACAGCTCCCTTCTCACCCAGGTCCAATCCCTGCCTTTACCCGAGGACCCCAACGCCCGCGCCCGCGTCGTACTCGGCAAGCTGCTCGATCTCTATGCCGCTCCCGATGCCGCCCACCCCGTCCCCGGAGGCGCCAGTTCCATCGCTCAGGTCTTCCTCATGCCGGCTCTGTCTCAGTCCCAGAGTCAGGAAAGTCCCACCACCCCCGCACCCGCCCGCCCGTCCAATAGCTCTCACTCAACGGGCCCCGAACTCGCCGTAGTCAATCTCGCCGGCACCTTCGTCTCCACCCACCCCTCCGGCCTGGAGACCGAAAACCTGACCGTGCTCTCCATCTGCGGCACCCTCCACGCCAACCTGCCCCGCGTCACACAAATCCGCTTCCTCGTCGACGGCAAACCCCGCTCCACCCTGGCCGGCCATGCCGATTTAACCCGCACCTATCTCTATACCGATGCCGTCCCCGCCCAGGAAACCCGCCCATGACCATCCCCGAAGGCACGCCCGCAATTTCTGAATCACAAGCAAGCGCCGCATCCCCCACCATCGGCGTTTTCGATTCCGGCTTCGGTGGCCTAACCGTCCTCCGCGCTCTCATCGAGCGTTTTCCCCACGCCCGCTTCGCATTCCTCGGCGATACCGCCCGTCTCCCCTACGGCTCCAAGTCCCGTCGCACCATTGCCCGCTACGCCGCCCAGAGTGCACAATTTCTGGTCCGCGAACAGGGCGCAGAATTCCTCGTCATCGCCTGCAACACCGCCAGCGCTCTCGCCCTCGACGCCATTCAGCAAGCAGTTTCAGTCCCCGTCCTCGGCGTAATCGAGCCCGGCGCCTCCGCCGCCCGCGCAGCCTCCAAAACCGGTGACGTGCTGGTCATCGCCACTGACGCCACCGTCCACAGCCACGCCTACTCCGCCGCCTGCCAGGCGCAAAACCTCCGCGTTTTAGAGAAGGCCTGTCCACTGCTGGTACCCCTTGTTGAAGAAGGCTGGGTTGACTTTTCGGGCGGCTATGAATCAGGTGCGGCGCAAGCCGCGTCTGCCCCACCGCAGGTGGCTGTAACCGCCGAAGTCATCCAAATCTATCTCGCCGAGCTGAACGCCGCCGCCGCCTTGGCAGGCCTCAACCCCGATACCCTGCTTCTGGGCTGCACCCATTACCCACTCCTCCGCCAGCTCCTCGAAAGCGCAGTCCCGACAGGCATGCGAGTCATCGACTCCGCCGAAGCCGCCGCCGATGCCGCTGTGCAACTTTTCAATGGCCAGCATTCCGAGAGTCCTTCGCCGGCAGCGCAGTTCCAGGAGACGCAAATCCGCTGCTTCGCGACCGACTCCGTAGAAAAATTCGAGCGCCTCGGCTCGCGCTTTTTAGGTCGCCCCGTAGGCAATGTCGAATTGGTCGACCTCGGCGGCTAAAATTCGCTGATATTCTATAAACCGGTTCCAAATTCCCCACAGCAAGCCTGAACCCGCACCCTGGAGGAAGCAAGCAAGCATGATTGATCTGGCAGGCAAGACCGCCGTAGTCTTCGGGCTGGCCAACAAGCGTTCCATCGCCTGGGGTATCGCCCAAAAACTCCACGCCGCCGGTGCGACCCTCGCCATCTGCTATCAAAACGAACGCATGAAGCAAGACGCCGAGCAGCTCATCGCCGAGCTCCCGGGCGCATCAGGCTTCCAGTGCGACGTCTCCAACGACGCTGAAATCGAAACCCTCTTCGCCGCCATCAAGCAGAAGTACGGCAAGATCGAGATCCTCGTCCACGCCGTAGCCTACGCCCCGGCAGACGAGCTTCGCGGCGAGTTCATCAACACCAGCCGCGAAGGTTTCCGCATCGCCCACGACGTCAGCGTCTACTCGCTCATCGCCGTAAGTCGCGCCGCCGCGCCGCTGATGACGGAGAGTGGCAGCATCATGACCCTCACCTACTTCGGCGCGGAAAAAGTCGTCCCCAACTACAACGTCATGGGCGTAGCCAAGGCCTCGCTTGAAGCCACGGTCCGTTACCTGGCCTGGAACCTCGGCCCCAGAAACATCCGCGTAAACGCCATCTCCGCCGGCCCCATCAAGACCCTCGCCGCCCGTGGCGTAGGCGCCCTCGGCGACATGTTAAAGTCCCACTCCGACCGCGCCCCCCTCCATCGCAACGTAGATCAATTAGAAGTAGGCGGTGCAGCCCTCTTTTTAGCCAGCGATTTAGCCAGCGCCGTAACCGGCGAAGTCCTCTACGTGGACTGCGGCTATAACATCATGGGGTTCTGAGTTAGGCCGGGTGGCGCACCCGGCTCTCGAGCCGGCCCCCGCTATTTGTGAGCCTGCATAATCCATTGCCACGACGTCCTGGCCACTTCGCTCAGCAATCCGCTCACAATCGTCGTAACCAGCGTCCCAACTCCAGCCGTCACCAGCGGCTTTCCGCTGGTCGCACCTTCGATCTTCTTGGCCAGCTCCGCCTTGCGAATTTCGTACTTCTTGCTCCACTGATCGGCGGCCGCCTCAATTGTCGCCTCAGGCCGATTCTTGAGGTCTGCGATGATTTCGTCCAACTCGGTTTCAAACCTGCTGAGATCGTCAAGAAATCTGAAGCGAGCATCCAGGTCGCGGGTCTTCGCAATCGCATCAGCCGAAGTCTGATCGTCCTCTGAAAGCTTTTCCTGGCTCTCGAGCACTCCCTTCTCAAACAGCAGCAGCGCGTCCCCATTGATGAATTGGTCCTTCGTCGCGGCTACCTTGTCGCGCAATGCCGTCAACTTCGCAATGTAGAGTGAAGGCGTCGGCGACTCCAGAATTTCGGCGAGCTCGGCAACAAATGCGTTTATCTTCGCCATCAGCTCCACGTTCAGGCTGCGCGACCGCTGGGTTCCCACCACGTAAGGAATCAACACCGCCAAGGCGAAAAAGCCCAACAGCATAAACAGCGTTTGCAGAGAAAGCGTCCGCGACGGGATGCCAAGAAAGTCAAGGGAAAGCAGCCCTCCGCCGAATCCAAACGCCCATATCGCCAGCGCAACATAAATCGCCGCCGGAATCAGGCCGCAGAGCTGGTTGATGAATATTCGTTGCCGCGTGTTGTCGTCCAGGTTCTCTGATGCCAGCATGCAGGCCGTCACCACCACCACCAACAGGTACCCTCCAAGGCTCAGCAGCAACAGCGAATATCTGACCACTTCGATTTCAAGATTCAACGAACCCCAGGGATTCCGGAAGAAGAAAATCCCAACTACGATTGGATAAGCGAACGACATCCCCATAGTCGCCAGACCCAGAAGTCCCATCGAAACCGGATGCTTGATCGCAATCTCTCTTCCCGCCCAGAGCATCCTGATTGCGGCTTTTTCTGAGTGTGGTCCCAGCATCGCGCCGAAGATCAGTGAAAGCAGGATTCCAAGGTGCGACGCCACAAAGATCAGCAACACCAGCTTCGTGCTCCAAAGCCCCGACAGCAGGTAGATAAACCCAAACAACCCCACCAGCCCTTCCAGCAGAATCACTTCGGAGCTCCAGAACGATTTTCCGCCCAGAAGGTCAGCTTGAAGCTTCTTGAAGGACTTGGCGCCTAGCAATGCCCAGCACACGTACGCGATGAAGAACAAAACAAACAGCCCGATCTTCGTCATTTAGATACCCCCCGGAAGATTGGCCGCCTTTGACGTTCATGCGGGTGAAAATAATGTACCATGCGGCAGATTCCCACCCTCAAAAAAAAGGATGGGTACCCGGCTCCTAAGCGGCTGCGGCGCCGATGCTGTCGAGCGTGGCGAGAGCTTCGTCCGGCAGTTCCAGCTCTGCAGCCTTGAGATTCTCCCTGAGATGCTCAACCGACGATGTACCCGGGATCAGCAGCAAATTCGGAGACCGCCGCAATAGCCACGCAAGCGCTACCTGCATCGGAGATGCATCGAGCGACTCAGCTACCTCATTGAGCTTCGATGACTGCAGCGGCGAGAACCCTCCCAGTGGAAAGTAAGGCACATAAGCAATGCCCTGCGCGGCGAGAGCATCGACGAATTCGTCGTCGCCGCGCTGGGCCACGTTATAGAAGTTCTGGACGCAGACAATCTCCGTAATCGTCTGCGCCTCGGCAAGCTGCCGCGCGGAGACGGTGCTCAAACCGATATGTCGAATCAGTCCCTGCTGCTTGAGTTCGACAAGCGCCGTCAGCGGTTCTTCAAAGGGTTCATCCGTTGGCCCGGTCAACCCGCCGAGGCGAAGATTGACCACATCAAGCACATCAAGACCGAGATTCCGCAAATTGTCATGAACCGCATCGATAATCTCCTGGCACGACCGTGCGTGCGGCCATGAGCCATCGCTGCCGCGGCGCGCACCCACTTTGGTCACGATCACCAGATCGTCCGGGTAAGGATGCAGCGCCTGCTTGATCAGCTGATTGGTTATATGCGGCCCGTAAAAGTCGCTGGTATCGATATGGTTCACGCCAGAGGCGACGGCCTCCCGCAAAACAGCAATAGCGCCTGGAACATCGCGCGGAGGCCCCCAGACAACCTTGTCGCCATCCCTTCCCGCAAGCTGCATCGCGCCATAGCCCATGCGCTTTACAGTCCTTTTAATGTAGGGAAGCTCAAATCTATCGCCAAGATACACTCGCATCGTCATTCGTCTCCTTAGAATCAACCGGCGGGCGTCAAAAATCTACCTTCACAGCAGTTAGATGAAAAAACTCCGGATTAGGAGCTTGCACCCTCGCTCCCGTTAGGGAGCAGATGAAAATAGCCCCGGGTGAAACCCGGGGAACCCGCCCACCTAAAGCCCACGCCGTCCCGTAGGGCCGGCATGATTCATTCCCACGCGTACCGCCGGGCCCCCCAGAGCCTGCCCTGAGCTTGCCGAAGGGTCCCGACTTTGGGACCTGGGATGTAGGAATGATGCTGTCACTAGACCATAGCCGTTTAGTGATGGTAATCCGGATAAGCCGGTCTCTCCACCTGTACCGCCGGATGCTCCTTCATCCCCTCCATCGCCAACGCGACAGCCTTTTCGAGTTGTGGATCGTGCCCCTCGCTCACCGCCTTCGGGTCCTGCTCCACCGCCACATCCGGATCGACGCCGTGATTTTCCACGTCCCAGACACCCTTCGGCGAGAAGAACGCCACGCTCGGCGAAGTCACGTGTCCGCCATCCATCAGCACCGGAATGGACCCAATTCCCACCAGCCCGCCCCACGTCCGTTTGCCCACCAGCGGCCCCAGCTTTGCTTGCTTGAACAGCCACGGCAGAGCATCGCCGCCCGAGCCTGAAAATTCATTCGCGATCATCACCTTCGGCCCGTAGATAGCCCCGTTCGGAGTGTGCTCTATGTTGCCGTAGCGCGGCGACCAGTACGCCTCGAGTTGACGCTTCATCACCTCGATAAAGTAATCGGCCACCTGTCCGCCGCCGTTGAAGCGCTCGTCGATAATCGCGCCCTGCTTGTCAGTCTGCGCAAAGTAGTAGCGATTGAAATTTGTAAACCCGGCCTCCGCCGTATTCGGCAGATAGACATATGCCAATTTCCCGCCGGAAAGCTGATCCACCTTCCGTTGGTTGCTCTCGATCCAGTCAATGTTGCGTAGCATCGCCTCGCTTGCAATCGGCGTCACTGAAATATCGCGCCCGTTTTTCCCGTCAGCCGATTGAATGTGCAAACTGATCACGTGGTCGGCCGTGCCTTCCAGAGGCTCCTGAATATCGGTCGAAGCAGTCAACTCCTGCCCGTTGATGGCCACAATGCAATCACCAACAGAGAGGTTGAGCCCTGGCTGCGCCAGTGGAGCCTTCTCCTCTGGATTGAACTCCCCGCCGGTATAAATTTTAGCCAGGCAATAACGATTGTTATGCAGAACGTAATCGGCCCCCAGAAGTCCCCCAGGCACATGCTGGGCCTTCGGTATGGCTCCGCCGCTGCCCCGAAGATGCCCTACCGAGAAAGCTCCCAGCATCTCGTGAAAGATGTAATTCAAATCGGCCCGCGACGCAACGGAGGCCACGTACGGCTCGTAGCGGCGCTCTGCAGCCACAGTATCGGTTCCGTGATAGTGAGGATCGTAGAAGTAGGACCGCTCAATGCGCCATACTTCGTGGTACATCTGCGCCCACTCCGCCGGCGGATCGACGCGCACCTTCAGATCGGCAAAAGAGATCTTTCCCTCGCCCGGCTTCACCGGCGCATCGGCGGGCACAATCACCCACTCCGGCGGCCCGCCCTTGTCTGCCCCAGCATCAGCCGCGTCCGGATCGTGCTTGGAGAGAGACAGCAGCATCTTGTCGCCGTTGGCTGAGAGTTCAAAGCTCAACACGCGCTCGGCCAGCTTCTCCGTCTTGCGGTCCGCCCAAACCCAGCGGTAGAGCGTTACCGGATGCTCGCCAAAGCGGTCCGACTCTGGAATTTTCAAAAAATAAAGGCTGCCTTGCTTCCCCGTTGCCAGCCCGATGTAATTCGCCGCCGGCATAGGCAACGCCACAATCCGCCGCTCGATCTCCGCCAGATCGACCTTCGTCGGTTTCACCGGTTTGTCCCGGAGGTCCACTTTGTCTTTTTTGTCAGCCTTCGCGGCGTCGGCATGCGCATCGTCTTTGCCGCTTTTCGCCGCGCCTTTGTTCTCCTCGGCAGGCAGGCTGTCCGCATCCTTTTTCGCATCCGCCTTGCGTTCTTCCGCCGTCTTTTCATCCTCCATCTCAGGAGCGACAGGCGATGCTTGGTCCGCAGCCAGCACAGCAGCATAGATATGTGAAGTCACATCGTAGAGATCGCTGGTCATATCGATCCCGTCCGAGGTGGCGCCCGCGTTGGTGCTGGCAATGAAATACAAATACTTGCCGTCGCGATCGAAGGCCGGCTCGCTCGAGTCCGCCACCGCGCTGGTCACCTGCGTCGACTTGCCCGTCGCAACCGAATAGAGATAAAGCGCATGCAGGTGGTTGGCCATCGATTGCGGATAAGCAATCCATTTCGAGTCCGGCGACCAAGCCAGATCGTAGTTCTGGTTTGAGAAGCCTCCAAACACATTCTTCTCGCCGATTGTCACCAGCTTGCCCGTCGTCGTATCCAGCAGATAAATATTCAGCCGGTTGTCGTGGAAGGTGATGAACTTCGAGTCGGGCGACCACAAGGGATCGAAGTAGTAGGCCGGCTCGGCGGCCAGCGGAAATTTCTTCACCGGCGCACTGCCGTACTGCGAATCTCCATTCTGCGAAGCCACGTGCAGCGCATACAAGCCGGACTCATCGGTGAAGTAAGCAATTGACTGCCCGTCGGGCGACCATGCCGGCCAGCGCTCCATCACACCCGGCGTATTGGTAATGTCGCGTGTAGGCCCATGCTTGGCCGCAATCGTAAAAATCTCTCCATGCGCCTCCACCGCCATGCGCATTCCCGTCGGAGAAATCGAAGTATGCTCAATCTCATCCGCTACGCTCGCAATCCTGGGCCGCACCTCGGGAAGATCGGCGCCAATCTCGATGGGAACCAACTGGCTCTTCCCGGTCGCCGTGTCGTAAAGATAAATCTCGCCGAGTTGGTCGTAGACCAGCGTCTTTCCATCGCCGGCCAGGCTGCGGATATCCGGCCCCTCGTTGTGCAGCGCTTCGCTCACCGTCTTCGTTGCCGGGTCGTAACGGAATATACTGATCGGCCCTTTGCGCCCCGAAAGAAAATAAATCTGGTCGCCCGCGTACACAGGTGAGAAATCGGAAGCCGCCTCATGCGGAATCTCCACCGAGTCCAGCCCCGGCAGCGAAGTGATCCAGATCGTGCACGCGCGGCCGCCGCGGTAGTTTCCCCAGGAAGAGAAGTTTACGTATTCGAAGCCGAAGGCAGGCGGCAGCGGCGTGTAGGCAATATGGCCTCCGTCCGGTGAGAGCTGTCCCTCGAAGGCCATGGGAAGCGGCAAAACCTTGGCTACGCCTCCCTGCGCGGGAACGGTGTAAAGCTGCGTATACCGGTTTCCCGCCTCACGGTTGGAGCGAAAGAGAATCTGCTTCCCGTCCGGAGTCCAGCCCACGGCACTGTCGGGCGCTGGATGGTAAGTCACGCGGAAGGGAACGCCGCCTGTCGAGGGAATGGTGAACACATCCGTATTACCGTCATACTCACCCGTGAACGCAATCGTGCTCCCCTCTGGCGAGAACACCGGCGCAGTCTCAATGCCCACGCCGATTGTCAGCCGCGTTGCGCGTCCGCCCTCCCGTGGAACACTCCAAAGGTCGCCGGCATAACTAAAGACAATCAAATCCCGGCTCAGCGCAGGATGCTGAAAGATGTGGGGCTTGTTAGCCGCCCAGGTTGCCGCTGGCCCAAACGCCAGCACGGAGAGCACAAACGCAGCAATAGCTGAGTGATATGTCGAACGCACTGAAACCTCCTGAAGTACTTACCGGGAAATGAAGACAGATTGCGTGCAGCCAGGCTGCTGTTTATGAAAACTACTCCGATAGGAGTGTACGTCGCTTCGGGGTTGGACGTTCCAGAATCATGCGCGATAGCGATTTTACCGTTAATAACTCAACACAGCCGGGTACCCCATCCTTCGCGCTGCCGGAGTCCCCCGCGGACATGCGGGTACCCTCTGGGTGGTCCGTGGGGTGGTTGAGCGCACGGGTGTGAAACCACAAAACTCAAAAGCCCGAGAAAAACCGCCTACTCCTTCAGCGTCACCGTAATCTTGCGCGCATCCCCGCCCACAGCGGTGATCGCAATCTCCCCCGTAGCCTTCTTGCGGATGCTCTTGAATTTCTCGCCCCACTCCACCAGCACCAGCGCATCCGGCGTCAGCAACTCATCCAGCCCCAGCGTCTCCAGTTGACGCTCATCTTCCAGCCGATAAACGTCCAGGTGAAACAGCTTAATCGGCTTGCCGTTCCGCACGCCGTCGTACTCGTGGATCAGCGTAAACGTCGGGCTGGTCACCTCGTCCGCCTCCGCCGCATCCAGCGCCTGCGCAATCCCTTTCACCAGCGTGGTTTTGCCGGTGCCCAGATCGCCGCGCAGAATCAGCAGTTGCGGCGGCTTCAGCAATTTCGCAAGCTTGCGGCCCACCTCAATGGTGTCCGCCCCGCTCTTAGTCGTGTACTCGTGACTCCGGCCTTCGGCTACTGGTGCGGCGTTGCTCATCCCTGATCCTCATGAGGGGCCGCTACGTGCAATGCCCCCTGCAACCAAACATACCCGTTCGACCCGGGCGATTCAAAATGAAAAGCCCGAGAAAACTGTTGAAGACTGTCCGTGGCCAGCAAAGTATGCTCATCCGCCTCTATCAAAGCCAGGTCTGCGGCCAACCCATGCAGATAAACCGCAGCTTCCACCGCCCTCCCCGCCTCTGCCGGATACTGCGCCAACAACCCCGCAATTACCCCCGTCAGCAGGTCGCCGCTGCCGCCCTTGGCCATGCCCGGATTGCCGGTAGTATTCACCGCCACGCGTCCATCCGGGTGCGCAATCAGCGTTCGCGCCCCCTTCAGCACCAAAGTAACGCCCACTCGCCGCGCAAACTCCCGCGCCACTTCCAGCCGATTGGGCTGAACCTCGGCGATCGTCATCCCGGTCAGCCGCGCCATTTCTCCCGGATGCGGCGTCAGCACCACCGTTCGTCCCCCCATGGCCATTTTTCCCAGCTTCGCCAGCAGCGCCGGCTTGGCAGCCAGAATATTCAAAGCATCCGCATCAATCACCGCCGGAATCTTCGCCGCCGAAAGCAGTCCGGCAACAAACTTCGCCGTCTCCGCCCCCTGTCCCAAACCCGGCCCAATCGCCAGCACGGTTTTTCCCGCCGTCAACCCTTTCAAGGCCGCCGCCGTCAGGTTCGTCGCCGAAATCTGCCCCGCCGCATTCGCCTTCAATGGAAAAGTCATCAATTCCGGCGCAACCGCGGCCACCGTCCCCAAGACCGCAGCCGGAACCGCAGCCGTAACCAGCCCAGCCCCAGCCCGCAGCGCCCCCAGTGAAGTCATCGACGGCGCGCCCGACCTGCCCACCGACCCGCCCACCACCAGCACGTGCCCAAAATTTCCTTTGTTCGCTCCCGCGGCCCGCGGCGCCCGCACCATCTCCATCGCTTCGCCCGCCCAGTCCAATCCCAGCGCTGAAACAATCGCCTCCTCCGGCGACCCGATCGGCGCTACCACAATCGGCTGGTCCCAACGCTTAGTCAACTGGCCAAAAACATGTGCCGGCTTGGGCGCGGTAAAAGTAATCACAGCATCTGCAGGAAAAACCGAATCGGAATCGGCCAACGCAGCCTCAGTCGAATCCGCTGGCCAGCCCGAAGGCAAATCAACTGCCAGGATCGGAGCCCGGCTCCCCTTCACCCACTCAAGAGCCGCGTGGGGAAGCCCCTTCAACGGCGGCTTGAATCCCGTCCCCACCACCGCATCCAAAATCAAATCGGCGTTCAGCGCATCCGCGCGTCGCTCCAAATCCTCCGCCTTGGTAAGGATGTGAACATGCCCGCACGCCAAGCTGGAAATCTCGAGCCAAGCCTGGGCTGCGTCGCCCGTGATCCCCGCAGGCTCGCCCAACAGCAGTGTCGTCACATCCAGCCCAGCACCAGCCAGCAGGCAAGCGGCCATCATTCCATCGCCGCCGTTATTGCCCCTGCCGCACATCACCGTAACACGCCGCGCTTGTGGAAACCTCTCCCGGGCAAACCCGGCTACCGCCGCCGCCGCCGCCCGCATCAACTCCAGCGACGGTACCCCAAACCGCTCAGTAGTCGCGCGGTCGCAAGCCTGCATCTCGGCAGCGGAAAGAATCTTCATCGCATCCATAGTAGCCGATGTCAGACCTTTAGACCCTGTGTAGCGCTGGTCTCCGGACCGGGGACCCCGGCGAGCGCGCTTTTTGCTCGCTGGGGTGGGGGACCGGCTTTAGCGCGGACATCTGCACCCGCACTCTTTTCCCCTCCTCTAAGCAAGCTCCTATGATGTTGCAATTTTCTAAGGGCATGGCCGGGTACCGTCTGCCTGCCGTGCCGCTTCGGGACAGGAGAATCGCATTTGCTGCAGGAATCTAGCTTCGGATGAATGCCAGCAGCTCCGCATTGATCATGTCGGCATTCGTCGTCATCAGGCCGTGAGGCAAGTCGGGATAGATTTTAAGTGTGGCCTGTTTGAGCAACTTCGCCTGTAGCAGTGAAGCGTCTTTGTAAGGGACAACTTGATCGTCGTCGCCCTGCATCACCAGCGTCGGCACCGTGATCGCCTTCAGATCGTTCGTCTGGTCTTCCTCTGAGAAAGCCTTGATGCCTTCGTAGTGAGCCAGCGCACTGCCCTCCATCCCTTGTCGCCACCAGTTCCGGATAACTCCCTGCAAGGCCTTCGCGCCCGGCCTGTTGTAGCCGTAAAACGGCCCCGAAGCGAAATCGAGAAAAAACTGCGCCCGATTCTCAGCCAGCACCTTGCGGAATCCGTCGAACACTTCCATCGGAGTGCCGCCCGGGTTCTTTTCGGTCTTGAGCATGAATGGGGGAACGGACGCGAGCAGCACGGCCTTGGCTACGCGGCCTTGAGGCTGGCCGTATTTCGCAACATAGCGCGCCACCTCGCCACCGCCCGTCGAATGGCCGATATGGACCGCATTCTTCAGGTCGAGATGCTCGGCCACTGCCGAAGCGTCAGCTGCGTAATGGTCCATGTCGTGGCCAGTGCCCACGTCCGAGGAGCGACCGTGACCGCGCCTGTCATGCGCCACAACGCGATAGCCGTTCGAAAGGAAGAACAGCATTTGATTGTCCCAGTCGTCCGACGAAAGGGGCCAGCCGTGGTGAAACACGATGGGCTGTGCGTTCTTCGGGCCCCAGTCCTTGAAGAAAATCTGTGTGCCGTCTTTGACAGTAATCATGTTCATTGAATTCTCCTTTGAAAGCAGATTTGGGGATATTGGACTGACGCTTGCCGTCGTTGCTTAACGCGGCAACGCAAGGGCTGCCGTAGGGGTCACAGCCACAGCGATGAAGCAGCGACCGTGCTCTCTCGCCAATCTCAACTTTTCTATCTAGGTGGACCATCCATTAGCCCGGATTTTCCGCATTGCATCCAGGATCCAAAACAATATATCACTCGTCTTCTTCATCCGTGATCTTTATTTTCATCCACATTATTAATTTCTCTAACCACAAACTCAGCCCGTACCGTTCATTTCTCGCTCGGTAGCAAGTCTGCATCTCGGCAACAGATAGAATCTTCATCGCATCCATAGTAGCGGATATCAGAACTCTATCCTTGCTTGAAATGCAATCATGCGCGGCGAGCTGTCTCCGCCCAGCCCAACGCCGAGCAGCCCAGTCGGCGGCGAAGTCGTGCTCTCCAGCGTTCCGAACTTTGCCGGAACAGAGCAGGGTACTCCGGCCTCAACCGTGCTGGGCAGCGCAAAGTTAGGGTGATTGAACGCATTGAACAGTTGGCCGTCGATGCGCAGCTTGATCCCCTCCCGAATCGGGAACCTCTTGGTGATGTACATATCCGAATAGGTGAAGTGCGGTCCGCGAACCGAGTTGCGGCCCGAGTCGCCGAACTGGCAGATGGTTGAGTTATCATCCTGTGCGCCCAGTACGCCGGTATAACATGCGCCGGTCGTCGGATCGACCACCGATACAAATGCCGCTGGATTGAGCCATTGCTTGGTTCCCTGCACGGTAACTCCGGAGTAGGGAGTCTTTAAGTAGAGTGGTACGCCTGGAATCCGGTTGGCATAGTTTGGCACAGCGAACTGGATGGTTTGCGCGGGGTTATACGCTTGAAACACTCCATGGCCGCTGGCGCTGTACTGCTGGCTCAGCACGCTGAAGGGCAATCCGGAGTGAAGGAACCCAGTCTCCGAAAAAGACCATCCCTCGAGCGCCTGGCGCAGGAATGGGTGACGGGAGCGGAACGGCACCTGATAGATTCCGTAGGCGGAGATGTTGTGCCGCACATCGTAGTCGCAGCTGGCATATTGTTTGTGCAATTCTCCCGGTAAAGGAGATTCCAGGCCCTGTGTGGAGAACGCGAGCAGTCCTCCGTTCGACACTTCGTCCAGGCAATGGCTAAAGGTGTAGTTGCCGCGCAGAGTCAAGCCGCCCCATTGCTGTGTGTAGACGGTCTGCAATCCGTTGTAGCTGCTGTTAGCTCCGGTCTGGAATTCGGTGACGTTACCAAACCGCTGATCGAGCGGCTGCTGATAGGGGAATGGCGCGAAACACCCGTCGCAGACGTTTTCGTAGCCGTTGAGCTGCACCTGGTAGGGCTCGTGCTGTCCGCGCGTGCCCACGTAGTCGGCGCGCAGGTCGCCGTGCGGGCCGAACTGCTGCTCGACGCCGAGACTGTACTGGTAGTAGTGCGGAGTCTTGAGCGTTCCCGTGGGAAAAGTATTCAGGCTTACGGCCAGCGGGCAACCGGGGGCGCCGGGCTGGATGCCCGCGCACGGCGCGCCGCCGGAGCTAAAGGTTGTCTGAAACGACTTATCGGCGCTGACCGTCGCCTCCACCGCGCTTCCCGGAACGTCGGGAGCGATCCCCAATCCACCCACCTCACCCCCTATACCGCCGGTGAAGGAGGGATCGTTGGGAGCGTTGATCAAGCCGTTATCCGCAATCTGCTGCGGAATGATGTCGTTGAAAACCCCGAACCCGGCATGAACCACGGTATGCGGAAGAAGCTGGTAAGCGATCGCAGCGCGCGGTTGGTAGATGAACAAAGGAGTTGCCGCAAAGAGGTTGTGAACATTGCCCAGGATAACCTGATTCAGCGGCTGATTCGTTTCATGTGAAGCATCCAGGAACGATCCGGCCATGCGGCCAAAGAGCCCCTGTGGACTGGTGACGTTAGTGTTCCAGGCCACGCGCATTCCGTAGGTCAGTGTTGTTTTCAGACTCGGCTTGTAACTGTCCATCCCGTAGTATTCGAGATTGCCGACGGCCACCCGATCTTTCAGTGAGACCGGGAAGTTCTGCTGGGCGGTATATGCGGCCCCATAAGTGAACTCCGCCAGGTCGTTGTAGGCGACGGTCGGCACAATGCCTTCGCCCAGGTCGTAGTCGCTGGTGGCCACGCGGCGCGTATTGATGCCAAAATGCATTGTATGCCGTTTGCGCGTCCAGATCAGGTTGTCATTGATCTGCCACTGTGTGACCTTGCGCCCTTGCGCAAACGTATCGTTCAGGCCGCCGATGGTGGTGAAAGGCACGCTGTCGCTGCCCGATGTAAGCAGGATGGGAAAGGTATTGAGCACCTGCGCGTAGTTGTTTGGTTCAAAGATGCTGGAGTACCAGCTTACGCCGGGGTTGAATTGATTCACCAGGTTCGGCCTGAAGATGTGCGTGTAGCCAGCAACCAGCGTGCGCTGCGGCTGCGGCGAATAGGAGTTGAAGATTGGGTTGATGGGATCTGTCCATTCCGCCTGCAGCCCCGTGTCCTGCTGAGAGCGGTACCAGGCGCTGTCTTTGGCGTTGATGGTGTGATCGATCTTGACCACGATCAGGTTCTCGCTGTCACCGTTGCTCAGAGACCGCTGCTGCTGGGTCGCGCAGCCATCCCCGTTGGTTCCAAGTGGGCACCCAGTGATCTCGACAGGTGACCCGCCGGGCACAGGCAGCAGCGAAAACATCGTTTGATAGAAGGGGATTTCCGCCGGTTGCGCCGGAAGGTTCGTGCCGGTAATCGTATCTGTTCCGCCCAGCGCCAATTGCTCCAGCACATACTGCTGATATGCGGGCGTAGGCAGGGTGGTTGGCGTCACGATCGGCAATGCCAGGCGAATGCCCTCATAGTGGACAAAGAAAAACAGCTTGTTCCTGCGGATCGGCCCACCCACGCTCACCCCGAACTCATTGACCACATCGCGCGGTTTGGTGGCGATGTTGCCCGGCGTGTCGTTGGCGTGGAGAAAATAATTTTCCGCGTTGAGCAGAGATCCGTTCCATATCTCGTAGAGATCACCGTGAAACCGATTGGTTCCCGACTTGGTGAAGTAGTCCGCCTGCGAGGCGCCATATCTTCCCTGATCGACTGAGTAAGAGTTCGTATTCACGGTCGCTTCACCAACGGCATCCAGCCCGATCACCAGGTTCGTCGATAGCCCGATATTCAGCCCCAGCCAGGGATCGTTGGAGTCGTAGCCGTCCAGAATGTAGCCGTTCGAGGTCGCAGGCAAGCCGTTAAACTCCACGCTGCCGTACCCTCCCGGAGCCTTGGCATCGCTCGAGGAACCGGCGGTGTTCATCAGAGCGCCCTGCGCGTATTGAACGATATAAGTCATGTCCTGACCTGGATTGGGAAGGCTTGCAATCGTCTTGCTGTCCAGCGTTGTCGTGAAATTCGCGTTCTCAAGGCTGAGCATGGCCTGTTCAGCACTCACTTCCACGTTCTGCGTCGTCGAAGACAGCCGCAAAGTCAGGTTCAACGTCACCGTGCGTCCCACTTCTACCGGAAACGGAGCTGAAGTCTGCTCAGCAAATCCGCTGGCTTTCACAGTTACGGTATAAGTGCCTGGATTTACCTGCGAAAATAAATACCGCCCATCAGCGTTAGTAACTCCGGCGCGGGTCGCCTTTGTATCCGCATTGGTTGCCTTAACTGCCGCATTGGGCAGCCCCGCGCCGTTTGAATCCGCAATAGTCCCGGAGATAGCGCTCGATGTGCCGCTTTGCCCTGCCGCCAACTGTGAATTAACTATGGTTAATAGCAGAAAATAGCGAAAAAAATGCCCATACGTGCGAACAGATTTCATGCTTTGCCTCCGTGGGGAATTGAGCACTCAGCGCCCCATCGCCGTTTCAATCAGCAGCCAGCCATTCAGCCCCGCAATCAGCGCCGCCGTAAACCACGCTAGCCCTTGCAGCCAGCGCCCATTCACAAACTCGCCCATCTTTTTCCGGCTGCCGGTAAACATCACCAGCGGCACCACCGCAAAACTCAATTGCAGCGACAGAATCACCTGGCTCAGAATCAACAGCTTTTCCGTCCCCTGCTCGCCGGTAATCGCGACCACAATAATCGTAGGAATAATAGCCAGAGTCCGCGTAATCATCCGCCGCAGCCAGGGCGAAACCTTCAGATGAATGAACCCCTCCATCACCACTTGCCCGGCCAGCGTACCGGTGATCGACGAGTTCTGCCCCGAAGCGAGCAGCGCCACGGCAAACAGCGTGCTCGCCCCCGCCGCGCCCAGGAGCGGGCTCAGCAGCTTATACGCGTCCTGAATCGCCGCAACCTCGTAGAGACCCCTGCGATTGAAAACTGCCGCCGCCACAATCAAAATCGCCGCATTCACAAACAGCGCCACCGTCAGCGCCAGCGCCGAATCGATGTTAGCCATGAAAATGGCCTCGCGCTTGCCCTTCGGCGTTCGCTCATAGCGCCGGCTCTGCACAATCGACGAGTGCAAATAAAGATTGTGCGGCATTACCGTCGCGCCCAGAATTCCAATCGCGATATAAAGCATCGCCGGATTGGTCACAATCGCCGTCGAGGGAACAAAAAGATTGTGCAGCACCGGCCAGTAATCCGGCTTTGACAAAAACATCTGCACGCCGAACATCCCGATAATGGTGGCGATCAGCGTCATCACCAGCGCCTCCACATAGCGGAAGCCCCAGCGCTGCATAAGCAGAATCAGCAGCACGTCCAGCCCGGTAATCAGCACGCCGTAAAACAGCGGAATGTGGAACAGCAGATTCAGCGCAATCGCCGACCCGATCACCTCCGCGAGGTCGCAGGCCGCAATCGCAATCTCCGCGCCCACCCACAGCGCGTAACTCACCTTGGGCCCGTAGCTCTGGTGGCAAAGCTGCGCCAGGTCGCGCTCCGTGGCAATCCCCAGCTTTAGCGAGAGGCTCTGCAGCAGAATCGCTATCAGATTCGAGGCCATGATGACGAACAGCAGCGTATAGCCGAACCGCGACCCGCCGGCAATGTCCGTTGCCCAGTTGCCGGGGTCCATGTAGCCCACAGAAATCAGAAATCCCGGCCCCAGAAATCCCAGCAGCCGCCGCCAATACTGTGGCGACCGAGAAACGGGCACCGTCGCATGAACCTCCGGCAGCGAGGGAACCAGGTGCTCCGGATCCGGCGCCAAGCCAGGGATTTCGCGTACCGGGGTTTCGGCTGTAACGCTCATACAACCGAGTATGCCACAACTAGGTTAACTATGGTTAATAAACATGATTACTTTGAATTACGAGCCTGCTGCCAGTCGCAGCCAAACCGCCTCCGCCGCCGGCCTTCCTAAAATCGAATTGCCTGTAGGTAACTCAATCAAAACAGTTTGATCGTAGTTCTGGCTCACCACGCGCAGGCTTTGTCCCGGCCCAATCCCCGCCCGATGCAGAAAAAGCAGCAGCTTCAGATCGCGCTCCTCCAGGCTGACGACGGTGTAGCGTTCGCCCTCCGCAGCTTCTGAGAGCGGCGTCTCCCCGCGCTCTTTCCGTCGCGCAGGGTCCTCCGGCAGCACCGCGTTCCCATGCGGACAGGCCCCGCCCTCGCCTAGCTTTTCCCTCAATTTTGTCTCGAATGCCGGCGAGACTGCATGCTCCAGCCGCTCCGCCTCTTCGTGAATCTCGTGCCACTCCATCCCGAAAATCTCGCTTAGCATGCGCTCGATCAGGTGGTGCCGTAGTGCCGTCCGGTAGGCCGTCTCCCGCCCCGCCGCCGTCAGCCGCACTATCCCCGCCGCGTCCACCTCCGCAAATCCGTCCCGCTTCAGCCGCTTCAGCGCCATGGTCACCGCCGGCGCTGAAACCTCCAGCCAATGCGCCAACATCGCCGGAATCACCTGGCGCCCCTCGGCCTCAGCCTCCAGAATGGCCTTCAAATAATTTTCTTTTGATACGTGAATCGAGTCTTTCATCGCTGCGCTCAGCAATCAGTTTATAGGACGCTCTACTCGCGCAGCAAAGTTAATCAGGCCGCGATGCAAGCGTATCAGCGCCTTTCCCTGCTTTACCTGGTCTCATTTTCGTCGTTGCCGGCGAGGCAACTTCTCAACTCTCCGCAGAAGGTAATTTCGCCCTCATGCGTGAAGAAGTGTTCGCCGACTCCGCGACATCGCTGAAAACAAAGGCAGGCAGTAACACTAATAACTAATAGAAGACAGAGGGCAGCCATGCGCCCTCAGGCTCGTTGTAGAGCCCGGTTGCCATCAGCGTCATGGGCTGGGCAATGCGCAGGCCGTTGGCGAGACACCAGCGAAGAAGCGCACTGTTGCGTGATGGCACCGGGATTCCGGCGCCAGGGAAGGAGTCGGCGGAGACCATGAGGGCCTGAATGTCAAGGTTGGTTTCCGCGACGGAGTGACCAAAGGCGCCGAGTAAGGAAGAGTATCCCGTGATCCGGCCGCCTCGCTCCACGAGCACAGCGGTGCCATTCTCAATACCTTCAGTCAGCTCGTTACTGCGATCAAAGCCGTGCACCTGGAGTGCCAAAGTTTTACAGGCATTCATGTCTGCTAATTGAGCAGGCCGCACCGTGCATCCGGGCACCGTCCTTTGCACCGTCCGGCCTTGCATGCAGGAGAGCGGCTCCCGAATGTCAAAGCCGAGGCTCGCATAGAGCGATAGAGACCGGCTGTGAAAGGCCGCTTGAACCAGACGAACTCCCGCGGATCTGCGTTCATCGGCGCGATCGAGCACGGCTCGCATCAGTAATCGCCCGACACCGCGGTTCTGCAGTTGGGGATCTACGATGACGGGTCCCACACCTGCGATCGTTGACCGTTCATCCAGGCAATTGCTGCCCGCAATGCGCCCATCGATTTCTGCGACTACACAGTAAAATCTCTGGTGTGAGAAGAGCGTGGAAATAAATTGGGCGGCGGCATCGGGGTCAGCGAAGTCGCATGGAAAACCATAGCTCCGATTGATTGTGTTGAAGGCGTCGAAACAGATTTGCCCGCAGACAGCCGTATCTTCGATGGTGGCGCGACGGACAGTCACATTACCCAGTTGTTGTTCGAGAGACATTCGCTGAACCTCCAGTGCGAGGCTACAGTATAGCCTTCGTCGAAGATCCGTCGCCTGGTGGGCGAAAGTGCTTCGTCTTTCGCCAGTAAAACATTTGTCTTACGCCCGTTAGAGCGCGTAAGACAAAGCCTCTTCGCACCCACCCCGTCCCACACGCTGTCTTACAGCCGCTGAGATCCGTTTCCCGAATTTTGAAATTGAAATTCCCGACCTCAGTCCGCCAAAGGCACCTCCCACAATTCCACCCGGTTGCCTTCCGGGTCCCAGATCCACGCGAATTTCCCGTAGGGGGCATCTTCCCGCTTCGGATCGATGCGCACCCCAGCGGAAGCCAACTCGGCAAGCAATCCGTCCAGATCGTCCACGCGGAAATTCACCATCGTCTGCTGCCCGCCCTCGCCAAAGTACTTCGACTCCAGTGGAAAATGCGCAAAGACAGTCATCCCCGCCGACTCAGGCCCGTCAAAGGCCAGAGACCCTCCATCCTGCGCCGGTATGCCCAGATGCTCCGCATACCACGCCGAGAGAGCTTTAGGATCCTTCGCCTTCAAAAATACCCCTCCCACTCCAACCGCTTTCGCCATCACTATTCCTCCTGTCGGATGATCTCTTCCATCTTGGGTTTGTGCTTGGTCTCCCGCCCGGTCCGCGGCTCGGTCGAGAGCACGCGCGCCGGCTTGGGTTGGCCCACACGCTCGCGGGCATTGGCCTTTACCGCCTTGGTTGCTGAAAACCTATCTACTTTGCGTTTCCTCATGGCAAGCATGAGTATGAATTAAAATGAACCGAAGTGGAAGAGCGGGGTCCCCACGGACGGGTCTTGGTCCGTGGGGTGAAAATCCACGGAGGCTGAAACTAGATGGAAGAACGGGATTTCTTCAACGAGACCACTGAGCTGAGAACTCACACCCTCACCTGCCCCAAATGCGGCCAGGCAGGCGAATACAAAGTCAACTGGGTCGTGCGGCGCAAGCGTGCGCAGCTGCCTCGCGGAGCCGACGAGCGTGACCGCGCCCGCTTCGCCAAAGCTCAGTCCTACATGGTGCGCCGCGACGACAAGCTCTCCTGCGCCAACGTCCGCTGCCGCAAGCCTTTCGAGATTACCCAGCTGCAATCGCTGGCGTTCCTTTCAGAGTGAGCCCGGCGCCGGTGTTTCCGCCTAGCCGGCGTTGCCTAAAATCTACCCTTCTCCACTGGGTTTTTGGGCAAGCGGTCGAGCTTTTAGGCAGGGTCCTGACTTTTCGCGCCGAGAGTCGAGTCAGCTAGAGTCACCCGAACTCTGGCGGCATTGCAGGCATAACTACATGGTAACTTCCGGTTTGCCGATAAACCAACCGGAATTAAAAAGACGCACATCATCCGGGATCGTTGATCGCGTTGGCCGGAGTCGTCATTTGTGGCGGCGGTTCCGGATGGTTACTGCTGGATCTGCAGGACGATTTTACCCGGGTTGTGCGGGGCTCCCGAGAGCATCTTGTATGCGGTGAGCGCGTCTTCGAGTGGAAGAATTGAGCCGACGCGTGGTGTGATGCGTCTCTCCTCAAACAAGGACGTGAGGGTGCGCAGACGTGCCGCGCTCACCTCCGCGTGGAAGAAGATGGGCTGCACATCGGAGCGTTGTGGGAGTGATTGTGAAGAAACGATCGTAACCAGCTTGCCGCCCGGCTTAAGCGCAGGAAGGCAGAGCTCGAGTATGCTGCCGCCAACGCAATCGAGAATCGCGTCAACCTGCGGCAGGTGCTTCTCAAACTGAGGTGTGGATGAGTCGACAATGCTCTGCGCCCCGAGAGAGTGCAGTAGCGGTTCATCTCTTGCATAAGCTACCGCAACCACTCGCGCACCGGCGTCGACTGCCATCTGCACCGCGTAGGCCCCCACGTTGCCTGCAGCACCAAGGATCGTCACAGTCTCGCCACGTTTCGCCTTCGCATATTCAAACAGCATCTGCCATGCGGCCACCGCGATCACCGGAGCAGATGCAGCCTCGACGAAGTCGAGCAATCGCGGCTTGAGTGCGATCATTCCCGCTGCAGCGACGGCATACTCGGCCTGTGCCCCGCAGAACTGCGGATTTGTGACGCCATAGATCTGGTGGCCGATCGGGAACCCGCTTACGCCCCTGCCAACAGCTTCAACGATACCGGAGAGGTCTGAGCCGAGCGTCAGTGGTGGCTGCGGGCTAACCTTGCTCAAGCCCTCGCGAATAAGCGCATCCCACGGCGCAACCCCAGCGGCTGCCACGCGCACTAGCACCTCCTGCTCGCCGGGCGTAGGCACGGGCACATCCTCGATCACCACTACTTCGGGCCCGCCGAAGCGCTGAATTCGCACTGCCTTCATCCCATCACCTCGAAGGAAGTTCGGCAACGCATTCATTATCTTTCATCATCCGCCAATGCGCTTAGCGAGGCGAAGAATCAGTCCCGGTCGAGTCACCGGCCAATCGGCAGTTACTTTATCGGTAATCTTCCCAAATGCGGCCTCTCGTCCTATCAGCAATGAACGCGGCACAAGGTCTAAAGGGCTCCCGGATGGGATATCCGGGAGCCCTTGGGAAGTTCTATGCCTCTCATTCTCAATCTGGAATCGAGGACGTGTCTGCAGTTGGCGCTTTATCGCTCGGCAACAACCACCGGCACCGGCGCACCCTTCGGAGAAGACAGATACCCTGTCACCGTATTCTTGGCGCTCACGTTGTTGACCACGATCTCAAACAACATGGGCTCCTTACCGCTGTAGAACTGAAGCGGCTCGTTCAGGCTCTTGTCCTTCTTCTCGTACATCTTGTCGTCGGAATAGACGGCGACCGTGAACCTGCTCCTCTTCGAGTCGGCTCTCTTCAACTCCAGGGTCACTGTCCCCACTTGCTTCTTTTGCCCCTTTACCAGCGTAAACGAGTAGTAGTTCCGGTCGCCCTTGTGCTTCAGAATCTCCAACTCGTCGCTATTACGCGCGATCAGAGTGCTGTGGCCGTTCAGATCCCCTTTCATCGACGTCAACTGGTTGTTGGTTTCGGCCAGATCGCTCTGCGTCTTGGCCACATCGGTTTTGACGCCGCCGACATCTGTCTGCACTGCGGCCACCTGACCCTCCGTCTGCTGCTCCGCGGTTGCCAACTGTGCCGTCTTCTGCTCCCCGCGAACCTCGCGGACCTGCAGCGCAGCCGAGCGCGTATCCAGTTGCTTCTGCGTCAGGCCAAGCGAGGTCTTCAACTCGTCCGTGGCCACATTCAGTCGCGCATCGGTATCCTGCAACGCTGTACTCAGCTTGGTGTTCTGCGCTGCGGCGTCCGCCAAAGCCTGCTGCTGAGCAGCCAGTTTGTTGCTCAGCGTGTAGCTCCAGAGAATCCCGCCTAATCCCAAAAGTATCGCCACTGCGATCCCCGCCAACAGCGCGCCGAAATACGTTTTGGGAGTTTCTTGAACCATTTCATCATCCATGAGTTTCCTTCCTTCCCGTTACCTAACCGTACGGCTAATCCATTGCCCAGATCTGCTCCATTTAGCTCATTAGGCAGCATTCCCCCGGCACCTGCCTCGATGAGACGCAAGATGTGAACAGGTATGTGTTCTCTAGCCGCAGCTGCTCTTTCTTAAATCCAGCTCCCGACGATTTTGGTTCGCCAGACGGGTTCCACTCGAGACGCTTAAGGCCAAAAGGAAGCAACTGCCGCACTTCCACGAGTGGGGTGCCCAAAACGCACGAGGTCTCGGGTCGAAGCTCGCAGTTTTGGGCAAGCTCCCGACTTTTCGCGTGTTCTCGACTATTTCGGCGAGAACGTAGTTACTGCCAATTTTTTGGGCAAAGCCCCCCGGCAGTAAAATTCGAGTGATACTTCCCCTCACCCGCACACCCCCGGAGGTGGGCGTGCTCAACTGCGACCTTCGAGGAGAAACCATGCGCACTCTAACCCACATTTCGCTCCGCCGTCTAGCCTTCCTGGTATCGGTTGCGTTGCTTGCAGCCTGCCACAATCCGGGCGCGACTCCAGTCCTCGCAGCCGATCTGAAACCCATCGAGCTCCCCCTACCGCAGATCACCTCCGGCATGCCTCTTATGCAGGCCCTCTCCCAGCGCAAAACCACCCGCGCTTTCCGCGATCGGCCGCTCCCTCTGCAAGCGCTCTCCAATCTCCTCTGGGCAGCCTTCGGCGTCAATCGGCCTCGCTCGGTCAAGCCGGGACTGGGCCGCACCGCTCCATCGGCCATGAACAGCCAGGACATTGAGCTCGATGTGCTCCTCGCCGATGGAGTCTACGTCTACGATGCCGAGGCCAATCGCCTGCGCCCGTTTCTCTCCGGCGACTTCCGCGCCAAAATCAGCCCGGAGCCGGCCGCGCACGCCGCCGTAACTCTGGTCTATGTAGCCGCCGCCAAAGACGATTACGCCCAGGTAGACACCGGCTTCATCGGGCAGAACGTCTACCTCTTTGCCGCCTCCGAGGGACTGAACGCCTGGTTTTTCACCTTCCACGCGCAGGATGTGGCCAAGACCCTGAATCTGCCGCCAGACAAGCGCGCCCTATATGCCCAATCCGTCGGCTATCCACCGCAGTAGCGACCTCGGGAAACATTGAACGCAAATGACCGAACCAACAGCGCTACCGCCCAACTGGCGCAGCCCCCGCCGCATGTGATTGAATCGAGAGTGAGAACGGCCGCAGCCGCAGACTTCTAATTTGACCGCGGCCCGCCCCGTGAACTGGAGAAACTCGATGGCAAATTCCCTGCTTCCCCCCGAAGAGCGCTTCCTCACCCCCGACCAGGTGGAGGCGCTGGACAAACGGCGCGACCTGGGCCACACCTTCCTGGTCATCGCCGGCCAGTTCGCCGTCATCGCCACCATTCTGCTGTTGTGGGTGGGCCAGGACCTCACGTATTCGCCCGGCTGGGCGCACCCCATCTTCTATTACTTCCTTATCGCCCTGGCCATTATTGCGGCCTTTGGCATCACTGGCCTCCTATTGCGCCGGGGAACGCCCCGCCTGGACTAGGGCCACTTTAAATTCCAGCCAGATCACCCTCCAGCGGACGCAGTCGCGGAAATCCGCTCAAGTGTGAATTAGATCTGGCGCAGATGCGCACACGTACCCATCATGTGCAAGAATTGCATCCATAGACTCCTTCCAGTCGGGCCTTCAAAATGAACGAGTCGGAAAATCGCATCCCACTCCCAGACCTGCTTGTCTTTAACCAGTTGACGCGCTCGCTCACCTCGAGCTTCGAACTGGATACCATTCTGCGCACCATTCTCGAGCAGATGGAGCAGATTATGGAGGCGGAGTTGTGGACCATGCTGATGCTCGACGAAGACTCTCAGTACCTCTATTACGCCATCGCCGCCGGCGGAGAACACGAGGCGCTCAGCAACCTGCGTGTCAAGGTGGGCGAGGGCGTGGCCGGGTGGGTGGTCCAGCACGGCGAAACCCTGATCGTCGGAGATGCAGAGCACGATTCGCGCCTGTTGGAAGAGCATGCCACCAGGCCGGGCAAGGTGCGTTCAGTCATTGCCTTGCCCCTGCGCGGACGCAAGGGCAC